>Ga0181535_10000607_pt1 | contig 52218 bp, 40 predicted proteins | sample PEATcosm2014_Bin_44_FD_119774 | JGI IMG/M metagenome (GOLD analysis project Ga0181535, IMG submission 119774) | Peatland microbial communities from MTU Mesocosm Facility, Houghton, MI, USA - PEATcosm2014_Bin17_30_metaG | ecosystem: Environmental > Terrestrial > Soil > Wetlands > Peat | place... | reverse complement strand
TGACCGTCTTCGATGGCCATCCATTCCGAGAGTTCGATACCGGACAGCCGGGCGGCCTCCTCGATCGTCAGACCTGCCTCCGTACGGGAGGCCCGGATGCCAAGACCGAACAGCCGGCCCCAGGACTGGCGGCGCAACTCGGGAAGATAAGTGGGTGAAAGGGGGCGGAACATCTTAATGGGCGTGCTCATATACTCACTACTCCTGAAGGTCCAACATGTCAAGCATGCCGGACCGGGATGGATTTAACTACACGATGAGCATGCGCTCAACTCGGATCACTTTCAAAGTTCCAGCTCAACTACGCAGTCACCCGTGAGAAGGCGCCTGTGTACACGATGGGTAGCGCCGACGCTCGCGCATATTCCCGCAACAAGCGTGGCATTGCCGGCTCCCTGATCTGGATCAACTTCGACCGTCATGCACTGCTCAACCTCATCCAGCAGTGCGCAGGAACATTCGTCGCCGATGTGGACGAGATCCGTCCCCAGTACTCGAATGTCTCGAACGGCGGACAGGTCTTCCAGTCCTCGGTGGTTCGCTCGGCCGGTCCCTCGATCGCCTCGACGATCAACGCCCTGGACGCCCAGACCATCACCTCCGCCGGCCAGAACTCGCAGATCGCCTCCCCCTGGTATTCCGACCAGGTGCTGCCCTTCGACGTCACGCTGTCGGGCGCCAACGAATACGGCGCCATGTGCGCGGCCAAGATCTACGGCATCGAGATCCTGAACGAGACCATGGGCATCTCCATCGACGACGCTGTCACCGAGATGCAGGCCACCTTCGTGGCCCGTGTGGTTGAGCCCATGTCGGCCGTGGCCAGCCCGTTCCAGACCGGGGATTTCCCTCTCGTGACCTGTCTTGGGACCATCGAAAAGGACTACCGTCAACGCCGAAAATACTCCGACATCTCTATATATATGAATTGTTTGCGCTGCATATTCTGTAGCCATAATTGCCCGCTTTTGCCGGCTTCACACCCCGGTCCCGGCCAGGCCTCGCTCACCACTTCTAAAACTGCGCCACATGATTCCGAAAACTGCGCCAGCTGACTCCGGCATACCCTGAAAACTGCGCCATCGAGCCCTGTCCGTCCAGCGCTCTTCTCATCATTTACGAGGCTGATGTCTCTCGTCCGTCTTGCATGCATGCTTGTCTGATTGCTTGTCTGCCTGCCTGCTTGTTTGCCTGATGGAGATCAAATGCTCTTGCTCCGGTCCTTTTATGTCCGGCGATGGGGATCACATTCCATTGGCCGATCGGTCTGATAGCCTCTTCTCTTTGTAAGCGGGGAGATGGTGGCTCAGAGTAATACTCAGGTTAGATTTTGGTTGTCTACGGCGCAGATCGCTGTCCTCGCTCCGGGAATCGAGGTGCTATCCCGATCCCATCATGCTCATCAGCGAACAGGGACATCACACCTGGCTTATCCCTTCCGAATCTATCCGGTCGCCCGCGGCTTCGACCGCGGGATCTATAACCAGCCCTTCATGGAAAAAACCCTCGCGCTCCGGGAAATCTCAAAAACCAAATCCCAAAAAAGCCGCTGGGTGAAGATGGATACCTTCCAGCTACGCGCCGCTATTTTTGCCATTCGCGCTAATGTCGAATACGTGCGTCTTCTGAGACGCCAACAAAAGCGTATGCCTCCTGAGGACAAAGTCCGGTTGCGCATCGACGATAAATCCATTGCTCAGCTAAAAGCGAAATCGCATCGCGTGGTCCGTTCGCTGGAACGGCACATGAAAAGAGCGGATCGGACTTTGATCGCGGCAATTGGAAAAGAAGAGTACTCGGCGCTCACGATTGCGTGGAAAGCGCACTTGCGATGGATGCGATTGCACATTGCCTATTGCAAGCCATGGGGGAAGCCAATTCTGGGCCTAAGAAAGCGGCAACAGCAGAGTTTGGACGGGTTGATGGAGATGGCCAAGCGCGGTTTGCGCAATTCAGGCTATCAGCCCCCTGAAGATAAAGAACTACGGCGCATTATACGGCTTTACGCCCGATACGCGCGAGATGGTCGGCAAGGCAATTGGACCATCCGATTTCTGCTAGACAAGAAAACTGACTTTAACAGGACGTGGCATTTGGCACATTTTGTAATCGACCGTTCAAAACCAAAGGAGCTATCTAAATCGTGACACCGAAGAAGAACGAAAAATCCCTCCATCAGACCGCCCGTCAGCTTGCCATGGCAACCTCAGAAGCTCGGGAGGCCTTAATGTTCCTTCGAGTTCATTGGGACAAACTCAGTCCGCTGCAACGTGGCAAACAGCTGGACGTGTTGATTGGCTTTAAATGCTCGGTGCGTGGGATCGCCGCGGAATTACAGAAGCCGGCGACGAGTATCCGCAGATATATCGCGTTAGCCAATCCCGCGAAAGCAGGCAGCAATTGGATCGAAGAGATGCAGCGCACCTGGGCAGAGGAACCGGAAGACCAAAGCGAAATGAACGTTGGCGAAGATGCCCGTCAGATACCATCCGGAATTCCAACGGAGACGACAGTGAGGTCCGTCACCAAGGAGGTGCTCCCGGCGCAGAATCATGCACTCACTTCAACAGCGCAGCAGACAAAGAAGACCTCTTCCCCTTTATCGACTAAGGTCAAGCAACCTCCAGTTGTAAACGGCGCAACGAGTGGGCAAGAAAATCGTGCTGGAGAAGACACACGAATAACGAGGCTGGTTGATGCCTACATGAACAGAGGACAGGTCATTGACGACAATATGCAACGATTGGCTCGACTATCCGAAGAAATTGTGAAGCGGCCACTCACGAGTGCAAGATTGATGAAGCGGCAAGGTAGAGCATTGCCGCCCACAGATACTCACTGATCCGTTCCATAAGCTTGGGAGAGCCTTTTTGAACACCCTTTGCTATTGGCTTAGGTGACATTTATCTGACGTCAGCTCTTTGTGCGAATTGCCTGGGCCTGCAAGGTTTTGTCGTTCTCTGGACGGCCATACCGTATCATTCCCGTGCCTGCGTTCTTTGCCAATCTGCGACAAGTGGAAGGAAGCCATGGATAACGGGGAATTCGATGTGACCCGCAGAAGGCTGCTACGTGTGAAGTCCGACGGCACTCCGGCGTGTTGAGTTCCTGCGACCGGACTCGCGCCGGCAGATGCGGCAGCGAATCTTGGATACCCTTTGCGATTCTCGTCGACGATGGTGTCGATCGTCATGAGATGGCCCGATGTGCAACGTCGCCCATCGGGTCCGAGGTACGACATCACACGAGAGATAACCCCCAACTGCGATTTGCTCTTGGTCACGGTGCAAAGATAACAGGCGACAGAAGGCTCTGCCACCCATTCAAGTCCGTTAAATCAGTCTGGTGTCAGTTCTGGTGTCAGTTTGAATTGTAACTCGATGCAGGGGAGTGCAGAAGAGTGCAGTTTGGTTTGTATCTATAATACATTGATGATAAACATCTTATGTGATTCCTTGCAGCACTATGCAGATTTGGTCATCGCCGTGCAACAACGACCGAAAAGGGATTTCGAGTCAGGTGCATTCAACCGCTCTGCCACCTCTCCGCTTCCAATAGTTTACTGGCAAAGCAACAGCGGTTGCAATCGGCTTCTCCCCGATTCTCTTGAACCCGCTGCAGCGGTCGAGCGCTGCTGGGCTGATTTTAGCCCGAATCCGGCGCCATTTCCTCCCTAGGGAAAAATCAGGCTGCGCGTCAGTAATTCAGATAGAAAGCGCGAGTTCTTGACAATCGGAGCATTTGCGCAAAGAATATGACTGACAGTCAATATTGAGTATCACTCGCAAATGATCGCAAGTCATATAAGTGAACGCGCCCCGGGCAGCAGAGCCAAAACCTCTTCCGCCCCACCCCGCGCCGGCCGTCGCGAGCGCCGCGCCGCTGAGACTCGCGTCAAGCTCTTCCGCTCGGCTCTCGCGCTTATCGCTGAGCGCGGCCTCGCCAACGTCACGGTTGAGGACATCACTGAAGCTGCCGACGTTGGCAAGGGAACGTTCTTCAATTACTTCCCAACCAAGGAACATGTGCTCGGAGTGATGGCCGAGATACAGCTAGGCAAACTCCAGGAGGCCGCGGCGCGTGTGGCCGCCGGCTCTGATCCGCTCCACACCGTGCTGCACAGGCTGGTGCAACGGCTCGCCGAAGAGCCGGGCCGGAGCCCCAGGCTCGCCCGCGCGCTCATCTCCTCGTTTCTTGGTAACGAGAGCGTGCGCGAGATTCTGAAACGCAAAATGGTTGAGGGCCGTAAAGCCATTGCAGAAGTCGTTCGTATTGGGCAGGAACGCGGCGAGATCAACCCCTCGCTCAAAAGAGAAGTAGTCGCTATGCAATTACTGCAAATGATGTTGGGAACCGTGCTGCTCTGGTCACTGCATCAGAAACCGGCACTCTCTCAATGGATAGAAAACAGCTTTGACCACGCCTGGAGAGCCATCGCCGCGCCCGGAAAGTAGCAGGAACCATGAAATGCAGGATTCGTATCGCAGCTTTTCTTCTCTCAGCGGGGCTCACAGTTGTTTCAATCGCGGTCGCCCCGGCCCAGTCGCCGCAGGCGCCCGTAAGGCTCACGCTTGAGGATGCGATTCATCGCGCTCTCTCGGCGAACCTGAGCGTGCTTGAGGCACGCGCCCGCACCGACGAAGATCAGGGTGCCGAGACCCGCAGCCAGGCTGCGTTGTTGCCCCGCGTGAACGCGCAAACTTACGCCAACTACCAGAACCGTGATCTCCGCGCTTTCGGGGTTTCGGTTCCGGGCCTTCCCCTGCCTAATGTAGTTGGGCCGTTTTCAAATTACGACTTCAGAATCTATGCGCAGCAGAATCTGCTCGACCTGGGCAGCTTCCACACATTCAAGGCCAGCCAGCGTGCCCTCGACGCCGACAAACTCACTGAACAAGATGCGCGCGACCTGATTGTGCGCCTTGCCGCTTCACTCTATCTAAATGCGCAGTCTGCGGCGGCGCGGACTCAGGCGGCACAGTCGCGGGTGACCGATTCGTCTACACTGCTTAAGCTGGCCCAGGATCGCCACGATGCCGGCACTGCGACCGGCGTAGATGTGCTGCGCGCGCAGGTGCAGCTCGCCAACGACAGACAGGCGCTGCTGGAGGCCGACAATCAATATAAGCAGTCGCTGCTTGGGCTGGCGCGCAATTTGGGCATGAGCCCGGGCACGCCGCTGGAACTTGCCGAGCCCTTGCGATACCAGTCTCTCGATCAGCTTGCGCCCGATGCGCTCGTCGATTCGGCGCTCATTGCGCGGGCCGACTATGAGTCTCTTGCCAGCCAGCGTGAGACGCTTCTCGAGCAGCAGCGGGCGAACCGCGCGCGCTTCTATCCCAAGATCAGCATCAACGGCAACGTTGGCGAGCTGGGCCGCTCCATCGGCGGCGTTGCCACCACCGGTCTCATCCAGGGCCAGATCGACTTTACCGTCTTCGATCGCGATCGCGAGGGCGAAGCGCAGCAGCTTGCCGCGCGGCTTCGCCGCATCGATGACCAGGTTGCAGATCTGCGTCGCGGCGTTGACGAAGACATTCGCTCCGCGCTCCTCGATCTCGACTCCGCGACGCAGCAGGTTCAGGTGGCGTCGGAGGGACAGGAGCTGGCCAAACGCGAGTTGCAGGAGGCGCAGGATCGCTTTCAGGCCGGTACAGCCAACAACGTTGAGGTGGTGACCGCACAGGATGAGCTGGCCCGCGCCGAAGAAAACTACATTCTTTCCGTCTCGAGCCATGTGGACGCGAAGTACGCGCTGGCTCGCGCCCTGGGAAACACTGAGAAAAACATTATGAAATTTGCGGGGAACGAGTGAGGCCGGTGTTTTGCCAGCCACGCTTCGATCTTCTCCGGCGAGGTTCAATGCAATGAAACGACTGATTCCGATTTTTATTCTGCTCTGCGTTGCCGTAGTCGCAGGCGTGTACCTTTATCCGCGCTTGACTAAAAAGCCTGCCCCTGCAAACGAGATCGTTCTCTCCGGCAACATTGAGGCACACGAGAGCCTGGTGAGCTTCAAGGTTCAGGGACGCATTGTGAAATTGCCTGTCGAGGAAGGGCAGCAAGTGGCGCAAGGCGCATTGCTGGCGCAACTTGAAAATGCCGACCTGATGCAGCGCGTGCGCATCGACGAAGCTTCCGTCGATGTCCGCAAATCAAGTCTTGTGCTCACTCTGGCGGGAACACGCGAGCAGGAAATCCGCGCATCGCAGCAGGCCGTTATGGACGCGCAGGCCGATCTCGACGAGAAAAAACTCGACAGTCAGCGCGCCGATGCGCTCCATGCCAAGGACGAAATCTCAACCCAGGATCGCGACCTTGCCGCAACCGCCCTCAAGCGTTCTGAGGCAAACTTCAAGGCTGCCGGGCAACGCTACAACGAGGCTGTTGAGGGCAGCCGCAAAGAGGACATCGCAATTGCGCGCGCCAACCTGAACCAGGCTGACGCCGATCTGGGCCTCTCGCGCATCGACTTGGGTTACACCACTCTTCGCGCGCCTTCGACCGGCGTTATTACCGTTCGCCAAACCGAGCTTGGCGAAGTAGTTTCGCCCGGTTCGCCCGTAGTCACATTGGCTGACCTCGATCACATCTGGCTCCGCGCATACATTGCCGAAACCGATCTGGGCCGCATCCACTGGGGCCAGGACGCAACCATCACCACCGACACTTATCCCGGCAAGCAGTATCACGGCCGCATCTCGTTCATCTCGCCCGATGCCGAGTTCACGCCTAAAAGCGTGCAGACATATAAGGAGCGCGTGACGCTGGTCTATCGCATCAAGATCGACATCGACAATCCCAATCACGAACTCAAGCCGGGTATGCCGGCTGACGCGCATCTCGAACTCGCGCCTCAAAACCCGACCCCGCAGCCCACTCCTGCCGCGCCGGCGAGCAAATGACTGAGCCGCTCCAAATCGCAATCGCAGCCGACGGGCTCAAGAAAAGTTTCCCAGGCGTTTGCGCCGTTGCCGGTCTCAGCTTCAATGTTCAAGCGGGCGAAATATTCGGCCTCGTGGGACCTGATGGCGCAGGCAAAACAACCACCCTGCGCATGCTGGCCGGCATCATGTCCCCCGATTCAGGTTCCGCAACCGTTGCCGGCTGCGACGTGGTTCGCGATCCAGAGCGCGCCAAGCACTGGCTTGGCTACATGCCGCAGCGATTCGGTTTATATGATGACCTTACCGTCGACGAAAACATTCGTTTTTACGCCGATCTCTTCGGCGTCCACAAAGGCGAACGCATCGCCCGCTCAACGCAATTACTCACTGCCGCCGGCATGAGCGAATTCCGCGCGCGCAGGGCAGGCAATCTCTCCGGCGGCATGAAACAGAAGCTAGGCTTGGTCTGTGCTCTCATTCACAAGCCCAAAGTGATTCTGCTCGATGAGCCGACCACCGGCGTTGACCCTGTTTCACGTCGCGATTTCTGGCGCATTCTCTACGAACTTGCCGGCGAGGGTGTGGCGATTCTTACGTCCACCGCTTATCTCGACGAGGCTGAACGCTGCCATCGCGTCGCGCTCATGCACCAGGGTCGCTTGCTCTTCTGCGACACGCCTTCCAATCTCAAGTCCCGGTTTGGCAAAGGTGTCCTCTCTGTCACGTCGACTGTACCACGCAGACTGCGCGCGGAACTCGAGCACCTTGAGGGAATCTCAAGCCTGGTTCTTACCGGCGATGGGGCACATTTGGTGGTTGACGACGCCGCACGGCGCATTCCCGAGATTGATGCCCGCCTCAAACAAGCACGCGTAGCATTCGACTCGGTGCAGCAGGTCGAGCCCGCGATCGAGGACCTGTTCGTGGATGCAGTGGCCGGCGAGGAAGTGCTCAATGCCTGACGCCACGAACTCCGTCGTGATCGAGAATCTCGTCAAGAGGTTCGGCAGCTTTGTTGCGGTCGACCGGCTCAATCTCGCGGTGCGCAAGGGTGAGGTCTTCGGGTTTCTCGGACCGAACGGGGCAGGGAAGTCCACTACTATTCGCATGTTGTGCGGCTTGCTCAAACCTACCTCCGGGCGCGCCGCAGTTGCCGGATTCGATGTGGCCCGCGATCCTGAGTCGGTTCGCCAGAACATCGGCTACATGTCACAAAAGTTCTCGCTTTATAACGACCTCAAAGTGATTGAGAATCTGCGTCTCTTTGCAGGCCTCTACAGCGTGCCTGCAAAGCAACTGGAGGAGCGCATTGCGTGGGCGCTCGAAATGGCGAATCTGAAAGGGCAGGAAAACCTGATGACCCGCACTCTGCCCGGCGGATGGAAGCAGCGTCTCGCGCTCGGCTGTGCGGTTCTGCATCGCCCGCCCATCATCTTTCTCGACGAGCCGACCTCGGGTGTCGATCCTATCTCGCGACGTCGCTTCTGGGAGCTCATCCAGCAAATGGCAACCCAGGGCGTGACAGTGTTTGTCACTACGCACTACATGGAAGAAGCAGAATATTGCAATCGTCTTGCGCTTATTTTTCGCGGCAAAATCGTTGCCTTGGGAACTCCGTCTGAACTCAAACACAATTCGATGCGCGGCGAACTGCTGCTCGTCGAGTGCGAACCGCTCGGTCGCACGCTCGAGGCGCTGCAATCGGCTCCCGGCGTGATCGATGCTGCCGTATTCGGTAATGCGCTGCATCTATCGGTTGAAGATGCCGCCAACTCCGCTCCTATCGTCAATTCATTCCTGCGCGAGCGCGGTCTCACTCCCGGCAAGATCGAGAAGATTCGCCCAACCCTTGAAGACGTATTCGTTTCGCTCACCTCTGAGTCAGCGGCGGAGGCGCGCACGCAATGAGCCTGACCCGCCTGATCGCCGTAGCCCGCAAAGAGGTGCTGCACATAGTGCGCGATGCGCGCAGCCTGGGCATCGTCATCGTCATGCCGGTCACGCTCATGCTGCTCTTCGGCTACGGAGTCAATCTCGATCTCAAGGGTCTGCCCATTTACGTTTACGACCAGGAGGGCAGCCAGCAGAGCCAGGACCTGCTCAAGCATTTTCAATCGAGCGAGTACTTTCACGTTGCCCACGAAGTCGATAACTACCCTGCGCTCACTTGCGCTCTCGACGACGGCAGCGCCAAAATGGCCATCGTGATTCCGTGGAATTTCTCTCAGCAACTCGGCGCGGGCGGACAAGTTCAAGTGCAGGCGCTAGTCGATGCCACCGACGACAACACGGCCAACGTGCTCATGGGTTACGCCCAGGCGGTGGTGCAGGGTTACGGATCCCAGATTCAGCTTGACTGGCTGCGCCGGCGCGGCATTGCCATCTCCACGGCGCCGGTCAGCGTCGAAACGCGCACCTGGTACAACGAAAACCTCGAGAGCAGCGCCTTCATCATTCCCGGCGTCCTGGCCCTGGTCATGTCGGTCATCGGCGCATTCCTCACATCGCTCACTATTGCGCGCGAGTGGGAGCGGGGATCGATGGAGCAGCTCATCTCAACACCGGTGACTGCCATGGAGATCATGCTCGGCAAGCTCGCGCCCTACTTCGTCATCGGCATGTTCGATGTGGCCGTTTGCGCGTTTCTCGCGATTGAGTGGTTTCATGTGCCGTTCCGCGGCTCGTTCGCAACACTTAGCTTGAGTTCAGCGCTCTTCATGATCGTCGTTCTTGCGCTGGGGTTCCTCATCTCGGTGCTGGCCAAGAATCAGTTCGCAGCCAGCCAGATTGCCTTGCTCATCACATTTCTGCCGGCCTTCCTGCTCTCGGGATTCCTCTTCGCCATCGAGCAGATGCCGCCGGTTCTGCAGTGGATCACGCGCATCCTGCCCGCCCGCTACTACGTTTCAGTGCTCAAGAAGGTATTCCTCAAGGGGACGCCCACTGCCATGCTCTCAGCCGACCTGGTCCCGCTGGCTATCTTCGCTATCGTCCTTACGCTTGTCGCCACGCGCTCGTTTCACAAGAGGCTGGAGTAGGAGATCGAATCGATGTTCGCGCGGCTCAAACAAATGCTCATCAAGGAGTTCATCCAGACCCTGCGCGATAAGCGCACGCGCTTCATCCTCATCGGCCCGCCCATCATTCAGATGCTGGTCTTTGGCTACGCCGCCACATTCGAGATTCATCACGTCGCCACCGTCGTGCTCGACCAGGATCACAGCCAGCAGAGTCGTGAACTCATTTCGCGCTTCACTTCAAGCCCCTACTTCGATGTCGAGCGACAGCTTACCGATCGCAGCCAGGTTCGCGATCTGATCGACAGTGGCGATGCAACCGTCGCCATTGAGATCGACGCTGGCTTCGCACAGAAACTCGAGAAAGGCGAAACCGCGCCCGTACAGGTGATCGTCGACGCCACCAACTCCAACACCGCGCTCATCGCCTCGGCCTACGTCTCGCAGATCGCTCTCGATTTCGCTCGCCAGGCGCAGCAGGACCGCATGGGCCGCATCGCACCCGCACTCGTCTCGCAAATCCCATCGGTCTCACTCGAGTCGCGTCCCTGGTACAACGTCAACCTCAGCAGCCGGTGGTTCTTTGTGCCCGGCGTCATCGGCAGCCTGACGTTGGTACTGGTCATCACGCTCACCGCGTTTGCCGTGGTGCGCGAGCGCGAAATCGGCACCCTCGAACAGATCATGGTCACGCCTATCCGGCCCTTCGAATTCATCCTGGGCAAGACCCTGCCATTCTTCCTCATCGGACTCTTCGACGTCTCGCTCATCGCCGTCGTGGGAACGTTATGGTTCCAGGTGCCGTTCCGCGGCCACATTGCTGTATTGGCCCTCGGCTCCGTGCTCTTTCTCATCTGCATGCTGGGCGTGGGGCTGCTTATCTCCACGGTGTCGTCGACCCAGCAGCAGGCTATGGTCACCGCCTTCTTTTTCATCATGCCGGCCATCACCTTCTCAGGCTTCGGATTTCCTATCGCCACCATGCCCGTATGGCTCCAGTACTGTACTTACCTCAGCCCGTTGCGCTACTTCCTCGTCGTCCTGCGCGGAACCTACCTCAAAGGCATTGGCTTGGATATCCTCTGGCCGCAGATGGCTGCCATGGGCGTACTGGGTTTCAGCCTGCTCGCCATGGCCATCCTGCGCTTCCACAAAGCAGTCGAATAAGTCCGCGATTACAGCATCTCTCGCCGCAGATAGGCCCCATGCGAATCAATCCGCGAGTGTGAGACAATTCCCCCTCGGTCGGCATCCGGCCCGGTCATTTATCCTTCATGGGAGCAGAAATACTTCGAACGGCGCTGATTGCGGTCTGGCTGCATTAACAACACCGACAGGCGCACGCATCAAACAACACAAGCCAATCCGGCGGCAGGCCGGGTGAGCACGATGCTGGAGTAAGAATCGGGAGTTCGACGGCTGATGATGGAATTCCATATTTCGCGGAATGCTCGGCTGCGTTATCAGTTTGCCGAATCCCTGTTTTCATATAACGGCAACGTCGTGTTCGGGAGCATGGGCGGGTGCCGCGAATTTGCCCACCGCATGAACACGGTCCGAGAAGCGCACAACTTTCCTGAGCGCGCGGTGCATGCCGGCCAGCTATGGGCCATGGGCCTCATCGATGAGGTCAGCCACGTGCTGATGTCCCGATACCGCGAGCAGTTTGACCCCGAAGTCATGACGCGTGCCCTCGACTGGTTCAGCCAGCAGGTCGGCCCCGAAGCCGTCGACTCCATGCTGCTGGCGTTTGTCGAGCAGTTTCCCGGCCAAAGCGTCATGCGCGGACTCGAGACTCCCAAGCAGTGGCTGGCAGGCGCAACCGATAACACGCCGCACCGTGCTGCCGCTCTTGAAGAGCTTCTTCTGCTCTGGACCGCGAATCGCAACCTGGCCTTCCGCCCCTTCGAAGAACTTTTTGAAGATAAATCCCTCGCCGAAAAAACTGTCTACCGCAAAGTAACGGCGCAGATGCCTGAGTACTTCGCAACCCGGCCGCTGATCCCGGTCCCGGACGCCAAGCCGCTCAGCCTGCTCGATCTGTTGCGCGCGCCCGCCGAAGGAGCGCCAGCCTCGCTCAGCGATCAGCTCCAACTCATCCGCAAACTCTGGAAGCCCTTGCTCGGCGAGGATGTCGAGCGGCTCATCCAGGTGGCCGGAGAAATCTTGCGCGAAGAGGAACTCGCCATCTGGATGCAGTTCAACCCGCCCGCCGCGCAGGCGCGCGCCGCCGCTGAGGCTGCCGCCAAACGCCGCTGGGAGACGGGTGCGCAGCAGTGGCCTTCCATTGTCAGTACCGCCGACGTTCCGGTCTTCGGCGATCCCGCGCATGAGTACGAAAAATTCTCGCCCGATACGGCATGGATGCCCACCACCGTGCTCATCGCCAAGAGCACCTATGTGTGGCTGGCGCAGATGAGCCGCCAATACGGCCGCCACATCGGCCGCCTCGACGAGATTCCCGACGAAGAACTGGCGCTGCTAGCCCGACGCGGTATCAATACTCTATGGCTCATCGGTGTGTGGGAACGCAGCCGCGCTTCCAAGACCATCAAGCAGCTCTGCGGCAATCGCGACGCCGTGGCCTCGGCCTACTCGCTCTTCGACTACACCATCGCCGACGATCTGGGCGGCGAGGCGGCCTACGTCAACCTGCGCGACCGAGCCTATCGCCACGGCGTGCGCCTGGCCAGCGACATGGTGCCCAACCACATGGGGATTGACTCGCCCTGGGTTGTCGAACATCCCGAGTGGTTCATGTCGCGCGGCGATTCGCCCTACCCTGCGTACACTTTCAACGGTCCCGATCTTTCCAGCGATGGCCGCGTCGAAATCAAGATTGAAGACCACTACTTCGAACAGACCGATGCCGCTGTCGTCTTCCGCCGCCGCGACAAGGCCACCGGAGACATCCGCTACGTCTACCACGGCAACGACGGCACCAGCTTTCCGTGGAACGATACCGCTCAACTCGACTACCTGAACCCGGCAGTGCGCGAGCAGGTCATCCAGACCATCCTCCACGTTGCGCGACTCTTCCCCGTCATCCGCTTTGACGCGGCCATGACCCTGGCCAAACGCCATTTTCACCGCCTCTGGTTTCCCGGTCCAGGCGCAAGCGGAGCCATCCCTTCACGCGCCGAATATGGCATGAGCGTGGCAGAGTTTGACCGCGCCATGCCACACGAGTTCTGGCGCGAGGTGGTCGATCGCGTCGCCGCTGAAGTTCCCGGTACTCTGCTTCTCGCAGAAGCTTTCTGGCTCATGGAAGGTTACTTCGTACGTACCCTCGGCATGCATCGCGTCTACAACTCAGCCTTCATGGTGATGCTGAGGGACGAAGACAATGCCAAGTACCGATCGGTTCTCAAGAACACGCTCGAATTCGATCCCGACATCATGAAGCGCTACGTCAATTTCATGTCGAACCCCGACGAACGCACCGCCATCGACCAGTTCGGAAAAGGCGACAAATGTTTCGGCGTCGCCGCCATGATGGCCACCCTGCCCGGCCTGCCCATGTTCGGCCACGGGCAAATCGAGGGATTCACTGAGAAGTACGGTATGGAGTACCGTTGGCCGCGCTACCACGAAACGCCCGATCACTGGCTCCTGGAGCGTCATGACCGCGAGATTGCTCCGCTGCTCAAACGCCGTTGGCTGTTTGCAGAGAGCGAAAACTTCCTGCTCTATGACTTCTTCACCGCCAATGGTTCGGTCGACGAAGACGTATTTGCCTACTCCAACCGCACCGGCGGCGAGCGCGCCCTGGTCGTCTACAACAACCGCTACGGCTCGACCCAGGGAACCATCGACAATTCGGCAGCCTACGCTGACAAGGCATCGGGCCACCTCAAGCAGCGGCGTCTCCGTGAAGGGTTGGGGCTGAGCACCGACGCCACGACTGTTCTGGCTTTCCGCGATTCGATCACCGGTCTCGAATATCTGCGCCGCGCTGGCGATGTGCTTGAACGCGGCCTCACCCTTGAGTTGCATGCCTATCAGTCCCACGTCTTTCTCGACTGGCGCGAACTCAAGCCCACCCCACAGCAGCCTTGGGACAAGCTCAGCGACCAGTTGGCCGGCCGCGGCGTATCCAATCTCGACAATGCGCTCGTTGATCTCGGCCTTCGCCCTGCCCACGATGCCTTGCGCAAGCTGCTCGATCCCGCTATCGTCAGGCAATTTGCCGATCTCGCCGAGCACCCGCGCACCTTGCCCGCTGCCGATCGGCCCACCGAGCGCGAGCGCGGCGGATACTTCGATCAAGTCTGGGAGCGTACTCAGAAGTTCCTCAAGCAGGCTCAAACTGTGTACGCCTCGCGCCTCGCCGACGCCGGCCAGCCACTCGCTCCCTCCGAGCCCATCGACCTCGCTTCGTTCGCACTCATCTTTCGTCGCCGGCTCCGCGCCGCCATGCGTTTGCCCGCTGTTGAGTCGCTCTTCCCGGCTCCATGGACCGCTGCCGCGCGCCGCATGTTGCCCAGCCCCAGCCCCGAGGTTACCGCCACCGCCATGTGGGGTCCCACCTTTGCATGGTGCGCGCTTGAACTGCTGGCCGAGACAATTGATGATGAGAATCCCGAACGCGCGGCGCTCGATCTCTTTGACCGCCTGCGGTTGCGCGAACCCTTTGCCCACGCCTTTACCGCCCTCGGGTTTGAAGGCGAGGCTGGCTGGCGCGCCGCCGCCCGAATCAAAGTCGTGCTCTTAACCGTCGCCGGCGTCGGCGCTGAACAGGAAGAGATAGATGAACCCCTTCCAGCTTCAGTCACCGTCAAGGATGTGGGTGCCCCTGGTCCCTCGGAATTGGGACCCAGGGAAGTGAAGCCCGAACCCGCGATACAGCCGGGTGCCAAAGGTCTCACTTCTGAGACCTGGGAAAGCAAACCCGCGTCCGAACCGGCTCCCGTCGAACCCCCCAACGTGGTCCTCGCCCCCTCACTCTGGCTCGATCCCGACGTCCGCTGGCTCACCGGCGTGCACGAAATTGAAGGTCACGTCTACCTCGTCCGCGAGCGCTACGAAGAACTGCTCTGGTGGATGTTGATGCCGTCGCTCCTGAAGATTGCCGGCCAGGCTGCTCCCGACCGCGCCGCCGTCGCCGCGCTCAGCCACACCATTGACGACGCCCTCGCAACCGCCGAAGCCGCTGGCTATCGCGTAGATAAGTTGTTGCGCTCCGGTAAGGATCAACCTCAGCACGAGGAAGAAGATTCACACCAGGTTGAGCCACAGCCATCCGTCGAAGTCGGCGCCCGCGGACCCCAACCCGAAGACCATGAAAACACTGTTGCGAAGGATGACCGGGACTGATCTGGAACGGCGTCACGCTTCCTTGTGATCACTGGCACATCGCCGCCAACTCCTTTAGGGTCAAAGTCTTCACCAGGCCTTCTTTAGAGAGAATCCGGGGCGGCCGTGTGGAACCAAGCGATCCTTGCCTGTTGAGGACCTCACGCGGCGCGGCATGCGCAATTCTCCTATTTGTTTTCTTCTCTCAAAGAGGGTCCGGAAACGAGGGTTCGGCCCATGTCGCCCTCACCATCCCGGTCCGGTTCGCGCCGGCGTCCGTTCGGCATTCCAGTTAAGCTGTCCCACTTTCCATATCCGCGCACAATTCAGGTTTTCGCAAGCTTGCGGGGCGTCAGTGACTTGTCTATCGGCCCGCGCATTGCCGGCAGGAGGAACTATGCAGAGCGCCAATCTTAAAACGGCACCAGGTGTTCTTGATGACCGCGAAAGGCTGTTGATTGATCAGGCCGTAGCTGAATATGCAGATCGCCCCGGCTCCTTGCTGGCGATTCTCGAGACGGTACAGGAGGCGAATGCTCACAAGTACCTCTCAATGGAGGTCCTGCGCTATATCGCCGAGCGCACCGGCGTCCCTCCCTCCACGGTGTACAGCGCAACCACTTTTTACTCGCTCTTCAACCTCGATCCCCAGGGCGATAACCTGATCTGCGTCTGTCGCGGCACCGCTTGCCACACCCGCGGGTCGCGGCAACTTCTGGACAAGGTCTGTCTCGACCTGGGTCTCAGCGAGCACGAGTCGGGCGAAGCCAAGGAGACTGACAAGCTGGCCCTCACAACTCCCGACAGCAAGTTCACTCTGCGCACAGTTTCCTGTTTCGGCCAGTGCGCGCTGGCGCCAGTGGTTGAAGTGAATCACCACATTCTCAGCCACGTGAACGAACGCACTCTGCAGCGGGAAGTCAGGGCGATTACTCAAGGGAGGAAGTGATGCCGCGCATTCAGGATATTGGCGTATTCAACGCAGTTCGTGAAGCCGGACTTGCCAAGCTGGCGCCGGCAATCCCGCGCATCACGGTGGGCATGGGCACCTGCGGCATGGGCAATGACGCGGAAGAAGTCTTCCACGCGTTGCACGAGGCCATCGATCACAGTGGGCTTGAGGTCATGCTGGTTCCGGTGGGCTGCTTTGGCTGCTGCTTCCAGGAGCCGATGGTGGGAATCCGGCTGCCCGGCTATCCGCTGGTGCTTCTCAGCCACGTGCAGAGCGACGATGCCGGCCAGATCCTCGAAGCCGTGTCGACCCGCGTGATTTCGCCCGACCTGGCCTTCTGCAAGATCGAGGAGTGGGATCACATCACCGGCCATGTGCGCTATGGTCAGGGATACCCTGAGATTCCCAACTGGAACACAATTCAGTTCTTCAAGAACCAGAAGAAGATCGTTCTGCGCAACTGCGGACTGCTCAACCCGTCCGATATCGAGGAATACATCGGCGTGGGAGGATACCAGGCTCTTTACAAGGTCCTGATCGATGCGCGGCCTGAAGCGGTGATCGAACAGGTGAAAGCGGCGAGGCTGCGCGGCCGCGGCGGCGCGGGTTTCCTCACCGGCAACAAGTGGGATTTTCTAGCAAAGGCCAAAGCCGACACCAAGTACATCATCTGCAATGCCGACGAGGGCGACCCGGGCGCCTTCATGAACCGCAATGAAATTGAGAGCGATCCTCATTCGCTGCTCGAGGGGATGATTATTGGCGCCTATGCCATGGGCGCAACCGAGGGCATCATTTACTGCCGGGCCGAGTACCCGCTGGCCATCGGCCGGCTGAAACGCGCTCTCGAACAGGCGCGCGAGTACGGCATACTGGGCGCAAACATCCTCGGCCGCGGATTCAACTTCGATATCGAACTGGTGCAGGGGGCCGGCGCCTTCGTATGCGGCGAGGAGACGGCGATGATCGCGTCGCTCGAGGGGCGTGCCGGCCGTCCGCGGCCTCGTCCTCCATTCCCGGCGCAGAAAGGCCTATGGGGCAAGCCGACCAACATCAACAACGTTGAGTCCTGGTACAACATTGCCCCCATCGTCATGAAGGGGCCAATCTGGTTCGGTGAAACCGGCAGCGCCAAGAGCCCCGGCACCAAGGTTTTCTCGCTGGTGGGCAAGATCAAGAACACCGGCCTGGTTGAGATGCCTCTGGGCACGCCGCTCAAGAGTTTCATTTACGACACGGGAGAAGGTCCCATCAACGGACGCAAGATCAAGGCCGTCCAGACCGGCGGTCCCTCCGGCGGCTGCATCCCTGCCGACATGTTCGATACGCCCGTTGACTACGAGAGCCTGGCTCATCTCGGCTCCATCATGGGCTCGGGCGGCATGGTGGTGATGGACGAAGACAACTGCATGGTGGATGTGGCCAAGTATTTTATTGAGTTCACCCATCCCGAGTGCTGCGGCAAGTGTGTGCCATGCCGCGTGGGCCTCGACAAGGCCCTGCGCATTCTGAGGGTGATCACCCGCGGCGATGGCACGCAGGAGCATCTGGAAAAGCTTGACGAGCTGTGTCGCATGGTGCGCGATACATCGCTATGCGCGCTGGGCGGCAGCGCTCCCAATCCCGTGCTTACCACGCTGCGTCATTTCCGCGACGAGTACGAAGACCACATCGTGGCGCATCGTTGCCGAGCCGGCGTCTGCCAGGAGCTCACCTTATCTCCCTGCGAGAACAGTTGCCCGCTGCACATGAACATTCCGCGCTTCTTTTCGCTTTACCTTGAGGGGAGGCTTGAAGACGCATTTGAATCGGTTGTTCTCGATAACCCGCTCCCGGCATCGACGGGCCGGGTCTGCCAGCACCCCTGCGAAAACCGCTGCCGGCGCCAGTCGTTCGACGAAGCCCTGAACATGCGCGAAGTGCACCGCCTCATCGCCGATTCCATCTACGAGTCCGATCGCTTCGAGCCGATGGTCGAGCGCATTCTCAAGCGCAAACTTCCGCCTACCGGACGCAAGGTTGCTATCGCCGGAGCCGGTCCTACCGGTCTCACCGCTGCCTTCTACCTGGCACTGCTCGGCCACGATGTGACTATGTACGACGATCACAGCGAAGCCGGCGGCATGTTGCGTTTCGCCATTCCCGATTACCGGCTGCCGAAAACTGTACTGCGCCGCGAACTCGATCTGATCGAGCGCACCGGCGTCAAGATGGTCTTCAACACGCGCATCGGTACCGATATTCAATTGAACGATCTTTCCGGCAAATTCGACGCGGTCTTCATCTCCATCGGCACCTGGAAGGAATCATGGCTCTACCTGGCCGGAACGGAGCTGAAGGGCGTGTACCCGGCGCTTGAGTTCCTTGAGTGCATCGCCCGCGGCGACGAGGTGGCCATGGGTTCGCGCGTCGCCATCGTCGGCGGCGGGAACGCTGCCATCGACTCCGCCCGGACCGCGCTGCGGATGGGCGCCAAGCCCACCATCCTTTACCGCCGCGAGCGCAAAGATATGCCGGCCATCGACGAAGAGATTCAGGCTGCCGAAGAAGAAGGCGTTCGCTTCGTCTATCTGGTGGCGCCTCACCGCATCATCGGCAGCGCCAAGGGCGCCGTGAAGGCCATCGAGGTGGTCAAGACGCACCTTGGCGAGTATGACAAATCCGGGCGCAGAAAGCCTATTCTGACCGACGAGGTGCAGCGTTTCGAATGCGACTGCGTCATCCTGGCCGTGGGCGAGACATTCGATCAGGATTTCTGCCGCGCGTCAGGACTCGAGCTCAAGCAGTCAGGCACTATCGTCGTCGATCGCTACAGTTTCGAGACCAGCCGCGAGCACTTCTATGCCGGCGGCGACGTGATCACCGGGGCATCGAACGTCTCCAATGCCATGAGCTGCGGCAAACAAGCGGCCAATAACATTGACGAGATGCTGATGGGCGAAAACCGCTGGGACAGCCTATTCCCGGCGTTCGAATACAACCAGCAGACGCCCCCGGAGCCGCGCCTGAGCCACCGTCACGCAGCCAAACTGCTGCCCGTGAGTGTCCGCACCGGCTCCCGGCAGGAAGTGATTCCCAACATGAGCCCGCAGGAGACGACTGAAGAGTGTCGCCGCTGCCTGCGTTGTGATTTGAGATCAACCGTGAGCGCCGGCTAAGCGCCACTGAAAGGAAAGGAGCATCGCTTTGCCCAATAAAACCATCTCCGTCCGCATCGATGGCGAACTGGTCACCACCCAGGAAGGCGAAACCATCCTCGACGTGGCCCGCGCGCATGGAAAACAAATCCCCACGCTCTGCCATATGAAGGGCCTCAGTTCCGTGGGCGCCTGCCGGGTATGCGTGGTCGAGCTGGCCGGCACCGAGCGCGTGCTGCCCGCCTGCACCACACCCATGCAGGAAGGCATGTCGATCGTCACCGATTCAGCCCGGCTGCGGCTTTACCGCCGCATGGCCGTCGAACTGCTGCTCGTCGAGCGCAATCACATCTGTTCGTCGTGCGTCTCCAACGGCCATTGCGAACTGCAATCGCTGGCGCAGGATCTTGAAATTACCCACGTCCGCTACGCCTACAACAACCCCCGGCTCCAGGTCGACATGACCCATCCCCGCTACGTTCTCGACCACAACCGCTGCATCCTGTGCACCCGCTGCGTCCGCGTGTGCGCCGAGGTTGAAGGCGCCTTTGTGTGGGAGGTTGGCGGGCGGGGCATCTACTCGCGAATCGTCAGCGACCTGAAGGATGACTGGGGCCATGCATCCAGTTGCACCGCTTGCGGAAAATGCGTGCAGGCCTGCCCCACCGGCGCCCTGGCTGAAAAAGGCTTCGCCGTTCACGAGATGGTCAAACAAACTGAAAAGATCAGCCGATTGGCCAGCCAGAAGGCGCACCAGGCCAACGGCGCGCATCCGGCTTAGCCAGTCTCTAACGAACCCGGAAACCATCTGAGGGAGAAATGGTTTACGGCGGTTCCGAGATAGATATACCCATCTTCACTTTTTGCGGAAGGTTGACGCTCCTTGTGGTCGCGTCGACCTGGCCTGGATGGCTTCAGGATACAGCCATCCAGGAACCGCTATAGCGCGATCTCCTCACGGATTGCGGCGCGAAAATCTGTCGGTTGGCGGCAGCAAGGTCCCGCGGATCTCGGGATTTCCACAGGGTTGCAGAGGGGGAGGGGGTGGGGGGTATTTGCCTTTTTTCGAGTTAAGTCATTGAGAAGCAGCGACTTGCCACGATTTGCGGTGCGCTTAAGTGCCCTTAAAGGGTGTTTAGATGGCCATATAGGGCGCAAAAATGCCTCTTTTTGACGCTTAATCCCGTTCTCGAAGCTCTCAGGAATGCCGCAGTGCCGCATTTGTGGCTTCTCCTCTCCCTGATTGCATTGTGCGCCAAAGGCGCGAAATTACCTGCAAAGGCAGCGGACCAGATGAGTCAGCGGTGCCAGCGGGGTTAGTGCGGGAGGGGCCAAAGCCGCGACTTGACTTTTTCGCCACTGGGCAACGCGCCATGCACGGAACGCAAATGGGGGGGATAAATCTGCGCGGCGGTGAGAAATGCAGGTTAGCGGTGTTGCGTTTGACGTGGTTTTCGTGCCGACACGGGCAAAGGATTTTCATTGGTCAGCATTGCCGGCAATACGCCCAAAGCCGTCGATGAGCGCTTTGGCCTGAAGTCAACAATTGAGCTTTGAGCGGCCAGCAGATCCCAGGACTCTGGCCGACTTCACTTTACAAATCCGGGCTTAAGGAGTGACTTAGCTCTATCACCTGGTTCGGAGCCGAAAGGCTCTTGTGCCCACTTAGTTCATTCAATGCGCAAAGCTCTCACCGGGTCGATTGAGGCCGCTCGCCGTGCCGGAATGATACCGGCAATAGCAGCCGCAAGCAGCAGTACTCCAATGGCGACAGCCATCACTGACGCATTCACACTCGTGATCTCATAAAGCTGCGATTTGATGTAGCGCACGCAAAAGATCGCAACCGGAATACCAATCGCGAGTCCAGCGACGGTCTGTAACATGGCCCCGCGCATGACCATGCCGATTACGCGGCTCCGCGCCGCTCCCAGTGCCATGCGGACCCCAATCTCCGGTGTGCGGCGGACCACTGTATAGGCAGTGACACCATAGAGTCCGATGGCGGCTAGCAGAAGCGCCAGCAGACCGAAAAGAGAGGTGAGGCGCGAGATCAGCCTCTCCTGCGTGAACCGATCGTCAACCTGCTGCCGGAATGTCTGGAACTTAAGGATCGTGAGATTTGGGTTGATGCTCGCCAGGGTATCGCCGACTGTTTTCTCAAATCCTGGCATTGGACGGCTGGTCTTAATAACCATTGCGCCTGCGTACATGGATGAATCCTTGTCAAAGGGATAATCGGGATCATTGGCATTGCCGGCAGCCTGCGTGAGTGGGAGAAAATACATTGCGTGGTTCTTCCAGTAGACGCTTGTGTAGGTTGTGTCTTCAACCACCCCGACGATCTCATGCGCTCCATCACTACCCGGATGAAGGGGATCGTCAAATCCAAATCGATGCCCGATGGGATTGCGGTTGCCAAAGAACTGTTTGACGAATTCCTGGTTGACGATGGCGACCGGAGGAGCGTTCGTCGTGTCCTGCCGGGTGAAGCCGCGGCCCATGACGACGTGCGTTCCGACCGCATCGAAGTACTCTGGAGTGCACTTCACCCAAGATGCACCTTTGTTCAAGTCGCGATCGCCTTGAACCTTCACGCCCGAGCCCCAGTCGTTCGCCTCCATAGGTGTGTAGGTCGAGAGGCCAACTTTGAGAACGCCGGGAATGGCATGGAACCGGTCAACGATGGTCTGGTAAAAGGGCTCAACTTCGGTAGTTTTGTAGCTGGCTCCCTGGGGATTGATATGGGCAACATAGCGGTTCGTTGTATCCAGTTTCATGTTCACGTTCTCTGCTTTGGTGAGGCTCTGTGCAAATAGGCTCGCAGCAACGAGCAACACGAGGGAGAGCGCGGCCTGGAAGACAACGAGTCCGCGCTGGAGGAGGGACGCTCCATGGGCAGTTGTGCGTGAGTTGGAGCGCAGAGCGTCAGCTGGCCGGGTGCGCGCGGCCATCAACGCTGGTGCAAGGCCAAAGAGGACGCCGGTAACCAGTGAAAGCGAAAAGGCGAAACCGATCACCAGGGGCGATGGAGAAGCCGCAACCGGCATGTTGTGCTGATCAGGAAAAGCGAGCGCCAACAGGGCCTGCGCTCCGAGATAGGAGACGGCGAGCCCGAGCAGGCCGCCCATAGCCGAGAGAAGAACGCTCTCCTGCAGAAGCTGACGCACAAGGCGGCTGCGTTGCGCCCCGAGCGCTGAGCGGATGGAAAACTCCGCGCGGCGGCTCATGCCGCGCACCAGAAGCAGGTTCGCAATATTCGCGCAGGCGACAAGAAGAACCAGGGCAGCTATCCATTGCAGCAGGTTTAGACGATCCCTATAACCGCTCTGCATGTTCTGAATGCCGCCGCCTCCGGGAGTGAGGACAACATGGGTGAGAGGAAGAACCTTTTGGGCGCGCGGATCGCTGAACGTCTTGAGCGTTACAAGCTGGTTCTTGAGCAGTGCACTCGCTTTGGCCTGAAGCGCCGGCAGAGATGTTCCGGGCTTAACGCGTCCGATGATGTAGGCCCACTGCTTGCCGGGATCGGTGAAGAACGAAGCGCCAATCACTTCATCCATCGCATTCATCGGGAAAAAGAAGCTGGGTGGATTCGTGTCGATACGATCCCCGTAAAATTCCTTTGGCGCGACACCAATGATTGTGGCCGGCTTGCCATTGACGTAAAACGTGTTTCCTACCACGCTCTTGTCGCCTGCGTAATCCCGCTGCCATGCGTCGTAGCTCATCACCGCTGTGACAGGCGCCCCCTCCTGGTCATCGGCATCCACAAACAATCTGCCCGACGCAGGCGAAAGTCCGAAGACCTGGAAGTAGTTCCCGGAGACGAAGGTTCCCACCATAGATTTCGCCAACGTGCCGGGTCCGGCGCGGCGGACGGTAAGGGGACCCCCGCCGTAGAAGGATGCCGTTGCGGCCAGTTCTTCGAATTCCGGCAGATTCTTCTTGAACATGTAATACGTGTCGGTGGCAAAGAGCGAGTAATCCCCCGTGTCACTCCACTGGTCGCTGATGCAGCAATCGTTTCGGTCTCCGATGCGGATCAGGCTTTTCGGATCGGTGACCGGCAGATTTCGGAGCAGGATGGCATTGACCAGCGTAAAGATGGCCGAGTTGGCACCAATTCCAAGCGCAAGCGTGAGCAACACCGTAACGGTAAACCCCGGCGTCCTTCGTAACTGCCGGAGTGCATAGCGGATATCCTGGACTAAAAACTCCAGCCGCAACCAACCCCATTGCTCCCGCGTTACATCGGCAATCATCGGAACACTCCCGAATTCGCGGACTGCCGACGTCCTCGCTTCAGCGGGCGATTGCCCTCTTGCGATTCGATCAGCAATTGCCATCTGCAAATGACTATCGAACTCTTCCGCCAAATCCGACTTGCGCCTCAAGATTCGAAACAGTCTCACGCATTACCTCACTTCGCAGTCATGATTCCTTCGATTGTCGCGACCATTCGTCCCCAGCGTTCATAATCGGAAGCGAGCTGTTCCTTGCCCAGTTTCGTAATCCTGTAGTACTTGGCACGTTGATTGCTCTCGCTCTTCTTCCACTCAGCCTTGACCCACCCTTGGCGCTCCAGACGATGAAGAGCCGGATACAAAGAGCCGGTTTCGACCTGTAAGACCTCGCCGGAGTTCGCTCTTATCATCTGGCTGATTCCATAGCCATGCTGTTCGCCCCACTGAAGCGTCTTGAGGATGAGCATGTCCAAAGTCCCCTGCAAGATTTCAATCCTGTTCTGGTAAGAGCTCTTAGTTGGCATGTAGACCTTCTACATCAAATGATGTAGACACTCTACAGCATCGACACAAAAAACGCAAGCACGGATTATGATCAGGTTGTTAAGCCATTTCGAGTTAAACAATTACCGAGCGAGAATATTTCAGACAGCAGAACCAACCCGCACCTAAAGCGGGCAGGGCAAATCATCTACCGGCTTTGGCTAGACCCAATTGCGTCAATAGGTACTCGGAAATGCCGTAGGGTAACGAAGTGTCTCTGGATTTATGCACAATCGCCGAATCGCTTATCGAGCCATGAATCACGTACCGGGCCGCGGACCGCCGACCGGTCAGCAATGATCTCGCAAACATCGCCTCAGGGCCTCCAGCGTCACACTTATTCTCTCTTGACATTTCGATACTGAACAGTTCAGTATTGGATAGGTTTGGAGGTCGAACCTATGATCCGGGTACGCAATCTCGTCAAGAAATTCGACAAACTTACCGCCGTCGACGATGTCAGTTTCGACGTCGAGGCCGGGGAGATCTTTGCCTTCCTTGGACCCAACGGCGCGGGCAAAACCACCACCATCAAAATGCTCACCACGCTGCTGCACCCCACCAGCGGCACGATCGAACTCGATGGGCTCGACCCGCAGACGCACCAGCACCAGGCGCGCCAGCGTTTCGGGATCGTCTTTCAGGATCCCAGCCTCGACGGCGATCTTACCGCCTGGGAAAACCTGCAGATTCACGCCGTGCTTTACCATGTGCCCGGCAAAATCGCCCGTCAACGAGCTGAGGAACTGCTCAAGCTGTTCGAACTATGGGAGCGCCGCAACGATCTGGTGAAAAAGTTCTCAGGAGGCATGAAGCGCCGGCTTGAGATCGCGCGCGGTTTTCTGCACACTCCGCGCATTCTCTTCCTCGACGAGCCTACCCTCGGCCTCGATCCGCAGAGCCGCAATCAGCTCTGGACCCACGTGAAAGGCGTGAACGAAGCCGAGAAGGTCACGGTCTTCCTCACCACCCACTATATGGATGAGGCCGACCGCGTGGCCCATCGCATCGGAGTTATCGACCACGGCAAGCTGGTGGCCCAGGGAACACCCCAGGAGATCAAGGAGCGCACCAACACCCAGTCGCTCGAAGATGCATTCCTGGCCCTCACCGGCTCAACCATTCGCGAAGAGAGCGCAGGCGCGGCTGACCAGATGCGGCAGTTCGCCAGAATGTGGAGCAAACGATGAAAGTGATTTACGTTCTTTGGCTGCGTGAGGTGAAGCGTTATCTGCGTTCGCGCGTGCAGATCATCGCATCGCTCGGCAACCCCATCCTTTACCTGCTGGTGCTCGGCTTCGGTCTCGGCCCCGTCTTCAAGCGCGCCGGCAATGGAGACTACCTGCAGTTCATCGCGCCCGGCATCATCGGCATGTCCATTTTGTTCACATCCATCTTCTCGGGCATCGGCCTGCTCTGGGATCGCCAGTTCGGTTTTCTCAAAGAAATGCTCGTGGCTCCAGTCTCCCGCATGCAGATTATGATCGGACGCACGCTGGGCGGCTCAACCGTCGCCGTCATCCAGGGCCTGCTCATTACGGCGGTCTGTCTTGGCGCAGGTTTCAGGCCAACACACTGGACCGCAATCCCGCTCGCGCTTGGATTTATGGTGCTCATCGCCATCAACTTTGCCGCGCTGGGCATGGCCATCGGCTCCGGCCTCCAGGATATGCAGGGATTCCAGCTCATCATGAACTTTCTGGTCATGCCTATCTACTTCCTGTCCGGCGCGCTCTTCCGGCTCGACGACACCAAATCGGTACTTAAACTCATCACGCGGGTCGATCCGCTTTCCTACGGTATCGACGGCATGCGCAACGCCTTCGGCAACCCGAATGTGACCTTCGATCCGCGCTATGACACTCTCATCCTCGGCGTCGTCGGTTTAGCCTTCATCGTCTTTGGCGCCTACCGGTTCTCGAAGATCGAGGCCTGATCATGGGCCGGCCGCGAAGCTCTGAAGCTCACCAGAAAGTCCTCAATGCCGCGCTCCAGCTCTTCTGCGAGCGCGGCATCGAGCCCACCAGCATGGACTCTATCGCCCGCGCCTCGGGCGTCAGCAAAGCCACAATCTACAACCACTGGCCCGACAAGGAAGCCCTCCTCCTCGAGGTCGTCGAGATGATCCACGGCCTCGATCGTCCTCCTCAACATTTCGACTCCGGCGACCTGCTCACCGATCTCACCTGGATCCTCACCCGCAAGCCGCCCGGTGAATTCGAAACCGAACGCGCCCGCATGACCGCTTCCATCATCTCCTATTCCAAGCTTCACCAGCAGTTCGGCAAGGCCTGGCGCGGCCGCGCCATGGAGCCCGCTCGCCGGGCTATCGCCAAAGCTCTCCGCCGCGCGGTCGATCGGGGCGTGCTCTCACCTCATCTCGATCTCAATGTGATTGAAGCCATGCTGCTCGGCCCACTGGTTTACGCCCAGGTCTTCCAGAGCGAGCGCAATGCAGCCCATCCTGAATTGGGCCCGAAGATTGCCCAGGCCTTTGTCCGCGCCTATGCCACCCCGGATGCAACCCATAAATTCTGGCGCTCCTGACACACCGGAGGGAGCAGTAGCCTTCAGGCTGCTGAATAAGGCGCAAAATATAGAGACGGCTTCGCCGCGGGTCCGTCCAGACTTTTTGATCTCGGACCGAATTCGCTCGCATACTCTTGAACCGTACATCAATCGCGCGAAATTTCCGCAGGCTTTACCCCCCCAGGGGAAAGCATTTTCCAAACCTCCCCACTGCCCTCCGATCATCTGCATTGGCAACGCGATCTTCATGCGGTAATTTCAAAGTGTGCACCGCACACTCACATTTTTCCTGCTTGCGTCCATCGCTCTATGCGCGTCCGCTCCCACCGCGCAGGCGCAGGGTTACGTCGAGCGGGAGATCAGAATTCCCTGGACTCAAGCAGCTCCAAACGGCCTCGACGCGCTGCTGGTCTATGTCGATCTGCCCGGCAAACACCCTCTGCTGGTCTTGACGCACGGTTCGGCGCGCAACAAGCAGGATCACGCGTTAGTCTCGCCCTGGCAGCAGCTTCCGCAGGCGCTGTGGTTCGCGCAGCGGGGATGGGTTGTGCTGGCCGTGGTGCGGCGCGGTTTTGGAAGCTCAGGTGGAGAAGAAGAAGTTACCCGCGGCGGCCGTTGCCCCAAAACCGACTACGAGGCGGTAGACGCCTATGCCGCCGACAGCCTGCGCACGGCAATTGAATTCTCGAGATCGCTGCCCGAGGTCGACGACACCAGGATAGTTGCGGCCGGGGTTTCGACCGGCGGCATGACCAGCGTCGCGCTCACGGCAAACCCTCCGCGCGGTTTGGTCGCAGGCATCAACTTTGCCGGTGGCCGAGGATCGAAGGCAGATCACGATGTATGCAATCCCGTTAACCTGGTGAGCACTTACAAAGCGCACGGCAAGAAATCGCGAATTCCCATGCTGTGGATCTACTCAGAAAACGACAAGTTCTTCTGGCCGGAGCTTGCGCAGAAATTTGATGCGGCGTTCAAGGCTGCAGGCGGGCAGGATGAATTTGTGCTCGCCCCGCCCGACGGCGACGATGGGCACCATCTGTTCTCGCACATTGAAGCCTGGTCCGATACGGTCGATGCATTTCTGAAACAGCAGAATCTCGCGCCGCGCGCCACTCTCCTGCCCGAGCCGCAGGCGCCTAACGTCCCGCCTCCCGCCGGCCTCGGTGCAACCGGGCTGCTGGCCTTTCATCGCTACCTCATCTACGGCCCGCACAAGGCATTTGCAGTTTCGGGAGCCGCCTTCGGCTACTCCAACGGGCGAATCACCGCCGACGAAGCGCGCCAAAAAGCATATGAATCGTGCGAGCACTCAGCCCAGGTCAAAGGATCGTGCAAGGTAGTCTCGGTAGACGGCTCCGCGCCGCAGGTGCATTGACGGCAGGTGCGCTTCAACCCCCGCACGGAGGGAGCAGGGGCCTTCAGGCCCCTGAATTCGCGTATGCTTTGTCAGGCCTTAAAGCCCGGGCTCTTCTTCCGCAGTGCGCAACGACTATCGCATTCGCGAATTCACAATCCTCATCTCAGCTCCCATCCGGATACCCACCGCGATGAAGCACCATCGGGAACCACGGCAGCGTCTTGGGCTTCGGCACTTCAGCTCTCCAACACCCCTTCGCCGGCTCCGTGCCCTTCAGCAATTCCGCCTGGTCGCGCCCTGAGTCGCCCAGCAGCTTTTCAAGCGCCTTGCGCAAGCGCGCCATGCGATCGCCGAACCGTTGTTCCCAGCCCGCTTCAATTTCGCGCTCTAAACGCTGATAAGCAAGCTGCGCCGCGCGCCCCTTCTCCGTAAGCCGCACCACCCGGGCCTTGCCTGCGCCCTCCTGCTCTTCCAATGAGAGCCCACGCTTGCCCATAAATCCCAGCGCCATCGCAATCGCTTCTTTCGACACTCCCGACAGCGCTGGCAAATCTCTTACCCGCACGCCTTTCTCATTCATCACCCGCAACACATCTGCGCAAAGCGCCATCGAAAGTTTCGACACACCTTCAAACTCAAACGCAAAAGCCACCAGCACCCGCGCCAGCAATTCCGGAAGCATCAACGCTTCAACCGGCTCCGACTCCATCGCCTCCGCCTTGCGCCGCTCGCCCGGCGATTCCTTCATCGAAAATCCATACCCGAGAATAGGCATGCAGTTCGGCAACTCCGCCGGCAACTCCGTTACCAACGCTCTCAAAGCCGTTCGCAGTCCCTCAATCTCCTCCCACCCAAAGCGTTTCTCCCATCGCCGCTCAATGGCTCCAAACAGCGGCTCCCACGCTTTCTTCACCGCTTTTCCCGCCACCGTCGGCTTCACTACCCAATCCGCTAACGGTGGCTTTGCACGCGTGTCCATCGGCGAAGGAGCCATAAAAATGTAGCCCCACCGCATCATGCCGTTCAAATTGGTGCCGGTCCGCGCCCGCCGCTCCAGTTCCTGCACCGTGATCCCCTCGTCCGGCAAATGCTTCAGGCAATTCAGCCACATCACCGTCGAAGTCAGCCAGGGTCCGTACACGGCCGAACTCTTTCCCTGCCGCGTGGTCGTGTGCGGTATCAGGCTCTCGGCAGCGTTATCTGTCTCCACGGTGAAAGCCACCAGCACGAAAGAGAGAAGAGCAGTGAAGGGAAGCGGCTCGTCCATTGTCGCGATTATCCAACCAGGTTCGCCCTCGTGACAACCCCGCCAATTGCGCAACGCATTTGTCGCAACCGGGCCGCCCTCGTAGAATCACCTAAGGGCCGGCGGCACTCGTGTCAGCCAGGCCCCCTTACAATGAGCGAACAGGACACAGGTAATTCGCAGCAGGCTTCGCCGGTGTCTCCGGCATGGATCAAAGTTGAGCGGGCGCGCCATCCCCAGCGGCCTTACCCCATGGACTTCTTCGAGCGAATCTTCACTGACTTCAGCGAGATTCACGGGGATCGCGCCTATGGCGACGATGAGGCCGTGGTGTGCGGCATGGCCCGCCTCGACGCTGAAGAGGTCATGCTCATAGGCATCCGCAAAGGCGGCACAACCAAGCAGCGCATCAAGCGCAACTTCGGCATGCCAAGCCCGGAGGGCTATCGCAAGGCGCTGCGCGTGATGAGGATCGCCGAAAAATTCTCGCGCCCGGTCATTGCCCTTATCGACGTCACTGCGGCCTATCCCGGCCTGGGAGCTGAAGAGCGTGGCCAGGCCGAAGCCATTGCCCGCAACATTCGCGAAATGGCCCGCCTGCGCGTCCCCACAATCTCGGCCATCACCGGCGAAGGTGGATCGGGCGGTGCCCTCGCCCTGGCTGTCACTGACCGCGTGCTGATTCTCGAGAATGCGATTTATTCCGTCATTCCCCCAGAGGGTGCGGCAGCCATCATGTGGCGCGACGTGGTGCATAAAGATCGCGCCGCCGCCGCCCTCCGCGTTACCGCCACCGAAGTTGCCGCACTTGGATGCGTCGACGAGATCGTCTCTGAGCCGCCCGATGGTATCCATGCCGATCGCGAAACCGGTATGCAACTGCTCGCAGCCGCCCTCCGTCGTCACCTCGCCGAACTCAAGGCCTTGCCCCTCGATGAACTGCTGGCCAGGCGTCAGAAAAAATTCCGCAATATTGCCCAGTTTTATACCGAAGAGTGATCGCAATATCAGCCATCTACCGGATCGACGGATGAACACCGCACAGACGCTGACGAATCCGCGCGCCAAATTCTTTATACGGAGGGGCGCATGACTGCCGCTAACACTGCCGGCGGACGGCTGCGCGCCTACATCGAGTTTGTGGTCGCCGTCTTTTATTTTTTCCTGGCGCGTGCACTTGCCCATCATGCCGCCCAGGGCCTGATCCAGGACGATTGGAATCCTCTGATCGAACAGGCCATGCTGGCCTTCCTGCTCATCGTGGGATATGCATCCATGGGTTTCTGGCTCGACCGCGAGGCTCACCCCATCGGCGGCCAGGGATTTCCAGCGCGCGCCGGTCTCACCACTGAGGCCGGCATGGGTGTGGCCACGGGCTGGGCGCTGGCCGTCATCTGCGTGCTGCCCCTGGTCGTCTTCGGAGGCATCTCCATCGTGCTCGCCGGCGATCTTGCTTCGTGGGGATGGCTGGCCGCCGATGCGGCGTTCTTTGCGCTCGCCGCTCTCGTTGAAGAAATCGCCTTCCGCGGATACGGCTTCCAGCGATTCGAGCGCGCCCTCGGCCCTCTCGGCGCATCGCTCGGCTTCGCCGCTTACTACGGACTCGTCCAATCAATGATCCCCGGCTCCGGCCGCGCCAGCTTTGCCGTCTCAATCGCCCTCGGTCTCGTCCTCTCTACCGCCTATCTGCGCACCCGCGCATTATGGCTCAGTTGGGGCGTTAACTTTGGCTGGAAGGCCAGCCGTGCTTTGCTTTTTGGCCTCGCGGTCAGCGGCGACAGCACCCACTCACACGTCGTGCAAGGCGATCCCATGGGGCCGTTTCGCCTCACCGGCAGCGCCTTTGGACTCGACGGCTCATGGCTCGCCTTCTTCGTGATGATTGCCGCAATTCCGGTCGTCTTCCGCATCACCCGCGATCTCGACTTCCGTTACAACGCCCCCGTGCTCAAGCCGGCGGGAATCCCAGTCGATCTTGACGCTGCGGCGCGCGCTCAGCATGAAGCGGTAATGGGAGCCTCAGAGCCTGCCCCACCCGCATTAGTGCAGATCGCCGGGGCGCAGACGCCTCAGTCTGCGGATGGACCCTCGACAAGCGAGCGTTCTGCGCTCGAATAAACTCCGGGAGACTCCAAGCCTCTCCATCTTCTCTTGCCCCATCCAACCTCTGCCCGCAATGCCGGATCTTCTATGCGATTTTCGGTCACACTCTAGTGTCTGACCCGGATTGACGATGAATCATGCGAGAGCCCGTGGGCGAGAGTCGCGCGCATAGGGAGAAGATTGGTTCGATTCGGTGCAATTCGCATCTTCGCCGTTTGGCTGATAATTTCCGCCGCCTTGCAGGCGCAGCAGTATGTGTTTCGCGCGTTCAGGCAGGCTGAAGGCCTCAAGAACCTTGCAGTCAACGATCTCGCCACCGACCACCACGGGTTTCTGTGGGTGGCCACTGAGAACGGTGTCTATCGCTTTCTGGGTTCGGGCTTTGAGCGATTTGGTCCCGGGCAGGGAATCGCCGAACTCAATGTCCGCGCTGTGCTGGTGGCCCCCGATGACACAGTCTGGGCCGCCACCCTTGCTGATCTCTACCATTTAGTCGGAGACCGCTTCGTGCCTGCCGCGCGCAATCCCATACCGTTAGCCTCCTGGAACAACATCGTTGTCGAAGATGCGCACCATCTGCTGATCGTCAATGGACAACGGCTCTACCGGCTTGAGCACGATGATCAGAACCGCATGATTTCGTTCCTCCCCGTCTTTTCCGCAAGCCAGGTAAAGGACCTTCCTGAATTGGCACGCGTCTCGAGCGTAAGTGTGGTTCACAATCCAGCCCCGGGCACTCAAGTCGCGGGCATTCGGGTCCCGGACGGCCTTCCAGTGTGGATCGGATGCGGCAAAATGCTCTGTTCGTGGGTCGATCGCATCAACGGTAGCGGAATTTACGCGTCGACTGGCAGCATCGTCGAATGGGGAGAGGAGCAGGGCCTTGCCAGTGTTCCATGGGAGAGCGTGTTCCTCGATCGTGCAGGTACGCTGTGGGCCAGGGGCCAGAACCATGTTGCCGTCCTGCTCCCACAGGCGAGACGATTTGTCGATCGCAGCATCCCAGGCTCTACAGCCGGAAGCGTGTATGGACACGCCCCGTTTGTCGAGGACAGGTTGGGTCGCGTGCTGGGCCCGTCAGACGATGGAATCGCACGGTGGGACGGAAACCGGTGGTTGAATATCGGAAAGGCAAATGGCCTCGAACTTACCGGCAATGTTGTTCGCATGGTCTTCGATGCCGCTGGCGACCCATGGATTGCCACTCGGGGTGACGGCCTGTTCGATTGGGTTGGGTACGAAAACTGGGAGGGCTGGAACGACACTGCCACTTTGCCCTCCGCGGTTATTTGGGCAATTGTTCCACCCCGCCACGATCGCGTCTTTTTAGGAACCGATAAGGGACTGGCATGGATCGATGTACGCACTGGCAACTCCGGTTCGCTGTCGTCCCTGCGCCCTTGGCCCTTCGGCCAGGTCTTCACCCTGGGCACAAACAACAACGGCACCCTGTGGGGAGGCACCAGGTCTGCCGCCGTTCTGGCTATCGATCAGAATTCAGGCAAGACTCAACAGACAGCAACACTCCCCGCTCTTATCACTCGCTCCGTGGACGACCGGTTGGGCCACTTGTTCTTCACTACCAACGACGGCATCTACGTTCGCGATTCTGGAAATACCATGGCCGTCCCAAAACGGGTGAAGGCCGCAGATCCACTTTTGGGAACCTCACCGCAAGTAAACGCAGGCTGTCTCTCCTCTGACGGCGTGGTCTGGTTCATGACCACCAGGGGTTTGTTGCGCCTTCAGAACGGCCGTTGGGACTCACCTCAGATCGATGGAGAGCAAAGGCCGCCGGGAATCTTGCTCGATCTCGCCTGTGCCGCCGATGGCAGTATCTGGATTACCGGGGAACAAACTGGTACTTGGCGGATCAACCAGGAAATCGATGGGTTGCATGCCCGGCAACTCAAACTCCCTGCCGAATTTCAGCCGCTGACTCCCGTGGCTATCGCGGTTGATCGCCGCGGATGGGTCTGGCTGGGTACCGACTCCGGACTGCTCGTCTGGAATAAACAGGAATGGCGTCAGTTGACACAGGAAAGCGGCCTCATCTGGAACGATATCAACCAGGGAGCCCTGGCGGTTGCGGACGACGGCACGCTTTGGATCGGAACCAGCGGCGGATTAGCCCACCTTCTCCACCCCGAGCGCGTCTTCGACCAGATCCCCCTCAGTGCCGTCGTCACCAGGGTTCGCCGCGGCGAAGTCGCCTTCCCCGTTGGTGACGGAATCCAGTTGCCCTGGTCCTCTCTACCCCTGAGTTTCCAGTTATCCTCCCCGGCAATGCGCAATCGCAGCCAACTGGTCTTCGAGTATCAAATGGACGGTCTACATTCCGATTGGATAGAAAGCCAGGACGGTGTCGCTGTCTTCTCCGGCCTGCCGCCCGGCAAATACACCTTCGCCGCCATGGCCCGCAACCCGGGAATGAACTCTTTCTCGCCAGTCATCAAAATCCAGGTCAGGATTCTTCCCCCATGGTGGAAGACATGGTGGTTCCTCTCGCTCTGCGTTCTGGCATTCATTTTTGCGATTGAGGCCATCAACCGGCTGCGCGAACGGCACCTGCTGCAGAAAAGCCGGGAGCTCGAATTCCAGGTTAGGAAGCGCACCGCCGAACTTGAGAACCGTATCACTGAGGTCAGAGTGGCCGAGGAAAAGATCAAGAAGCTCGCCTTCTACGACCCCTTGACGCATCTGCCCAACCGCCGCCTGCTCGCAGACCGGTTAACGCAGATTCTTGATGACAGCAAGCGAACCAAACTGCTGGGAGCACTGCTGTTCATCGACATCGACAATTTCAAAGCACTCAACGACACGCTCGGTCACAAAACCGGCGATCTTCTGCTCGGAGAGGTCGCCCAGCGGCTAAGCGCTTGCGTCGGCCAGGGCGACACCGTTGCGCGGCTCGGCGGGGACGAGTTCGTCGCCATTCTCAGCCTGCTGAGCGGGCGCCCGGAAAAGGCTGCCACTCAGGCCAGGATCGTCGCTGAAAAAATGCTCAATCTGCTTTGCCAGACTTATCGAATCAACGGCCGCGAATGCCACAGTACATCAAGCATCGGGATCACGGTAATCGGTGAGCAAGCCGACACCATTGATGAGGTCCTGCATCGCGCCGACATCGCGATGTACCAGGCCAAAGAGAATGGCGGCCGGACCATGCACTTCTTCGACCCCGCGTTACGCGCTGCTATCAACGCCCGGGTTGTGATGGAAGCCGATATCCGCCAGGCAATCGGAGCCAATCAGTTTGCCCTCCATTACCAGCCTCAATTGGAGTCGGGACGCTTGGTTGGCGCCGAGGCTTTGATCCGTTGGAAGCATCCCCGCCGCGGGGTGCTCGGGCCGGGTGCATTCATCCCCCTGGCAGAGGAGACCGGACTGATTCTGCCTCTGGGAGACTGGGTGCTTGAGACCGCGTGCAGGCAGATTGCCGCGTGGGCCAAACAGGAAAGAACCCGGCATCTCACAGTGGCCGTGAATATCAGCGCAGGCCAGTTGCGTGCACCCGACTTCGCTAGCCGCGTGATGGAAACGCTTGAGCGGACAGGTGCCAATCCGGTTAACCTCAAGCTCGAGCTCACCGAGAGCATGTTGGTCGACGACATTGAGAGTGTGATTGCCAAGATGACCCAGATCAAGGCCAACGGCATCGGACTCTCCCTCGACGATTTTGGCACCGGCTATTCTTCGCTCTCCTATCTCAAGCGTCTGCCTCTCGACCAGCTTAAGATCGATCGCTCTTTCGTCCGGGACATCGTCGAGGACCTCAGCAGCCGCGCCATCGCCCAATCCGTCATTTCCCTGGGCCAGGTAATGAATCGCTCGGTCATCGCCGAAGGTGTTGAAACCGAAGAGCAATTGGAATGCCTCACCGCCCTTGGTTGTCATGCATTCCAGGGCTTCCTCTTCGGTTCCCCCCTGCCCCTGGAAGAATTTGAATTATTGATCCCCGTATTCAATGATCTGGTTGCTCAACCTCCCACGCAAGAAATCTCCCAGGACTCCGAACACTCTGCTCACCCTCAGCCGGTAGCTTAGCCTCAATACCGTTCGGTTAACCTATTGATTCGCAGTCGGAACGAAGCGGGTGCCCCATCTCTTAGTTGGAACCGAAGTGTGTGCCCCATCCTTTTAGCGTAGTTTGCGAGAAGGGTGGGATTGGCAGACACTCCCCGGCGCGTTCATCTGCTTTTTTCCCTCCTCGCACTTGCTTACGCACCCTTTTTGCGTAATGCTTATGTGAAGCATGGGAGGCTCCCATGATCAGGTCCTACCTTCCCCGGCGTTCGCGTTTACGGCAATCCATGATTCCGCGCAACCACTCACTCCATTTCTCCCTTCTAAAGAGCATGCCTCGCGGTGCCATTGCGGCCGTGTCATTCGCATTTCTCCTTTCCTGTGTCCATGCTCAGGTCATCACCATCGATACCAGCGGCAAAAACGCTACCACTGCCGACGGAGCGGTCGACCGCCGTTACCAGCAGATCAAGCCCACCAGCGTTGAACTCTCCAAGACCGAGATCAACCCCAAAACACGCGTTGAGCTACTCCGAACTATGCAGGCCGAGCAGGGCTTCGCTATGCGTCCCCTCCCCCGCGGGCACAAGGGACTTACCCTCATTGCCAACGGCAAGCTGGAACCCGCAGGCGAGCCTTACCTGAACATGGTGATCCAGGAAGGGTTGTGCGCTAAACCCGGCGATCGCGTGGTCATCACCGATGTCAAATTCGATCGCAACAAGATGATCTTCGAGCTCAACGGCGGCCCCGACCTCAAGCACCGCATCCTGCGCCATATTGAGATTGGCGGAGGCATGGGCACATCCCCTGTGGTGCAGGATCCTGGAACACCGGCCACCGGCTCCCGCCTCACTCTGGAATTCAAAGATCGTGTTCCCGAAATGACCGGCGCCGATGTCAAGGCGCTGCTGGCGCCGCTCCTCTCGTTCGATGTCAAGACGCCGGTGCAGGCCTTCACCGATACCTTGCCCCCGCAGCTCAAAGAGGCGATTCTGTCGCACCAGGTGCTGGTGGGCATGAACACTGATATGGTGCTCTTCGCCAAAGGCCAGCCGGTCACCAAGAGCCGCGAGATGGACGGACAGGAGCCATTCGAAGAATGGATCTACGGCAAGCCTCCCGAGCCGGTATATTTTGTCCGCATCAACGGCAACCGCGTCATTCGCCTAGAGGTTGCAAAGATCGGCGAGCCGGTGCAGATCTTCACCACCGATGTTGTCTCCGGCATGATGCGCACCGACGGCACACCGGTGATAGCCCAGAATACGAATGTGCACGTGGTTAAAGAAGGCGACGCGGAGATCGACCCCAACAGGGAAGCGGCCCCGGCTCCGCCCAGCCTGGCGAATCCCGGCGAAACCGTTGGCGTCGACCAGGATCAAAAAGCCACCGGCGCAATGCGCCCGGTACAGCCGCCCAAGCCGAATCCCGAGTATGAGCCCGGCGTGAATCCTGACCAGCAGCAACCGGCCGCGCCGGCTCCCGTGCAGCCCGCGTCAACCCAGCCAGCATCAACTCAGCCGGCAACGCCCGCTCAGCCGCCAGCCGCGCCTCAGCCTTCGCAGCCGCCCTCCAGCACTCCTTCCGGCGCAAATTGACCGACGCGCTTAGCCTAGGGTGGAGCGGAGCGGAAGCCTGGGAAAGCCGACATTGTCTGATCCGCCGCCCCGGAGGGCCGGCGCGAAAGCTCCCCAACCCGCCATTCATGTAAACTTGGAGCAGCGAGTCTTGCTCGCCCACGTGGCGGGCAAACCGCGCCGTTGAAGCCGTTCGCAGCAGCGAATGTGTGCAGAGACGCCCACAAAGGAGAAACACCCCACCGATGGCTAAGATCGCAAAAACAGGTGACCGCAAGAAGGTAATGGACACGACGAAGTCGACTGACTGTCCCAAGTGCAGCAAGCCCACGCGCATCGTCAAGCGCGTCAAAGACCGCGAGCGCGGCATTCCCGGCGGAGTCTATATCTCCTGCTCAGTCTGCGACTTCTACGAAAAACTTTAAGTAATCTATGAACGATGGGCTGCCGGTTCCGGCGGCCCACACCCCTCCAGAATCCCCACGTGAAATCGCCAATCCCGGTTCTCTCCCGCGCGAATTGCTGAACCGCGATACAATCTCTCGCGTACTCCAAAGTGCAAGGGAGAATCGCATGACCAGGATTGTTCGCCTTTCCGGCGCCGCCTTATTGCTTTGCCTCGCGGTTTCGGCCAGCTACTCCGCCCCGCCCACCTCACAAAAGACCGCCCCAGGCACCATCGTGATCGTATTCAAAGACGGCCATCGCCAAACCTTCAACCTCTCTGACATCGATCGCGTCGAGTTCGGCGGAAGCGGCGGCTCCGCGGTCTCAGGTGAAATCTCCAGCCCCGGCATGCCATCCCGCGGCCGCTTCATCGGCAAGTGGGAGTGTGGCGACGGAAACGGCGGCACGTTCTACATCACTTTGAACGATGACGGCACCGCCTACCGCTCGATCCGCGGTATTGCTGGCCACTGGGTTTATGTGAATGGCGAAGCGCGCGCCACATGGAACGATGGGGCGCAGGACGCGATTCGCAAGGTCGGCAGTCAATACCAGAAATTCGCCTATGCCGCAGGCAAATTGTTTACCGACGATCCCGACAACGTGACTGCGGCACGCAACACCACCCCGCACCCGATTTAAAGTCTCCGTCATTAAAACTCGAATCTAAAACTCGTGTCTAAAACTCGTGTCCAAATTCGCGTCTAGAATTCGTGTCTAAAATTCGTGTCACCAATACGATGTCATCCTGAGCGACCGAAGCACAGCGAAGGAAGTCGAAGGACCTGCATTTGGGCGGGTGGGGCAGATGGCGCGCCCATGTTTTCCAACTTCGTTCTCCCACCATCGAGGTTGCCCCATCCTTCGCTTTCTTCTAGCGAAGAGGGGGAGAATCGGAAAACTCTCAATCGCTCTTTTCAGGGTAACGGAGATGCTCCGGCAGTTGATTCCCACGCCTGTCACATCCCCAAGTGCTACGTGACACCGTAGGGCGACCCGGCTCCGTGGTATAAATCCGCCGTCAAGGCAGGCCCCCATTCCGCTGCCTTGATTCATTCGACCTTCGTGGACCAAGGGGGATTATGGCTATGGGATCCAAAATGAGAGTGGCCCGGCGACGTTGGGGAACACTGTCATCGGCGTGTGGCTTGCTCTTACTTCTATTGGCCACAGGTTGTGGTTCGGCCCCCGGTGCGGCGCCAATACAGCCCACCATCGTTACGCAGCCCACCGCGCAAAGCACACCACTCGGAGAGTCCGCGACCTTTACAGTCGCTGCGAGCGGATCGGCGCCGCTGACCTACCAGTGGGACGAGGGCGGATCGCCGATACCGGGCGCGACTTCTGCGACCTACGTCACTCCGGCTGTGCAGGTTAGCGATAGCGGCTCTGCATTCACAGTGGTCGTGACCAACGCAGCAGGCTCCGTCACAAGCAAATCGGCAACACTCACCGTCGGCCCGCGCTCTCCGAAGCAGGGCGACCTGCGCTTCAATCAGGTTGACGCGCCGGCCTGGGCGGAGGGTATTCAGCCCGGCGGAATTGCAACCGGTATGTTGCCTTTCGGCCAGGCCCAATATACGAATTACGTGGGTGGGCCATTTCAATTTGGTCCAGGGCCTTGCGCTCAAGGATCACAGTACGACTGCGAATGGTTTTACGATGCCAATCCTTTGCCGCTCGGTGTAATCGGGTTCGTTTATTCGTACCAAAGCGACGTCATCGAGAACCTCGAGAGCGACCTGGCATCGTTCTCGACCCCAAATTCGATTGTGATGACCCTTGACGAAGAGCCTGCCAACGACATTTTCGCGGTGGGATATGCATCGACAACACAGACGACCGGCTTCGCTATGACCGTTTCCAATGTGGCGCCGGCCGATCTCGAATCTGTTGCGACAGAACTTGGCGCGGAGAGTCAGGTGATTACGGCAATATCGTTCAATGCCTCAGGCCAGCTCGACGTGCTCTCGTACAGTTGGCAGAGCGATCCTTCGACGGTGTACGACGTCCAGGTGGCGACGACAACTTTCGAGGCGGTGCCCTCGGCTGCGCAGCAGCTCGCCGCGGCTGGATACATCATCACAGCTTTCGGCGGAAACTCGACGAACGGGCTCGTTCTGGTTGGAACCAAAGTCCACGGCGACACGCTGCCTCGCCCCATCATCGTGGGATCGAGTTTCGAAGAGCAGAGCGCCGGGTACGCCCAGGTGGCGCTGTCGTTCTACTTTGACGGAAACCAGGAGGTAGCCAACTGGATCTTCGAGGAATAGACGGAGCTGGAAATTGCCGCGGCTCCTAACGATTAGATTCACCCCGCTGATCAGCCCTGACGCCGTGTAAGTCTACGCCGACAGTAGGCGGGTGCCTTGGTCACATACCGAACATGATCAAGCTGAGGATGCTCCGGTGCGGGGCCCCTAACGAATGATTTGTATTCGTCGGGGTGGCGATCTCTCGCCGTTGCAGACCGGAGATGTAAGGCCGACGTCTCACCCATGTTTTTCATCTTCATCCTCCCACCATCGAGGGTGCCCCATCCTTCGCTTTCTTCCAGCGAAGGGTGGGAGAACCGGAAAAATCTCAATCGCTCTTTTCAACGTAGCGGAGAAAACTTTTCTGACCCGTTTGCCGATAATTACGGTCCTTTGGCGCACACTTCTAAATTGGAAAGGATCGGTCCGGGAATATGCAGAACAGCATCCGTACAATCACCACCATGCGCCCATCCCTCGCCGTCGCCTGCGCGCTGGTTTTTTTCCCTCAAAAGCACGCAGAAACTGTGCAGCCGCAAGCCGGCCCAATCAAATCAACAAGTTGACAGTAGAAATCCGCACAGTTCCAACTGTGCAAGGGCTGTGCAAGGCCGTGCGGAGCTGTGCAGAAGCCATGCAACCGCTATCCTGTAACCCGCTTACAGCGCCTCAGCCATCTCTTTGAGCACTGCTTCAGCCGCCTCGGCCGGGTCGGCGGCATGCGTAATTGGCCGCCCAACCACGAGGAAGCTGGCGCCGTTGCGCAAAGCTTCGGCAGGCGTTGCAACCCGCTTCTGGTCGCCCGTCTGCGCACCAGTCGGCCTGATACCTGGGATCACCAGAACCGCCTCGGGGCCCGCCAATTCGCGCAGCCGCGCCACCTCTTGCGGCGAGCATACAAACCCCGTGATTCCCGCTCCCAATGCCATTCGCGCCAGCACTTCAACCTGTTCGCTGGGTGAGCGGCCAATTCCTATTGCTCCAGCCTGTTCGGCGTCGATGCTCGTCAATACCGTCACCGCCAGCAGTTGCGGAGGGTCGGCCAACTTTTCAAGCTCATTGCGCGCAGCATCGAGCATCGCCGGTCCGCCCGACGCATGAACGGTCACCAGCCGCACTCCCAGCCCCGCCGCAGAGCGCACCGCCCCTGCAACCGTGTTGGGAATGTCGCAGAACTTTAGATCGAGGAAGACCGAGTGGCCCCGCGCCACCAGCGGCTTAATCGCCGCCGGCCCGGCCGCCGTAAACAGCTCCATGCCAACTTTGAACCAGTGGCAACTCCGCTCCAGCCGATTCACCAGGTCCTCCGCCGCGGCTGCTCCGGCCACGTCAAGAGCCACAATCAGGCGCCTGGCCGCTTCGTCCAGTGGATCGAGCTCCGGGGTGCGTACGTTTCCAAAGCTGGGTTTCATCCGGTCAGGGATTGGCATACCTTCATGGTAAGCCAACTTCAGGTGGAAATATATGAATGCCCGTCAAACGAACCGGCCAATCAAACTTGCCGCACACAACAAAAGACTTTGCCGTCCGCACTGCGCAAACCCAAAGGCTCGATAATAGAACTGTCACTTTGCTGACCTGCCTGCGTCCTTCGCTCCCGGGCCGGGCGCCACGACCATCAAGGGGGAAAGATTTGAGTTTTCGCTGGGCACTCGCGGTGTTAGTCGCTCTCGGCAGTTTTTGGGCTTCGCCCTTCATTCACGCGGCCACCGTGGACACCAACCATATGAACTACGATCCCCAGGTCCGCGAGGCATACGACCGCTTCTACAACCTCGACTACCCTGGCGCCGTTGCCCGCTTCGAGAAGTTCTATCAGCAGCATCCCGGCGACCCGCAGGCCGCCGCCTACCTGGTGAACGCGCTGCTTTTTCAGGAGCTATATCGCGAAGACCTGCTCGACACTACGTTCTACGCGAACGATGGTTTTCTAACCGGCCGTCACGCCACTGAAGAAGATGTAAATGTTCGCGACCGGATTCTGGGCCTTGCCGATGAAGCCATGCGCGACGCCGATTGGCGGCTCAGCAAGAACCCCAACGACGTTGACGCACTCTTTGCCCGTGGCTGGGTTCACAGCTTGCGCTGCACTTATCTGGCCATGGTCGAGCGCGCCTACGGTTCAGCCTTTCACCAGTCGGTGAAAGCCAAAGACGATTGCGAACGTGTTCTCAAACTGGACCCGAATTATGTCGATGCCAAGCTCATCGTGGGTGTCTACCAGTATGTTGTCGGCGCGCTGCCCTGGCCATTTAAGTTGATGATCGGCATTGCCGGCATTACCGGCTCAAAATCCACCGGCCTTGCGCTCCTCCAGGACGACGGAAATCGCGGCGTCATCACCAGCATCGAGGCGCGAACAGTTACGGCGCTCTTTCTGCGCCGCGAGGCCCGCTACCAGGATGCTATCCAGGTGGTTCACGGTCTCGAGAAGCAGTACCCGCACGACTACCTGTTCTGCCTTGAAGAAGCCAACCTGCGCAAGGACGCAGGCGAAGGCATGCGCGCCGTCGATGCCTACCGCCAAATCGTGGCCGATAATGAAAAGCCGGGCTATTTTGCATCTACCAAGATGGAACTCACATACTTTGGCCTCGGCGACGCGTTGCGCGGCCAGCGTCATTACCTCGAGGCGGCCCAGGCCTACGAACACGCTGCCAACAGTCCCGGCGTGAGCCCTGAACTCAAGGTTCGTTCGTTTCTTGATGCCGGCCAGTGCCACGACCTGAACTCGGAGCGGCAGGAAGCGGTAAAGGATTACCAGGCCGCGATCGACGCCGGCCCTAACACCTCACGCGCAGACAGTGCCCGCAAGGGCTTGCGCAGCCCATACCACGGCAATTAACTTCTGTGTGTTTCCCCGGGAACCTTAGGGCCGCCTTCATCGTATTCTGTGATTGATGTCTTCCCCCTTGAGGAGGAATGAAAATGGCCGTCTTCTGTAACCGTTGTGGAACCGGGCTCCCTGCGACCGCGCGTTTTTGCTCAAGCTGCGGCGCCACCATCCCCCCGCCGCAACCCATGCAGGGCAGGCCGCTGGTGCGCCCTCGCGTTGGTCGCCAGATCGCCGGCGTATGCATTGCGCTCGCCCACTCCAACGGCTGGGACGTCTCGGTAGTCCGCATTGTCACCGTGCTCGGCTTCTTCTTTTCCAGTGGCCTGGTGGGTATAGCCTATCTCGCCGCCTGGATCGGCATTCCTGAAGAGATGCCGATTGCCCCAGGAGTTTATCCTCCCCAGATATGAGCCCAAACATGAGCCCGGACTTGAGTTCAGGCATGAGCCCAACCTATCTCTCCTCCGGCGCTCGCCTCGGTTATAGCGACTTGGGCGCAGGCCTTCCCGTAGTGTTTCTGCACCCTACCCCCCTTGATCGCGATTACTGGCGGCCGCTGATTTCCAACTTTGGACCGCTGCGCGCCATAGTCCCCGATCTGCGCGGCCACGGCATCTCCGAGCTGGGCTCAGGATTGCCGACGGGCCTATTCGCGCGCTTGCCCGATGCGCCAGTACTCACAATCGCCCAGCTCGGCACGGATATTGTCGCGCTGCTCGACCATTTGGGCCTGTCGGGCGCGGTGTTTGCCGGCTGCTCCATTGGCGGCTACGTTCTACTCGAACTTTGGCGCCGCGCTCCAGAACGCATGAAGGGTCTGGCATTCATCTGTTCAAAGCCCCAGCCCGATGCCGAAGCAAACCTGGAAAAGCGCACTGCGACCATTGCCCAGGCGCGAGCCGGCGAAGCGGCGAAGGTATTCGACGGGAACGCTCAGAATCTGGTGGGGGCGACCACTCGCGCGCGCCGGCCTGAGGTTGTTGCCGAGGTCCGCGCGCGCATGTCGCTGACGGCCGAGGCCCTGGTGGCAGTGCAAGCGGGTCTTGCCACGCGGCTTGACTCGGTACCCACGGTCGCTAGTATTACGGCGCCCGTACTTGCTATCGCCGGTGGGGAAGATGGCGCCGTCACGCCCGCTGAGATGGAAGCGTTCCGCGCTTCGCCGGGTGGCTGTGAGTACCACGTGCTCGCCGACGCCGGCCATCTGGCCGCCTACGAGCAACCGGAGCGCGTCGCGGCAATCATGTCAGTGTGGTTTGAACGGTTCAGGGTCTGAACTTCAGCAGAAACTGGCCAAGCGAGGCCAGTTTCGACGGGAAGCCATTGCTGCTGGGGTTTGGGCCAGGCGCAAGCATCTCCGCGGCTCGATTACGTGGGAACCGCGGAGAATTCGCCAGTGGGGCGGGAGGCCCAACTACAGATCGCTGCTTTGCGGTGATCTTTCCCGATCTCCCCCTGGCGGGCCCGTCGTACACTGTGTTGTCGAAATGGATGATCTATTTGTAGCAGCGAGCAGGTTCGCGGCGTGTGATTTTAGTCACAGTAGATGAGGAAAGATTGCAGCCGAATGGTCTCCTCATCGAAGACTAGTGGGTGCCGGGCATTCACCCCCGAGGGCAGCCCGTAATTGGTTTATGACTCCTGCAGAATTTAAATCCGCTCTTTCGCTCGACGCGCCTCCCGAGGGGCTATCGGCGCCTCTTGCCGCGCTTTGGTGGGACGCCAAAGGCGACTGGGCACGCGCGCACGCGCTTGTCGATGAGCTTGAGACAATCGACGGCATGGCCGCTCACGCCTACCTGCACCGCAAAGAGGGTGTGGAATGGAACGCCAATTATTGGTATGCCCGCGCCGGCAACAAATTCCACCGGCCCACTCTCTATGCCGAGTGGCAGGAATTGGTGGAGGGCCTGCTGGGATGAAGAAAAGGGGGACTCGCGTGAAGCGAATCCCCCTCAGGCTGCCGACGAAGCTTTAAACCATCCCTCAGCGGCTAAAGCCGTTTTGATGTTGTTGGACTTGTGGCACCGATGAATCCGTGCCCTTTCAAAGCAGCAGGTTTTTCGTCAACCTGTGAATCCGTGCCCTTTCAAAGCTAAAGGTTTTTCATCAAGCTGGGGGACTCGCGTGCAGCGAATCCCCCAGCTTGCTACGAAGCTTTAAACCATCCCTCAGCGGCTAAAGCCGTTTTGATATTGCTGGACTTGTGGCACGGATGAATCCGTGCCCTTTCAAAGCAGCAGTTTTTTATCAACCTGTGAATTCGTGCCCTTTCAAAGCAGCAGGTTTTTCGTCAACCTATGAATCCGTGCCCATTCAAAGCTACAGGTTTTTAAACAACCTGAGGGGGGACTCGCGTGAAGCGAGTCCCCCTCAGATTGATGGCCGCTTTTTCAAGGCCCTACGAAATCATTGGGAAGTAGGCATGAATGGCGCGCTCAAGGGTCTGATGATCTACGTGGGCCACCTTTTGTTCATAACGGGCCTGCCAGCAGACCTGGTTGACGATGTCGCGGGGATGGCAGCAGCGCAGCTCCTCGTTGAGCGTGGAGCGGATGAAACGGATAAGGTCCTGGGGAATGCCGTCCTCGTAGGTGACGTTTTTGTCGAGCGCAACGCGGCGGAAGATCTCGGCAAACTGTTCCTCGGTGATGGTGCCCAGCTTGATCTTGGTTTGAATGCGGCGCAGGAAGGCGGGATCGACGAGGCTGGAGGGGTCGTTGTTTGAGGCGAAGACGACCAGCATCTCGAAGGGAATCTCAAGTTTTTTGCCGCCCACAAGGGTTAGGAAGTCGATGCGGCGATCGAGGGGCACGATCCAGCGGTTGAGCAATTCGTCGGGGCGCAGGCGCTGGCGGCCAAAGTCGTCGATGATCAGCACGCCGTTGTTAGCTTTCATCTGCACCGGGCTGATATAGAACTTTGATGTGGGGTTGTACTGCATGTCGAGCATTTCGGCGGTGAGTTCACCGCCCACCAGCACGGCCGGGCGATGGCACTTGACCCAGCGCTCATCGTGGGCTGAAGGCTTGGGCATCTCGATAGCATGATGGATGGCGGGGTCGAAGACGGTGATGATCTGGCCGTCGATTTCAACGGCGTGGGGGATCCACACCGAATCTTCAGCGAGCACCCGCGAGAGAACCTCGGCAACAGTAGTTTTACCGGTGCCTGCAGCACCGTAAAGGAAGATGGCGCTGCCCGAGTTAAGGGCGGTGCCGAATTGGCGAAGCAGTTCAGGGTCGATGACCAGGTGACTGAAGGCGCGCTCAACTTCTTGTTCGTGGACTTCAACGTGTTGCACGCTTTGTTTGCGCGTCTGCATTACATACGATGAAAGGGCGACCGGAGCGACACCGGTGTACTGGCTCTGCTGCATCAGTTCGATGGCGCGGTTGCGGCCCTGAGCAGTGATGCCGATGTGCGGAATGTTGCCGCTCATGCCGTTGACCTGGCAAAGCGATTGGGCGCGGAGACGGCAGAAGACGTCGTCGGTAACTTCGTAGCTGAGCTTTACGCTGTCAGAGAGCTCGAGCATGGAGATGGAGCCGACCAGATAAAGAAGCTTGAGGACCAGTTCTTCAACGACTGCCTGGCGAATATCGAGTTCCTTGAGGCCGCGGGGCTTGCGATCTGGACCGGATAGTGTGGTTCCCTGCGTCACGTTAATAGGGCTTTCATAATCCTGCATCGACAGCAGCGTTGCCATCTGGCTCTCCTGACTGTTCCGATACCAATCTAGTGGTAAATCAGGGGTTTGGGAGTCCCTCTTTTGTCGGGTCATTGGTCCCTCTTTGGTCACGAAGTAAGTCCCTCAAAGGTGGAGCTTTGTTCTAAATAGAAACACTCTGCGCCACGAGTCAATGGTTTAACGTCTCGAATACCATATTCTAGAGTGTTCCTGCCTCTCTCGCGGTGCGCCGGGGCACCCGGGAACCTTTCCTCGCAATAGCAATGAACCGAGGCAGTGATAAAGGGTGGACGAGCCGGCCTTTGCTAAACTGCTCCAAGGCCTTTACCCGATTTCTCACCATCCACAAACAGGCCGGGAGAACCCATGCCAGTTGTCGAACTGACGGGAGTTACCAAAGCTTACCAGAGCAAAGTAGCAGTTGACCATCTCAGCTTGAGCATTGAGGCCGGCCAGATGTTCGGACTGCTGGGTCCGAATGGCGCCGGGAAGACCAGCTCCATTCGGATGATGATGGGCATAACGATGCCCGACTCGGGGCGGGTTGAGCTGTTTGACAAGCCGTTTGACCGCGCCAGTCTTGACCGTGTGGGCTACCTTCCTGAAGAGCGCGGGCTCTACAAGAAGATGAATGTGCTGGACCAACTGGTGTTCTTCGGTCAACTGCACGGGCTCAGTGCCGAAGAAGCCAACAAGCGCGCCCTCGATTGGACGAAGCGGCTGGAAATTGCCGACTCCCTCGACAAGAAGACGCAGGAGCTTTCGAAGGGCATGCAGCAGAAGATCCAGTTTATTGCCACGCTTCTGCACGATCCGGGGCTGGTGGTGATGGACGAGCCATTCAGCGGACTGGACCCGGTGAATGCAACGTTACTGCAGGATGCGTTGCTCGATCTGAAATCGAAGGGCAAGGCGATTTTGTTTTCGACGCACCGCATGGACCAGGTGGAGAAGCTGTGCGATTCGATCTGCCTGATCGATCGCGGCGTAGCAGTGCTTGCCGGCAAGGTGCGTGAGATCAAGAGCCGCTACGAGCGCGACCGCGTGGTGGTGGAGTTCGAAGGCAGCGACGAGTTCCTGAAGAGCGACGAGATTGCCGAGGCCACCAACTACTCAGGACACGCCCAGATCAAACTCAAGCCGCACGGCGACTCGCAGAAGCTGCTGCACCTGGCGGCGTCAATGGCCACCATCTACCGGTTTGAGCTGGTTGAGCCATCGCTTGAAGAGATTTTCATCCAGACGGTGGGAGGCAAAGCCGATGCGTAATATGCTGCTGATTGCGAAGCGCGAGTATTTGGAGCAGATTCGCGGCCGTGCCTTCAGGATGTCGACCATTCTGGTGCCGGCGGTTCTGGTTGGATTGCTCTTTGTAAGTGCGTACACCGGCAAAAAAATGGGTACGGGCAAATACATTGCGATTGCCAGCGATAATGCGGCGCTGGCGAATGATATACGCACCAGTCTGCTGGAAGAGAAGAAGGCGGGATACAAGATCGATGTGGATGCGCCGTTTACGGAACAGGACCGCGCGGGCCTGATCGCCAAGGTGCAAGACAAGTCTGTCGATGGGCTGCTGACGATCGAAGATTCGGCGTCTGCCAGTCCCAGGGTGACATTTGCATCGGCTTCATCGATCAATCTGGAGGATGACGACGACCTGAAGGCGGCGGTGAACTTCGCGTTTGTGAATCAGCGGTTGGCGCAGAAGGGAATGACGCCAGATCAGGTGCAGGCGCTGGTAAAGAAAGTTTCGTTCGACACCCTGCAGGTATATGCGACGGGCAAGACCGGCAAAAGCCAGGGCATGGGGCCTTTCTACAAGGCCATGCTGATGACCTTTCTGATGACCATGCCGATCTTGCTCTACGGTCTCGACATGGCACGCTCGATTGTGGAGGAGAAAACCTCGCGCATATTCGAAGTGATGCTATCTGTGACGCGTGCGGACCAAATGCTGGCCGGCAAACTGATCGGGGTGGGCGCCGTGGGCTTGACGCAGATCGCCATCTGGGTTGCAGCCGCGGTGGCGCTGAGCGGGTCGAGCCTGGCCGCAATGCTGATGAGCGGCGACATCAAGATTCAGTTCACGTGGATGGAAGGGATATTCTTCCCGGTCTATTTTGTGCTGGGATTCTTCCTGTACAGTGCATTTTTCTCGGGGCTGGCCGCAACCTGCGAGACCGCGCAGGACCTGCAGATGTATATCACGCTGGCCGTGCTGCCTACATGGACTGCATTCTTCATTTTGCCGTTCCTGCTAAGGAATCCAAGCGCGCCCTGGGTGGTTGCGGCGTCGCTCTTCCCGCCCACGGCGCCATTGGTGATGATGCCGAGGATGGGGCTGGCTGCGGTGCCGGTTTGGCAAATTGGGCTTTCAGTGCTGTTGCTGGTGCTGAGCATCTGGGCGGTACTGTGGTTCGCGTCGCGCCTCTACCGAATCGGCATTCTGATGTACGGCAAGCGCGCCACCCTGCCTGAACTGCTGCGCTGGCTCCGGTATAGCTAGAATCGAAGCAGTGACCACCGAAAACAGACCCGGGTTCACGCTGGGCCAGCGCCTGGCGCTGGCTGTTGTCCCGCGATTGGTGTGGGCATTGCTATGGCTGCTGGGGTCGACATGGCGCTTTGAAGAGATTGCCGAAGAGGGCGTAACCCCGCTGGTGGGCGGCGCGGGTGCAGGCGCCGAGATCTTTTGCTTCTGGCACCAATGCGTGCTGCCCTGCGCCGTCTATTACCACCGAACCCATGCAACGATTCTCATCAGCCGTAGCTTTGATGGCGAGCTGATTACCCGGATACTCGGCTTGTTTGGCTTTAACGCGGTGCGCGGATCAAGCTCGCGGAGCGCGCGCGAGGGATTGCTGGGGCTCAAGGATGTGATTGAATGGGGCCGGCCGGCGATTTTCACCGCGGATGGGCCACGCGGACCGATTTACCAAACCAAGATGGGGCCCATCAAGCTGGCGCAAATGACCGGCGCGCGGATCGGGGCGTTTCACCTGGAGCCCGAGCGTGGGTGGACGATGCGATCGTGGGACCGGTTTCTAATCCCCAAGCCATTCACGCGCATCGTGGTGAGCTGGGCGCGGTGGACTGAAGTGCCGCGCGACCTGGCGCCGGACGAATTTGAGGCGAAGCGCGAAGAACTGAACGCCGCTATTGAACGCGCGCGGTTGCGGGCTCTTACGCATTTTGGAAAACACAATGCCTGAACCCTCTCCTCCAAAGAGTCAAACCGCGGATCACGATCGGCGCGTGGCGGATTTCGATTTTGAACTGCCCGAGGAACTGATTGCGCAGCAGCCGCCGGCCGTTCGGGGTGAGAGCCGCATGCTGGTGATGGATCGCGCGACAGGCGAATTCAGCGACGGCGGGTTTCAGGATCTGTCATTACTGTTGCGCGCGGGCGACCTGCTGGTGCTGAATGACAGCCGCGTGATTCCGGCGCGGCTTTACGCGCGGCGAACGCTGGTGCGTGAGCGCGAACGGCCCACGGGCCGCATTGAAGTAATGCTGACCGCGCCGGCTAGTTACCCCACGGACCAAGACCCGTCCGCAAGGACCCCGGCGAGCGGCAACTGCTGGCGTGCGCTGGTGCGGCCGGGGCGCAAGGTTGCCAATGGCGAGCGGTTGGTGTTTCCCGGGCCGAACGGAGAAACGTTGCTAGAGGCTGACGTTCTGGAGCGCGGCGAGTTCGGCGAGCGGCTGCTGGAGTTTGCGCCGACGGAGGATTTTTTTGCGGCGCTCGACCGGGTCGGCCACATGCCGCTGCCGCCGTACATTCATCGCGACGATGCCGACGCCGACCGCGAGCGCTACCAGACGGTGTACGCGCGGGAGCGGGGTTCGGTGGCTGCCCCCACGGCGGGACTGCACTTTACGCCGGCCATACTAGATGCGGTTGCGAAGCGAGGCGTTGAAATTGCGCGCGTGACGTTGCATGTGGGGTTGGGGACGTTTGCGCCGCTGCGCGTGGAGCGCGTAGAAGATGTGCGGCTGCACAGCGAACGCTATTCCCTGAGCGCGGAGGCGGCCGAAGCGCTGAACCGCGCCCGTCGCGATGGCCGTCGCGTAGTGGCTGTGGGCACAACGGTGGTGCGCACGCTTGAGTCGATTGCGCGCGAGGCTGAGGGCAGGGAATTCGCGGCACACTCGGGCGAGACGGCGATTTTTATTTCGCCGGGATTCGAATTCAAAGTGGTTGGCGCGCTGCTGACAAACTTTCATCTGCCGCAATCGAGCCTGCTGATGCTGGTGAGCGCGTTCGCCGGCCGTGAGCAGATGCTGGCCGCCTATCGGCACGCAGTGGAAGAGCGCTACCGGTTCTTCAGCTACGGGGATTGCATGTTTATACGGTGAACGGTGGACCGTGAGCCGTGAACGGTGGACAGTGGACCGTGAGCCGTGGACCGTTCACGGACCACCGTTCACCGTCCACCGCCCACCGTGCACTGGCAGCCTGTTAAACTCTCAATCGTGACCGACCCATCCAAGCCGCCTGTCTTTTTGCTCGACACCATGTCGTTCATCTTCCGTGCGTATCACGCCATGCAGCATTCTCGGCCCATGTCGACGCGCTCGGGGCTGCCCACCGCTGCGACCTATGTTTTTGTGAACATGATCAAGAAGCTGCGCCAGGACTTTGAGCCGAAGTATTTCGCAGCGGTGTTCGACCCCAGCGGCGAAGTATTTCGCGACGAGCGCGCGCGCAGCATGGGCCCGCTGCGCAAGTGGAACAGCAAGACGCAGAGCTTTGAAGATGTGAGCTACGAGGGGTACAAAGCCAAGCGCGAATCGATGCCCGAGGACTTGCGAAGGCAGATTCCGTATATACGCCGGTCGCTCGATGCGTTGCGTATTCCGATTCTTGAGGCGGTGGGATTTGAGGCGGACGATGTGATCGGCACGCTGGCGCGCGAGGCAGCGGAATACGGGCACGAGGTCTACATCGTCTCCGGCGACAAAGACATGATGCAGCTTGTGACGTCGCAGGTGAGGGTTCTCAATCCGCAGAAGGACAACCTGGTTCTCGATCCTGAAAAAGTGAAAGAAGTGCTGGGCGTTCCGCCGGAGAAAGTGGTGGACGTGATGGCGCTGCGCGGCGACTCAGTGGATAACATTCCGGGAGCGCCCGGCATTGGCGACAAGGGTAGTGTGGACCTGATTGTGGAGTTCGGCAGCGTTGAAGCGGTGCTGGACCGCACCGCGGAAGTAAAGCGCAAGACCTATCGCGAATCGCTTGAGCAGAATCGCGATGCGGTGTTGTTGTCGAAGGAACTGGTGACGATTGATTGTCACGTGCCCTTGCCGCTTGATTTGCACGCAATGGAGACGCAGACGCCGGATATCGAGGCTTGCCGCGAACTGTTTACCGAACTTGAGTTCACGTCAATGCTGCGCGACCTTGCGCCTGCGGAGGGCGGCGTTTCGGTGGAGATTCTCGACGATCCGACCGCCGACCAGATTGCTGCGTTTTTGCAGGCGGCGCGGACGAATGGATTTGCATTTGCCATCGATGCGGAAGCGGCCGGAGTGAGGGCGATAGAAGAAGAGGAAACGCCGGATGCGCCGATGACGCTGTCGTTACTGGATGTGGCCGAGGCCGCGGAGAAGAAGGCGAGCTTCGCGGTTGGAGTGAGCGCGGAAGCGGGCCGTGCGCTGAAGCTTGAACTTACGCCGGAGCTGCGCGCGTTGCTTGAAGATGAGTCCCAGCAAAAAGTGACGCACGATTTGAAGCTGGCGATGCACGTGCTGGCCGAAGAAGGAGTTGCACTGAAGGGCGCGGTGGACGACACCATGCTGCTTTCGTATGCGCTCAATCCCACGCACACCACACAGTCACTTGCCGACGTGGCGGCGCGCAACAATCAGCCTGCGCCCGCAACTCCGGCGGCGGGCGCGGCGGCCATTCATGCGCTGGCACCGGTGCTGAAGGCCGAGGTGCAGAAGACGGGCGTGGAGCGTGCGTATCGTGAAATCGATCTGCCGTTGGCGCCGGTGCTTTTCCGCATGGAGCAGGCGGGAGTGCGCATCGATCTGGCGGTGCTTTACGGGCTTGGCCTCC
>Ga0181535_10000605_pt1 | contig 52228 bp, 51 predicted proteins | sample PEATcosm2014_Bin_44_FD_119774 | JGI IMG/M metagenome (GOLD analysis project Ga0181535, IMG submission 119774) | Peatland microbial communities from MTU Mesocosm Facility, Houghton, MI, USA - PEATcosm2014_Bin17_30_metaG | ecosystem: Environmental > Terrestrial > Soil > Wetlands > Peat | place... | reverse complement strand
CAAAATCCAATCTGCTGCCACAACGCCAGCCGCACTTCCGTAGGAAATATCCGGCAGTCCATTAGGCAAATCTTGCCCACTGCCCCCTTCGTCACCATCCCGAATCGGCCATATCCCCCTGAGCGATCCCGCACGGACATGGATGTCCAGGAAATCACAGCGAAGACAGCCGGCGATCTTGCTGGCATCGATCTTGTCGTTCTTCCTCTTCGCTGCGGCAATGGCTCGCAGCATCAGTGGGTGGGCTACCTTCACCTTCTCGGCATGCGGAACCAGGTGATCGTAGATCCAGCCGGTGAAGATCGTCGCTTCCATCGCGATCATCCGGGGTTGGGGAAGGGTCTTGATCCAGGCATCAAGTTCGCGCCGCGTCGATCCGATCTTGCCTTCACTCTGGACCTTGCCGGCTGCGTCCTTTACGCAATAGCTGATCGTCTTCTTGTGAACATCAAGTCCGATGTAGTACATAAAGTCTCGAGGAGCCTCCGTGGGTAGTTCTCTGAATCAGCGCACAGCTGAGTTCAGCCTTTGTAACACCCTCGCGCTCCTCCTCGACTTAGCATTCAAACAATCCGCTCTGAACTCCGGACTTGGACGAGCGGTCCGCCGCTGCGATTCGAGATCCACTGAAAAGTGCTTCGTATATTCTGGCTTCGAGGTCGGCGGCGAACTGCATATACCCTCTGCGCGTCGCACCGCGTTCTACCGCTAGGATGTCGAGCTGGCGATGCACGATGGAAACAGACATGACGAATGCGCCCACCCGTTCAGAACCACGTTGGCCTGCAATGCTCGCCCTCCTCGCGGTAGGCGGATTGCGCCTGGCCCTGCCGGAATCCCTATCGGTCGGTCCCGATTGGCTGCTCCTCGCGATCGTTGGGGTGTTGTTGATTCCTACGGCATGGGCGCGGCAACGAGGAATGGATCGTCTCAATAAAGTTCTGGGGTATGTGTTGACCTCCATCGTGACCGTCGACATGATCTGGTCACTTGGCCTGCTCCTCGTGGCGCTACCTTTCCATAAGGAATCGCCGCAGGACCTGTTGCGCTCGGCATCCGCCTTGTGGATCACGAACATCCTGGTCTTCGCTTCATGGTATTGGCGCCTTGATGCGGGCGGTCCCCGTGCGCGCGAGTTGCGCGGCATCCACACCGATGGTGCGTTTCTGTTTCCGCAGATGACGCTCAATAGCCAGGCAAAACGTGAGATGGGCGAGGAGAGCTGGAGTCCGGGCTTCGTGGATTACCTGTTTCTTGCTTTCAACACCAGCACTGCCTTCTCGCCCACGGACTCTCCGGTCCTGTCGTCCTGGGCCAAAATCCTGATGATGATTCAGGCGCTCATCTCGTTCGCGACTGTAGCTCTCTTGGCGGCGCGAGCGGTGAACATTCTCTAGCCCGCGGTGCGAGCACGTTCTGGCATGTAGGCCGGCAGCCTTCGGGATCGGCTTCTCGGCAAACAAAACGTTGTAGTCCTGGCGCGAATTGAAAGGCGGATCGAGATAGACGAGATCGACACTCTCGTCCTTGAGATAGCGCTGCCGAACGTCGTACCTTCGAGATGCTGGGCGCCCCGGGTCCCTCGCCGCTGGGGACCCGGGAAGCAACATACCCCTGCCCTCCACGCTCAACGCCTTGTCCCATTCGCTAGATGGTTCGCTCTATCGCAGAGCCGAGACCCAGGAAGGCCCCGAAGGGGCCGAAGGAAAATAGCCCAGGGCAAACGAAGTGCAGTCCTGGGAACCCGACCCACCAAATCCCCGCCGCCCCGTAGGGCGCGGCAGGAACCGCCGCCTCATCCCTGTGGGGTGGGATGAGACCATTGCGAGGGATTTTCCCCTTTGGGCGCATCATGAAGAAACGGGCAAGAGAGATTGCATTCCCGGGTTCAATCGGCCAGACGTGCGCCCGGTCAGGGCCAGTGCAGACCCTACCCCCCAAGGGGTCGCCTCACCTTCCTTTCGCCCCAGGGGTCCGTCTGGTTAATTGCCCCTCACGGGTGCATGATGTAGAAGAATCCCAAGGAGGGTCGCCCCCAGCCGTGATCGATCGTCCCGCCGAAGCCAATCCCGCCGAAGCCTTGGACTGGCTGCTCGCTTTGGCCGGTCTAACTTCGCTTCAAATAGAACAAAATAAACAACTTACATTCTACTTATCGCTTCTCCTTCGCTGGAATGCCCGCACCAACCTCACTGCCGTCCGCGATCCCGACGCCATCCTCCAGCGCCACTTCGTCGAATCCATCGCCTGCGCCCAGGCGCTCCCCGCCGGCATCGCCACCCTCCTCGACTACGGCTCCGGAGCTGGCTTCCCCGGCATTCCCATTGCCGTCTGCCGCCACGAAATCGCCGTCACCCTCGCCGAATCCCAGAACAAAAAAGCCGCATTCCTTCAGGAAGCCATCCGTGTCACCGGCCCCACAGCCCGAGTCCACTCCGGTCGCGCCGAAACCCTGGCCGCCAAATTCGACTGCGTCACCCTCCGCGCCGTCGACCACATGGACCAGGCTGTCCAGTCCGCCGCTCGCCTCGTCGCTCCCAACGGCTGGCTCGCCCCCCTCACCACCCGCGCCGAGCTCACCACACTCAAATCCAGCATCGGATCCATCCCGGGCCCGCATTTTTCTTGGTCCGAGCCGATCGCACTTGCCGGCAGCGACCAGCGCATCCTCGCCCTCGCCCACCGCCTCAATGTGCCATCTTGATCGTCGCCAGGGTCTCAATCGCCGCCAGATCGCCATGTTTTCGTACCATGAGCCGCAGACCCGTCCCCTCCGAGTAGCGCGGCGCATGTTCCAACTCTTCGAGAACCTGCTTCGCCAGCCGAGCCGTTCGCGCCGCCTCCACTGCCCGGTCACTCAGGACAAAGGCCACACGAATACAGCCTGTGCAGGGGCTCATGTAAACGATGTTGCGCTTCTTCTGTTGCAGCCGCAGCGACCAGCCATGCTTCGGCGACGTGCACTTCCACTCTTCGCCGGCAGCCCCGTGCTGGTGGGCCCACTCGACGAACTCACGCCAGAGCGGCGCAGACGGTCCCAGCGCTGTATCCACTTCCTCCATCGTTGGCAATGACGCATGTCCCACAAATGCATTCGGAAACTCCATCCTGCTTACCCCCAGACCGATTCCGGGACCGAATTATAGCCCGAGGGTGCCTGAGGCGCCGTGAGGGGTCCAAAGAATGTTCCACGTGGAACATTCTTGGACCGTCCTACTCCAGGTTCAACGCGCGAACGCGCCCTCGTCCAGCACAACTAGGCCTAATTCTTCGCAACCTGAGCCAGGATCGGTAGAAACATCACAAACGCTCCGGTTGGAACATTCCGGAGACCCCAACCTGCTGACCGGCGTATCCCAACTCGGCCAACCAAAAGCGAAAAGGCGAAGAAAGAGGAAAATGTTCCACGTGGAACAATTTGCTTCAAATTATCCTCAAGTACTTCCGCCTTCTAAGCCGATCACGTATACCGTCAATCCATTGCGCTGCCATCCAACTTGGTAGCAAGCGTCACGAATGTTCCACGTGGAACATTCTGGCAGTTCATCCCGCCGCCAAGCCTCTCATGGAACGATTTCTGGCCTCGCACGCGCCCTGATACCTGGCCCTCCATGCCGAACCATCTTCGCCAGAGCCGACGAAATTCAGCGTGCCACGTGAAGCGATTGCCTCGACGGCTAGCCGAGTTTCAGAAATTTTTTCGCCCCGGTCTGTTGATAACTCCCCGATTCTCCGTCCTTTCATATCCCTCTCAACTCCATGGCTCACAGAGGGTTACCGCAGTTCGGTCTTAGCCCTCCGAGCGCTTTCCACAACTGCCCCGCGTTCTCCACAGCCTTACGCGCACACTCCTAACGGCGCGCGCATTTTAATCTGAAATGCCATGGGCAAGGTTCTCGGTGTAGTCAATCAGAAAGGCGGAGTTGGTAAGACTACGACCGCAATTAATCTTGCCGCGTGCCTGGCGATCGAGGGTCTGAGCGTCCTTCTGGTCGACTGCGACCCGCAAGCGAATGCCAGTTCGGGACTCGGCGTTCCCCGTGACGACAACCGCCATTCCATCTATGATGTCCTCGTCGGCAACTCCCTGGCAGAACAAGTCATTCTGCCCACCGACATCCAGAATCTGTGGCTCCTTCCCGGCTCGAAGAATCTCACCGGCGCCAACGTTGAACTGACCGGCGTCGAGGGCCGCGAAACCCGGCTGCGGGAAGCACTCAAGCCCATCCGCGACAATCACGATCTCGTGATTCTGGACTGTCCACCTGCCCTTGACTTGTTGACTTTAAATGTTTTAGTTGCTTCCGATTCGCTCATTGTGCCCATGCAGGCCGAATACTTCGCTCTCGAAGGCATCTCCGAATTGGTTTCGACCCTGGAGCGTGTGCGCGCGGCTTTCAATCCCGACGTTTCGATCGAGGGTGTCCTCCTCACCATGTACGACGACCGCACCAATCTGGCGCAGCAGGTGACCGAGACTCTGCGCGACTACTTCCAAGATAAGCTCTTCCAAACCGTGATCCCGCGCAATATCCGACTGGCGGAGGCACCGAGTCACGGCAAACCCGTGGCGCTGTACGACGCACGATCAAAGGGGACCGAGGCCTATTTCGAGCTGACTGGCGAATTTCTGGCGCGCAACAACATCGAGAGCCCACGAAGCCTCGAGCGCAAAGCGGCCGTCGCCAATGCTCCCAAGGCCGAAGTTCGATTCTGGCCATATTCCTGACAGACGATAGGCGCTGTCGATCTCCCCTAAAGAATTCAGTAATACCGGCCAGATTTTGCCGGGAATGAGGCGTATTTTGATGACAACAATGGCAACCGATCCGAAACGACGAGCTCTCGGCAAGGGGCTCGACTCACTGCTGCCGCGGGTGCAACCTCCCGCGGCTTCCGGTCCCACCCCGGCCACTAATTCCACCGAGAGTGAAGCTGGGAGGCCGCGCGAAATTGCGCTCGAGCTGCTCGACCCGAACCCGTACCAGACGCGATCGAGGATGAACGAGGAGGGGCTAGCAGAACTGGCGGCATCGATCACCGCGAATGGGGTGGTGCAGCCCATCCTGGTGCGTCCACAGGCGACGGGGCGCTTCCAGCTCATTGCCGGCGAGCGGCGCTGGCGGGCATCGCAACTGGCGGGGAAGAAGACGATTCCGGCGATTTTGCGGCAGGTGTCGGACGAGCAGGCGATGGAGATCACCATCGTCGAGAACCTGCAGCGGGCGGACCTCAATCCCATGGAGCAGGCGCGGGCCTTCGAGCGGCTGGGCAAGGAGTTTCACATGACCCAGGACCAGATCTCACTGCGGACAGGGAAGGATCGCACGACGATTGGTAACTTCATTCGTTTGTTGAAGTTACCAATGGACGTGCAGAACCGTGTGGAGTCGGGTGAGCTGAGTTTCGGGCACGCCAAGGCGCTGCTGGGGTTGCAGCATCACCCGGGGATTGAGCAGGCGGTGAAGCGGGTGTGCGCACATTCGCTTTCCGTTCGCCAGACGGAGATCCTGGTGCAGGGGATCCTGTTTCCGGAGGGAAAGAGGGGGCCGGCGAAGGAGGAGCTGCCCGTCGATCCCAATGTGAAGGAAGTCGAGGAGCAACTACAGCGCGCGCTAGGCCTGAAGGTCCATGTGGAGGACAATCGCGGACGCGGCAAAGTGATCATCGAGTACGCCAGCCTGGCGGACTTCGATGGGCTGCTGGAAAAGTTAGGGACCGGGGACTGAGGGACTAGGGAACAGCACGGACCAGTTCCAGTTCTGGATTTGGGGCGGACCGCTCGATTCCGCCCATCTGGTAACCTAGTCAGTGGTTACCTGGTACCCAGTTTGCGCGTACTTCGGGTCTGTGCAACAAGGGCTGAAAGACTGAAAGGCCGATCCTCTTCTACTCGATGTGCCGATAAACCGGGCGAGGAAAAAACATCATGACGCTCCCCATCGACCTGAACCTTTCGTCCCAGATCAACTCCGTTGCTTCGACAGCTGCGAGGGATCGCGCCAGCACTTCTGCCTCCGGAGCGGAACAGCTCTCTGCCGATACAGCCAACCTCAGCCAAATCTCCAGCCTGGTGGCGAAGGCCATGGAGCAGCCTGAAGTTCGGATGGACAAGGTGGAATCCATCCAAGCCCAGATCGCGGCAGGCACCTACGAGGTGAGTCCTCCGAAGGTCGCGGACGCTATGATCACGTCCGCGCTGAACAAGGATATTTGAGGTGGATCACTGAGCTGCAGAGGCTCGGCGCGCGGCACAGCTCTTATGCCGCGTTGGACTTTGAGCCAGCGCGGCGAAACCGCGCGAGATACCTGGCGCACTCGACCACGATTTGGTAGTTGGGCCTTTCACGGTCAACCTGATTCTCGAGCCGGTTGAGGATCGCGCTATATTCCTCCTGCTCATCGCCGTCCAGTTGGAGAGAATCCAGGCGGCTGGCGAATTCATCGACAAGATTCTCGAAATCGGTGAGGAGAGCCATGCCCCATCTTCGCGCGATCGCTGCGAGCACGAGACGGTCCGTTTGTGGAAGAGTGGGGGCGAAATCCTGAACGGGAATCAAGTCTGTTAAAGGTCAGGCGTTTCCAAAAGCGGAAAGCGCCGGAGTCCGGCCCCATCTGTTCCGGACGGTAAATGGCTCTCCAAAACCGGGAGACATGGGGCACCCATTTTCGTGCGGATGAGGTGTCGAAAGACAACCACAGGCCCTTCGACTTCGCGCAGGATGACAAGGTCTGCTCCGGGTCCTGGTTGATTCTGCTCATTCAATCCGCAGTGCGGTCATCGGGTCCACGCGCGTAGCCCTCATGGCGGGCGTCCAGATCGAGGCGAGGGCGACGACACTCAGCAACAGCGGGGTAGCGGCGAACGATACAGCATCAAAGGGCTTCACGCCGAAAAGGAAACTGGCAAGGAAGTGGGTCAGCCAGAAAGCGCCTCCGCAACCGATGAGCACGCCGATGAATGAGAGCATCATTCCCTGACGAAGGACCATGTTGCGCAGATTGGAAGCCTGCGCTCCCAGCGCCATGCGAATGCCGAGTTCCTGCGTGCGCTGCTGCACGGAGTAGGACGTCACGCCAAAGATGCCAATCGCGGCCATGAGCAAGCCTGCCGATCCGAAGATGGTCAGCGACAGCATGTTGAAGCGCTGGCGGGCGATATTGCGCGCTTCGATTTCGTCCATGGTGCGTATGTGCGCGACGGGCAGACCGCCGCTGGCATCGCGCAAGGCCACGGTGATGGGCGTAACAAGCGTTCGAGGATCCACCTGGCTGCGCACGATCCACCAAAGCGGAGCGACGCGCGAGTTCAGGGCGGTTTCGAGATCGGGCATCTGAGCGAGCGGGATATACATGATCGGAAAAGGTTCGCGATTGGGTCCGCCATCGTGGGTGTCGCCGACGATGCCGATGATGTTGCGGGGGCCTTCTGCAAAGGCCGGTCCGGCTCCGGGGCCAATGACCATGCGATCTTTGAGCGGATCGCTTTTGGGCCAGAACTGGCGTGCCATCGCCTGATTGACGAGGACGACACTGGGCGCTGTGGCGTCATCCTGTCGGGTAAACAGACGGCCACGGATCAAGGGGATATTGAAGGCATTGAAGTAGCCCGGGGAAATCGAATAGAAGGCTGCTCCACCGGTGAATGGGCCATTGTCTTTGGGGCGTCCGACGATGTCGAAGACCATGCCGAATCCACTTGCCATCGGCAAGCAGTTGGTGACGCCGATGTCGACCACTCCGGGAATGGCACGGAGACGATCGGTGCCGTCCTGAATGACCTGGTCGACGGGAGCGGTCTTTTGGAACCGGTCGCCGCTGACCGACATTGCCATGCTGATGACCTTGTGGGTGGCAAAGCCGGGGTCGACAGATTGGAGATTGAGGAAGGTGCGAATGAGCAGTGTTGCTCCAATGACGAGTACCACGCTGAGAGCCATCTCGCTGACTACGAGGACTGAGCGGAGCTTGCCGCTGCGAACGCCGACACCGGAATGAGCACCGTTTTCATTCAACGCTGTGGCGAGATCGGGCCGCGATGCACTGATGGCGGGGATGAGGCCGAAAGCGATTCCGGTGAGCAAGGAGATGCCCAAGGTAAACAGGAGGATATTGAGGTCGAGGGCCACGGCCGAGCCGTCTTCACCGATGCGGGGAATATTGCCCGGGTTGATTCGGAGCAGGAGACGGACACCGCCGAACCCGAGGAGGAGGCCCAGAAATCCGCCGGAGAGCGACAAGACCAAACTCTCGATCAGGAGTTGGCGAATGATCTGCCCGCGTCCAGCGCCAAGCGCCGCGCGTGTGGCGAACTCGCGTTTCCGTGCTGTGGCGCGTGCAAGCAGCAGGTTGGCGACGTTTGCGCACGCGATCAAAAGGACGAAACCGACGGCTCCCAGGAGCACAAGGAGCGAGGGGCCAATATCACCGATCTTCGATTGCACGAGCGAGAGAACGCTGAATCCAGCGTCTGGCGGAAGTGAATTGACTCCATAGATACGGCGATACTGATCGGCCGCGAGGCGCAACTGAGCTTTGGCCTGCGCGACAGTGACGCCGGGCTTGAGGCGCGCAGCAACGGTGAAAAAGTGCGCCATATCCTGGGAGTTGAGATCGAATTGGAATGGCACCCACAGATCAGCAGGCGTGTCGGTGACAAAGCTCCGGCCGATGACGCCTACGACGATGTAGGGCTGCCCATCGATCGGGATGGTGGTGCCGACGATATGGGGGTTCGCGGCATAGCGGCTCTTCCACAGGCTGTAGCTCAACACCGTGACGTGGCCACCATGCGGGCTATCTTCCGCGGCAGTGAACGTGCGCCCGGCGATCACAGGAGCACCGAGCATGGCGAAGTAGTCCGCGGATACGTGAACGCCCTCGACCTGTTGGGGATGGTCGCCGCCGGTGAGATTGAGTCCAGCGCCGCCGAAATCGTACGCGGCAACCCTTTGAAAGATTCCGGGCTGCTGACGCCAGATGTTGAACTTGGGAATGTTTGCACCGGGGAATGATCCGCGGGGGCTGGTATTCATCAACTGGACAAGCGCCTCTGGATCGGGATAGGTGAGGGGCCGGAGCAAGACGGTATCGATTACGGAGAAGACAGCGGTGTTGACGCCGATGCCGACAGCAATGACCAGAACGCAAATGACCGCAAATCCCGGGGTCTTTCTGAGGGCGCGGAACGCGAAGGACACGTCTCGCTTCAGATCTTCAAACCAAGGGAAGGAACGGTAACGCCATTCTTGCTCACGAACAGTGCGCGGATTGCCGAAGCGCAGATGGGCCTGCCGGCGGGCTTCCTGCGGGGAGAGGCCGCGGGCCATGCTGGCGTCCTGTTCATGGGCGAGGTGCGATTCGATTTCTTCGGCAAAATCCTGATCTTTCTTGGTTCGATCGGTAAAACGCTGCAAGCTCATTTACCTATTCCTCCGATCAATCGAACGATTCCCCGAGAATGAGGCCGATGGCGCGCGTCATCTTTCGCCACCGGCCTGTAGCGGCGTTCAGTTCTTTTCGGCCTTGGTTGGTGAGCCGGTAGAACTTCGCCTTCCGGTTGTTTTCGCTTACGCCCCACGCTGAAGAAACCCATCCACGGTCCTCAAGCCGATGGAGTGCTGGGTAGAGCGAACCCTGTTCGACCTCGAGTACGTTCTCGGACGTTCGTTCGATGGCTTGCGTAATCGTGTGTCCGTGGGCTGGTCCCATGACCAGGGTACGCAGGATCAACATATCCAGGGTGCCTTGGAGAATGTCACCAGCCTCGTGGGGTCTCTTCATGATCATGCGATCTCTCCACTCGAATGTCTATGCAAAGGCAGAATACTCCACTCGAATGACTATGGGAAGGGGGCGTTCGTAGTTTCGGAGATTTGTCCACGGATTGAGGCGAGTTGAGAGTCGGGGCTGTATTTCCTGCCGCGCCCTACGGGGCGGCCGGGGTTTGGCGGGGTTGCGGTCCCATGGTTTCACCCTCCACCCCGCGGACGAAGACCCATCCCCACCCCAGCGACGAAGACCGATCGCTGGGGACCCCACCTGTCCGTGGGGGCCCCGGCCTGGGCTATTCTCCTTGCGCCCCCTGGGGCGCTTTGGCTGAAAAGAACCTGCGCGTTGGCACCCCGAGGACCCTGGGGCACCCAGGATCGTGCGGATTGGTGGATCCCGAGAAGCGGTCCCCTTCGACTTCGCGAAGAACAGCAGCAGGTCCTTCGACTCCGCTGCGCTTCGCTCGGATGACAGCAGCTGATTTGGGGAGGGTGGCGAACTCGAAGACAAGAATCTTTTGGGGCTGGCGGGCATATCTTCAAAGGAGAGATGTTTTCTGCAGGCAGTGTTGGGGGAATCTTTGGATCGACGTTCATTTCTGGTGTCGGGGGCTGGTGTCATCGCTTCCGCGGTGGGACTGCTAGGCGGAGCCATTTGGGCCTTCCTGAAGCAGGCGCAGTTTGGTGGTATGCCAGCGGATGCGCGGCTTGAACGGATTCAGAGGTCGCCGAATTTTCGCAATGGGCAGTTTCAGAATCAGCTCCAGACACCCATGATGACGGGGGACTCGGGGAGCCTGGGGACGATGGCGAAGTATGTCTTTAACCGTAACAAGAGGCTCAAGCCCCAGGGTCCAATTCCGTCGGTGCGGCGCGATTTGCGGGGGCTGAAGCCGGAGGAGAGTGTGCTGGTGTGGTTTGGCCACTCCTCGTATTTTTTGCAGGTGGAGGGCAAGCGGATTCTGGTGGACCCGGTGCTGAGTGGCAGAGCGTCACCTGTGTCGTTCACGACGAAGGCCTTTGAGGGGACCGATCCTTATACGGTTGCCGATCTGCCGGACATCGACGTTCTCTTTCTCACGCACGATCACTGGGATCACCTCGACTACGACACGGTGACGAAGATGCATCCACGCGTGAAGAGAGTGATCTGTGGACTCGGTGTGGGTGCGCATCTGGAGCGATGGGGTTACGCGAGCAGCGCGATTGACGAAGGCGATTGGGACGATAAGTTCGATCTCGGGGGCGGGTTCGTTGTGCACGTTTTGCCGGCGCGCCATTTTTCGGGAAGAACACTGCGGCGCAATGCGACTTTGTGGGTCTCGTATGCGCTGGAGACGCCGAGTGGTCGCCGGATCTATCTGGGCGGCGACAGCGGGTATGGGCCGCACTTCAAGGAGATTGGAAAGCAGTTTGGCGGATTCGATCTGGCGATTCTGGAGAATGGCCAATACGACAGGGCGTGGAAGTACATTCACATGATGCCGGACGAGACGTTGCAGGCTGCGCATGATCTGCAGGCAGCGCTGGTGTTCCCGGTGCACAATTCTAAGTTTTGTATTTCAAACCATGACTGGGACGCGCCTCTGCGGACGATTACGTCGATTGCCGGAGAGCTGCGTCCGGAGCTGATCACGCCTGTGATCGGCGAAGTGGTGCCGATTCGGAACCCGAGGGCCGATTCGTCGGAGTGGTGGACGAACGTAACGTAAGGCCTGCGGATGCCGATGGCAGGTAAGTAGCTTTCGAGTCAGCGTGTTCAATATTAGACAGCACGAGGGTGGATTCGAGCGTATGCTCGGACTTGTAGTTCGTTTCTCCCTCTCGCCTTTGGCAATCCAGGCTTCGCTTCGGACGAGCACCGTTCAAGTACATAACCGGTCTTCTCTGGAGTTGCCATGAGTCCATTCAAAAAGAGCGATGTCAAGAATCACCTTTCTGTTCACGATCGCAATGGGAGAGTTCTGCACCCAGTGCCAAGTGTGGCCGATGCGACCGGTTTCTCGAGTGAGGAATTGGTGCGAGCGGAAGCGGTACCGGCGGCGCAGGAATCGTCAGGGCAGGCTGCTTCGACTGGTTTGAAACCAGTCCTGGTGGCTGGGGCAAAACGCGGGCAAGCTTGAAGCTGCATTCGATTTTTCTGCGCAACGGCTGTGTGCTTCCCAACCGTCTGGATCCGCTGCGGGAGCCCGTGGGCAGCGACTGGTCCCGGGTCGAGGATCTTCCTGCGTTGGTGTTCGATACCATGATCCGCCAGGCCGGATGGCACTTCATGTGGATTCCGGATGCCTGCGCCCGTTGGGGCTTTGGCAGTTCCCGCGCCGGCGCGACTGCCAACGCGCTGAGTCGTGCGCTCAAAGGAATCGCGCGGCGGTTCAATGCCGCCGAACTCAATTCGGTGCAGGTGGCCGTGTACCTCGGTCTCTATGTCGCAACCGTCTCGCTGCAGCCTCGGCAGGTTCAGGAACAGACCTCTCTGGATTGCCCGACCGATATCTGACACGGGCATCGTGCGACCTCAATTCAGTGGTAGTTCGACGGCCCACGCCTGGGCCACGTGTCTCTTCTCTGGGCGGCGGGCTCGAATGAAAGCAGGAATCAATGGACACCCAGGAAATCACGCATTCGGACCCGCATTTGGAAAAACCGGGTGAAGGTCATACCTCGGCACTGTTGCCTTCGATCGGATGGAAGGCTTCGCCCGTTCCTTTGCCCACGCGGATCGCGTTTGTCGGAAACTATCTCCCGCGCGAATGCGGTATTGCGACGTTTACCACCGACCTTTGTACGGCGCTGGCGGCCGAGTATGGGCAAGAGCGTCTGTTTGCGATCCCCGTGAACGATCCGCAGGCGCACTACGACTACCCCGAGCAAGTCCGTCTGGAATTGCAACAGGAGGAGCCCTCGTCGTATGAGCGTGCGGCCGATTTTCTCAACTTCAACGGCAACGATCTGGTGTGTCTGCAGCATGAATACGGCATCTATGGCGGGAGCGCTGGCAACTACATTCTCAAACTGCTGCGCAAACTGAAGATGCCCCTGGTGACCACGCTGCACACCGTGTTGCGCGAACCGGATGCACAGCAGCGCGCAGTGCTTGAAGAGATCGCGACGCTGTCCGATCGGCTGGTGGTGATGAGCGAGCTGGCCGCCCAGTTGTTGCGCGATGTGTATGCGGTTCCAGAGGAGAAGATCGATCTGATTCCGCATGGAGTGCCGGAGATGCACTTCATGGACCCTAACTATTTCAAAGACCGGTTTGGCACCGAGGGGAAATCGGTGCTGTTGACTTTCGGACTGCTGTCTCCCAACAAGGGCATTGAGAATGTGATTCGCGCGCTGCCCGCGATTCTGGCACGGCATCCGAACGTGGTGTATATCGTCTCCGGCGTCACCCATCCGCACATCCGGCGGCGGGAGGGGGAGCGGTATCGCGAGGGGCTACAAGCGTTGGCAGAAGAGCTCGGCGTTTCCGGACAGCTGATCTTCAACAACCGCTTTGTGGATGCGGAGGAGCTGATCGAGCACGTGGGTGCAGCGGATATTTACATCACGCCGTACCGGCACGAGGCGCAGGTTGTTTCGGGCACGCTGGCTATCGCGCTCGGCGCCGGCAAAGCCATCATTTCGACGCCGTATTGGCACGCGAAGGAGCTGCTGGCGCAGGAGCGAGGCGTGATTGTTCCCTTCGACGACCCCAACTCGATTGCGGATGCGGTGCTGCGACTGCTGGAGAACGATGCAGAGCGCCACGCGATGCGCAAGCGCGCCTATCTCTACTCGCGCGAGACGACATGGCCGAAGACGGCGCGCGCGTATATGGCGAGCTTTCAGCGAGCGCGTTTCGAGCGCAATCTGAGGCCGAGACCCGCGCAGCAGGACGAACTGGCGCTGCGCGAGCAAAACGAATTGCCGGAGCTGAATGCCGCGCACCTGCTGAACATGACCGATGACACCGGCATGTTGCAGCACGCCATCTTCTCGGTGCCCAATACGCGCGAGGGGTACACCACCGATGACAACGCCCGGGCGCTGATCGTGTCGAATGCTTTGAATGAGGCGACGCTTTACGGGAGTGTGGATTACGCAAAGCTCTCGAACCGCTATCTGGCATTTCTGTGGCTGGCATTTCACTCTGACACCGGACGGTTCCGGAACTTTCTCGGCTACGACCGGAGGTGGCTGGAAGACGTCGGGTCGGAAGACAGTCATGGCCGCGCCCTTTGGGGCTTGGGCACCGTATTGGGCCACTCGCGGGATGCGGGTTTGCGGGGAGCGGCGGGCAGGCTGTTCGAAGCGGCCATGCCGGCTGCGCTGACGTTTACCAGTCCCCGCGCGTGGGCTTTCAGCATCCTTGGCATGCAGGCCTATCTCGACTGGTTTCCCGACGACCGCGCGGTACAGGGTGCACGGAACACGCTGGCGAACCGGCTGCTGAAGATTTACGAGCAGAGCCGTACGGGGACGTGGCAATGGTTTGAGAAGAGCCTTGCTTATTCGAATGCGCGGTTGTCGCAAGCACTCATTCTGGCTGGATGGCGCAGCGGAAACCGCAGAATGGTCACGACGGGAATAGAGTCTCTGAAGTGGCTTGTTGCCGCACAGCATCACGGCGACGAGGAAGTCTTTGTGCCCATCGGCTCGAATGGATTCTTCGCCGAAGGTCAGGAGAGAGCCCGTTTCGACCAGCAGCCCGTTGAAGCTTGCGCGACCATTTGCGCGTGCATTGAAACCTATCGCCTCACGCGCGAGGCGCGCTGGCTGGAGGAAGCGCAGCGCATCTTCCACTGGTTCCTTGGCAAGAACGACCTGCACGTTCCTCTCTACGATGCGGCGACGGGCGGGTGCCGGGATGGATTACATCCGGACCGGGTGAATGAAAATCAGGGAGCGGAATCGACGCTTTCCTTCCTGATGGCTCTTCTTGTCATGCGAGGAGAGACGGCGACAAACATACACGAACTTCAACAGGAAATGAGTGTCTATCTTTGAAAGCACAATTCCCCGCAGCTTTAGAGTCGGAGTTCAAGGCACAGGCGCGCGTGAAGCCGGATGCCTGTACGGATTTGCCCCTGTTTACCCGCCACTCCGGCAACCCGATCCTGAGCCGGGACAGCTGGCCTTATCCGATCAACAGCGTCTTCAACGCAGGAGCTGTGCGGTTGTCTGACGGAGATACATTGCTGCTGTGCCGCGTGGAAGATCGCACCGGCCTGTCGCATCTTTGCGCAGCGCGCTCAGAGAATGGCATCGACGGATGGCGTGTCGATCCGGAGCCGACGCTGATGGGCAATCCGCGGGAGTTTCCTGAAGAAATCTGGGGCATCGAAGATCCGCGCATCACGTTCGTTCCTGAGCTGGACCAATATGCGATCGCTTACACCTCGTTCGCGCGCGGCGGCCCCGGCGTCTCGCTTGCATTGACGCGGGACTTCCGGACCTTCGAGCGCTTCGGGGTCATCATGCAGCCTGAGGACAAGGATGCAGCGCTGCTGCCGCGACGCATCAATGGTTACTGGGCCATGATCCATCGTCCTGTGACACCTTCGGGCGCGCACATGTGGATCTCGTATTCGCCCGACCTGCACTATTGGGGCAATCATAAAGTCATTTTGGAAGCGCGCCGCGGAGGATGGTGGGACGCGAATAAGATCGGACTCTGCTCGCCGCCCATTGAGACGTCGAGGGGCTGGCTTACGATCTATCACGGCGTGCGTCAGACTGCGGCGGGGAGTATCTATCGCCTGGGCCTCGCGCTCTTCGATCTGGAGAAGCCGGAAGTTTGCCTGCAGCGTGGGGATTCGTGGATGTTCGGTCCCGAGGCGCCTTACGAGTGCAGCGGCGACGTGAAGAACGTGGTTTTTCCCTGCGGACAAACCATCGGGGCGGATGGGGACACGATTCATCTCTACTACGGTGCTGCGGATTCGTGTATGGCCATGGCGACGGGCAGTGTGCGCGCCCTGTTTGCGTGGCTCGATGCGCATCCCAGTGTCGAGAGAAGAAGCGGCCTGTAACGCGCGAAGGGGAGAGAGAAATGGACACGGCGAACCGGAACTGGCCCATATGGCTGCCGCATCTGCTCTGGTTGCGACACAAATGTCCCCGCTGCAACGGTGGACAATTCAAGGCGGCTGAGCTGCATTCAATCGACGGACTGCTTGGGATGTTTGCGCTCAGGCCGGTGCGCTGCATGTTCTGCTGGCGGCGATATTACTGGTTCGCCTTCCGTGACCCTGATGCGGCGTGAGCAACCCTACATCGAGCCGTTTCGGCAATCCGGCTCTAGGCCACCAGCCGTCTGGAACTTGCAGTCGCGTGCGATTTCGGCAAGAGTGCAAGCGTTCTGACGGCGGAAACGCATATAAGCCGGTGTTCTTCCAGCTCCGCCCTGGCGCGCTCCAATTCGACATTCTTCTGCGCCGCAAGCTCCGTGCAGACCCGAAAAGATGCCGAGGAACGAGCCTCGACGTACTCGCCGCGTTCAACTTCATAGGCCTGTTCCAGGCTCCTGCAGAGTAAGCAATCCATTTCTACTCCGCCCCGGGGTTGTGTCGGATCGACCGTAACGTGCGCGGTCATGGTCGAAAACTGCCTAGTATCTCGATCGACGCGATCTGCGTGCCAGTGAGGGAATGCTCCAGTGTGAAGTCTTCGACAAAAGTCAGTGTGCCCGCCGATGTTCGGAGCGGCTTGCTCCTGGAAGATCTGAGGGTGGCGGTTTGTTTCACTTGCTTGAACAGAGGCCGACTCTGGTTCGCAGGGAGACGATTGTCCGCATCGCCCTTCTCGAGAAGGTTCATCGCAGCTCCAATCGTTCGGTTGCTTCCTTGAGCGGTGCTCGTCTGGGGCAGAAGCCTGGAATGCGAGAGGCGAGAAGGCAGAGTTGCCTACAATTCGAGCATACACCCGCTTTACCTCACGTGCCGACAGTCTCACTCTTCGTTTTATTCAGACCTGCTAGTTGAGGCGAGCGACGGTTCGCCGGTACGAAGCCTGCGGGCCCCATCCCCGGCTATGCAAAGGTTGGCCAGCTCCGAATCGCTCACACAGTTTGTGGCGGTTCTTCTCCTATTGACATTCTGTAGGGCGGATCTCGATACTCATATCGTTGGTCGATAGGAAACTGCACATGAGTTCTAAGCAGGCGAATCTCCTCCAAGGCACGCTCGATCTCCTGGTTCTGAAGGCGCTCGGGACCGGAGAGCTTCACGGATTGGGCATCTCGCGCCGGATTGAGCAAATGACCCGAGGTACATTTCTCGTCAAGCCTGGCTCGCTCTTCCCCGCCGTTCATCGTATGGAAGAAGCAGGTTGGCTGAGCTCGTTCTGGGGTGAGTCGGAAAATAACCGTCGTGCGAAGTTTTACCGGCTGACCAGGGCGGGGAAACGCCAGCTTGAAGTGGAAACGGAGCAATGGGCGACGGTGGCTCTCGCCATGACCAATGCTCTGAAGGCGACTTAAGGAGCGACGGATGAAACTCTGGTCCCGCCTGACGAGCACTTTTCGAAATCTCTTGCGCAAACCAGGTATCGAGAAGCAGCTGGACGATGAAGTGCGTGCTTACGTCGACATGATCGCGGATGAGCGGATCGCGGCTGGAATTTCTCCGTCCGAGGCTCAGCGCACCGCACAGGCAGAGTCGGGTGGTGTGGAGCAGGTCAAACAGGCGGTGCGCGATCATCGCGCCGGGACCGGCCTTGAACTTTTCTGGCAGGATGTGCGCTTTGGTGTGCGCCAGTTGCGCCAAAATCCCGGCTTCACTCTTTCCGCGATCGCTGCGCTTGCTCTTGGCATCGGGGCCAACACCTCCATCTTCTCGGTAGTGAATGCGGTGCTGCTCAAGCCGCTGAGCTATCCCGACGCAGAGCGGATGGTGAAATTCGTGGTGCTCTCAACCGAAATTGCCAATGACCTTCACAACATTCCGGAGTTTCACTTCCTTGAGCGGCAGACGAATCTATTGAAGAAGGTCGTGGCATTTGACAATGCAGGCCCGGGCTTCAATCTGACCGGGGACAGCCGTCCAGAGCAAGTCAACGGGATTCACGTGACCGAGGGCTACTTCCGCGTGTATGGCGCGCCCGTGGCTCTGGGACGGACCTTCACATCGCAGGAGGACTCGCTCCATGGCGGCCAGGTCGTGGTGCTCAGCTACGGCTTGTGGCAACGCAGGTTCGGCGGCGACCCGACGATCGTGGGGAAATCGATCTCATTGGGCAATGAGCCCTATACCGTTGTCGGCGTCATCGGGAAGGATTTCCGGGGTGACGTGCAGGCCGACCTCTGGCTGCCGTTTCAGTTTGACCCGGCCAGCACCGACGGGAACGTCTTCTTTTACGTGACCGGCGTGCTCGAGCCCGGTGTCACCGTGGCGCAGGCCAACGTCGCTCTCGAGGCGGCGAGCCCGCAGTACTTGCGTGAATACCCGAAGTTGTGGAATCCACACTTTCGGGTCGGGCCGCTGCGTGACAGCATCATTGGCGACGCGCGCAATTCGCTGTTGATGATGCTGGGCGCGGTAGCACTGGTACTGCTGATCTCCTGCGCCAATGTTGCCAATTTGCTGCTGGTGCGCGCCACCGTCCGCAAGCACGAATTCGCGATTCGTTCCGCACTGGGAGCGGGCCGGGTGCGCATTGTGCGCCAGTTGCTGACGGAAAGCGTGTTGCTCTCCCTGGCTGGCGGCCTTCTCGGGATGGCTCTCGGGTTTGCAGGCATGCGGGCGCTGCTCGCCGTGAGTCCCGCCGGCCTGCCTCGCATCGGCGAAGACGGCTCGGCTATCGGTATGGATTGGCGCGTGCTCGGGTCCACCCTCGCCGTCTCCCTGCTCACAGGGATTCTTTTTGGACTGCTCCCTGCCTTCAGCGCTTCGCGTGCGGACGTTATCTCAACGCTCAAAGAGAGCAGCCTCCGCTCTGGAACCGGATTCCGCCAAGGCGCCGCCGGCTTCGCCTGCCCGGAGTGGACATTGCGGCTGCGGGCTTTTGGCTGCCCATCGATGTCGAAGATGGCACAGGGGGGTTCCACATCCTCGGGCGTCCGGTCAAGAAGGGCTGCTGCGGGAGCAAGTGGATGAGCATCACGCCCGGTTATCTGAGCCTGTTCAAGGTTCCCGTTCTGAGTGGTCGCGACTTTACGGAGAACGACAAAGCCGGGGCGCCGCACGTCGCCCTGATCAATGAGGCCTTCGCAAAGGAATTCTTCCCCCACGAAGACCCCCTGGGCCAGCACATCGACCACGGACAGGAAGGGGGACAGAGAGGAATAGAAACGATCGTCGGTATCGTCGTCGATTTCCATGACGGCGGTCTGGCCACGCCTGCCAGTGCGATGATGATCCTTCCCATTCCCCAGGTCTCGGATGACTACAACGCGGCCTCCGCCAATATCCAGCCGCTGTTCTGGTTGGTGCGCACCCGCGACGACCCGCACCAGTCCATTCCCGCCATCGCCGAGCAGTTGCGGATCGCCAGCGGGGGCTTCCCGGTGGCCCATATCCGGACCATGGACGAGGTGATGGGGCACTCCACGGCACGGCAGAGTTTCCAGATGCTGCTGCTCACCACCTTCGGAGCGGTCGCATTGCTGCTTGCGGCGATCGGTATCTACGGCTTGATGGCTTATTCCGTCGCGCAGCGCACCCAGGAGATGGGCATCCGGATGGCGCTCGGCGCGGATCGCGCGACGATTCGGAAGATGGTGGTTTGGCACGGCATGAGGCTCGCCCTGGTCGGCGTGATCGCCGGCATCGCCGCGTCCTTCGCCCTTACGCGCCTCCTGTCCACCTTCCTTTTCGGGGTCGAGCCTTGGGATCCGGCGGTGTTCGTATCGGCGCCCATCATCCTCACGGCAATTGCGCTGCTTGCCGTGTGGCTGCCCGCAGCGCGTGCGTTGGGGGTCGATCCCATGCAGGCCTTGCGCGCGGAGTGATCCGCAAAGCGAGCGCGCATGGGGGGAAGGACATCCAGGTTGCGCTCGTATGGAGCGGCGGACTTTCAGCTAATTCGGTGGGGCGATTGGGACGTGGGGGTGAGCACAGGCATACATGAGGCGGGTGATGCGGTAGAAGAAGTAGAGGATGCCAAGGATGCCTCCCCAGCCGACGACCGAGGTGAAGCCGCGCTTGTGGACGAAGACGTCCTGGATGGTTTTGTGTTCGGGAGGCCCGTCCTCATGGAGGAGTTCGGAAAGCGGCATCCAGCGACCGTGGTACTCATCGCAGGCGAGATCGGTGGGTGCAATCTCTTTGGCCTCGACGCTGCGTGAGAGGCTCTCCCGGGAGAAGGGACCGAGGGTCTTGCCGTCGTGCTCGACGAGGTAAGCCATACTTCGATTTTCTCCTGAGAGCCCGGCGGTTTGCACAAAAGGAGTGTTACGAAGGTCGTCTATGCTGCAGATTGTTTGATCCCTGGGCTTTTCCGGGCCTGGAGGCCGCGGCTCGAGGCTGCTTTTCGGGGGGGTGATCGCCCCCTGCTCTGTCCACAATTTCCCTCTCCAACTGAGCCTGTGACGGAGAGGTAAGTTCCGGGTTGCTCCATCACGGGCGAGAATCCGCCTCACTCCTACAATATTTGCGGCTGCCGTTCGTCTTCAGGGGTGGATGGCAACGCCATGAGCACGATCGCGATGGCCGAGCAAGACCGACAGCTCTCGAACCTGGTGACGGAACAGAGGGCGCGGCTGCGCAACTTCATCCGCAAGCGGGTGCCGAATGAGGCCGATGCGGACGATTTGCTGCAGGAGGTCTTCTACGAGCTGGTGCGGGCGCATCGGCTGCTGCTGCCGATCGATGTGGCGACGGCGTGGCTGTTCCGCGTGGCGCGCAACCGGATCACGGATTTCTTTCGCAAGAAAAGGCCGGAGCCCTTGGCCGAATCTGTAGTGCAGAACGAAGAGGGCGAGTGGCTGGCGCTGGAGGAGTTGTTGCCCTCTGCGGAGGAGGGGCCGGAGGCGGCGTATCTGCGACACGCGCTGCTGGAGGCGATGAAGGCAGCGCTGCGAGAGTTGCCGGCGGAGCAGCGAGAGGTGTTTGTAGCGCACGAGATCGAAGGGCGGAGCTTCAAGGAGCTTGCGGAGGAGAGCGCCGTGAACATGAACACGCTGCTGGCACGGAAGCGGTATGCGGTTCTGGCATTGCGGGAGCGATTGCAGGCGGTTCACGACGAGTTTTTGCGGAGATGAGGAGGGTGCGATGAAAAGGAAATGGTGGTTGTTTCTGGTGGCGCCACCGGCGCTGGTGCTGTTTACGTGGATCTTCGGCGAAGTGGTGATGCACCTGTGGAACTGGCTGCTGCCGATGCTGTTTGGGTGGAAGCAGATTACGTTCTGGCAAGCGCTGGGACTGCTGGTGTTGTGCCGGATTCTGTTTGGCGGGTTCGGGAACAGTGGTGGACGTGGTCCAGGGCCGCGGAGGAGAGCGAAAGAGCGCTGGGAGGCGCTGACGCCGGAGGAGCGGGAGAAGTTCCGCGCGTCGATCGGCGGGCGTTGCGGCGGGTGGGGAGAACCAGCGAGCGAGAGCAAATAGTTCTGGGTTGCTTCGCAATCTAGCCCTTGGCGACTGGAGCCGGTATCGGCTGCCACAATTCGAGCGGATTTCCCTCCGGGTCGTGCAGGTGGGCGAACCGTCCGTTGGGATAAGACTGCGGATCAATCTTGACCTCGATTCCCGCAGCTTGTAGCTGGGCCGCCATTTTGTCGAGATCCCGGACTCGAAAGTTCACCATCATGAACTTGCTGGGATCTCCGAAGTAGTGGGTTGTTTCCGGGAAGGGAGCGAAGACGCTGGGTCCCGCTTCTTGCTGCCAAACGGAATCGTGGAGGCCCGTTGGCGTGAGGGAGATCCCGAGGTGTTGCTGGTACCAAATCCCCAAGGCTTTCGGGTCGTGAGCGCGGAAGAACAGGCCTCCGATTCCCGTCACTTTTTCCATTTGCGTTCCTGCGGCGATCTGATCACGAAGGTCGGCCCCTGCAGGGGGAGGGGAGACCTTTGGCGGTATGGCTGTCTGCGCAGCAAGTGCGAATTGGTTCCGGCTACCGATGAAGCCCGCCCCGAAGACAATCGACAGGGTTCGAAGCAGTTGGCGTCTTTGAAAATGCATCCAGTCCTCCGATCGAGAGAAGCGCGACATGATTTACGATAGCGGCTGGGTAGCGAAAAGGTGAGGCTGTGGGGCGAGTGGTTGCCAACACTTCGGTTATTTCTCGTGAACGTCGGAGTAGACGGTGAATCGGGCGGAATGAGATCGGGAAGGGTTCGTTGCTCTCCCGGGTCCCCAAAGGCGAGGGACCCTTCGGCTGCGCTCAGGGCAGGCTCCCCACCCCAGGGACGAAGACCTATCCGCGGGGACCCCGGCACCGGGGCACACGGCAAATCATAAGAGAGCCTGTACGGGATAAGTTCCCGGGCCGGCGCTGGTTCTCGCCGGCTCTAAGTTACCACTCGTCTTAAGGGACGGAATGGAGGGTGGCGCGTCCAAGAGGGGTAGGAATTGCGAGGATCCCTGTCGCTGGGGACCCCGAGGCGCGGCCCGCTGGGGCGCACCCGCGCCGGATACAATGGAGAGAGGTAATCCCCGTGCGGCACAGCGCGATTCTGTTTTGATCTGGAGCAGGTGGACGTGAGATTTTTGTGGGGCCGCAGTGGGCGGCCAGTGGTAGCGCGATTGAGGTGTGGCAACTCTGGAATCGCTGTGGTCGCAGGACTTGGTTTGGCGCTGGCGTTGCCGGTGGCAGGCTGGGGCGCGGCATCGGGGCAGATCATGCCGACGGAGACTATGCTGTTGGCCCAGACGCACGGCCTGCATGAGGCAACCGTAACGGTGCGCGTGATCGGCCATGACGGTCTACCTGTCCAGGGCGCGGTGGTGATTGCGGACGAGGGACGGCAGCTGGCGGGTGTGGCGTTAAAGGCGGACGGTACTGCGACGGCGGAGTTGGTGCTGACGCCCGGTGCGCATAATCTGACGGCAAGCTATGCGGGCGATGTGGTACATGCGAGCTCGGCGTCGGAAGTGAGGCCGGTGGCGGCTGTGACGGGAACAGCGCCCGATTTCTCGATTGCGGTATCGCCGGCATCGATCACGCTGACGCAAGGGCAGTCGGGGACGGTGACGGCCTCGGTGACGCCGGTGAATGGTGCGTCGCTGACGGCGCCGATGTTTGTGACGCTATCGTGCTCGGGTTTGCCGGACCAGTCGTCGTGCACATTTACGCCGGAGAACCTCGAGGTTTTGCCGAATGCAACCGCGGCGGTGGTGAGTTCGATGGATTTAAAAACGGCGGCCGCTTCGGGTCGCCTGGAGCCTCCGCAGCGTAGCAGAGGCGGGCTTGTGTGGTGCATTCTGCTGCCGGGGACACTGGGACTGGGACTTGTGTTTGGCGCGCGGCGGCGGTGGCTGAGCCGAATGGCGCTGCTGGGGCTGGTGGGATTGATTGCGGTGCTGGGGACGACGGCGTGCTCGCCGCTCTACTACTATCACAACCACGGGCCATCGCAGAATCTGCCGACGCCGGCGGGCACGTATACGCTGCTGGTGACGGCGCAGTCGAGCAACGGGATTACGGCGACGACGCACTCGACGACGATGGTGCTGACGGTGCAGTAAGACCGGGGATCAGGTTTCAGGGATCAGAGGGCGCACTCGATGAGTGCGCCTTTTCCGTTTCTGCGCGATGCGGATTCAAGTGACCTATTGGAAGCGGCAGCGGAGGTGGTAGAACGGATGGGACGTGGGGAGACATCCGGGACCATGAAGAAAATCGCTTCTCTTGCTTATTTTGGAGTTGCCGTTGGGCTGGTGCAGTGGGCTGTTCTCGCGGGCGGGCAGACGGCGGATCAGGGGTGGCTGAAGTACCGGCCCTTGAACAGGCAGCTGAGCGTTCCGATGCGCGTGGAAGTCCGGGGACAAAGTCGAATCGAGCGTGCAGCGGCCTCTGAGCTCGTGCGCGGGCTCAGGTCTCTCGCCGGCGGTTCAAGCCCTGAAGTGGGCGCCGACTCGATTGTTCTCGCCACGGTGGAGGAGCTAGGCCGGGAGAAGAGCAAGTCGATTGTGCCTAAGCTTGAGCCCGAAGAGTTCCAGATTTCCTGGAGCCAGGACCAGTCTCTCCGCGGACTCGACATCGTCGGAGGCAGCGAACGAGGTTTGCTTTACGGCGTTTTCGCTTTGCTGCGACATGTTGCGGAGGGCGCCGACATGAGCCACGCCGTTGTGCGCGAGAATCCGGCTATGCCCGTGCGCTGGGTGGATGAGTGGGACAACGCAGATGGATCGATTGAGCGGGGGTACGCGGGGCGCAGCATCTTTTTCGAGGGCGGAAGAGTTCGCGAGGATCTGAAGCCGGTGAGCGAGTATGCGCGGCTGCTGGCGTCGGTGGGGATCGATGGCTGTAACGTAAACAACGTCAACGGCTCCTCGCCGTTTCTAACTTCGGAGATGATTGGCGGACTCAAGAGGATCGCGGATGCAATGCGGCCGTGGGGTGTGCGGCTGGCGATCAGTGTGGATGTGGCGAGTCCGCAGAAGATCGGCGGGTTGAAGACGTACGATCCGCTCGATCCACAGGTGCAGGCATGGTGGAAGGCGAAGGTCGACGCGATCTTTGCGCTGGTTCCTGACTTTGCGGGATTCACGGTGAAGGCCGATTCCGAAGGCCAGCCCGGACCGGCAAGTTATGGACGCATGCCCGCTGATGCGGCGAACACGCTGGCTGCGGCGCTGGAGCCGCATGGCGGTGTGGTGCTGTATCGCGCGTTTGTCTACAACCATCACCTTGATTGGAACGACCCCAAAACGGATCGGGCGCGCGCGGCTTATGACATCTTTCATCCGCTGGACGGGAAGTTCGCGCCGAATGTGATTGTGCAGATCAAAGAAGGGCCCATCGACTTTCAGGTGCGCGAGCCGGTGTCGCCGTTGTTTGGGGGGCTGCCGCACACGCGGAAGGCGATGGAGGTGCAGATCACGCAGGAGTACCTGGGGCAGCAAAGGCATCTGGTGTATCTCGGGTCGAAGTGGAAGTGGGTTCTGGATCAAAAGAAGCAACTGGCCGACGCGGCCAGAGAGGTGAGTTCGGGGGCATCGAAAGGGCTCGCGGGCATGGTGGGCGTGGCGTGTGTGGGGCGCGATGCGTGGCTGGGGTCGCCGCTGGCGTTGGCGAATCTGTATACGTTCGGGCGGCTGGCGTGGGATCCGAATCTAACGCCGGAGGAGATTGCGAGCGAATGGGTGCGGCTGACGCTCTTTGCGTATCCCAATAAGAAACTTCGACGCGACGATGTACAAAGAGTCGTCGATATGCTGATGCAATCGTGGCCCGCGTATGAGGACTACACGGGACCACTGGGGCTGCAGACTCTGACAGATATCACGGGTAGCCACTATGGGCCAGGGATCGAGGGGAGCGAGAACAACGGATGGGGCCAATGGCATCGCGCCGATCATGAGGGGGTGGGCATGGACCGGACGGTGGCGACGGGGACGGGATTTGCAGGGCAGTATGCGCCGGAGATCGCGAAGGAGTATGAGAACGCGGCGACGACGCCGGACGATCTGCTGCTGTTTTTCCATCATTTGCCGTACACGTACAAACTCCAGGACGGCAAAACGGTGATCCAGTATCTGTATGACAGCCACTATGCGGGCGCGGAGATGGCTGCGGAGTTTGTTAAGGACTGGGAGTCGCTCAAGGGGAAGATCGACCCGTCGTTATATAGCAACGTGCTGCCGCGGTTGGAGTACCAGGCGGGGCACGCGATTGTGTGGCGCGATGCAGTAGTGCAGTATTTCTGGAAGCTGAGCGGGATTGCCGATGAGAAGGGACGCGCGGGGAATTTTCCGGGAAGACTGGAAGCGGAAGATGCCAAGCTGAGCGGATATCAGGTAATCGACGTGAAGCCATGGGAGGATGCGTCGCGGGGGAAGGCGGTGACGTGTGCTGCGGCCGCGAAGAGTTGCTCGGCGGAGTGGACGTATAGCGGGGTGGCGGGAGTGTTCGATGTCGCCGTCAATTATTTCGATCTGCAGGGCGGGGCGGCAATGTTTGCGGTGACGGTGAACGGCAAGCCAGCGAGTGCGGATGCGGAATGGTCCGCGGATGCGATGTTGCCGTCGCGACAACCCAACGGGGACAACTCGACGCGGCGTGTGCTGCGCAATGTGGGCTTGGCGCCGGGGGATGTGATTCGGGTGACGGGCACGCCGGACGGGGACGATCCGGCAGCATTGGATTACATTGAGGTTCTGTTGAACAGGGGTCATTGACGTGAGGGCGGGGGCGAGCGCATGGTGGCAGCGTGAGCAAGAGACGAGCCGGATGGAGAAAGACATGATGCCGAAAGTGAGTTGTATGGCGTTGGTGGCGTTGGTGGCGGGCGGAGCGGTATGGGCGCAGGAATCTCTCGATCAAAAGGCGATCCCTGTCGTGGTGCGGAAGCTGACGGTGACGGTAACGGACCAGCCGAATGTGGACTGGCACGCGAAGATGGCGCCGTTCGAGGGCAACGCATACGCGGTCGACGAATTGCAGGACCACGTCCTGCAAAAAATGCGGGACAACGGCTACTATCTGGCGCAGGTGAATCCGCCGCAGTTGAGCGATGTGCGGCAGGAGAGCGGGAAGCGCTCCGCGGATGTTGCGGTGCAGGTGACGGCCGGCGACCAATACATGATGGGAGTGATTTCGTTTCGGGCCACGTCGGCGTTCAAGAAGGAGCAGATGCGCAGCGTGTTTCCGATTGCGGCCGGCGATGTGTTTAGCGGAAGCGCGATCAATGTCGGCATCGAGAAGCTGAAGGCGCTGTACGAAGCGCAGGGCTTCGCCGATGTGGGTGCGGTGCCGTCGATGGCGGTGGACGATGCGAAGCATACGATCGATGTGTCGGTGGAGGTAGAGGAGGGCTATCCCTACCTGTTTGGCGAGTTGACGTTTGATGGGCCGGAGCCGATGCCGGGGACCAATAAGGCACTGCTTGCCGGGTGGTCTGAGATTGCAGGCAAGCGCTATAACCCGGCGACGCTGCAGAAGTGGCTGGCGGCGCATGCGCCCAAGGGTGCGCCAGGAGCGCCGGCGATTCATCCGCGCGCAGAGGGGATTGCGAATGCGGAAGCGCATCAGATGAACGTAAGGCTGGTGTATTAGAGGCAGGGAATAGGGAGTGGGGATTTGCGCCGACTTAAGACTCTCAAGAAGCAGATCCCCTTCGACTTCGCTCAGGGCGGGCTTTCGCCCCGCTTACCCCATAAACAACTGGCGTTGTTCACGGGGCCCCAACTCACCCCAAGGACGACCTGTCCTTGGGGGCCCCGATGAGCGCGCGGGATCTCAGGATGACACTTCATTAGAGATCGTGAGAGTAGAGGACGACAGGACACCATGAAGAGCGGACAGATGCGCGCGGTTCTCTGCGTTCTTCTTGTGGCGGGCTTCCCTGGCCAAAGGATCGTGGCGCAGAGCAAGGACGCGGAGAGTGCTCTTCTCACACGGGTCAATGCGGATTTTGGGCGGCTGGCGGCGCAGACGATTCGGCCCGCGGATGGATATATCAAATATCCCTACCTGATCCCGGCCGGCTACTACACGCAGATGTGGGACTGGGATGGATTCTTCATCGGCACGCACTGGTTGAATCAGGATGCGGCCAACGCGCGTTTTCTGCGCGACTTGGCGCTGAGTTTTGCTGGGTCGGCGGATGCGGATGGGTATGCGGCTGGATGCATTACGGCGAAGGGGCCGCGGCCGCTGTTTGGCAAATTCGCGATGAAGCCGTTTCTGGCGCAGGGGGCGCTGGAGGCGGCGGATGCATTGCACGATGTAGAGTGGCTGCGGCCAGTGTGGCCGGCGATGCGGCGGGTGCTGGCGTATCGGGGGCGCACGCAGTTCGATCCGAAGTGGGGGCTGTGGTTCTGGGATAACGCGATGCAGTCGGGCGCGGACAACGATGCGGCGCTGACGAACGATCCCAAGGATCGCAGCGCGATTCTGGCGGTGGATGCGTCGGTGTGGTCGATGCGCGAGTATCGGGCGATGGCAGTGCTGGCGGAGCGGCTCGGCGACAGCTCAGATGCGAAGAACTATCGCGCGAAGGCCGCGGCGACACGACAGGCGATCGTGGACAAGCTGTGGTCGAAGCAGGATGGGATCTTTCTGGATCGCAGGCGGGACTCGGGCGCCTGGATTCATGTGATCGACTGGACAAGTTTTTTGCCGCTGCTGGATGGGTTGATGCCGGAGGAAGGTGCGCGCAGGATGATTCGGGCTCATCTGCTCAATGAGACGGAGATGCGCGCGCCGCATGGGTTGCGGAGTCTGGCGCAGAGCGATCCGGCGTATAACAACGAAGCGATCATCAAGCCCTACTCGAACTGGCGCGGACCGGTGTGGATCAACGTGAACTTTGTGGATTGGATTGTGTTGCGGCGCTACGGCTTTGATCGGGAGGCGCACTGGCTAGCCGTTACGTTGGCGAACGACATGGAGCGCGATATCGCGCGGTGGGGATCGATGCACGAGGACTACAACGCGGAGACGGGGGATGGGCTGGCACCGACGCCGGAACAATCACCAGGTAGTAAGTTCGCCGGATTTGTGGGATGGAATCTGCTGGCACAGGACATGCTGCAGTGCGAGGTGACGGGAACGCACTGCGGGACGATGGGGATTGACAAGCGGTGAACAGATAGGAAACCTCCTAAAGCACTAAGGGCCAAGAGTGAGATTGCCTCATTCCGCGCCCTGACACAAACGCAATTACGCGGGCGTTCGCACCAAGAGAGGACGAGGGTAAATTCCCGGTGAGTTCCTGCCGCACCCTACGGGCGGCGAGGATCGTCGGGCCAAATCCCAGGACGGCGCTTCGCTCTGTCCTGGGCTATTCTCCTGCTCTCCCTACGGGAGGCTCGCGTGGCTGAAGCTCCAAGCGCCGAGGCGGCAATTTGGGCGTAGCGCGTCTCGACACGCTAATCTGAAGAAACCGATCTTCCCTTCTCCGGAGATTCATGACGAACAAACATTCTCTTACACGCCGTAGTTTTTTCGGCGCCACAGGCGCTGTTGCCGCAGCGATTGCCGCCCGACCCAACGCAGCGTTTGCGGATGCGGGCAAAGCGTTGCCGGAGCCGATTGCGGCGATGCCGGTGTTGTCTGGGCAGGCGCGGCCGTTTACGAATGCAGAACGACAGGCGCGGATCGAGCGGGCCAAGACTTTGATGGCGGCCGCGAAGATGGATGTGATTGTGCTGGCAAACAGCACGGCGTCGTCGCACTACTTTGCCGATTTGTCGCTGTATGGCGGCGAGCGGTTGTGGGCGTTGACGATTCCAGCGAAAGCCAAGCCGTTTTTAGTGTGTCCGGCATTCGAAGAGGGGCGTGCGCGCGAGCTACTGGAGGCAGGTCCGCTGGGCAAGGATGCGGACGTGCTGGCGTGGCAGGAGGACGAGAGTCCGTTCGCATTGCTGGGCAAGGGGCTAAAGGATCGCGGACTGGCCACGGGAAGCGTGGGCCTGGACGAGAACATGAAGTTCGTGTTCGCCGAGAGCATACGTGCGGCTAATCCGCAGTTGAATGTGGTGTTGGCGACGCCGGTGACGGCGGGTTGCAGGATGGTGAAGGATGCGCACGAGATTGAGTGCATCCGACTGGCGTGCCGGGCGACGCTGCTCGTGTATCGCGCGGTGGCGCAATCGCTGACGCCGGGGATGACGACGCGGGATGTGCAGGGGCTGATCGAGGCGGCGTACACACGCGTGGGCTTTGTGGGCGAGGCGAGTCTGAACGTGGACGAGTTCACGGCGCTGCCGCATGGGTCGAAGCAGCCGCAGACGCTGCGCGAGGGCAGCATTCTGATGTTGGATGACGGATGCGCGGTGGAGGGTTATACGTCGGACATTACGCGGATGTTTGTGCTGGGGAAGGCGACAGAAAAGATGAAGCGCGTGTTCGACCTGGTGAAGCGGGCACAGACGGCGGCCCTGGCGGCGGCACGGCCGGGCGTGCTTGCGGCGGATGTGGATGCGGCGGCGCGCAAGGTGATTGTGGATGGAGGCTACGGGCCGGGGTTCACGTATTTCACGCACCGCGTGGGGCATGGGCTGGGGATGGATATGCACGAGTGGCCGTACCTGGTAAAGAACAACATGTTCGGGTGGGATCTGCAGCCGCATCTGGCGGCGGGCAATGTGACGAGCGATGAGCCGGGCGTGTATCTGCGTGGGGAGTTTGGAGTGCGGCTGGAAGACGATCTGCTGGTGACGGAGTCGGGCGCGGAGCTGCTGACGCCGCAGAGTCCTTCGCTGGAGGATGCGTTTGGGAATGTGGGCTAAGAGCCTCCCCAATTGGTCACCTCCGATCACCCGACTGGGTCATTGAGGGATGGACAGACAGGGGTCAGGATGCTCGTATGCGAGTCAATCTCACTACGCGCCGATGCGACCATGGCGAATCCTGCGTAGGCACGATCCCCATCTCGCTGACGATCCGGCCTGCCTGCGGTCTTCCTGGCGACTACGAGTACCCAACCGACAGCGCGGAGCTGCTGCGCTTGCTCCGGCGGCAGACGGATCTGCCGGATACTGTTCTCAGGTCTTTCGAAGCCGGTCTGCGCACTTCGTTCGGTGCGCGGTTGCTGGGGGTGGAGTTGAGTGACCGGGTTCTGACCGAGATCGGCTACTTCATCGACTAGTTGTAGCGCCGGTTGGCTGCGGGGACAACGAGGCCTCTCCGCCGGTACGCGGGGTCGATGCCACGCGCTGGGCAGCCTTGGCGGCACACATGGCCGCGTCGGCTGCTTTGAAGATGCTGTCTTTGCTGATGCCATCGCGTGGACAGATCGAGATGCCGAAGCTCGCCGATCCAATCAACTGTTCGCCGTCGACGTCGAACGGTTTGTCGAAGCAATGGCGCAGCCGGCGGACGACTTCCTTCGCACCGTCGACCTGCGTGATTCTCGATACCAGGACCGCGAACTCGTCGCCTCCGATGCGCGCCAGCATGTCGCCAAGCCGTATCTGTGCCTTCATGCGCGAGACCGCTTCGCGCAGATAGAGATCGCCGACGTTGTGCCCGTAGCTGTCATTGACGAGTTTGAACCCATCGAGATCGATGTAGATCAGCGCGAAGCTGAACGCACCCGATTTTGCGCTCTCCAGGAGCTGGTCAAGGCGCTTTTCGAGAGAGAAGCGATTGTGGGTGTCGGTGAGCAGATCGAATTCAGATCGATAGCGCAGGTCGGAGTGTAGGCGGTCGGTCTCGATGGCGAGGAAGGCGAGTCCTGCGGCTGCAGGCAGGATGTCCTTTTCCGGGTCTTCTGATTTGGCAGAAACGCCCAGGGCAACGGAGATCGTTCCCAGGGGCGCTCCGGGCCGCGAGGCGATCCGATGGTCGATGACCTTCTGGCCAGTGGAGAGGGCGGGTCGATCGCCCACCTGTGTTCCATCGGCGAGGATGCACCAGCAGGGCGCGTTACTCAGTCTGAAGGAGACCATCTGGACGATTTCGCCGAGGATATGGACCAGGGATTGGGAGCCGTTGATGTCTTCGAGGATCTGGCTGCGCCATTGGGCGAAACGAGCCAGCTGTGCTGTCTTGTGACGCAACCGCCGCTCGATGGCCCATCCGCGGCCTCCGATGACCACAAGAGCCGCGAGCAGGATGCCGACGAGCAGAATGAGGTTGCGAACATTCAGCGGCGAGGGGCCGGCAACGAGAGCGACGTCGTCGGGCGAGCGCAGCAGGATGTTAAAGGCCTGGGACCCTCGAAACTGTTCTCCGCGATCGAGGACACATATGCCGGTGATACGAACCTGTGAACCAAGGGGGACCTGTTTCATGGGCGGAAGGACGGCCTCGAAGTTCCTCCCGGGATGGCGATAGATCGCGGAAAACAGGTGGCGATCGGAGACGATAACGTATTCGTCCAGGGCGGATTGGCGGAGGGACATCAGCAGGCGCCCTTCGATCGAGACCTGTTCCAGAGCGCGCGTCCCGCTTGAGAGTTCTTTCGAAGTTACGGGGACAGGCAGGAAGGGAGAACTGACGCCGCTATCCTGAATCTCACCCTGGGTGAGGATGATGGAGCCGTTGTCGACGTCGGGAAATCCCGAGGCGCTGATCCGGTCTCCGAGGTGCAAAGGTTTCTCGAACAGAGAGTTGATCCAGAGGCTTTTGGTGCCGTCCTGTAGAACCAGTGCGGAACCCGGCTGGTAGTAGGTGGCGATTCCGCTCACTCGCACGCGCTGGGTGCGGTCCCGTATGTCGGTCGACGCCAGAATCTGATCCATGGTGTGAGGGGGAGAGATGCGGGGCTCGAAGGGGCAAGCCTGACGACGTGGACGTCAGAGGCTGCCGGGACCTCGAGAAGAATTCCTGCCAGCTGCATCTTGCTGTCGAATTTTCCGGCGACCGCTCCGGTAACCTCGACTTCCGCGTCGAGAAGATTGCCGAGGTTTACTGGTCCTGCGTTCGCCACCTGGACATCGACGTAACCTCCATCCATCAGCAGATTGAGATAGAGGTAATTCAGTCCGCCGGTGGTGACGAAGTTCGTCCCGCGCACAAGGGCGTGGGCCGTGACTCTCCTGCAGTCCAGCTGAGCGTGAATAAGTTGCTTGAATGTGGCCGGAAAAGGGGCAGGCAGCGCGGCGCGGCCTACAACAGTGACGTTGTCTGCCTTGATCTCTGGCCGAAAGCTCGCCTGGGTGTGACCAACAACGAGAACGCGATCGCCGGCAGAGACCCTGGTGGTTGCGCTGACCTCGACATAGATGGCGGTTTGGCCATCCTGGACGAAGAGGTCCATGTCTCCTTTTCTGTAATAGGTGACGGTAGCCTGGAAGGCGACGGGAAGGGCGAGGCTCGCCTGTTCGTTCGTAAGGGCGTGAATAGCCGCGAGGGAGCTCAGCGGGCTAGTCTGCGCCCTGCCGAAAACCGCCCAGAGGATCACGAAGCCGGCGATGCATCTGCTGGCAAAACCTGGCTTTAGCCTTTTCATTCATGCTCGGACGTACATGGCCCGCTTGCGTAGTCCAACCCTCTTTATCGGCCACTGATCTGGACTTGTTCAGGCAGGAAACGACCTAGGCAGCACAAAGGGAACGGGGCGGCCAGGTGATCGATTTGGAATCCGATAGCCATGGGGCGTCCGGCTATGGATTCGCCCGGATTTCGGGTTAAGTGTGTATCGAGGATATGGTGCAGCCGGCAAGGATAGCGCGAGTCAGCCATCGGCTGCGCTATTTCCGGCTGACGTCGTTCACGGGTGTAACGTTTCCGCCAATGAAGAAGGTGCAGTTCGAACCCTGATGTCCGCAGACGTCTCGCTGCATCTTGATCCGCTCCAGCTGAAGGAATTGATCGGGCGATAATTGCATGGCTTCGCGATAGGCGTTGTCTGCGGCCGCACGGCTTTGCTCGGCTGCCTTGCGTTGGTCTTCCGCAAGTTTCGTTTGCTGTTCGGTAATGGCCCGCTGTTCCTGGGTCGCAGTCGCGATCCGCTGATCCTTGATGGCGTCCGGCGGATTGACACGTCCCACGTTAATTGCTGTGAAGACGATGGGCACGCCGAGTTTTTGCACGATCAGATTGGCAGCTGTCGAGACTTCATTGCCAACTGCATCAGCCGCGGTCTGCGAGATTGCCATCTCCTGCATGTCCCGTTGTTTCACGGAATCGCGAACAGCAGTCCGCAGAGGCTGGTCCATGTTTCGATCCCAGAACCCCCAATTGCCCTTCTCGTCGCGGTCTGCGCCGAATTGGCTCACGAGCTTCACGGGATCGGTCACCTTGAATGTCACCACGACATGGAAGCTCACCGGTACGCCTGATTTGGTCATCATGTCGTCGAATTCCACGTCGATGCGCTGTGGGAGCATGTCGACGTCGATGGCTTCGCTGGTGATGGCTCCGTACTCTCTTCCCGCCATCACGGGTGTCTGATCGACTCCGCCGTGACCAAAGAAGAGTGGCTTCTCCATCCACACAGCTTCGTGGCCTGCATTTGGCGCTGCGACAGAGCAACCAGCGAGTCCGCAAGAAATGATGATTCCAAATAACGCGAGAGACGTACGGTTCATTTTGCAGTTCCTCGATCGGGGCATCTTCCCTTCTATGGGTTCGGGCCCACTACGAGTCTATTCCGATCGGAGTGAGGGCAGTGCGGGGTGACTGCTCCAAAAGCAAGCCAGCGTTCGGCGCTCCAGACAGCGGCAAAGCGACGGGATTGGTGCTGGATCACCGATCGACGTGACCGTTCTCACATACGATCGTCTATTCTCCTCGCTACGCTCCCTCGCATAGATGATCTGGATCACAAGGGATGGCAGTCGCTCGCGGATTCGGGCTGTCCCGGACAGGATGATCGGGCCAGATGAACCCTTTCAAGGATGTCGAGCACCTGTTCCGGTTTGCAGGGCTCTTCGTGGTGGCGTTCGTCGTCTTCTGGGCCATTCGCAGTCACGTCGTGCCGCCGACCTTTGGTCAATATGGACACTATCGCGCGGCCGCGATCGGGGAGATTGCGGCGCGCCCAGTGCACTATGCCGGACACGACGCATGCGAAACGTGCCACACCGACGTGCTGGACGTGAAGAAGGCCGGCAAACACGCGCAGGTGAACTGTGAAGCATGCCATGGACCACAGTCGCAGCATGCAGACGATCCGGGCACGGTGACTCCGGCGAAACTCGACACGGCAACACTCTGCGTGCGATGTCATGCAGCTTCTGCGGCACGGCCAAAAGCATTTCCGCAGGTAGATGCTGTCGATCACGCAAATGGTGTTCCCTGCGAAACCTGCCACCAGCCGCATTCGCCGGCCGTCGACGCTGGAGGTACCAAGTGAATCTCAGCCGCCGGCAAATCCTGATCCTGCTTCCTGCTGCAGCCGTAGCGTGGAAATCGGTGCTGGCCGGAACTCCCGAGTCCGCGCCCAACTATAGGATGTCCGACCATTGGTGGGGCATGCTGATCGACATCCCCAAGTGCATCGGCTGTGGAAACTGCGTCCGCGCCTGCCAGGCCGAGAATGACGTGCCCGATGGCTTCTTCCGCACCTGGGTGGAACGCTATCACGTGACCGACGAGCACATGACCAATCCGGAAGTGATTTCGCCGGACGGCGGCAAGGAGGGGTTCCCGGTCGCGAAGGAAGACGCGGGCAAGTACTTTTTTGTGCCCAAGCTGTGCAATCACTGCGCCGACTCGCCTTGCACGCAAGTATGTCCTGTGGGAGCCACGTTTGTCACTCCGGATGGCGTGGTGCTGGCCGATCCCAAGTACTGCCTCGGGTGCGCGTATTGTGTGCAAGCCTGCCCATACGGCTGCCGCTACATCCACCCCGAGAAGAAGGTCGTGGACAAGTGCACGCTGTGCTATCACCGCATCACCAAGGGGCTCACGACCGCGTGTGCGGAGAACTGCCCGACGGGCGCGCGCCAACTCGTCGATCTCAAGAACCCGAACGATCCGATCCACGCCTTCCTGAAGACACATAGTGTGCAGATTCTCAAGCCCCAGATGGCCACCGGGGCGAAGGTCTACTACAACGAGTTGGATGGGGCGGTTCGGTAGTTGCTGAGCCGGAGAGCAGAGGAAGAGCTATGAACGGCGTCGAAGGCTTCATGTATCCCAACGAAATCGAGCTGCACTGGAGTGTGCTCATCGTCCTCTATCCGTACATTACGGGTCTGGTCGCGGGCGCATTCATTCTGGCCTCTCTGGAGCGCGTGTTTCGCGTGGAGGCAGTGAAGCCTACGTATCGCCTTGCTCTCTTCACAGCCCTTTCGTTTCTGCTGGTGGCACCGTTGCCGCTGCAGCTTCACCTCGGGCACCCCGAACGCTCGCCGGAAATGTACTTCACACCGCACAGCACATCGGCGATGGCAATGTTCGGGTATGTGTATCTGTGGTATTTGATGGCCGTGCTGGTATTCGAGATCTGGCTCGATTACCGTTGCGATATCGTTCTGCTGGCCGAGCAATCGCACGGCATGAAGCGATTGCTCTACCGCGTCATGACTCTCGGCTCGTCGAATATCAGTCCCCGCTCATTGCACATTGACGAGCGCGTTGGCTGGATTGTAACGCTGGTGGGGATTCCGTCGGCTTTCATGCTCCATGGCTATGTTGGTTTTATCTTCGGCTCTATCAAGGCCAATCCATGGTGGTCCTCACCGCTCATGCCGGTGGTGTTTATCTTCTCCGCCATGGTGTCCGGAATCGCTTGCGTCATGGTGCTCTACATGGCTACCACCAAAATGCGAGGGCGTAAGATCGACATGCTCTGCGTCGATACGATCGCGATGTACCTCTTCTACACGTTCATCATCGACTTCAGCCTGGAGACGCTGGATTTGATCCACCGCATCTACGAAGCAGACGAGTCGTTCCGGAGCCTCGACTTCATGGTGCACAGCAAGCTCTACTTCTCGCACATCGTCGTACAGATCATCTGCGGCACCCTGATTCCGCTGGCATTGCTGGCCGTCACCCAGTTGGTCAAGCTCGGAGAAGTCACGCGCAAACGCATCTACGCTACCGCGGGAGTACTCACGCTGATCGGCATCTTCGCGATGCGCTGGAACGTTGTCATCGGTGGACAGCTCTTCTCCAAGAGCTTTCTCGGCTACACCACCTACAAGATGAGTCTGATTTCGAAAGAAGGGCTTCTTATGGCCTTCGGGCTCACGTTGCTGCCGCTCGGCATTCTGTGGGTCCTTATCAAACTGCTCCCGCCCTGGCCAGAGGAGAATGCGCAGGCCGTGACCGGTGATTAGAGACTGAAATTCGCCGCAAGGCTGTTTCTCGGGTGAAGATCATGCAAGTTCATCCCGAAACCAACCCGCTTGATCTGTTGACCGCTAGAATCGCTGCGCTGGAGTTGCGCGTGGCATCCCTCGAGCATCCATCCCAGACAGTTGCCACGCCAGGGGATGAGATCGCGCCGCCGGCTGAACATTTGGAGCCAGCTGCAAGCGCCTCCGCCGGTCCCGGGGCCGGAACAGCCTTCACCGGAGCCTTCTCCGTGCTTGGTGCGGCTTTGCTGGGCATCGCAGGAGCCTATGTGCTGCGTGCCATCGCGGAAGCCAGCCTCCTTCCGCGGGGAGTGGTCGCAGGTCTGGCCGCAGTCTATGCAACGGGATGGCTACTTACAGCGGCACGTCGCACTGCGCAACCGCTAGCTGCGTCCCTTTTCGCGGGCACCTCGATCCTGATTCTCGCCCCCATGCTTTGGGAGATGTCGATCCGTTTCCGGGCCATGAGTGCGGCTGGCGCAGCCGGCTACCTCATCGCCTACGCAGCCATCGCGACAATCGTTGGCTTCCGCTTGCCTCGATCGACGGCTTTCATGCTTGCCATCTCCGGGTCGGCTCTCATCACTGTCGCGCTTTCGATTGCCACACACTCCATAGCGCTTTTTACAGCCGTCCTGTTGACGATGTACGCGGTAGTTGAGTTGTCCTCGTTGCGCGATCGCGCACGCGGAGTGCGCATACTCATCGTCCTGTGTGCCGACGCCTCAGCCTGGGCCTTGCTTTATATCTATTCGTTGCCGCCCAGAGAGCAGACGGGATATCCTCCGCTCGGTTCCGCGGCGATCCTCGCTGTTGTCCTTCTTCTCTTTGCAATTCAAATTGTCAGCGTCGTGATCCACGCCGTTCGGCGTGCTCAGCCCGTGGAAGTGTTCGCGGTCCTCCAGGTAATGATTTCGTTTGCGCTGCTTGTTTTCGGGGTGGCATGGTTTGTTCCTAGCAACGACAGGCAAGCGATTGGCTCCCTTTGCCTGCTGCTCGCTGTTTGCGGATACGCCGCTGCTTATGGTCCGATACGCCGTGCCGCGCAATCGCGTAACCTCGGCATCTTCGTCGTGTGGAGCAGCGCGCTGTTCTTCGCAGCGGTTTTTCTTCTCGCCTCACCGACCGTCGCTTCAGCTGTTCTTGGAATTCTCGCAGTCGCCGCCATCCCCTTGTCCGCAAGAATGCAGGCGCGATCCATCGAAGCGCAGGGCACACTCTTCCTTTGCACCGCCGCATTCGCGTCCGGCCTTCTTTCGTACGCATTCAATGCGCTGGCAGGCAAGATGCCCGGCCTCCCTGCCTGGCCCGTAGTCCTGGTCGCCGCCGCGGCATGCCTTGCCTATGCAGCGGCGGGCGAGCACCCTGGGGAGCTGGCCCTCAACCAGGCCTTGCGAATGGTTCAAGCATTGGTTGCCGCGTGTGGCGTGGCGGCCCTTCTGGCACGAGGTTTGGTCGGTCTTGCCGCTTTCGTGCTCACGCCAGCGGTATTTCACATTGCGGTGTTGCGGACGCTCGCGCTTTGCGTTATGGCTGTCGCGCTGACCTGGCTTGGGGCGCACCTCGGGCGTTTGCAGATGATGCGTGTGGCTTACATGGCCCTGGCGCTGGCAGCCGTCAAATTGCTATTCGAGGATCTCCTCCTCGGCCGGATGGAGTTTATCGCGGTTTCAATCTTTCTTGTCGCGCTGACATTCATCAGCGTCCCACGCCTTGCCCGAACTCCTACACTTGGCCAACCAGCGAAATAGACAACTCAGGCCAGACTCTTGACCATGAGGACGACGGGGAGAGCTTCGCCGTTGAAGAGCGGGACGGCGATGCGCTCGGTTTCGACGTAGCCTTTGAGCGAGTAGAGTGGGACGCCAGTGAGGGTTGAGCCCATCTCGAAGCGGCGAAAGCCGGCGGCGATGGCTGCGGCTTCGACGTGCGCGAGGAGCAGTGAGCCGAGTCCCCGGCGTGCGCAGTCGGGATGGACAAAAATGGCGCGAACCTTGGCAGCGTCGGTAGTGGGATCGAGGAGATCGGGTGCGCGGCCCGGGCCGCGATCGGCGCCGAAGAGGGTTTTGCGCTTCGACCATCCGCCGCAGGCTGCAATCTGGAATGTGCTTTGCGCGTCGGAGTTTTGGACAAGAGTTTCGGCGATGAAATAAGTTCGATCGCGGATGAGCTGTGTATCGAGGCCGAGGACGGTGCCGAGTGCGCCATCGATCTGCGCGGGTGTGTAGTCATTGGCCTGAAGGCCGCGGACGGAGGCTTCGATGAGCGCATGCAGGGCGGGAATGTCGTCTTCCGTGGCGAGGCGGAGGGTGAAGGCGGACGGCATGGCTCAAGGGTAATGGGAGTGACTGGTGCGGATTGCTGCGCTGCGTTGGCTCGGAAGAATGCGGTCGGGGCTTCGTCGCTTTCCAAGGTCTCAAAATCGAGACCTGGGGCACACATTGTTGTGCGATTTAAGCCGACCGATTTCCTGTCTCACGCAAGGAGGCGCAAGCCTACAAGGTGCGGCCGCTGACGATCTTGAAGGCGCGCTCGTAGGAGCCGAGATTGAAGACGTTCTTGTAACCGATGCTTTCGAGGCGTTCTTTGGCTTGCTTGCTGCGCAGGCCCGTGCGGCAGTGAAGCAGGATGACACGGTTTTTATCTTTGATGCGCTGGGGCAGAGTGCCTTCCAGTTCTTCGAGAGGGAAGTTGAAGGCCTGCAGGAGGTGGCCTGCGCCAAACTCGCGCGGACTGCGGACATCGACGACACAGGCGCCATTGCGGATATAGTCTTCTGCTTCCTTTTTTGAGATCTGGCCGCTGCGCCGCATCACAATGAAGGCGATGAGGCCGACCAAGGCGAGGGCATAGAGGGTCCACTGGGTGATGCTCATGACAAATCTCCCACGGGTTCGCGCAAGTCTCCTGAGAGATCGGCGGTGTACCGGTCTGAGTTGAGTTTTTGCTGCGCCTCAGATGCGCAAGCAGACGGGGCCCGTACCATTTTTAGACCGGATCGAAGTGAGCGAGCCGGCGATTCAATCAGTCTTCAATTAAAAGTATTGCGTGCACCGGTGATGGAGAAGACTCCGGTCCGGTGCGATCAATTGAGTCCAGTTTACTGCGATGCTTGGCGGCGGGAAAGCTAACCGATGAGGAAAACTTTGGATTCGTGACAGGTTACGTTTTGACCACTTCGACCAGCGTGGAATAGAAGGTTGCGCCGGCGCCGAGATCGGTGAGGCGTTCGCTGGTGAGGGCGTTGACGTTGTTGTTGTCGCTGTGGAGTTTGGCCCAGTCGAGTTGTGCCGCGACAACGCCGGCGGGCACGGAGCCGTTGACGTGGGCGGTGAGGTGGAGTGAGCCGCGGTCGTTGAAAATGCGGACCTGATCTCCGTCGGCGATTCCACGGACGCGGGCGTCGTCGGCGTGCATGTCAAGAATATGAGCGCGGCGGGCTTCCATCTTGCGATGGCCGTCGAGGTTGGCGAAGGTGGAGTTCATGTAGTTGTCAGCTTTGCGGCTGAGGAACTCGAGCGGATAGCGCTCCGCGCCTTTACCCCAGCGAGATTCGGTGGGTGGGACAAAAGCGGGGAGTGGGTCGAGGCCCTGGGCGGCGAGCGAGTCGGAGTAGAACTCGATTTTGCCGGAGGGCGTGGGCAGAGTGCCAGAGACGTTGGGCTGGAAGGGATGCGTGTCGGGTTCGCGATGGAAGGCGAGCGGGATGTGGCCTTCGCGCTGGAGGTCGTCGAAGGAGATGTGTTCCATGCCGGGATTGGTGGAGTGGCCGGTAGCGTCAATGGCGAGAGCCTGCTGGATGATCTGTTCGGGCGTGTCGTGGAAGGCGTCTTCGGTGAATCCCATGCGCTCGGCTAAATCCGAGAAGAGACGCACGTTGGAACGGGCTTCGCCGGGCGGGGCAATCGATTGACTTGAGAGCTGGACGAAGTAGTGGCCGTAGGCGCCCTGGATGTCGGTGTGTTCGAGGAAGGTGGTGGCAGGGAGGATGTAGTCGGCGTAGTCGGTGGTGTCGTTGAAGAAGAGATCGTGGACGACCGTGAAGAGGTCGGGGCGGAGGAGGCCGTGGCGCACGGCGTTGAGATTGGGCGCGACGGCTCCGGGGTTGGAGTTGTAGACGAAGAGCGCGTGGACGCGCGGGCTATCCAGTTCGGTGAGGGCGTGGCCGAGAGCGCTCATGTTGACGGTGCGGGCCAAGCGCTTGAGGGGCGAGGCGAGAGCGAGGTCGGGACGCTCGACGGCTTTTTTGTTCCAGGCGAAGCCCCCGGAAGTGGAAAGCTGGGCGCCACCGCCGCGATGTTTCCATGCGCCTGTGAGTGCGGGCAGCACGCAGAGAGCTCGAACAGCGGTGCCACCGTTTTCGGTACGCTGCACGCCATAGTTCATGCGCAGGGCGGCGGGACGTGTGGTGGCGAACTCACGTGCAAGCTGTTCGACTTGGGCGGGTGTCATGCCGGTCCATGCGGCAACGCGTTCAGGCGTGTATTCGGAGACGCGCTCGGCGAGCTGGGCAAAACCGTGGGTCATTGCGTCGATGTAAGCGCGGTCTTCGAGGCCTTCGCGCAGGATGACGTGCATCATGCCCAGGGCTAGAGCGACGTCGGTGCCGGGGCGAATGGCGATGTGCCAATCGGCGAGCGCTGCGGTACGGGTCTTGTAGGGATCGATGACGATAAGGCGTGCGCCGTTGCGGCGGGCCTGTTCGATGAAGGGCCAGAGATGAATGTTATTGCCGTGGATATTGGCGCCCCAGGCGAGGATCAACTTTGCGCGGCGGAAGTCTTCGGTGGGTATGCCGTACTTCTTGCCATAGACGTAGTTCCACGCGACTCCGCCGGCTTCAGAGCAGATGGTGCGATCGAGCTGGCTGGCGCCGAGACGATGGAAGAAGCGGCGATCCATGGAGCCGTAGCCAAGCACGCCGATGGTGCCTGCATAGCTGTAGGGAAGGATCGATTCGGGGCCGTGGGTGTCGGCGATGTGCTGGAGACCTGTGGCGATGGCGTCGAGGGCTTCGTCCCATGAGATGCGCTCGAAGGCTTCGTGTTCCTTTCCCCGGAGCGAGGGACCTTTGGCGAAACCGGGCTTGCGGCGGAGAGGATAGAGGACGCGATCGGGGGCGTAGACGCGGTCGAGATATTTGGCGACTTTGCCACAGAGGAAGCCCTGGGTGACGGGATGGGTGGGATCGCCCTGCAGCTTGATGGCGCGTCCGTTCTCGTCGACCGTGACTCGCACGGCGCAGGAATCCGGACAGTCGTGCGAGCAGACGGCGTGCACGATGCGGAAGTGGGATGCGGCTGCGCCGGACATGGATTCATTGTAAGCTGGAGCCGAATTGCGGAAGGGCGGAGGTCTCGATGCGGATTCTATTGTTGATCTGGATGTGTCTGTGGGCAGGCTCACCGATTTTCGCGCAAACGGCGGCAGAGGACGAGGGGGCGATTCGTGCGGCGATGACGGCGCAGGTAGACGCGTGGAATCGCGGCGATGTTCCGGGGTTCATGCAGTCGTATGAAGACGCGGCGGACACGACGTTTATCGGGCTCACGGTGCGCAAGGGCTATCAGCCGATTCTGAAGCGCTACCAGGAGAGCTATACGTCGCGGGAAGAGATGGGAGCGCTGAGCTACGGCGATCTGGACATACGGTTGCTGCCAAATAGCTGCGGCAAGACGGAGATTGCGCTGGTGACCGGCAAGTTTCATCTGCGGCGGGAGGAGCGCGGCGAGGCGAAGAAGGACGACGGAGTTTTCTCGCTCGTGTGGCGCAAGGGTCCGCAGGGATGGAAGATTGTGCTGGATCATACGAGCTGAGAGAACGGCGGGCCGTGCATAGATAATAGGTGGAGATTCTTCAAAAGGGACCGGTGCGGGTGGATTCAGGAGTGGCTGACGCGCCTATCGAAGAGAATGTCGGCGGGTGCGTAGCGCATCGCAGGGCGATGGCTGTGGCCATGGCCTGCGTGCTTCCGCTGCATGCCGTTCTGCTGGTTGTTCTGCAGCCGCACGCGATCGCGGCATCCCGTTACGCAACCGTCGTGCTGGGGCTGGTGGCGACGGCCTGCGTGTGGCTCCGCAGCGAGCGTGTGGCCGCGCGAGAGCAGATGATGCTGCGCTGGCTCGGCGCGGGGATGTTTCTTTGGGTTGCGGCGCATTTTGTGGAGACGATAATCGGGCCGCCCGCAGCAGCCAGCAGTCTGGCGGTCGATGCGTCGGACATGATCTACATTGTTTCGGCGTTTCCGCTGTTGTTGGCACTCTCGACGACGCGGGAAACGGCATCGCACCGGTCGATTTTTTTGTTGAACGCGGCACAGACGGGGTTGGCGACGATACTGACCTACGTTCTGCTGTTCATGACACCGATGACGCCGCAGCAAGCGTCGACCGCGATGGGGGGTATTTATTCTGCAGAGTGCGGTCTGCTGGTGGTGCTGACGGCGCTGCGGTTCGTGGCATGGACGTCGAAAGAGGAGCGCAGAGTCATCGGGACGATTCTGGCGTTTCTCGCGACATATCTTCCGATCGAAGTGGGCATGGACTATGCCTCGCTGCACTGGCAGCTGCGTGGGGGCGGCTTCGCCGACCTTCTGTGGAGCGTTCCGTTTTGCATAGCGGGTGGGCTGGTGCTTTATCTGCCGCTGGAGGATGAAGGGGAAACGCCTCTGCTGCAGCAAGGACGCAACCGCATGCTGGTAGGTACGATGTCGCCGCTGCTGATTACAACGGGGGTGTTTGCGCTGGCCGCATCGGTGACGGTGCCGTTTCCCGTGCTGGCGCTAACGTCGATCTTCTTTCTGCTGGTGGCTCAGGGGGTGGGGTCGGGCGTGTTGCAGCGGAAGTACCTGACCGGACAGATCCATCTGCTCGAGCGGGAGCGCGATCTGCGCAAGGCGAACGCGGCGCTGGAGAACCTGTCGCAGATCGATCCGCTGACGAACATCGCGAACCGGCGGCGCTTCGATATCGCGCTGGACCAGGCTGCGCGGAGGGCCGTGCGGCAGAAAAGGCCCATTGCGCTCCTGATTATCGACCTGGATCACTTCAAGGGCGTGAACGATGTGCATGGGCACAGCTACGGCGATGTGTGCCTGGTGAGCGTAGCGCGCGCGGCGGGGCAGCAGGCGAAGCGACCCTACGATCTGCTGGCACGCTATGGCGGGGACGAGTTCTTTCTACTGCTGCCGGATACGGGAGCGCACGGCGCCGGGCTGGTTGCGGAGCGGATTCATGAGGCCATTGCGGCAACCGGGCTGGAGAACCGCGCATCTCCCCTGAGCGAACATCTGACGGTAAGCGTGGGAGTGGGCGTAAGCGACAGCGAGTTCACGATCGGGGCCGCGGCGCTTGTGGATCTGGCGGATCGCGCGCTGTACGAGGCGAAGCGGAGAGGGCGCAATCAGACGTTCCTGCGGACGCCTCCGGGCGGGCCGGAGTTAGTGGGCGGACACGACGCGGATTCGTAAAAGCGCGTACCCAGAATGCGGAACGTGGGCTGGCTTCAGGATCGGGTGGCTCGCCGTTTCGTTGATCTACAATGGCCTGCATTCGTATTTCCCCCTCGAAAGGCACCCAATGATCGATCGTTCCCTGCTCAAGTTCCGTCTCGTCGCGCTGCTCTCCCTTTGCCTGAGCGCCGTCGCAGTTCCCTGCTGCGTTGGCCAAGCGGCCAAGCAAGTGGTGAAGTCTCAGGCCGACCTGCCGCGGTTCAACTATCCGATTGCGGGCACGGCAGGAGATTTGCTGCAGTCCGACGACGCTACGTTCAATGTTTTTGCGGCGAAGGTCCAGGCGGATGTCGACTCGGTTCTGAACGGCTACGACATTCAGGATCACGCGGCGTTACGCAGCCTGCTTGGGGTTGAGCTGAACCTGCAAGTGCTGAGCGGGAACGACAACGGAGCGTTGGAAACCATCGACAAATTGCGCGAGCTGCAGGATAAGCCGGATGCGAGGCTGCTTACGGGTCTTCAGCTCCGGGCTATGCTCGCAGCCGCGAAGGCCACGGGCCAGAGTTCGGGCGCAGCCTATGAAGCGGCCTATCAGAAGGACTACGCCGACGAACTCAAAACGCTCCCCTGGGACGTGGTGGGCAACCGCATCAAGGAAACCAAGAGCAGCACGGAGATCTACAGCGCGGACCTGGTGAAGGGGATCGTGAGCGCGAACATTGAGCCCGCGGTGGAGAAGTCGCATCAGCTGAGCAACGATCTCGCCTGGGGGTTGGTCGGTCTGCGTGTGCTGCTCAAGCGCCAGATTCCCTTGAAAGCCGCAAATCTTGCGGTGTTGAGCCCGCTGGTGGCAGCGAACGACGTGCAGAAGCCGGATATCTGGGCGGAGCGCGATGTCACCCTTACGGAGGCGGACAAACTGACGCCGGTGAATGTGGCGATCTGGGATTCAGGTTCGGACGTGAGCCTGTTTCCCGACCGCACCTACACCGATCCACACCCCGGAGCGCAGTCGGATGCGCATGACATTGCCTTCGACCTGAAGGGATTTCCCGACCACGGCTATCTGTTTGCGCTGTCTCAGGAGCAGGAGAAGGAGTACCCGGAGATGCGCGATGAGCTGAAGGGGTTTTCCGATTTGCAGCTTTCGATCGACAGCCCGGAAGCCTCGGCATTGAAGAAGAAGCTTTCCGGCATGGCGGCTAAGGATGTGCCCGACTTTCTGGAGCAGCTGGACTTCTTCTCGATCTATGCACACGGCACACACGTGGCAGGCATTGCATCCCGCGGTAATCCGGCGATTCGTCTGGCGGTGGGGCGAATTACCTTCGACTGGCACAATGTTCCTCTGGCACCGAGCGAGGAGCTTTCGCGGCGGGCGGCGGCTGATAGCCAGGCCTATGTCGATTGGTTCCGCGCGCATCACGTCCGGGTCGTGAACATGAGCTGGGGCGGCGGACCGCAGGGCGACGAGGTAGCTCTGGAGAAGAACGGCATGGGCAAAGATGCGGCGGACCGCAAAGCGATTGCCGAGCACCTGTTCGGCATCGAGCGCGAGGGTTTATACAACGCGATCAAGAGCGCGCCGGAGATTCTGTTCATCTGCGCTGCGGGCAACGCGGACAGCAACAGCACATTCAACGAGATGATTCCATCGTCGTTCAAACTGCCGAACCTGCTGGCGGTGGGCGCGGTGGATCAGGCGGGGGACGAAGCGAGCTTCACCAGCTATGGTCCCACGGTGCTGGTGGATGCGAACGGGTACCAGGTGGAGTCGTATGTGCCCGGAGGCGCGAAGCTGCGCATGTCGGGAACGTCGATGGCTTCACCGAACACGGTGAATCTTGCGGCCAAACTGATCGCGCTCGATCCGAAGCTGACGCCGGAGCAGACGATTCATCTGATTGTGGCCGGAGCGACGCCGAGCGCCGACGGGCGACGCCACAATATCGACGCAAAGCGCTCGGTGGAGTTGCTGCACCAGATGCAAGCGGGTGCGGGGCAGTAGGACACACTGAGACGTTCAGGCGTAGCCGCACGGGTCGGAGCTCCGGAAAGGAGGACCTCGTGCCTGTCAGCACTATCGAAAAAGCCCAGCGTAGTGCTGCACCTGTCGCGGGGTGGGCCCATTTTCTCTCGTTCGCGCTCGTCGTTTACGTCAACTTCGCCATCCACGACCGCCTGATCGTCCCCGATAACCCGCACGAGACCGCGCGCAACATCCTGGCCCGCGAACAGCTCTACCGCATCGGCATTGCCGGCGATCTCCTCTATTGTGTCGGGATCATCGTCCTCGTCGCCGCTCTCTACGTGATCCTCCGGCCAGTCAATCGGGGCCTCGCCCTGCTGCCGCATTTCTGCGTCTCGTCTGGGTCTTAATGTGGCTCGCTGTCGTGCTGCGTTTCTTCGACGCGTTGCGCCTTCTCAGTTCGACCGATGTCCGGCACGGGTTTCAGTCGGGGCAACTGGAAGGCCTGGCATGGCTCAACCTGGAAACGCGCGTTGACTACTACTACGTCGGCCTTCTCTTCGGCTCATTGGCCTCCGCCCTTTGCGGTTATCTGTGGCTCAAGTCTCGCTATGTTCCGCGCTCTCTCGCAGTCTTCGGTGTCGCATCGTCGGGCTGGTGCCTGGCCTGCACCCTTGCCTACTACGTCTTTCCCCACTTCGACAATCTGGTGAATCTCTGGGCTTTCGACACGCCCATGGGTCTCTTCGATATCGGTCTCAACCTCTGGCTCGTGAGCAAGGGACTCAGTCCGTCCGAACGGGCCGTGAAGCAGGCCGGAGCCAACATCGTCGCCGGGAATTAGCGGCCAAGGCAACGTGGGGGCTGACGCTTCGCTCCTCCTGTACACTGGTGCGGTTATGAGCTGCCTGTTCTGCAAGATCATTGAAGGAAGCATTCCGTCGACCAAGGAGTACAAGGACGACCGCTGTTATGCGTTCGCGGATATCCATCCGCAGGCGCCGGTGCACATATTGATTGCGCCGCGCGAACACCGCTCTTCGCTGGATGCCGCAGGCGAAGAGAATGAGCAGCCCGCACTGCTCGGCCATCTGCTGCAGGTTGCGGTGCATCTGGCGCGGATTAAGGGACTCGCCAAGGGTTATCGCGTGGTGATCAATATCGGCGAAGATGGCGGGCAGACGGTGGATCATCTCCATGTGCATCTGCTGGGTGGAAGAGCGATGGGCTGGCCGCCGGGGTAAAGACAGGGAATAGTCACCCCAGCGACGAAGACCTGTCGCCGGCGACCCCGGCAGGGAATAGGGAACGAGTCGACACAGTGAACTGCGATGAGCATCTCTATCGTTGGACCGGAAAGGCGCTGCTGATTCTGCTTGGAATCTGGGTGGCGGGTATGTTGGGTCTTCTTGCGCTTTCGATGTGGTTGCGGCCGACAAGCAAGGTATTTCCCGCAGCCTTCGAAGTAGTGTTTTCAGCGCTTTTCGCGGCGATTTTTGTGCTGTCAGTAATCAGAATCGATTCCTATATCCGCTGGACTGGAAAGTATCCTTACTATTTCCTATTCGGCGAGGCACGCGCCTCGGGCAGCGAAAGAGAACACCACAAGCGCTAAGACTTCTCAAAAGAAGGGCCGCATCATTGAGAGCCCGCCCTTTTCCTTTAATGGCGCGCAGCAGATTCTTCGCTCGGCTTATCCCAAGCATGCCGAGGCTCAGGATGACACGGCTGTGGCGTTATGGGGAAACGAGGACGACAGCTTAGCGCGTCTGGTCAGGGACCGGGGCTCGCGACCTGCATCAGAAGGTGGAGGTGAGGCGGAGGAGGACGCTGCGCGAAGGGCCGATGGCGTTGCCGGAGAAGAGGCCGCCGAAATCGATTACGTCGAGGACGTTGGTGAGGTTCTGCGAGTCGATCTGGAGGCGCGTGGTGATTTTCTCCGAATGGAAGAGGTCGGCGCCGGCGGAGGCGTTGAGCTGGAAGGTGGGGTCGATGCGGCCGCGCGCGAAGTTGATGCGATCGAGTACCTGCTGGCCATATTGGGCGAGCACTGTGGAGGGATCGCCATCGAACTCGAAGGGAAGGCCGGTGTCGTACTGCATGCCGAGGGCGAGCCAGAGGCGGGGATGAAGCTGATAGAGCAGGCGGCCGCGCAGGGTGTTGCGCTGATCCTGGGTGTTGGGGAAGTGGCCGGTGAGCTGCTGTTGGGCTTGTGTTGCGTTGTCGCCGAGGAAGATGCCCCCGGTGACGGGGTTCCAAACATTGCCCACCTCGTAGGAGTAGCTAAGAAAGCCGGAGAAGCGATGCCACGCGGGAGTGTCGAGCTTGCCTTCGGCGCCGTTGACGATGGCTTTGCGGAAGGCGATGGGAAAGCTGACGGTGGTGTTCTCGATCTGATCGTCGTCGGCGAAGTTGTTCTGGAAGCGCCGGAAGTAGTCGATGTCGAGCTTCATCTGCCCGTAGAACGTCTTAGTGAGGCCGCCTTCGTAGTAGTCGCCTGTGGAGGGTTGGACGGGGAGGCGCAGGAAGACGGTGGGGTCGAGGGTCTCAATCTGGGCCGAGCTGGAGAGGAGCAGATTCTCGAAGGAGGGGGTTTGAAAGACACGATCGTAGGCGAAGTGGAGCACGAGCCCGTGCGAGGTGAAGCCGCGAGAGACGGCGAAGCGTGGGCTGACGGCTTGTTTGTTGAGCAGAAGCTGATAGTGATCCCAGCGTAGACCGGCGGAGAGGGTCCAGTTGCCGGGACGGAACATATCTTCGACGAAGCTGGACTGTTCGAGATCGGGGCGCTGGCCGGTGAAGGCGAAGGTCGGCGGGGTCGCGGGATCGAACTGGGTGGGATCGGTGATGGCGTAGTTGAAAGCCTCGTGGAGTAAGGTATTGTCGGATTCGACGCCGAACTTCCACTCATGGCGGCCGCGATCAGCGGTGAGCGTTGCTTTGAAGTAACCTTCGCGAAAGCGGTTGTGCTGGAAGATTTCGATGGGCGTGGACTGCGGGTTGGAGGTAAAGTCGCTGGCATTGTCGCGCACCATGCCGCGCAGGTCAAGGAGCGACTGCGGGGACAGGATGTGTTCCCAAGAGGCGATGCCCATGGTCTCGAGGTTGTCGGCGGTCTGGCGCTGCCCGGCGGCCTGCTGGACGGATTCGTTGGGCAGGTCGTAGCGTGCGATCTCGTGGCGTACGTTCAGCGCAAGGCGGTCGGTGGCATTGACATCGCGCAGATACTTGGCGGAGAAGTCGCCGGTGGTACCGGTATTGGAGTAGTTCTGGGGGACGACGGGATTAAGGTAGTGCTCGGTGTTGCTGCCGCCGGCGCTGGCGTCCAGGGTGTTTTTACCTGAAGCGAGCTGGCCTTTGGCGAAGGCATCGGCGGTATCGAAGCTGCCGCCAGCGAGGACGACTTCGCCATGGAATCCAGGCTGGGTCTGTTGAACGGTATTGAGCTCGACGACGCCGCCCATCTTGCGGCCGTAATCGGCGGGGATGCCGGCGGTATAGATGGTCATCGACTGGAGGTCGTCGGCGTCGAGTTCGGGGCCGAAGCTGGGCGAGCGATTGTCGGTGAGCGGGATGCCGTCGACGACGAACTGGGTCTGGTATTCGGAGCCGCGGGGATGGAGGACGGCGTTGCCTTCGTAGAGCCAGCCGGGCTGCGAGTTGACGAGCTCCTGCAAGGAACGGCCGGGGATGGAGCTGAGCCGGCGCTGGATGGTATCCGCGCCGATTTGATTGACGGAGCCGGCCTGGTCGGGATTGATGAGCGTACTCGCTGCGTTGACGGTGACGGCCTGGGTGACGGTGGCCAGTTTGAGCTGGAGAGTCTGAAACAGAGGGAGAGATGAGCGAACGACGAGCAGCTGGGAGACGGGCGAAAAGCCGGACTGCGCAACTTCGAGGCGGTAGATGCCGTAAGGAAGGTGCTTGATGTCGAGTTGACCGTCGGAGCTTGTTTCCAGGGTGGCGTGAATCTGGTTGGCTTGGCTGAGAAGGTCGACGTGCGTCTTGAGGCCATGGCCGGAGGGGTCGGCCACGGTGAGATGGAGTTCGCCGGTGTTCGACTGGCCTGCAAGCGGCAGGGCGCTCCAGAGCAGGAACGCGGCGAGGCGCCTGGTCCGAAACGAGCTGAGAGGAGCCGGCGAGGAACGCGGGAGTGGCCCGTTGCGCATCAGTTTTTATTGTCGCTTAGAAGGGAAAGGGCAGGAGCCGAGGGAACAAGGGAACGAGTGACCAAGGGATCGTGAACAAAAGGCGCACTCGCGAGGAGTGCGCCTTTTCATTTGCCACATGGCTCCCTGTTGTCCTGATCTCTTGTTTAGAACACTGGCTGGGGAGAGGATTCCTCTTCCTCTTCGACGCCGTAGCGGCGGAGGAGGTTGGGCAGGCCTTGCGAGAAGGCCGAGCGCGGCATGACGGTGTCGCAACCGGCTTCGACTGCCTTTGCCTTGAGGTCGCCCTGCAAGTGATTGAGGAAGCCGATGACGGAAGTGGCCTTCTTGAACCTCGCCTTGAATTTTGGAATCAGCGTGAGGGGCTTGGCGTTGGCGTTGTTCAGGTCGAAGACGACAAGCGTGGGCTTGACGGCATCGGGTGCGTCGAAGCGCGTGAGGATGTCCTTGTCGCCCTTGAGGAACTCGACCTTGATGCCGAGCTTGCGTGAGGTCTCCTGAATCTTGGCCTGGAAGAACAGGTCTTCGATGAAGCAGAGGATGCGCGTGGGCGCGTCTTCACGGACCGGCTGGGGAGGCTGATACGCGTCGGCATAGTAGCTGCCGTGGCCGTTGCTGGAGGTGGGAATCGTGGACGGGGGAGCATCAGCGGCGTTGCCGTTCACGGCGCGATAGCTGTGGTCCATGGGACCGACGAAGGTGCGCGGACCCTTCTGGCGGTCCTTGCGTCGGCCATTGTGTTGGGGAGCGATGCTGTTGCCGGGCTGCGGGCCCTGACCATTGCTGCCCCCACCGCTACCCTTCTGGAAAAACTTCTTCTTCTTGCGTCCCTGATGGGCGCGGGGCGGTTTGGACTGTCCCTGCGGCTGAGACGGCGCCTGCTGCGGGATTGGGGCCTGGCCCTGCTGGGGCTGTTGGGCATTCTGAGCCTGGGGGCCGCCCTGCTGGCTGGACTTGTTTTTGCGGCGACGCCGGCGGCGGCGATGCCCCTGCGAAGGCCCAAGACCGTTGCTCTGGGCGGGCCCCATCTCTGGCTGGGGCTGCGTTGGTTCTGTCGTCATGCGTGCACTTCCTGGCACATTGTTTTACTTGTGCATTTCAAGTTGCGGGATTGGATCCATTCCGAGGAGGTGGACCGTTCTCCCTTGGCACGCCACGCGTCCGGCAAGGACGGGGGAATTGGTGGCGGGCTGTTCTTTTCGGGAGCCGTGAAGCGATGCGACGAGACGAAGCCCGTAGCCATGCGCTCGCGGATCCCGCGAAGCTATAGTGTTTTCCCAGCGAATGAGGCCGATCGTACCGGGGCGACATTCCATTGTGAGCGAGACAACAGCGTAAGGTAGCTCCCGGAGTTCTACAACTCTTCAAAGCACTCTGTCCCGCGCGATACACCAGGAACCTGACAACAACTCTTGCCGGTTGTGAGGATGGGTCGTGGCGCGGTCAGCGCTTTTTCTGGGTTTGCCCTTCCTTTGGGGGCATTCGCCGCACTCGGACGATGACGTCAATCAAGGCTGGCGAAGAATTCCTTCATCGGCGGCGAGCTTCACTTCCCCAAGGGGTGGTACGCGTCAGCCGCTCTGACAGGCAAATCTGATACTACAGCGAGCCGAGCGAGCGCGCAAGTGGGCCGCAGAAATGGGTTGAGCAAGCGCTAAACGGGGGTAATGGCGGGAGGACCAAAAAGGTATGCAGGGTGATGCGGCCAAACGCACAAAACGCCACTCGATGGAGTGGCGTTTTGCGTTTCCCGTGCTGGTCACTGGCCTCCCAGCAAATAATGGCCGGTGGTATATTCCACCGTACCGATCGCAGGCTCTCCGGCCGGACTTCCCTTCGATTGAGGGCCGCTTGTTGCGGATGCTCTTGCCGGACGCCGCTTCTTTGTGGGCTTGCCGTAACTTCCAGCAGCCGGTACATCACTGGCACCCTACCGTTAGCAATCATCGTGCCGTTTCTAGTTTCTTGATTATAAATAGGTTGCGGAGAGAGAAGAGGCGGTTGGGTCTGGATTCCCGTACTTCGAGGGGTGGAGTTCTACGAAAAAACGTAGAGAGACAGTTCACAGTTCATAGTTCGCAGT
>Ga0181535_10000604_pt1 | contig 52252 bp, 53 predicted proteins | sample PEATcosm2014_Bin_44_FD_119774 | JGI IMG/M metagenome (GOLD analysis project Ga0181535, IMG submission 119774) | Peatland microbial communities from MTU Mesocosm Facility, Houghton, MI, USA - PEATcosm2014_Bin17_30_metaG | ecosystem: Environmental > Terrestrial > Soil > Wetlands > Peat | place... | reverse complement strand
TTTTGAACTGGTGACCTTGCACGAGCCGTTGGCGCTGGTGCTGGACGCGAGCGGAAACCTGCGCGATTTCGCCACGCTGTCAGCCACCGGATGGGTGGCGGTGACGAATTTTGCCGTGCGCGGGCAGACCTTCGAGAGCGTGACGGCGGACTTGTCTTATTCGAACCTGGTGCTGGATTTTCTGCGCCCGCAAATGTTCCGCGCGCAGGCCGCGCAGACCATGACGGCGGATGCGGTCGCGCTGGATTTCAACGCCCGAATGATTTTCTTCACGAACGGTTTCAGCACCACCGAACCGATGGTGGTGTGCCGCGCCATCGGCCCGAAGACGGCCCGGATCATCGAGCCGTATGAATTTCTTTCGCCGCCGACGGCGCGCGTGCATGGCCAGTTGCCGTTGCGGGACATCAGCGGCGGCCGCGACCTGGCCGGGACAGATCTGGAATTCGACATCATCCGGGGCGCGCCGTTCCGCTGGACCAAACTCCGGTCGGCGAACACCACCGGGATCATCCATTGGCAGGGTCAGTTGCTGGTGTTGACAAATCTCGCGGCGGAATTTTATGGCGGCGCGGCCGGCGGCTTCGCGTATTTCGACTTTCGCCCGGTGGGTTACGGCTGTGATTTTAATTTCGGTTTCGCGCTGACCAATGCGGACATACGGCTGTTCGCGGCGGATTTCCCGTCGTTCAAAACGAACCGGCTTGCCGGGATCTTGAGCGGACAGGCGGTGGTGACGGACGCGAACTCAAAAACCTGGCGTTCCTGGAATGGTTATGGCGAGGCCTGGTTGCATGACGGCCTGTTGTGGAACATCCCGATCTTCGGTTTCGTGTCGCCGTTGCTGAACACGCTGACGCCGGGGCTGGACGTGGGCAACAGCCGCGCGACCGACGCCACGGCGCGCTTCGCCATGACCAACGGCGTGATCTTCACCGATTCGCTGGACATCCGGTCGCTGACGATGCGCATGCAATATGTCGGGACCGTGGACCTGCGGCAGAACGTGGCGGCGCGGGCCAGGGCGCAACTGCTCCGCAACACGCCGGTGATCGGCTCCGTGTTGAGCCTGGTGCTGTCACCGATGAGCAAGGTTTTTGAGTGTGAGGTCAGCGGCACGCTGGCGGATCCCAAGATCACGCCGGCCTATCTGCCGTTTCCGAAACTGCTGGCCGTCCCGCGGCATCCCATCCGCAGCCTCGAGCAGATTTTTTCCCCGCCGGCAACCAACCCGCCGGCGGCAAAATAAATTTATCTGCCTGGCGCGTTGGTGGCGCTGTTTAATTCCGTCATTTTCTGCGCCAGCGCGGCGGCGGCCTTTTGCTGCGTCGCGGTGTCCGGCGACGCATTCGTGCCGCCGACACCGGCCGGCGGCCGGAATTCCGGCGGCGCGGCCGGGGCCGGGGCGTTGGTGCTGTCGGCCTCCGGTTCTGGATTGAAGAAGCCGTCGTATTGTTTCGTGTTTTGAAACTGCTTCTGCTCGCGCTTGCGTTCCGCGTCAACCAGTTTGCGATCCTCGGCGGCGCTCTCCGCCGCCGTGGCGGAAACCCCGGGCAGCCGCTGCTCTTCCTTGAGCGTGTTTTTCGCCGCCAGTTCCGGCGTCTTCAACACGGTGGGCCGCATCATCACGATCAATTCTTCGCGCTGCTTGCTGTCGGACCGCGAGGCGAACAGGTTGCCGAGCAGCGGAATGTTCATCAAAAAAGGCACGCCCGACCGGCTGGTGGATTTGTCGGACTTGATGAAACCGCCCAGCATGACGGTGTCCCGGTCCTTGACGGCGATTTCAGCATTGAGCGTGCGCTTGATGGTGTTGGGCACGTTTCCCACGTTGGCAATGGTGGTGTAACCGTTGAGGTCGTCAATTTCCTGCTGGATGTCCATGACCACCAGGCCGTCGGGATTGATGAACGGCGTCACGTCGAGTTCCACGCCCACCGACAATTGCGAGTAAGAAACGCCGCCGCCATAGACGGAGCCGTAGGTGTCGCCGGTGACGTAGGGCACGGTGTCGCCGACGAAGAACTGCGCGGGCTTGGCCTGCGACGTCTGGATGCGCGGGCGCTGGATGACGCTGGCGTGGGAATCCGCAGCCACCGCCGTCATGGCCACGTCCCAGCTCTGTCCGATGTTTCCAAAATAGCTGAGCCCGCCGCCCAGACCGTTGGCAAAGTTGCTGGCGGTATTGGTGCCGAGAGTATTGCTGGCGAAATTATAGAACGACGCGCCATTGTTCCCGCCGCCGGCGACCTGGCTGGCACCGGTCAAGGTGGTTGGATTCTGCGCCGCCGAAACACCGAAGTTAAAAGTGTTGGGGCCGAGCGAATAGTCAATGATGACAGCCTCGACCAGCACCTGCGCGAGCGGCACGTCGAGCTTGGCGATGATGCCCTTGATGACCTCCAGATCCTGCCGCGTGGCGTAAATCAGCAGCGAACTGCTGCTCTCGTTGGGAATGATTTTCGTCTGGCCGAACAACTGGATTTGATCCTGCTTGCCGCCCGCAGCGCCGCCGGCGGAGGTGGCGTTGATGATGTTTGCCAAGCGCTGCTGGAACGGAACGGCGCCGCTGGGCGTGCCGTTGGGCGTGGTCACGCCGGTCCGGGCCTGGCTGCCAAACGTGCCACCGCTGCTGCCCAGGCCGCCGGACTGGTAGCCGCCAACGCCGCCGCCGGCGCCACCCATCCCGCTTAAACCGCTGCTCCGGCCGCCGCCGGCCAACCCGCTGATTTGACTGCTGCCGGGACTGGTGCCAATGCTCACGGTGGCGCCGCCGCCGTTGCCGCCCAAGGCGTTCAGCGCGTTGGCGATGTCGTCCACTTTCGCGTAGCGGATCGGAATGACCTCGGAGATGTATTCGGCGGGCACGCTCACGTCAATCTGTTCGATCATTTCCAACATGCGCTTCACGTTTTCCGCGTAGTCGCGGATGACCAGGATGCCGTTGTCGTCAATCGGGAAAACCGCATTCTGCAGCTTGGCGAAGGGCTGCAGCAGCGGGGCCATCACGGTGGGCTTGATGTAATGCAACTGGGTGATGTGCGTGACGTAGGAGCCGAGTTCCGGCAGGTTCGTCACGCCGGAGCGGTCGAGTTCCGCCGCCGCCGTGTTGGCCTGGTCGGAAGGCAGCACCTTCACAAATTTGTCCCCGATGTTGACCAGTGAAACGCCGTTGAGCGCCAGCACCGCCTGCAACGCCTCGATCGCCTCGGTCTTGGTGAGCGGGGTCTGCGTTTTCAAAATGATCTGCGCCTGCGGCAGGCTTGCCCGCAACAGCGTCCGGTTCACCAGCTTGGCGTAGATCAGCAGAACCTGGTTCAGCTCCACGCCTTCAAAATCAATCGTTCCCGGCGCGATCATTTCCTCCGGCGACGCGGCGGCGGACGCCGCTGCGGACTCCCCGGCCGCCGCAGAAACTCCCGCCGCGCCGGCCGCCGCGCCCGGCAGACCCGCCGCGCCCGCCGCGCCGGTTTGCCCCTGCTGCCTTGTCGCTCCGGGCACGGGCGACTGATAACGCGGCTGTGTCACCGGGCCGTTGGTAAGACCGAAACGCGGGAAGCGGCGCACCGGCGGGTTGGTCAGCGAATTGGCCAGGTTTGGCGGCGTTTGCGCCCAGAGTTCAAGGCCGGTCAGGGCCAAAATCAATGTGAGAAGAGTTGTTTTCATTTTGCCTTTGCGGTTGCGGTTTTCGCGGCGGTCGCCGGCGTCGGATTTTTCTGGTAGCTCGCCACGAGCCGGATGTTGGCGGAAAGTCTTTGGTGCGGCGGATCCGGTTGCAGCTCGAGGTCCGCAACCCGGATCATCGAGGAGCCGGAGCCGAGCTTGTAAAGGAAATCCACCAACTGCTCCTCGGTTGCGAGGACATTGATGTTCTGGACCTGCTTGACAAAGAAGACGTCGTTGGTGTCGGTGCTCGGGCGCGAGGAATTTTGCAGCGCCACGCCGCTTTGCGAAGATTGCGTCTGGACGGTGCGCATGAAATTGACGCCTTGATCCTCCAGCGCGACGAACCCGCCCTCGCTTTCGAAGACTTTCACCTGCTTCTGCAACGCCGGCATCTGGGCCACCGCCGCCTGGTAATTTTTCAACTTGATTTCCGCGCTGTCCAGCCGTCTCCGGTAGGCGCTCCAGTCCGAGAAATGCGGCCAGATGAACACCCAGTTCAGCACGATCAGCAGCACCACCGCCACGCCCACCACCAGGCGGCGTTCCAGCGGACGCAGTTGGGAAAAGTATTTTTTCATTTTGCGTCCGCCTCCGTGTGCAGCAGTTCCAGGGCGAAACTCCAGGCCACTTTGTCGCCTTGCTGGCGGTAGGCAAGCTGGTCGCTGCTGTCGGGGCTCGGGTTGAACATCGCCTGGTTGTTCAGCTTCACTTTCCGCAGCGCGTCATAAAAACCAATCAGCTTGTCCGTGTCCGCCGCCGCCACCTGGCCGGCGAGGCTCAGCTTGCGGCCATCCACAAAGCTGGACCGCTGCAGCGCGACTCCCGGCGGCAGTTCCTGCGCGACCAGTTGCCAGCAGTCCAGCGCCGCGTATTTCAACTGCGACCGCTTCTGCAGCACTCCCAGCCGCGCCTTGAGCTGGATCGCGTTGGTGTAGCTGCCGCTGATGGCCGCCACCTGCGCCTCCACGCCGCGCGTCCGGTAGCCCAGATAGCCGACCGCGCAAAAATAAACCACCAGGCAGACCGCGTAGATCACGCCCGCATAACCGAGTCCGTGCAGCCACAGCCGGTCGGAAAACTGCTCGCGGTAGCGCGTGGAAAACTCCGGCGGCAGCAAGTTCACTTTCGCTTCCGATGCCGCCGCGCGTTTCGCGGAGCGCCCGGCGAGTTCCGCCGGCGACGGCGGCGCGACGATCTGCACCGGCTCGTGCAGGCCGGTGCGCAAAAGCTGTTCCCATTCCGCCGCGTTGACCGGATCGGCGACGAGATGCCATTTCGGCTGCGCGGTCAGCCAGCCCTCGACTTCGCCGGCCATCGCCAGCAGCGTCAACTGGTTTTTCAATTCCGTCGCGCGGTCGCCCGCCGCCGGCAGCGTGACAAAACTCAAATTGCGCAGCGCGCCGTCAAACCACCACGCCACGAGCGCGGCGTTTTGCCCGCCAATCGTCATCGGGAAAAACCACGCGCCGTCTTCCGCCGGCAAAACCGCTTCGAGCTGGTCCAGCACCGGCGCTTCAAGACGGTCGGCCAGAAAGCCGTCACGCTCCAGCTTGCCGAGAAATTCCTCGACCACCGCGCGGGCGACGATGACCACGATGACCGTCTGCAAACTTTCCACCGTGCCGTCGGCCTTGGCCGTGCTCTGATGCGTGCCAAAAACATGCACGGTCCAGACGATGTGCGTGACCGGAATGGGCGAGAGTTTTTCGAGCTGCAACTCGACCATGGCAAAGGTCTCGTCGAGATTGCTGGCGGGCAGTTCCACGACGCGGAGAAAAACGCTTTCCGCCGGCAGCCACCCGATGTTCAACTTCGGCTGCCAAAGCGAAGCCCAGCTTTTCGCGACGAATTTTGCCGGCAACGGCCCGGCGTGCGGCACGCGCTGCTCGCGGTCCAGCGCAAAGCCGCCGCCCTTCGCGTCAAACTGCCAGAGGCGTTTGGCGTCGGGCGCGATTTGCAAAATGTTGCAGGAATGCCAGCGGGCCATTTAGAAAACAGGGTGAGGGATGGTTGGATTGGGGGCTGGTCGCAATAATCCGGTTGTCCGGCGGTCCGACAATCCAATGCGTGTTTGATTTTTCATTGGCGCGGGGCGGATTTCGCCGGTTCGCTTTCGACCAGCGTTTCGACGTGCTCCTCGATTTGCGTGACGCGCAGGACTTCTTCGATGGTGGTTTCGCCGGCCTTCACCTTGTTCCAGCCGTCGGTGCGCAGCGTGCGCATGCCGCTTTCCATCGCGCGCTGGGCGATGGTCGTGGCCGGCGCGCGGTTCATGATGAGCGGGCGCAGCGCCTCGTTGACGAGCAGCAGTTCGTAAATTCCTTTGCGGCCTTGATAGCCCTGCTGGCGGCATTCTTCGCAACCCGCGCCGTGCCAGATTTTCGCCGTGTCAATGTCTGCGGCGGGAAAACCGATGCGCGTCAGGTAATCACGGTCCACTTTCTGTTCCGTCTTGCAGTGCGGACAAATCGTGCGGATCAGGCGTTGCGCCATGACCGCCTCGACAGACGACGCCACGAGAAACGGCTCGATGCCCATGTCAATCAACCGCGTGAACGCGCTCGGCGCGTCGTTCGTGTGCAGCGTGCTGAAAACCAGGTGGCCGGTGAGCGAGGCGCGGATGGCGATTTCCGCCGTCTCGGTGTCGCGGATTTCGCCGACCATCACGACGTTCGGGTCCTGGCGCAAAATGTGGCGCAAGCCCATCGCGAACGTCAGCCCGATGTCCGCGCGCACGGCGATCTGGTTGATGCCTTTCAACTCGTATTCCACCGGCTCCTCAATCGTGATGATGCGCTTGTGGATGGAGTTGATCGCGCTCAAAAACGCGTAGAGCGACGTGGATTTGCCGGAGCCGGTCGGGCCGGTGACGAGAAAAATGCCGTGCGGCTTGATGATGATGTCGCGGATGGCCGTCTCCTCCATCTTGGAAAAACCGAGCTTGTCGAGCGACAGAAAAATTTTCCCGCGCGTCAGCAGGCGGAGCGAAACGCTCTCGCCATAGACCGTCGGCACGGTGGAGACGCGGATGTCAATTTCCTCGCCCTTGATACGGACGTTGATGCGCCCGTCCTGCGGCAGGCGCTTTTCGGAAATGTTCATGCCGCTCATCACCTTGATGCGCGAGATGATCGCCGCCTGAAACCGGTTCAACTGCGCCGGCAGCGGAATGAGATGCAGGATGCCGTCAATGCGGTTGCGGATCCGCAATTCATCTTCCTGCGGCTCGAAATGAATGTCTGTCGCGCGGTTTTTGAACGCCTCCCAGATGATCTGGTTGACAAACTTGATGACGCTCGCCTCCTGGTCGCCCTCGGTGATCTCCTTGTCGGCGGCGATGTCAATCTCCATCGTCTCGCCCTCGCCCATTTCGTCGAGCGTCTCGGCGCCGACGCCATAATATTTTTTCAGCGCCTTCTCGATCTCCGATTTCGTCGCCAGCGCGAATGTCACCGGCATCTTGGCGTCGAACCGGACCGCGCTCATCATCGCCGCGTCAAACGGATCGCTCGCGGCGACCTGCAGCACGCCGTTGTTGAGCGCCGCCGGCAGCACGGAGAATTGAAACGCAAGCTTGGTGGACAGCTTGTCGCGCACCTCGTCCTCGATGGTGAGCTTGGCGAGATCCAGATACGGCCAGCCGAGCGAAACCGCAAGTTTCTGGATGAATGCATCCTCGCCCACGCCGCGTTCGCGCGCGATGAACGACAGCAGCGGTTCGGTGGAACCGGCGTCGGCGGCGGCACGCCACGACTTGTGCCAGTCGTCGAACTGCGCCGGAGACGCATCCGCAACCGTCGCAACGAGATTTTTTGCCGAGCTAAAGGCCATCTGGTCTAGTTTTAACAAACCGAGCCGGCAAAAGTTGCAGATTTTCTTGGAATTATCAAACCTGGAGTTCAAATGAGGTGACCGGTCTCCGGCTGAAACTGACAAATTGCGCCGACGCACCGGTTCTGTTAAATCTAAGACGTGAATTTTTTCATTCAACGCAGCGAACTCCGCGACATCCACGACAAGGTCGTCGCGGGCGAACGCATTTCCGAGGCCGACGCGCTGCGGCTGTTTGAATCGAAAGACCTCAACGCCGTCGGCGCCATCGCTGATTTTGCGCGGCAGAAAAGGACCGGCCACAACCGCGCCAGCTATATCATCAACCGCTACATCAACTATTCGAACTACTGCATCCTGTCGTGCCAGTTCTGCTCCTTCGCGAAGAAAAAGCGCGATGCGGACGGCTTCCAGTTTTCCGTCGAAGAGATCGTCGGGAAGGCGCGCGAGGCGTTGAAGCTGGGCATCACGGAGCTGCACATCGTCGGCGGCCTGCATCCGTCGCTGCCGTTCAGCTATTACACGGACATGCTGCGCGCGTTGAAAAATCTCGACGGGCGGCTGCAATTAAAGTGTTTCACCGCCATTGAAATTTTGCATCTCGCCTGGCTCGCGAAAAAATCCGTCGGACAGACGCTGGTTGAATTGAAGGACGCCGGCCTCGAATCGCTCACCGGCGGCGGCGCGGAGATTTTTCGCAAGGAAGTCCGCTCGCAAATCGCCAAGGGCAAGGAATCCGCCGCCGAATATCTCGACGTGCATCGCGCCTGGCACAAGCTCGGCGGGCGCAGCACCTGCACGATGCTTTACGGCCATGTCGAAAGCCTGGCCGACCGCGTGGATCATCTGCGCCAACTGCGGGCGTTGCAGGACGAGACGCACGGCTTCGTCGGCTTCGTGCCGCTGGCGTATCACCCGGAAGACAATGACATTCCCGTCACGCATCCGCCGACCGGTTTCGATTCGCTGCGCACCATCGCCGTCAGCCGCATCTACCTCGACAACTTCGACCATCTCACCGCGTATTGGGTCGGCCTCGGCACCAAGCTCGCGCAAGTGGCGTTGAGCTACGGCGCGGACGATCTGCATGGCACGATCATCGAGGAGTATATTTTTCACATGGCCGGCGCGACCTCGCCGCAATTGCAGACCGAGGCGGACATGATCAAAGCCATCCGCGAAGCCGGCCGCACGCCCGTCCAGCGCAACACGTTTTACGAGCCGATCAAGATTCTCGAAAACGCGCCTGCGCCTGACGCGACGGAAAATGCCGCGCGCTCGAAAGTGCTTGAAGACAATCTGGCGACGGCGTGAATCTGTGTTCCAGCCGTGTTCCGTCTGCGACTGAAAACAATTCGGTCGAAATCGGCTCGCCACGTCCGGCGTTTGCTGCAAAACTGCGGGCGCAATGCGAATCCTCGCCCTCGATCACGGAACCAAGCGCATCGGCGTCGCGGTGAGCGACGAAACCAAAACCATCGCGCAGCCGCTGGAATATATTCTTACCGAGCCGTTCGCGGCGTTTCTGGAGCGGCTGAAAAAAATCCTCGTTGAGAAGGAGATTGACCTCATCCTGATCGGCCAGCCGCGCAACATGGACGGCAGCTACGGCCCGGCGGCGCAAAAGGTGGAGACGTTTGTCGCCGTCTTGAAATCCGCCATCACCGTCCCCGTCAAAATGTGGGACGAGCGGCTGACTTCCACGATGGCCAACCGGATTTTGATCCAGGGCGGCGTCCGCCGCGACCAGCGCAAAGAGAAGGTGGACAAGATGGCGGCGGCGATTTTGCTGCAAAGCTATCTGGATGGAATTTGAACCACCAAGACACCAAGGCGCAAAATGAAGACGGAATTTTTAGAATCACCGCGCGGTTTCCATTTTGTTAATCCTGCCTTCCTCCGCTTGGTGCCGTGGTGTCTTGGTGGTTTATGAATTTGAAATTCAAACTCGTCATCGCCTACGACGGCACGGCCTACCAGGGCTGGCAGGTGCAGAAAATCGGCACGGGCGTGCAGGAAAAAATCGAGGCGGCCTTCGGCCGGATATTTCCGAGCGTCAAGCGCATCCACAGTTCCAGCCGCACGGACACCGGCGTCCACGCGCTCGGCATGGTGGCGCATGTGGAGATTCCGCGCGCGGAATTCAAGATGCCCGTCGGCCGGCTCGCGCTGGCGCTCAACGCGTTTTTGCCGGCCGACATCCGCGTGCTGTCGGCAGCGCCCGCGCCGGAGAAATTTCACGCGCGTTTTGACGCGAAAGGCAAACAATATCGCTATTTCGTCTGGAATCATCCGGCGATGAATCCGCTGCTGCAAAACCGCGCGTGGCATGTGCCGGCGAAGCTGGATCTGGCGGCGATGCGGGCGGCGGCAAGGCTGTTCATCGGCCGGCACGATTTCCGGTGCTTCGCCGGCTCACGCAGTTACGAAATGAAATCCAACGTGCGCACGCTGACGCGCTGCGATCTCAAAAAGTCCGGTCCGCAGCTCACGTTCGTCATTGAAGGCGACGGTTTTCTCTACAAGATGTGCCGGGGCATCGTGGGCACGCTGGTGCAGGTCGGGCAGGGAAAAATTCCGCTGGCGAAAGTGGCGGACATTCTGGCCAGCCGCGACCGGCGCGCCGCCGGCATGACCGCGCCGGCGCACGGGCTGGTTTTATGGAAGGTTTTTTACAACCACCAAGGCACCAGGACACCCAAAAAACAGAACTGAATTGAAAGGTGTTTTTCTTGGTGTCTTGGTGGTTAACTTGAAATGAACATCGTTCTCGTTGAACCGGAAATTCCGCCGAACACGGGCAACGTGGCGCGGCTCTGCGCGGCGACGAAGTCCCGACTGCACCTGATCGAGCCGTTCGGCTTCAAGCTGGACGACGCGCAGCTCAAACGCGCGGGCATGGATTACTGGCGGCAGGTCGAGTGGCAGCACTGGAAAAGCTGGCTGGCGTTTGCGGAAAAACTCCCGGCCGGGTCGCGGTTGTGGTTCGTCGAATCCGGCGGGCAAAAGCTTTACAGCGAAGTGAAATTTGCGGCGGATGATTATCTTGTTTTCGGCCGCGAGACAGCCGGCTTGCCGAAATCGCTTTTGGAGCAGCATCGTGAAAGCTGGCTGCGGATTCCGATGTTCAACGCACAGTCCCGTTCGCTCAATTTGTCCAACTGCGTCGCGCTGGTTTTGTTCGAGGCCCTGCGGCAGCAGGGTTTTGCCGGCGAAGCCCAATAAAAAAGGCGGCAGAATTAAATTCTGCCGCCTTGCCATTGAATTGATCTGATCAAGCCTGGGGCGTGGCGGGCGCGTCCGTTTTCCACGCCGCGATTTTCTCAATGCGATGGCGGCGTTTGCCGCCCTGCTGTTCCACTTCCACCTCCTCGCCGACCTTGCGGTTGAGCAGCGCCATGGCGACCGGCGTGAGATAGCTGATGACACCCTTGTCGGGATCGGAATCCCAGGCGCCGAGAATGGTGAACGTCTCCGCCTGGTTGGACGACAAATCCGTGACCAGCACGGTGGTTCCCGGCCCGACGACATCGGTTTTGGCGTTGGCGAAGTCCATGCCGCGGGCGCGTAAAAACAGCGCCTCGAGATCCTCCTTCTGGCGCATGAGAATTTTCTGCATCTCCTTCGCCGCCTTGTATTCGTGGTTTTCGCGCAGGTCGCCGTAGCTGCGGGCGACGGCGATCTCCCGCGAGTTCGCCGGAATTTTCTTCTGGACGAGTTCCTGATACTCGACGCGGCGGCGCTCCAGGCTTTCCCACGAAACGAGCAGGCCGGATTCATGCTTGGTCTGTTCGCCGCTGACGAGCGACTGCACGGCGGGATGCGCCTTGACGAGCCGCGCGAGCAGCGAGCGCTTGTCCATGTCGTCAAACACCGGCGACAACTTCAAGGCGCGGGTGAGATCCTTGACGACCTCAATGTCCGCCGTGGAAGTCAGCTCGACGATCAACAACTGGTCTTCCAGAATAAAGTCGCGCAGGCGGTTCGAGCGTTTTTCATTGAACTGGTCGCGCTCCATCGCGGTGAGCATGGCGCGGAAAACCTCCGGGCCAAGGATGTCCACAAAATCCTCGGTGCGCTCGCGGCCGAACCACAACAGCAGTTCGCTGCTGGCCGTGTGCTGGTTGACGAGGCGGGCGAGCGATTCCTTGAGCAGCTCCAGCTTGCCGTTGCTGATGAGGATGCTGGCGATTTCCTTGGCGAGCTTGGCGGAAACATAATTCAGCGCGCTCCGCAGCACGTCCTGCCATTTGTCGGGGTTTGCGGCCTTGAAGGATTCCAGGGCGCGATGATGCTTGGCGGCGGGAATGGCTTCCAGCAGCGGGCCAAACTTGATGCCGTCCTGCAGCCAGACCTGCGCGGCGGAAATTTCGTCGGCGGCCGGCGGCAGGCCGGCGGCCTCGCGCAATTCGTCGCGTGCAAAAATCCCCTCCAGCGCCACCGCCGGCTGTGTGCGCTGATATGCGGCGATGTCGGGGTTCAGCGCGGCGATGACTTCCTTCGCCGCCGCCGTCTTGTCCTTCAAATCGGCGACGGCCTTGATCATTTCCACCGCCACCGCCACGCGTGCCTTGAGACCTTTTGCCTTGCGGAAGTCCGCGAGCAGGCGGTCCTGCAAGGACGTTTCCTGCGCCTGATAAACCACCGGCTCCGATTTTTTCGCCGGCACGATGAAATGGCCGTCCTTCTTCATTTCGCGCCGCGCGGTTTCCCACCATTTCTTCCAGTTGTCGGTGATGACGTCGGGCACGAGCGCCTGTTGGATTTGATCCGTCGTCGCTTTGCCGCCAAAACTGTTCAATACAATTTTGATCAAATCGGTGTGATGCACGGCCAGGTGGCGGACCGCGTCCAGGTCCGTCGCCTTGCGCGCAAGAATATGGTCTTTCGGGACCGGCTTGAGCGATTCGGCGGCAAACGACAGATCCATCGGATGACCCGGCTTGCCCGGAAAATCAATGGTAAACCGGGCGAACACCGTGTCCACCGTCTTGATGCGTCCAAACCCCCAGCTCCGGTGGGTGCAGCAGCCGGCCTCGGCCAGCTGCGTGAGCGCCGCCACATGCTTGCCCTCGATTTTTCCTGCTGCCGCCAGTTTCTCGAATTCTTCTTTCATAAATTTTTAATCTCGCGTCCTGCGAATAGAATCTCTTTATTAAAGTAGTTGAACGACCAAAATCCAAGACAAATTGCGGCGCGAATTTTATCCCAGCGGCTCACCAGCGGCGAATTCACGGAAAATCTCCTTGAAACCGCGCTGGCCGCCGCGCGGCTTCCGCCCGCCGACCGCGGCCTTTGCCACGAACTCGTCTGCGGCGTCGTCCGCTGGCAGGCCACGCTCGACCGCCTGATCGCGCGCAAGACCGCGCCGGGACGCGAACAGCGGCCCGCGCTCCAAAACCTGCTGCGCCTCGGCCTCTACCAGATTTTCTGGCTCGACCGCATCCCGCCGCACGCCGCCGTCCACGAAACCGTCGAACTCGCCAAGCGCTCCGGCTACGGCGCACAGGCCGGCTTCATCAACGCCGTCCTGCGCGGCTGTTTGCGCGAGGCCGACGGGATTGGAAAAATTCTCGCCGCCATGAAAGTTTCCCAGCCCGCGCTCGGCTGGTCGCATCCCGAATGGCTGGTGGAAAAATGGCGGCGACAATTCGGCGATGAGAAGATGCGGCAGTTGCTCGAATGGAACAACACGCCGCCCAAGACTTTCGCCCGCGTCAACACGCTCAAAACCGACGCCGGCAAGCTGGTCGAAAGATGGCGCGAGGAAAATGTCGAATACGATTTTTTCACGCGCGACTGGACCGGCGAGAGCCTGGCCTTTGAGCTGAAATCGCATCCGCCGCTGAATTCGCTGCCGAGTTTCCGCGACGGCTGGTTTTATCTGCAAGACCCCGGCACGCTGCTGGCGCCCGCGCGGCTTGGCGCGCAGCCCGGCGAGGCGGTTTTGGATCTGTGCGCCGCGCCCGGCGGCAAGACGACCTTCATCGCGCAACGGATGAACAACACCGGCAAAATCATCGCGCAGGACATTTCTCCCGACCGGTTGAAATTGATCCGTGAAAATTGCGCCCGGCTTGGCGCAACCTGTGTCGAAGCCATTTTGCCCTCGGCTCCCGATTCCTGGCCTTCGGTTTTCGACCGCATCTTGATTGATGCGCCGTGTTCCAACACCGGCGTCATGCGCCGGCGCGTGGATTTGCGCTGGCGGATTTCGCCGGAAGAAATTTCGCGCCTGCAAAAATCGCAAATTGAATTGCTCGACCAGGCCGCGACGAAACTAAAGCCCGGCGGCGTTTTGGTTTACAGCACTTGCAGCCTGGAACCGGAAGAAAATTCCGAGGTGGTGAAACGCTTTCTCGCAGCCCACATTGATTTCAAGCTGGAAGCCGAACGCCAGTTGCTGCCGTTTGCCGACCAGGTGGATGGCGCGTATGTTGCACGCCTGAAACCCGCAGCCTGATTTTGAATTATGGAACTCGACCTTGAAACCAAAGAATTTGCCGGCCGCGCCTATCCGATTCTTGCCAGCCTCGTCACCCCGCGGCCGATTGCGCTGGTGACGACCGTCAGCGCTGACGGTCGGCTGAACGCCGCGCCGTTCAGCTTCTTCAACCTGCTTGGCGCCAACCCGCCCGTCTGCGCCTTCGCGCCCGGCGACCGCGACGACGGCACGCCGAAAGACACCGCGCGCAACGTCCGTGCGCAACACGAATTCGTCGTGAACCTCGTGGACGAATCCATCGCCGGGGCGATGAACCAGTGCGCCGCGTCGCTGCCGTTCGGCGAAAGCGAGCTGACCCGCGCCGGCCTGCACGCCGCGCCGTCGTCCGTCGTCAAACCGCCGCGCATCGCCGAAGCGCCCGCAAGCCTGGAATGTGTCGAATGGGGCACGTTGCAGATCGGCGGCAACCGCGTGGTCATCGGCCTCATCAAGCGCGTTCACCTGCGCGATGAGCTGTTTGACGTGGAAAAAAAGCGGGTGCGCACGGAAAAACTGCTGACCATCGGTCGCATGGCTTCGCCGCACTGGTATTGCAAAACGCGCGACCGGTTTGAAATGAAGCGCCCGGACTGATCACCGCCACTGGCTCCAGAAATTTTCAAAGCTCTGCCGCTCCCGCACGAGGCGCAGGCCGCTTTCATCATGCCAGCAAACCGCCGCGTGGCCGTGCGAAAATCTGGTCTCCCACGAAAGGTGATACGCGCCGGCGTCGAGCCAGACCAAATGGTCGCCAGCCTGCAGCGAACGCGGCAGCGGGAGGCGCGCAAGCTGGTCGAAGGCCATGCAGGTCGGGCCGTGGACGGCGGTCATCGTTTGCGCGCCGCCGCGTTCTCGCAGCGTGAGCAGCGCGTGTTGCTCCCACAACGAAGCCAGTGCATTCATCGTGCGTCCGCCGTCGCAGATGAGCTGCCGCAAACCGCGTCGTTCCTTTACGTCCAGAATTTTCACCACCAGCGCGCCGCTGCCGGCGCTCACGAAACGTCCGTTCTCCAGCCAGATTTCGCGCAGGCCGGGAAAAAGCTTCGCCGACTGCCGCAGCCTTTCCGCAAACGCGCGCCGGCCGAATTCGCCGGCATAAACTTTGCCGCCGCGTGAAAGAACGTGGCGTGCCGGCATACCGCCGCCGATGTCGAGATGCAGCGGTTCGAACTTTGCCGCGCGGCAAATCTCCGCAACTTCGGCAATGGCGCGCTCGTATGTCGGCACGGAGGAAATGTTCGTGCGCAAATGAAAATGGACGGTCTCAACGCGGGCTTTGGCGCGCAGCAATTTTTTGAGTGCCGCCGCAGCTTCGTCCGGTGCAAAACCAAACTGCGTCGGGAACTGCGGATTTTCCGGATCAAATTCTTCGCCGGTCAAGATGCGAAGGCCGAGCCGCCAGTTCAGTTTTTTGGCGCGCGGCAGCAACGCGTCGAGTTCCGCGCGCGAATCAAAATTCACGGACAATTTGCGCACAGCAAAATTTGCCAGCCAGTGCTGCTTGGCCGGGCCGTTGACGAGAATATTTTCCGGCGCGAAACCTTCGGCCAGCGCGGCGCGCAGTTCAAATTCGCTGACGGCTTCGATGCCCCGGCCTTGTTCGCGCCACCAGCGGAGCAATGGCGCGACCGGCTGGGTCTTGCACGAGAGCCAATGGCGAAAGCTCGGCGGCGATTTCAAATTTGAAATTTCAGGTTTGGAACCCGCGCCAGCGAGCGCGGCGTCAAGTTCGGAAATTCGTTCGGCGATGGGCGCGCTGGAAAAAATGTAGAACGGCGTCGGCACCGGAACTGAAAGCGCCTCGCGAACGAGGCGCTTCCAGAATTGAACCGTTTCCGGCGGATGACCGAAATCCAGCCTGGCCGGTTTTTTCGGCGCGGGGTTCACATGCCCATGATCGAGTAGCCGCCGTCCACATAAATCACCTGGCCGGTGATGCACGCCGCGCCGTCGCTGGCGAGGAAGGTGCCGGTGGCGCCGAGTTCCTCCGGCACGAGGTTGCGGCGGAGCGGGGAGCGCGCTTCATAGATCTTGAGCATTTCCATCAGGCCGGAAATGCCGCGCGCGGCGAGCGTGTTGACCGGTCCGGCGCTGATGCAGTTCACCCGGATTTTCTGCGGGCCGAGGTCGTAGGCAAGATAGCGCGTGGTGGCCTCGAGTGAGGCCTTGGCGACGCCCATGACGTTGTAGTGCGGCACGACTTTTTCGGCACCATAATAGCTCATCGCCACGATGCTGCCGCCGTCGGGCATGAGCGGCTCGGCGGCGCGGGCGAGCGCGACGAGCGAATAGGCGCTCACGTCGTGCGCGATGCGGTAGGCTTCGCGGCTGGTGTTCACAAACCGGCCCTGGAGCGCTTCTTTCGGCGCGAACGCGACGGAATGCAGGAGCAGGTCCAGCTTCCCAAATTTCTCGCCGACGGCTTGGAAGACGCCGGTGATTTCCTCGTCCTTCGTCACGTCACACGGCATGATCAGCGTGTCCGCGCCGAACGTGCCGGCAAGCTCTTCGACATTTTCCTTCACGCGTTCGCCCTGGAAGGTGAACGCGAGTTTCGCGCCTGCCTTCGCCCACGCCTGCGCGATGGCCCAGGCGATGGAGCGTTTGTTGGCCACGCCGAAGACAATTCCCGTTTTTCCTGCGAGTAATGACATAAATTAGTTTCATAGTATTAAAAAAATGCGCGCCGCGTCCAGCCTCGACTCGCATCCGGCAGGCCGTTAAATTCCGGCCATGGATCTTTACGACGGGCTGATTCAATATTTGATGCTGGTGGCGCTGCTGACGTTCCACGAATTCGCCCACGCGTGGGCGGGCTGGAAATGTGGCGACGACACCGCGCGGCTGCAGGGCCGCCTCTCGCTGAACCCCGTGGTCCACATTGATCCCATTGGCACGGTGCTGCTGCCGCTGCTGATGACTTTCATGCCGGGTGTCGGGCGTTTTCTGATCGGCTGGGCGAAACCGGTGCCGTTCAACTCCCACAATCTCGGCAATCCCCGGCGGGACGAAGTCCTCATCGCCATGGCCGGTCCGGCGATGAATCTGATTCTGGCGGTGGCGCTGGTGGCGTTCGCGCGTGCCGGCTTGATTTTTCATTCCAACGCCGCCGCCGAACTTTTCATGCAGACTGCGTCGTTAAGCTTGATCCTCTGCTTCTTCAATTTAATTCCCATCCCGCCGCTCGACGGTTCGCATGTGCTGCGCAGCGTGACCGGCATGAGCTACGAAGCCTATGCCAGCTTCGCGCGGTTCGGGTTCATCATCGTCATCGTTTTGTTGCAGGTTCCGGTTTTCCGTCAGACGCTCAGCCTCGTCACTTATGGCACGCTGGATTTGCTGGGTCGAAGTTTTGGCGTGTATTGAACGCCGATTTTTGCGGCACCCCGTCATGAACCTGCTCGAAATCAAAAATCTGAAAATGGACTTCGGCAAAAATGCCGACGCCGCGCGCGCCGTGGACGGCGTTTCTTTCAACATCGGTGCGGGCGAAACCGTCTGCCTCGTCGGCGAAAGCGGCTGCGGCAAAACCGTCACCTCATTGTCCATCGCGCGACTCGTGCCGACGCCACCAGCCAATTACGTCGGCGGAGAAATTTTGCTTAACAGCCAGGACACGTTGAAAATGTCCGCGCGCGAGTTGCAGCAAATTCGTGGCGGCGTGGTGAGCTACGTTTTCCAAGACCCCGGTGCGTCGCTGAATCCCGTTTTCCGCATCGGCAATCAGATCAAGGAATCGCTCAAGCTGCATCGTCCGGAAAAGGCGAACGACGCCGAAGTCATCCGCCTGCTGAAACTCGTCGGCATTCCCGCGCCGGAATCGCGCATCAAAAATTATCCGTTCGAAATGTCCGGCGGGATGCAGCAGCGCGTGATGATCGCGATGGCGCTGGCGAGCGAGCCGAAATTGCTCGTCGCCGACGAGCCGACCACCGCGCTGGACGTGACCATCCAGGCGCAGATTCTGGATTTGTTGAGCGAACTCAAGCAGCGGCTCGGCATGGCGATTTTGCTCATCACGCACAACCTCGGCATCGTCGGCGACATGGCCGACCGCGTGGCCGTGATGTATGCCGGGCAGATCGTCGAGCTGTCGCCCGCGCGCGAACTCCTGCGCCGTCCGCTGCATCCCTACACCCGCGCGCTGATGAATTCCGTGCCCAAGCTGCGCGGCGACGCCGACCGTCTCTCGGCGATTCCCGGCAACGTCCCGCGCATCGGCAATTTCCCGCCCGGCTGCCGCTTCGCCCCGCGCTGCCCGATTGCCAGGCCGGAATGTTCCGAAAAAATTCCCGAACTGCTCGAAGTCGAACCCGGACGTTTCGTGAGATGTCCGTTTTGGAAAAATGAATAAATTTTTAACACAAAGACGCAAAGACGCGGAGATTAGGTTGGCGGAAATAATTCAATTTGATAATAATTCCGTATGAACTACTGGCTCGACCTGTTCACTGGAACAACTTGGAATGAGTTCCAGAAATCTGGAGCGTCCATTTCTGGCTTCAGTCATCGAATGCGGAAGTCAGTTCAGAAAATTCAACCAGGCGATATTCTTCTCTGTTATTTAACCGGCGTCATGCGTTGGGTCGGCGCTCTTGAGGTCATCGGGCAGACTGATGATAAAACGCCAATTTGGAAAGACGCTGAATTTCCAGCCCGCCTAAAAGTAAAGCCGTTGTTGATGCTCCTGCCGACCAACGGCATCCCGATGAGCGAGCTTGAAGGAAAGGTTCTTTTCTATCAGACAAAAGCCGACAGCGGAAAATTCAAAGGCTTCGTTCGCGGAAGTCCGGCGGTCTTCAAAGCAAAGGAAGATGGTGATTTGATTCTGCGCTTGCTTCGAAATGCTGAAAAGTCGCCGGTATCTCGGCCTGTGGATGCCAAGAAGCTGGCTCGAAAACCATTCTTCAATGCAGAACGCAAAAAAGGGAAGCAGACAATCGCCACGGTTGTGTCCGTGCCTGAGTCGGAAGAACCCGAAAGTCCTGATCAACCAGAATTACTCAGCAAAGCCGAAGCGAAAACTGCAACCACACGACACACGGAAATCCAATATCAATTGATGACTCTTGGCGCTGAAATGGGTTTTGATATTTGGGTTGCACGCAATGATCGCTCACGGACCTGGAATGGCAAAGTGCTCGGAGAGCTTCCGCAAGTAATTGACGAATTGCCAACGCAATTCAACGAAGCCACAAATCGCACAATAGAATTGATCGACGTTCTTTGGCTGAAAGGAAATTCGATTGCCTCTGCTTTTGAGGTTGAATGCACCACCAGCGTTTATTCTGGCTTGCTTCGCATGAGCGACTTGCTGGCTTTGCAGCCAAACATAGACATTAAACTTTTTCTCGTCGCTCCCGACGAACGCCGTGAAAAAGTGAAACAGGAAATCTTGCGCCCGACTTTTTCGTTGAGAGAAAAGCCGCTCGCAGAAATCTGTGGGTTCATCGGCTTTGGGAAGTTGACTGAAAAGCTGGATGGAATTCGCAAACTTGGTTTGGCTTCTTCGCTGAAAGAGGATTTCCTTTTGAAAACCGCCGAATTTTTCGCCGCTGAAAACGGCGATTAAATCCAGTTTTGCCTCATTGACGCCAAACCGCATTGCGCTTAATTTTCCAGCATGAGCACGGTTGCTGAAATCAAGGCTGCGATTGCCACTCTTACTTTGGAAGAGCGGGCTGATGTTGCGCGCTGCTTGTATGGCTGGGAAGACGACGAATGGGATGAGCAAATGAAACGCGATGCCGCTGCCGGCAAGTTTGACGCCATCAATCGCGAAGCCGATGCCGCCCACGCCGCCGGAAAAACGATTCCCCTAAACGACATCCTCGACGAATCGTGATCATCTCCGGACGCGGAACACCCGAATTCTGGCAGCGGTATCGCGCGCTGCCAGATTAGGTGCGGGCGTTGGCACGAAAGAACTATCGTCTCTGGGCGGCAAATGCGTTGCATCCTTCGCTGCACTTCAAATCCATCAGCAAGCCCAATTGGTCGGTGCGCGTGGGGAGCCACTATCGCGCGGTCGGAAAGTTTGCGGGGAATGTTTTTCTTTGAGAATGGATTGGTTCGCATGAAGAATTCAACAAACGGTTTTGATCCGAATTATCATGCTATTGCTCGAAGTCAAAAATCTGAAGGTGCATTTTCCCGTGAAACACGGGATGTTCAGCCGCGTCCGCGAATCCGTGAAGGCGGTGGACGACGTGAGCTTCAGCATCGCGCCGGGCGAAACGCTCGGCCTCGTCGGCGACATGGCCGACCGCGTGGCCGTGATGTATGCCGGGCAGATTGTCGAGCTGTCGCCCGCGCACGAACTCCTGCGCCGCCCGATGGCCAAACCGGAGTGTTCCAAAAAAATTCCCGAACTGCTCGAAGTCGAACCCGGACGTTTCGTGCGCTGCCCGTTTTGGATAAATGAATGAATTCTTAACGCAGAGAGGCAAAGGCCAATTCCAAGTTCTTTTACAAAGCGTCTTGCCTTTGCCTGTTTTTCGGGTATGGTAAGCGGCTCATTTCGCAAGAAACAAACAGCGACACAATTTTATTTTATGGCAACAGCAAACGACCTCCGCCGCGGCATGGCGATCAATTACAACGGCGACATTTGCGTGGTGCTGGAATTCCAGCACCGCACGCCCGGCAACCTGCGCGCCTTCGTCCAGGCCACGCTCCGCAGCATCCGCACGGGCAAGTCGTCGGACATCCGCCTCAGTTCGACGGAAAAAATCGTGCCCGTGCCAATGATGGCCATCAAAATGGAGTTCAGCTACAAGGACGGCGCGGATTATGTTTTCACCAACCCGGAAAACTACGAAACCGTGACGCTCACGCCTGATCTCGTCGGTGACGCCAAAAATTACCTCGTGGAAAACGGCGAGGTGACCGTGACGTTCGTCGAGGAAAAGGCGGTGACGGTGGAAATCCCCTCCAGCGTCATCCTGACCGTGACCGACGCGCCCGAAGGCATCCGCGGCGATTCCGCGAACAACGTGCAGAAGGCGGTCGTCCTCGAAACCGGCATCACGGTGCAGGTGCCGCTGTTCATCAAGACCGGCGAGAAGATCAAGGTGGACACGCGCACCGGCAAATACATGGAACGCGCCTGACCGCCGGATTTTCGATTTGAGCTTGCACAAGCCCGCCCCGCGCGGGCTTTTTATTTTCCGGAAAAGACGGCTGCGGTTTTCCAGCGGAAATGCTTTTCATCGGGCGGCATCTGGGGTATTTCTCAGGACACGTTCATGTCCGGGCAATTAAAAGGTGAAAAGGTGTATCGCGGCATCGCCGTTTCGGCGGGTGTCTGCCGGGGAAAAGTCGTCGTCCTGCACCGCGCCCGTCATGCCATCGTCAAGCGCGAACTGTCCCCCGACGCCGTCGCGCCGGAAATCAAACGGTTCGAGCAGGCTCTCGTCCGCACCCGTCAGCAGATCACCGAAGTCCAGCGCCGCGTCGCCGAGACGATGAGCTCCACTGAGGCGGACATTTTTGACGCGCACCTGCTGATGCTCGAAGACCGTGTGCTCATCGAGGAAGTCATCAAAATCATCCGCGAACAAAAGGCCAACGCCGACTACGCCTTTCACACCGCGTCCGACCGCTACATCGCCGTGCTGGAGGCGGTCGAGGACGAATATCTCCGCGAGCGCGCCGCCGATCTGCGCGACCTCACCAGCCGCATGCTCGACAACCTGCTCAACGTCAAACAGCAGCTCGACCTGCGGCATCTGACCGAACCGTGCATCCTTGTCGGCCACGATTTAAGCCCGTCCACCACCGCGCAGCTGGACCGGAATTTTGTGCTTGGCTTCGTCACCGACGTCGGCGGCAAGACCTCGCACACCGCGATTCTGGCGCGGTCGCTCGACATCCCGGCCGTGGTCGGCGCGCAGGACATCAGCGAGGAACTGGAGACCGGCGACTACGCCCTGCTCGACGGCTATAACGGCACCGTCATCGTCAACCCCACCGACCAGACGCTCTTTGAATACGGCCAACTCGCCAAGATCAAGGCCTCGCTCGGCGAAAAACTCCGCGAAATCAAGGGCCAGCCCGCCGTCACGCTCGACGGCCAGGTCATTCATCTTTCCGCGAACATCGAGGACCAGAACGACGTGGCCGCCGTCATCGCCCACGGCGCGGAAGGCGTCGGCCTGTTCCGCACGGAATTTCTTTTCATCAACCGCGAGAGCCTGCCGACCGAAGAAGAACAATTAAAAGTCTATCGCGAAGTGGCCGTCGCGCTCAAGCCGCAGCCCGTCATCATCCGCACGCTGGACCTCGGCGGCGACAAATTTTCCTCGCACCTCCAGCTCGCCCGGGAGATGAACCCCTTTCTCGGCTGGCGCGCGATCCGTTTCTGCCTCGCGCAGCCCGAAGTGTTTCGCGCCCAGCTCCGCGCCATCCTCCGCGCCAGCGCCGAAGGCAACGTCAAGATGATGTATCCGATGATCTCGGGCCTGGATGAATTGAACCAGGCCAACACACACGTCGAAAAATGCAAGGCCGAGCTGCGCGCGGAAAAGCTGCCGTTCGATGAAAACCTGGAGATCGGCGCGATGATTGAAATCCCGTCCGCCGCGCTCGTCGCGGATGCGCTCGCCAAAAAGGTGAAATTTTTCAGCGTCGGCTCGAACGACCTCATCCAATACACCCTCGCCGCCGACCGGACGAACGAAAAAGTGGCGCATCTTTACGAGCCGACGCATCCGGCGATCCTGCGGCTCATCAAAATGACCGTGGAGGCCGCGCACGCCAACGGCGGCTGGGCCGGCGTCTGCGGCGAAATTGCGGGCGATCCCGTGCTGGCGCCGCTGCTCGTCGGCCTCGGCGTCAACGAATTGAGCGCCGCGCCCTCGGCCATTGACTCCGTAAAATACATCATCCGCCGTGTCAAAAATGAGGAGGCCCGCAAGCTCGCCGCCTTCGCGCTCCAATGCGAATCGCCTTCCGAAATTTACGCCCGCTGCCAGGAGTTCGCCCGCCAGACCGCGCCCAGCCTGTTTGAAAACCAGGCGTGAAATTCACTTCGCCGTCACGACGACGTAGTTTTTTTTGCCTTTGCGGAGCAGGATGTATTTATCGAAGTGCAAATCGGCGGAAGTTACATCTCGCGTGATGCCATTTGCCCGACTATTATTGATATTCACGCCGCCGCCTTCGATGTCTTTGCGCGCCTGGCCTTTTGATGGCGATAATCCGACCCGAACCAAAAGTTCGACAAGCGGGATACCTTTGCCCTCTAGCTTAAACTTTTCAATTCCATTTGACGGCACTTCACCAATGATGTCGTTGAAGTTGGATTCGGACACGCCGGTTAGTTCACCACCAAATAAAATTTCGCTGGCGCGGATTGCTTCTGCAGTGGCACTTTCGCCGTGAATTAAATCCGTCACGGCTTTCGCCAGCGCCTTGTGCGCGATGCGCGGGCCGGGATTTTCCGCGTGCTGTTTTTCCAGCGACTCGATTTCCGCCTTCGACAAAAACGTAAAGTATTTCAAATAGCGGATGACGTCGCGGTCGTCGGTGTTGATCCAGAACTGGTAAAATTTATAGACGCTCGTTTTCTTCGGATCGAGCCAGATGGCCCCGGCGGCGGTTTTGCCGAACTTCGAGCCGTCGGTGTTGGTGATGAGCGGCAGCGTGAGGCCGAAGACCTGCCGGCCCAGCTTCTTGCGCGCGAGCTCGATGCCGGCGGTGATGTTGCCCCACTGGTCGCTGCCGCCGATCTGCAACTCGCACTGCTGGTCGCGGCACAGCACCATGAAATCAAACGCCTGCAGCAGCATGTAGCTGAACTCGGTGAAGCTGATGCCCGCCTCGCGGTCTTCCATCCGCGCACGGACGGATTCCTTGGCCACCATCTGGTTGACGGAAAAATGCTTGCCAATGTCGCGCAGAAAATCGAGGAACGAAATGCCCGCCGTCCAACTGGCATTGTCCACGAGCCGCGCGGGATTTTGTTTCGTTTCAAAATCGAGCAGCTTGGCGAGCTGCACCTTCACGCTGGCGATGTTGCGGTCGAGAATTTCCTGGGTGAGCAACTGGCGCTCGGCGGTCCTGCCGCTGGGATCGCCGATGGAACCGGTCGCGCCGCCGGCGACGGCGATGGGATGATGACCGAGCAGTTGAAACCGGCGCAGCGCCAGCAGCGGCACAAGATTGCCGACGTGCAGGCTGTCGGCGGTCGGGTCGAAGCCGCAGTAAAGCGTGATGGGCGCGGCGAGTTTCCTTTCCAGTTCCGCCGCGTCCGTGCAGTCGGCGACGAGGCCGCGCCATTTCAGTTCATCAATGATGCTCACGCAGGCAGGTTAAATTGGCGGAGACAAAATGCCAATTTCCAATTGTTACGGGAGATTCTTCCGCCACGATGCCGGGTGGCGATGCAGGTGCATTACGGAAACAACCAGCACCTCGCCATTTTCCACCATGTAAATAATGCCATAAGGAAAACGATGCGTGCGGCAGCGGCGGATTTCTTCATCAAGCGGCTGCCAGGCTTGCGGCCATTGAATGATGCGGAAAATGGTGGCGCGCACTTCTTGAAGAAAGTCATGACCGAGTCCGGGAACTGCTGTTCATAATAACGCGCCGCCAAACGCAGCTCACCGGCAGCGGGCGGCAGCAGACGAAATTTCATTTGCCCAGCTCGGCCGCGATGGAACGGATGGTTTCTTCGCCATCCAGCGCCTTGATGTCACCGGCGCGAAAAGCTTTCAGCCGATCTTGCGATTCGGCAAGCCAGGCACGGTCAATGGATTTCTGCTCCGCCGGGTCGAGACTTTGCCAGAGCGCATCAATGATTTGCGCTTTTTCAACGGCAGAAAGTTTCAAAGCTTCTTTTTCCAGAACGGCACCATTCATGCGGAGACTTTAGCGCGGATTTGGAGCAAAGGCGAAACGAACTTTGGACTTTGGACTTTGGGCTTTGGACTTTAATCTTCGCCGGTGTCAAAAATGTTGAAAGCCTCCGGGGCCATGGCCGCCGCGACCTTGTTGAGCCGCATGCTCGGGATGGTGCGCGAGATCGTTTATGCGAGCTTCATGGGCACAACCTGGGTGGCCAGCGCCTTTCTCCTCGCGTTTCAAATTCCCAACCTGTTCCGGCGGCTGCTCGGCGAAGGCGCGTTGACGGCGGCGTTCATCCCGATCTTCAAGGAAAAAGAAAAGATCCACGGCGAACCGGAAATGTGGCGCGCGGCCAACGCCGTGATTTCCGGCCTCATTGTTGCCACCAGCGCGCTCGTGGTGGTTTTTATTCTGGGCGTGTCGCTGGCGCTGGCGTTTGGAACACCGCATGAATCCGCAACGCCAATGAACGGCCAGGCGCTGCAACTACTTCAGCCGTCCACGACAACCAACCCGGTCCTTTCAGCCGGCGCAACCATTCATTTCTGGACGCCCGGCCAATTTTCGCAAAAGACAATTTTGATGCTGCAACTGCTGCGGGTGATGCTGCCGTATTTGCTGCTGGTCTGCCTCGCGGCGGTCTTCATGGGCATGCTCAACGCGCGCGGCCATTTTTTCATTCCGGCCATGGGTGCGACCATGCTCAACGTGGTGATGATCGCGTCCGTTTATTTTCTCGCGCCGCACCTGGGCCTGGATTTGCCGAAGGAATTCCGGCTGCCGAAACAGATTTTTGCGCTGGCGTTTGGCGTGCTCGCGGCGGGCGTGGCGCAGGCGGCGTTTCAACTGCCAACGCTCGCGCGCGACGGCTTTCGTTACCGCTGGGTTTCACCCTGGCGCGACGAAACAGTTTTGCGCGTCGTCCAACAAATGCTGCCGGCCACCATCGGCGTGGCCGCGTTTCAAATGAACGTCGTCATCACGCAAACCTTGTCGTATTGGGTGGACGATTACGTCGTCTCGTCCTTTCAATACGCTGTGCGCCTGATGGAATTGCCGCAGGGTTTGTTCGGTATTTCGCTGGCGACTTATTTGTTGCCGACGCTTTCCGGTCTGGCGGCGGATAAAAATTACGGCGCGTTTAGAACCGAGCTGCGCCAGGGCCTCAGCTACTTGACGTTCACCAATTTAATCGCCTCGGTTTTGCTGGTCGCGCTGGCCGAGCCGATCATCCGTCTGCTGTTTGAGCGCGGAAAATTCGACGCCGTTTCCACCAGCGAAGCGACTTTGGCGCTGACCTGTCTGGCGCCCGGCCTCGTCGCCTTTTCCATTGTCAATGTGCTGGCGCGCGCCTTTTATGCGCTGGGCGACATCAAAACGCCGATGAAAATCAGCCTGTTTTGCCTGTCTTTTAATTTGCTGCTGGCCGTCGCGCTGGTGTGGCGTTTCAAGCAGGGCGGACTCGGCATCGCCAACACCGCGACCTCGCTTGTCAATGTCAGCCTGCTGCTGTTTGCGCTGCGGAAGAAAATGAAGAAGCTGGAAATGGAATCGCTGCGGAAATCCCTTTTGCCCCTGCTGCTGCTGACGGTTTTTGCCGGCCTGATCGCGTGGCAAAGCTGGCGGCTTTGGGAAGGCCATTTTGGTCACGCCAACCTCGCGTTGAAAATCGGCGCGGTGTTTGTGCCGGCCATCCTCGCCGGGCTGGTTTATCTGCTGGCCGCGCTGCTCTGCAAAATCCCGGCGGCGCAGGAACTGACTGCCTTCGCATTTGCAAAATTCAGGCGCTTCAAATAGCCGCCGTCGCCAGCCAGCCGTGGTCGCCGAACTGCGATTTGAATTTCTCCGCGAGATTTTCCGCCGCCGCGAGATTCTCCGCGATGGCAAACGTCGTCGAGCCGCTGCCGGACATCAGCGAAGCCGGAGCGCCGTTTTCGCGGAGAAAGTCCCGGTAAAGCTCCAGCACGGGAAACTTGTCGAACGCCGGCGCTTCGAGCGAATTGTAAAAACCGGCGGCGGCGGGCAAATCATCCACTTGAAGTTTTGAAATCAATTCCGCCGCCCGGCCCGGCCTGCCGTTCAACGCCTCGGGAAACCGCGCGAGGTTTTGATACGACCAGGGCGTGGAGATGCCGAAGCCGGGATGCGCCAGGAAAAACGCCCTGCCGCGCAGCGCTGGAAAGTTTTCCAGCGACTCAACTTTTTCGCCGCGCCCGGTGGCCAGTGCCGGCCGGTCGTAAAGGAAAAAGGGGACGTCCGAGCCAAGCGCGGCGGCGAGTGCGTGCAATTTTTTCAACGGCAGCGGCGAGCCGAACAGTTCATTCAGCGCGGCGAACGTCACCGCCGCGTTTGCGCTGCCGCCGCCGATGCCGCCGGCGAGCGGCAGATTTTTTTGGAGGTGAATCCGGACGCCGTCGGAAATTTTCGCGGCGGCCAGAAACGCCGCCGCGGCGCGGTGAACGAGATTTTTCGAGTCGGTTGGCAGTTCAGGATGGCTGCACGACAGTTGCAGGGTGGCGCCGGCGCGCTCAAAGGTCATCTCGTCGCAGAGGTTGACCGGCTGCATGACGGTTTCGAGTTCGTGAAAGCCGTCGGGACGCCGGCCGAGGATGTTCAGGATCAGGTTGACCTTGCAGGGCGATTTTTTTTCAAGTCGCATGGCGGTTCACCAAAGCAAAACGCGCCAACAATCAGGTTGGCGCGTCTGCTGCAAAAAATTTCACGGTCAGTTATCGAACACCTGGAACCGGCTGCCGGGAAACCATGGCGCGACATCGCCGCCGCTGAAGCCGGTGTAGGTGTCCGTGTCAAACAGCGCGTCGGAATACAGGCCGGGCATGTAGCTTTCTGGCCCCGCCGGGTCGGGCGAAAATGTTTTTGTGCAGATCGGTTTGTAGGTCGGAACGGGGAAGGTGACCACTTCGTAAAGGCCGAGGCCGGTGCGCGCCAGCGAGCGGTCGAAACCGTGAACGAAACCGTAGTAGCCGACGCCGGGCGTGTCCAGCACGGTGTTCTGCTCGACGGAGCGGCGGAGTTCGCCCCAGCGGACGATTTCGTAGCTGTTGCTCAGGCCGCGCCCAAGTTTTTGTTCAGGGCCGGTGCAGCCGGCGGCGAAGATCGCCGCGAGGACGGCAGCGAGAGGAAAAATTATTTTGCGCATACGGATTTCAGTTTGGTCTGCGGCAATTTACGCTGAATCCCCGGCTTGTAAAGCGCGTTTTCTGGCGGTCAAGCATCTGGCGGTCAGGCTTGCAAATGCCGGCGCAGCAGCGGCCAGCCATATTGGCAGGCGGCCCACAACAACCCCGCGAGCAGCAGCAGAATGCACCCCACCAGCAAAAGCGAGCGGCGGGCTTTGGCCCGGTCCGGCTGGTCCCAATACCAGGCGATCCAGACGGTGATTTCGTAAAGCATGTAAAGCGGTCCCGCCATCAGAATTTGCGTGATGACTTCCGGCGTCGTCAGCAAGGCGCCCAAAACGAGGTTGATGACGATCATGTAGCGCCACATTTTCCGCAACGTGGCGTAGCTCAAGACGTCAATTTTCACGAGCGTCAAAATCACCACCGGCAGTTCAAAGCCCAGCCCCATGCCCAGCATGAATTTGCAGACGAAGCTGATGTATTCCTCCGCCCGCCATTGCAGCGCGCCGAGGCCGAGCCACTGCGAATACATCTGCGACGCCGCCAGCGCCACCGGCATCAGCACAAAATAGCAGAACGAGACGCCCACCATGAACAGCCCGCCGCCGATGAACAGCGCACGGTAAACATATTTGCGCTCCTTCAGCCGCAGCGCCGGGAAGACGAACGACGCGATGAAATACAGCAGGAACGGCGCGGACAGCACCATGCCGCCGTAAAACGCCACCTGAAACGCCACGAAAAATCCGCCCGCCGGCGTCAGGTTCACCAGGTCAACATGCATCCGCTGCATGGCGGCAACGGCGGCGGGATCGTTCGTGACGCGCCAGCCCAGCACTTGATTGGTTCCCAGCAGGAGCGGTTCGACGGTGAGGGCGGCAAAGCGGTTCGTGCCGGTGTTCAGCAACTGCCGCTGTTCCGGCGTGATTTGAAAATTGGCGAGATGGTTGGTGCCGAAGTTGACGCTGACCACCTGGTTCGTCCCCGGATAGCTGACGCTGGCCCGCGTCAACGGCCACTTGATGACGCCGATGACGTAGTTGGCCGCGATGAGGCACACCAGCATCGAGAGGCCGAGCGCGACGGCGCACTTGACGAGCAGCCAGCGGAAATCCTCAAGATGCTCCAGAAAACTTTTAACGGGGCCGCCTTCATCCTCCGGCGGTTCTTGGGGGAATTCGCCCATGAAAATTTCTGCGGCAGAACGGCAAAAACGGCGAATCAGCCCACTTTGGTTTCCGGCGGCGGCACCTGGGCGGTGGTGGTGGCCGGCGGAGTTTTGGGCGTGGTGGAAGGTGTTTCCGTGCCCGCGTTCTGGATTTCATCCGTCACTTCCCGCGTTGCCTTCTTGAATTCCTTGATGCCCGTGCCCAGGCCCTTGGCCAGTTCCGGCAATTTTTTCGCACCGAACAAAATCAGCACCACGGCGAGGATCAAAACGATCTCCCAGCCACCGAAAAATCCTGCGAACATGACATTCATAAAATAGTTGAATCTATTCGGATCATACGCCTGGGCGGCGGGATAGTAAAGCAGCAAAAAGGCCGCGCTTGCGCGCGGCCTTGAGATTTCAATCCGTCTGCCCGGTCATTTCGGATGGAGCAGGATGAATTCGCCGCGGCGGTTCTTGGCCCAGGCGGCCTCGTCATGGCCGGGATCGGCGGGCTTGTCCTTGCCGTAGCTGATGGTTTTGATGCGCATCGCGTCAATGCCGTTTTTCTGCAGCGCCTCGCGCAGCGCCAGCGCGCGGCGTTCGCCGAGCGCGCGGTTGTATTCCTCCGTGCCGCGCTCGTCGCAATGGCCTTCGATGAGCAGCTTCGCGTTCGCATCGGCCGTCAGCGCCTGGCCGACGCTGGTGATGTTCGCCTGCTCCTTGTCCTGCACCACCGCGCTGTCGAATTTGAAATGCACCGTGTAAGCCGCCAGCGCCGCGCGGTCCTGGTTGTAATTGTTCAGGTCAATCTCCGCCGTCGGCGTGGTTCCCGGCGCGATGGGAGTCGTCGTGGGCATGGGTTCCGGAACCATCGGCTGGCTGGCTGGCAGCGTCGGCGGCTGCTGGTCTCCGCCCGGAGTATGGGCATATTCTCCAGGCAGCGGCGTGACCTTGGTAAAGCCTTTTTTGCAGCCGGTGGAGGCCAGCGTCGCGGCCAGCGCGACTACCAGCGGGAAAATCATTTTGTTCATATTCATATATTTTTTCTGTTCGGTTAAGGGATGGTTAAAGTTTTGAAACGAAATCCGAAATTCATCTCGCCCAAGCTGGCTGGGAATTGCTTCCCGTCGCTCGGTGACAATCCTTGTATTGTTTGGTGAAAACGTCAAGCACAGACAGCATCTGCCGTCCGGCGGAACCGCGGTTGAAAATCAGCGTCCGCGAGTTTGGCGCCCACGACGGGTTCTGTCCCGCCACCAGCGCCGTCGGCGCGAGGCTGCCGTCCGCCGGCATCACGCAGATGTCGAAATCGCCCGCCATCCGCGTGAATGCGATCCATTTGCCGTCCGGCGACCAGTCCGGCTCGGTCGGGTTCGCCGCGCCGGTGGTGTTGAGATATTGCACCTCGCCGCCGCCCGTCGGAACTTTTGCCAGCCGGCGGCGCTCGGCCTTTTTCGTCGCGAAACAAATCCAGTCGCCGTTGGGCGACCAGCACGGCGACGAATCCTCGATGCCCGTCGTCAGCCGTTTCAAATTCGTGCCGTCCGCGTTGCAGACCCAGACGTTCGGGCTGCCGGCCTTGCTCAAAATCATCGCCACTTTCGCGCCGTCCGGCGACACCGCCGCGCTCGTGTTCAGGCCGGAATAGCCTGCGACCACGCGCCGCTGGCCGCTCGACAGGCTGTGGTAAAAAATGTCCGGGTTGCCGCGCGCGTAGCTTGTGTAATAAAGCGCCAGCCGGCCCGGCACCCACGCCGGCCTGGCCACAATCGTCGCGTCCGACGTGACCGGCTGCGCGCCGTAGCCGTCGAAATCCGCGACGTAAATCTCGCCGTTGCCGCCCGGCGCCTGCGACTTGAACGCGATCTTCGTCTGGCCGATGCCTTTTTTATTCTGAATCGTCTGCACGATGTCGTCCGCAAACGCGTGCGCCTGCCGCCGCAGACTCGCGCCGTTGTAACTGCGCGACAGGATCATCTTATTGGCGAACTTGTCCGTCACGCTGCCGGTCACGCCGCCCGCGCCGCTGCCATGGATCAAATACTGCGCCGCGTCCGGCGTCACGAAGCTGAAGCCCTGGACGTAAAGGTCAAATTTCAAAACCTCCGCCGCCTCGCCCGTGAAACCGTCCAGCGCGACGGGAATGGGCGGGGTCGTGCCGAGAACCTTAATCTGCTGCTGAATTTGAATTTCGTTCTGCGCGTGGCAAAGATCCAGCGCGGCAGTGGCGAGAGTGATGGTTAAAAGATTGAGAATTAATTTTTTCATCCGAGCATCCGTTTGGCTTTGAGGTTGAAGTTGATGATGTAAGTTCGTTCCTTGTCCGTCGCGCCGTCCGGGAACGGCGCGATTTCAGAGACGCGGTCCAAAGTTTTCTGCACCGAGCGGTCCACGCTGGCGTCGCCCGACGGCCCGACGATGTGCGCAGACATCACCCGGCCGTCGTTGGCGATGGTGACGCTGACCTTCACGTTGGCATCGTCGCTGGCCGTGTCGTTCGGCGGAATCCAGGCCTGCGTGTAAACGCTTTTGACAATGGACGCGTAATTTGCGTAAGCCACGGTGCTGTCGCCGGGCATGTCAACCGACGTGGATGACGAGGCGTTTTCCTTGATGGCGCGCGCCGCGCGTTCAACTGCTCTGATCCGTGCATCACGCGCTTGCTTTGCTTCCTTCGCCGCTTCTTTCGCCGCCTTTTCGGCTTCGGCGGCGGAGTTGTCCGTGACCTTGGGCTTTTCGCGGACGGCTTTCGTCAAATCCGGCTTGATCTCATGCTTCGGCTTCGCCTTTGGCTCCGGAATGTCCGCCGGCTTGGCGTCATCCGGCTGGATTTTTTCCGGCGGCGTGACGGGTTCGACCGGTTTCACCGGTTCGACTGGTTTTGCAGCCGGCTGCGGCGGCTCCGGCGTGGGTGGCTGCGGTTCGGGCGGTTTGACCATCGGTGCCGGTGGCGGCGGCTGCGCATTTTTCACGCCGCTGTTGAACTCCGCGTCAATCAAGTTTGCCGGGATCACGTCGAGCACCTGTGAATCATCCGGCTTTGGTTTCGACGTGATGAAACCAGAGCACAGCAGCGCCACGACCAGCAGCAGATGCGTGCCGGCGGCGGCAATGAGACATTTTTTTCGCAGCCGGTTCATTTGGGCGTCGGGTCGGTGCGGAGTGAATAACGCTTGATGCCGCCTTTCTGGCAGCCGTCAATCAACTGCGCCACCAAATCGTAACGGCTTTCCTTGTCCGCCCGGATATAGACCACCAGATTCTCGTTGCCGCGGTGTTCCTGCGAGAGCTGCCGGATGATTTGCGGCAGCGGCATCTGCCTGGCTTCAAACTTGTAATAGCCCGTGCGGGAAATCTCGACGGTGCGAATGTCATTTTTGTTTAACTTTTTGTCCGTCTGGCCGCCGCGCGGCAGGTTCAGCTCGATGCTTTGCGTCAGCAACGGCGTGGTGATGATGAAAATAATGAGCAGCACGAACGCCAGATCCAGCAGCGGCGTGATGTTGATGTCGCTCAACGTCACCAGCGAATTGCGTTGTGAAAATCGGCGCATGAAAAATTATTCTTCGGCGAGAAATTCCGTCTCCATTTTGGAAACGAGCTCCTGCGCGAAATTGTCCAGCTCCACCGTGAACGCGCGCAGGTTGTGGACCAGCCAGTTGTAGCCGAACATCGAGGGAATCGCCACGAGCAGGCCGGCGACGGTCGTGACCAGCGCGGCGGAAACGCCCGGTGCCATCACCGCCAGCGTCGCGCCCTGCGGCGACTGCGCGATGCCGGCGAACGTGCTCATCACGCCCCAGACCGTGCCGAGCAGGCCCATGAACGGCGCGCCGCTCACCGCGATGGCGAGCAGGATCAGGCCGGATTCCAGCTTGAGCGATTCTTTGGCGACGACATTTTCGATGGCGCGTTTGATGTGCTCCATGTTTTTGAGACTGATTTGCTGCTTGGCGCGTTCACCCGTCGGCCCGCGCAGGCGCGAATCGAGCTGCAAGCAGCCGGACTGGTAAACCGCATACAACGGACAGCCGTCAACCTGCAGTTTGCGGTCGAACATTTCCAGCACGGCCTTCTGCGAGGTGAATTCCTCGCCGAACAAGGCATTTAATTTCCGCGCCCGCCGCATCTGGACGACCTTGAAAATCATCATCCACCAGACCGCGATGGAGCCAAAGAACAGCAGGACGATGATGACCTTGGCTTCCGGTCTCGCCTGATCCCAAACGTAAAGCAGCTCCACCTGCTTGGTGGCCGCCGCGATGAGTGCAAAAGGTAACCCGCTCATAAAATTAAAAACTTGGTGGTGAGGAACCGGTTTTAGGCCAAGTGGCGGAACTCCGAGCTTTTGTCCGCTGGCGCAGATTATCCTTCCGCGCCGCCCAAATTGCAAAATCTTTCTGCGCAAAAATGAATCCGTTTTGCGCCGCGCGCCGAAAGGGAGGCGAAAGTGTTGTGGCCTGGCCGGTTCTGGGGATGATTATTCTCTTTTGCAAACCGGGCCTGGCGATTAGCCTGAAAACATGGTTGCCTTGAAAGCCAAATCCCAAGCTGCTCTTCGCAATGTTTCCGCCAAGCGCGCGGTCGCCCCAGTTTCAACCCGCTCCGTTGTGCCGCTCAAGGAACGCCGCTTGAACTTCGGCGACAAGTGGGATTATGCGCCCGCGCCGGAGGATTCCAAGAATTACGTCATCGCGCCGCGACACGAATTGTTCATCAACGGCAAATTCGTCGCGCCGCACTCGGGCAAGCATTTTGACACCATCAATCCCGCCACCGAGGACAAGATCACCGAAATCGCGCTCGGCGACGCGGAGGACGTGGACATCGCGGTCAAGGCTGCGCGGCGCGCTTACGAAAAAGTCTGGAGCAAAATGCCCGGACGCGAACGCGGCAAGTATCTTTATCGCATCGCCCGCATCATCCAGGAAAAGTCGCGCGAACTCGCCGTGCTCGAAACGATGGACGGCGGCAAGCCCATCAAGGAAACGCGCGACGTGGATTTGCCCATCGTCGCCGCGCACTTTTTTTATCACGCCGGCTGGGCGGACAAATTGCAATACGCCTTTCCCGGCCGCACGCCGCGTCCGCTCGGCGTGGCCGGCCAGATTATTCCGTGGAATTTTCCGCTGCTGATGGCCGCGTGGAAAATTGCGCCGGCGCTCACGTGCGGCAACACCGTCGTCATCAAGCCATCCAAAACCACCAGCCTCACCCTGTTGCGGCTGGCGCAGATTTTTCAAGAGGCGGAATTGCCGGAAGGCGTGGTCAATGTCGTCACCGGCACCGGCGAAACCGGCACGGCCATCGTCAAGCATCCTGACGTGAACAAAATCGCATTCACCGGCTCGACGGAAATCGGCAAGCAGCTCGCGCAGATGATCGTCGGCACGGACAAGCGCATCACGCTCGAACTCGGCGGCAAGGCGGCGAACATCGTGTTCGAGGACGCACCGATTGACCAAGCCATCGAAGGCATCATCGCCGGAATTTATTTCAACATGGGCCACGTCTGCTGCGCCGGCTCGCGGCTGCTCGTGCAGGAAAGCATTTACCCGAAAGTCGTCAAAAAATTGCGCGACCGCATCCAGACATTGCGTATTGGCAATCCGCTCGACAAAAACACCGACATCGGCGCGATCAACAACAAACCCCAGCTCGAAAAAATCCGCGAGCTGGTCCAGAGCGGCGTGGACGAAGGTGCGGAGGTGGTGCAAACCAGTTGCACGCTGCCCGCGCGCGGCTACTGGTATCCGCCGACGTTCCTCACCGGCGTGACGGCGTCGCATCGCGTGGCGCAGGAGGAGATTTTTGGACCGGTATTAAGCGTGATGACCTTCCGCACGCCGGAGGAAGCCGTCGAACGCGCGAACAACACGCCCTACGGCTTGAGCGCCGGCGTGTGGACGGACAAGGGCAGCAAAATTTTCAAGATCGTGAACCAGCTCCGCGCCGGCGTCGTCTGGGCGAACACCTACAACAAGTTCGACCCGACCAGTCCGTTCGGCGGTTACAAGGAAAGCGGGTTTGGCCGCGAAGGCGGCGTGCAGGGGCTGGCGGCGTATTGCCGGCTTGATTAAAAAAATTCGAGAAACAGAATTATGAATCGCCTCGACGTAAAAAAAACTTACAAGCTCTACATCGGCGGAAAATTTCCGCGCAGCGAGAGCGGGCGTTATTTGCCGGCAAAATCTCCGGCGGGTGAACATCTCGATAATTTCGCCCACGCCTCGCGCAAGGATTTCCGCGACGCCGTCGTCGCCGCACGCTCGGCCTTCGGCGGCTGGAGCAAGGCCACGGCTTACAATCGTGGGCAGATTCTTTATCGCGCCGCCGAAATGCTGCAGAACCGCGCGGCGGAACTGGTCGCCGAAATCGCGCGCTCAACCAACGTCAGCGCCGCGAAAGCCAGACGCGAAGTGATGCTGGCGATTGACCGGCTGGTGCATTTCGCGGGCTGGACGGACAAATATCAGCAGGTCTTTGGCAGCGTTAATCCCGTCGCGTCTTCGCACTTCAATTTCACCACGCCGGAGCCGACGGGCGTGGTCGTAGTGCTCGCGCCGGACGAGCCGTCGCTGCTCGCGCTGGTGTCGCTTGTTGCGCCGGTGGTTTTGAGCGGGAACACGGCGATTGTGGTCGCCTCCGAAAAATATCCGCTGCCCGCCGCGACGTTCGCGGAAATTCTGGCCACGAGCGATCTGCCCGGCGGCGTGGTGAACATCCTCACCGGGAAACGCGCTGAACTGGCGCCGCACATCGCCGCGCACATGGATGTGAACGCCATGGTGGACGGGGCGGGTGACGCCGGGCTGGGCGCGAAGCTGCAAGCCGGCGTCGCGACGAATCTCAAGCGCTGCGCAAAGCATGCCGTGGCGGATTGGTTCAGCGCAAAAGTGGAAGACCCGTATTGGATTCTCGACACGGTGGAATTCAAAACCGCGTGGCACCCGATTGGAGTTTGATTTTGCAGCCGCCAAGGTGACGGGGCTCAAACTGTCCTGGTTCGTTTTAATCAGAGCCTCCTCGCGGCGGCGGCGCACAAATCAAACCACTTCCGGCGGAGCTTTTCCGCCGTTCACCAGGAACAGAACCGCCATGCGCACGGCCAGGCCGTTGGTGACCTGCTCCAAGATCACCGAACGTCCGCTGTCGGCGATTTCGCTGTCAATCTCCACCCCGCGGTTGATCGGGCCGGGGTGCATGATGAGCGCATCGGATTTGGTTTTGGCGAGCCGCGCCTTGGTCAGACCGTAAAACTGTGTGTATTCGCCGATGCTCGGAAACAGCGTCTTGCGCTGGCGCTCGTGCTGGATGCGCAAAAGGTTGATGATGTCCGCGTCGCGGATGGCCTCGTCCACGTCGTGCGTCACGCGGCAGCCCATCTGTTCAAAGGTTCTCGGCACCAGCGTGGCCGGCCCGCACAGCGTCACCTGCGCGCCAAGTTTCGTCAGCGCCCAGATGTCCGAGCGCGCGACGCGGCTGTAAAGAATGTCGCCAAGAATCGTCACGTTCAATCCGGCGATGCGGCCTTTTTTCTCGCGGATGGTGAAGGCGTCCAGCAACGCCTGCGTGGGATGCTCGTGCGCGCCGTCGCCGGCGTTGATGACGTGCGCGTCCAGCACGCGCGAAAGAAAATGCGGCGCGCCGCCCGCGCTGTGGCGGATGATGATGAAATCGGCGTTGAGCGCCTCGAGGTTCAGCGCGGTGTCCTTGAGCGTCTCGCCTTTTTTGAACGACGACGCCTCGGCGGAAAAATTGATGACGTCGGCGCTCAACCGGATGGCCGCCAGTTCAAAGCTGGTGCGCGTCCGCGTGGACGGCTCGACGAACAGGTTCACGACGGTCTTGCCGCGCAACGCAGGGACTTTTTTGATCGCACGTTCCCCCACGGCCTTGAAGCCGCGCGCCGTGTCCAGCACGGTGGTGATTTCCGCCGCCGTGAGCGACTCGATGTCGAGCAGATGTTTTTTGGTCCAGCTCATTGTGTTTGTTCGTCGTGAATGGTTGCATCGTCAAACCGGGTTTCCGGTTCACGGGGCAACGATCAACGCCCTTACTGTTTTTTCAACAAGACCTCGTCCTGCGCCGCGCCGGCTTCGGTGAGCCGCAGGGAGATTTTTTCATCGAGCGACGTCGGCACGTTTTTGCCGACGAAATCGGCCTTGATCGGCAGTTCACGGTGGCCGCGGTCAATCAGCACCGCCAGTTGGATCCGTTTGGGCCGGCCGAAATCGTTCAGCGCGTCCATCGCCGCGCGCGTCGTGCGGCCGCTGAACAGCACATCGTCCACCAGCACGACGGTCTTGCCGTTCACGTCGAAGGGGATGTCCGTCGGATGAAAGGCCGGCGCCACGCGCTGGTCCAGATCGTCGCGGTGCATCGTCACGTCAAGGATGCCGACGGGCACGCGGTGGCTCCAGACTCCGGAAAGAATCTTCGCGAGCCGCGCGGCCAGATGGTCGCCGCCGACCGGAATGCCGATGAGGACGACCTCCGTGCCGTGTTCGTTGCGTTCGGCAATCTCGTGCGCGATGCGCGTGAGCGTGCGCTGGATGGCGGCGGCATCAAGAACGACGGTGGCTTCAGGCATAAAAAAACGCGAATCCGCTCCGCCGGGCGGAGCCGATTCGCGGGATGCGTTTCGTGTTCATATTTTCCTTTGCAGCCTCGCGGGGCGGCGTTAAAGGAACAAATTCTTCAGTTCAACTTCCGTTCAATTCGCGGCGGTGTTCTGGCGGGTTTTGCGCCAGCTGGCCCGGTGCTTGATGATCCAGTCCGTCAACGCCTGCTCGAAACCGATGTCACGCCCGGCCTTTTCCGACTCGATCCATTTATGCCGTAAAATCTCCTCGCGCTCGGCCTGAAATTCGCGGTAGAGCGAGGAGTTTTTCAGCAAATCGTTCGACGACGATGATTCTTTTCCAACATTCGGCATAGGCTAGATTTAATTATCACAGTTAAGTTAAATCCAAGCAACAAATCCCGCAACTGAAATCTAAACCTCGAAAACACTTGAAAACCGGGAGTTGTTGGCGCAGGACGTCCGTGACGCAAAGCTCTTTGGCCGGAGAATGGGCGCTGTTGGCCCGTCATGGGTTCAATTTCTGGCGCAAGGCAGGCGGTGAAAATTCACGTCGGCTTGAAACACGCAATTGATTTCACCGGCATTTGCGGTGATTATGTTTGTGGAAATTGGATTGAATCACGTTTTATGAGTTCCGAACAAAAAGTTTTGACGCGCGATGTGGAGGCCTCCGTGGTTCCCATCGGCACGAAGGTCACGCTCCAAAAAGGCGAGACCGCGCACATCACGCAATCGCTCGGCGGCGCTTACACCGTCATCGTCAACGGCAACATGTTCCGCATTGCCGAAACGGATGCCGACGCCCTCGGCCTCGAAGCGCCGGCGCCCGCCGCGCCCGCCGCGCCCGCCGCGCCCGCCACCGCGCCGGGCAGCCCGCTGACGCAGGAGCAGCTCGAAAAACGGGTCTGGGAATCGCTCAAGACCTGTTATGACCCGGAGATTCCGGTCAACATCGTGGATCTCGGCCTGATTTATGACTGTCACCTGACCCCCGTCGGCACGGACAACTTCAAGGCCGACGTGAAAATGACCCTGACCGCGCCCGGCTGCGGCATGGGGCCGGTGCTCGCGCAGGACGTGCAAAACAAGCTCACCTCGCTGGAACCGATTGACGAGGCCAATGTCGAACTCGTCTGGGATCCGCCGTGGAACCAGAGCATGATGACCGAGGCGGCAAAACTGCAACTGGGACTGCTTTAAGCCGCAGATGGACACAGATGAAACACAGATGGGAAAACTTCCAACAGTTTTTGGAGTTCAATTTTTATCTGTGTTCCATCTGTGTTTCATCTGTGGCTAAAAAATCCGATGAATAAAACCGTTGACTGGTCCGCGCTGCGAAAGGATTTCCCGATCCTCGACCAGCAAGTCCATGGCAGGCCGCTGGTTTATTTCGACAACGCTGCCACCTCGCAAAAACCGCGCGCGGTGGTTGACGCGCTGGTGCATTACTACGAACACGACAACGCCAACGTCCATCGCGGCATCCATGAGTTGAGCAACCGCGCCACGACGGCCTATGAGGCCGCGCGCACCCGCACGGCAAAATTCCTCAACGCCAAAAGCAGCGACGAAATCATCTTCACACGCGGCACGACCGAGGGCATCAATCTCGTCGCCGCCGCCTGGGGCGCGAGAAATCTCAGGCCCGGCGACGGCATCCTGCTCACGGAAATGGAGCATCACAGCAATCTTGTGCCGTGGCAGATGATCGCGCAGCGCACCGGCGCGAAAATTTCCTATGTTCCCGTCACCGGCGACGAAGGCGCTTTGGATTTGTCCAAGCTTGACTCGCTGCTGACGAAACAGGTGAAAATTTTCTCGATGGTTCACATCTCGAACTCGATGGGCACGGCGAATCCGGTGGCTGAACTTTGCGCCCGGGCGCACCAGCTCGGCATCGTCACGCTCGTGGACGGCGCGCAAAGCGCCGGGCACCTGCCGGTGGATGTGCAGGCCGTCGGCTGCGATTTCTTCGCATTTTCCGGCCACAAAATTTGCGGGCCGACCGGCATCGGCGTGTTGTATGGCCGGCAGGAACTGCTTGACGCCATGCCGCCGTATCAGGGCGGCGGCGAAATGATTTTAAGCGTCGGCTACGACAAGACGGAATTCAAGCCCGCGCCGCACCGGTTCGAGGCCGGCACGCCGGACATTTCCGGCCCGATTGGTTTGCACGCCGCGATGGATTATCTTGACGCCATCGGCCGAGAAAACATCTGGCGTCACGATCAGGACCTGGCGAACTACGCTTGTGAAAAACTGGCCGCGCTGAAAAACATCCGCCTCTTCGGCCCGAAACAAAACCGCGCCGGGCTGGTGAGCTTTCTGCTCAAGGACGTTCACGCGCACGACGTGGTGACACTGGCGGACCAGGGCGGCGTGGCCTTGCGCGGCGGCCATCACTGCACGCAGCCGCTCATGCACAAGCTCGGCGTGGAATCCACCGCCCGCGCGAGTTTTTATTTCTACAACACCAGGGCCGAGGTGGACCGGTTTGTGGAAGTGGTGAAGGAGATACAGAAATTTTTCGGGCAATGAATTGAACCGCGAACTACGCGAACGAATTTAACGCGAGGTTTTTTTGACACGAATTTCACCCGCCTGCCGCGACGGGCGCGAGCACGGCGGGTGAAATTCGTGTCAAAGTTTTCTCGTTGAAAGCGTTTGTGTATTTCGCGTAGTTCGCGGTTTGATCTCGACAGTTAAGGCTTCCCCTCCATTTGGGACGCCGACACGGCGTCCCTCCCGGATTGCACGTTGAATTTGGACGGCATTACGCCGCCATTATTCCACCGAATCCAGCCGCAACTGGCACAGGCCGCAATCCACGGTCGCCGCGCCGGGCGTCGGCAGCAGTTGCGCCGGGATCTGGTAAAGATGCGCGTGTCCCTGCACCACCAGTCCGGCAGCGTGGAGTTTGGCCAGATGCTTGGACGCCATGTCCGCGCTGCATCCCACGGCCCGCGCAACTTCGAGGACCATGTGCGGCTGGCCATTGGCCAATTGCTTGAGAATCCGCCAGCGGATGGGATGGCTCAAGGCCGCCGCCAGCTTGTTCAGGTCCGGCAACGTCGTTGTTTTTGAGGTTTCAGCAGGCATAAATCGCGGTTTTATTGGGAAAAATCCGATTTCAACCGAATCATATGTATTGAGAGACTAAACCGATTAATTGTCAACAGAAATAAATGAATTTCAAGACTAGGTAGAATTATTGCGAGTCTAAATTCTATTATGCTAAAATGGAATAGATTTCCACTTAAACTAGATATATTCCCAATTGAACTAAATACATATCAACTTTGAATAAATAAAACCATTCTTGATCTAAACATGTTTCCACTAGGAATAAAATGAACTATGCTAGGTCTAAATGGATTTCCGCTCGCCCTGCATTTATTCCTGCTCGGTTGTCACCGGCTTGGCCTCGCCCTTGAGCGCACCGATCAGCGCGTGCCAGGAAAGAATCGCGCACTTCACGCGCGCCGGGTATTTGTGGACGCCCGCGAACACCGCGAGCTTGCCGACGTCGCCGTTCACCTTGCCGGTCGTGACCATTTCGCGCACGCGTTCAAACAGGGCTTCCGCCTCGGCCTTGGTCTTGCCCTTGACATTGTCCGTCAACAGCGACGCCGACGCCTTGGAGATGCAGCAGCCCGATCCGACGAAGCTCGCGTCCTTGATGACGTCGCCATCCAGCGTGAGGAACAGCTTGAGATTGTCGCCGCACAGCGGGTTGTGGCCCTGCGCCGAGCACGTCGCCGCCGGCAGCTCGTGGAAATTGCGCGGCTGCTTGCAGTGGTCCAGGATGACCTGCTGGTAAAGGTCGTTTAAGTCGTCGAACATATTTGTTTCACCACAGAGAACACAAAGAATTCAAAGATTCAAAACCGAAAATGCTTTGCGCTCTCTGTGGTCGGATTATTTCCCCAGCAGATGCGGGTTCGCTTCGAGGCGGTCCCACACCAGCCGGTCAATCACCGCGCGCGCCGGCTCGCACTTGATGCGCTCGATGATTTCGCCCGCGAAGGCGTGGATCAGCATCTGCCGCGCCATGTCCGTGTCAATGCCGCGCGAACGCAGGTAAAAAATGCTCTCGGCGTTCAACTGGCCGATGGTCGCGCCGTGCGTGCATTTGACGTCGTCGGCGTAAATCTCCAGTTGCGGCTTTGTGTCGGCGGTCGCGCCATCGGAAAGCAGCAGGTTTTTGTTCGTCTGCTTCGCGTCGGTTTTCTGCGCGAGGGGATGAACGTAAATCCGGCCGTGAAAAACGCCCTTCGATTTGTTGTCGAGGATGCCGTTGAAATACTCGTGGCTCGCGCAATGCGGCTGCGCGTGCTCGACGATCATGTGGTGGTCGGCCAGCTGCTCGTCCTTCGTCAGATAAAGTCCGTTCAGAATGCATTCGAGGCCTTCGCCCGCCAGTTTCGCGCGGATGTTGGTGCGCGAGAGCCGGGCGCCGAGCGCGAACGAATGGACGGTCGCATTGCTCGCGCGGCCAAATTCGCCGGCGATGGTCGCGATGTGAAACGCGTCCGCCGCCTCATCCTGCAGCTTGATGTGCTCGACCGCCGCGTGGTCGCCCGCAAGAATTTCCGTCACCGCGTTCGTGAAATACGCGGCGTTGCCGGTGTTGAAATAGCTTTCCACTACCGTCAGCCGGCTGTGCGCCTCCGCGATGATGAGGTTGCGCGGCAGATTCATCTCGCCGTCCTGCTTGGCGGACGAAAGGTGAATCAACTGCACCGGCTCGGCGACGGCGACGCCGGCGGGCACGAAAATAAACGCGCCGTCGGTGAAGAACGCCTGGTTCAGCGCGGCAAACGAGTTGTCCGCCGTGTGCGCGTATTTGCCGAGGTGCTTTTCCAGGAGCGTGGGATCCTCGGCGAGCGCGGCGGAAAGACTTCCAATCCGCACGCCGCCGGCAACCGGCTGGACGCTGGAAAGCTTTGCCGAGAAGAACCCGTTCACGAACACGAGCCGGCGGCCGGGCAGCCTGGTGAACGCCGCTGCGTCCAGCGCCTTGGTCTCCGCGCCGTTGACCGCAATTTCGCGCGCGAGTTGGAATGGCAGATTCGCGATGGGCGCGACGTTGGTGAACCGCCAGTCCTCGTCGCTCAATTTCGGAAAGCCGAGTCCGGCGAAACCGGCCATGCCGGCCTGGCGCAGCGACCGCAGCCATTTCGGCGACGGCGTGGCGGCTTCAAACTGTGAAAACTTTTCAACCAGCAGCTCCGTCCCGTTGTTTGCTTTCGGCGTCATGTTTAGAATGATTCTAATTATAAATCAGACCTTTAATTTCCCATGACGGGGGCTTTTACGCAATTGAAAACCGCCGCGAAAACCGGCGGCCCCGGAGGCGGCGCGAAATATATTTTGCCTTCGTCCGCTAGAATGGCATTTTGTCCGCCTCATGCTTTCGCAAGACGACATCAGGCACGCGCTCGCCGCCGTGAAGTATCCCGGTTTTTCGCGCGACATCGTTTCGTTCGGCCTCGTGAAGGAAATTTCCGCCGCGAACGGTTCGGTGAGCGTGGCGATGCAACTGACCTCGCCGAATCCCGAGGCCGCGCAGCAGATCAAGGCCGGAGCCGAGCGGGTTCTCAAAAATCTGCCGGGCGTGGATCACATTCACGTCGAGGTGCGCCTGCCCGCCACCGGCCAGGCCGCGCCGGGGAATCCGTTCGCCGGTCAAAAAGGCGTTCCCGGTGTCCAACGTGTCATCGCGGTGGCCAGTGGCAAAGGCGGCGTTGGCAAATCCACCTGCTCGGCGAATCTCGCCTGCGCGCTCAAACAGCTCGGCGCAAAAGTCGGCCTGCTGGACTGCGACATTTACGGGCCGAGCATTCCGTTGATGATGGGCGTTCACGAACGTCCGACCGTCAATGCCGCCGAGCGTCTCGTGCCACCGTCCAATCACGGCGTGAAGGTGATGAGCATCGGGCTGCTGCTCGAAGACGACCAGCCGGTGATCTGGCGCGGGCCGATGATCACGAAAACCATCAACCAGTTTTTGATGGCGGTCGAATGGGGCGATCTGGATTTCCTGCTGGTGGATCTGCCGCCGGGCACGGGCGACGCGCAGCTTTCGCTGTGCCAGGCCGTGCCGCTCGACGGCGGCGTCATCATCAGCACGCCGCAGGAGGCGTCGCTCGGCGTCGTGCGCAAAGGCATCGCGATGTTCAAAAAATTGAACGTGCCGATCCTGGGCATCGTGGAAAACATGAGCTACTTCACCGCGCCGAACGGCGAGCGCGTGGAAATTTTCGGCCACGGCGGAGGCCAGGCGGAGGCCGCCCGGCAGGACGTGCCGTTTCTCGGCGAAGTGCCGGTCTTCACCGAAATCCGCGAAGGCGGCGACCGGGGAACGCCGATTGTGGTCTCCACGCCGGACCACCCGGCGGGCAGGGCGTTCATCCAGATTGCCGAAGCATTGCGGAAGAAACTGGGCTAACTTGCCTCATGCTGGTTGAAACCGAAATTGGCGCGGAGTCGCCGATGCGCGACGTGTTGGGAAAATTTCCCGGTGCGCAGCGGGCGCTGTTTCGGCGGTATTACATCGGCGGCTGCAGCAGTTGCGGTTTTCAGCCGGCGGAGACCTTGGCGGAGGTCTGCGCGCGGAACGGCAATTTGAACGTGGCCGAGGTGCTGGTGCACATCCAGTCCAGCCACGGGCAGGACGCGAAAATTTTGCTTTTGCCGAAGGAGCTTGCCGGGTGGTTGCAAAATGACAAATCGGTGAAGCTGGTGGACGTGCGTTCGCGCGAGGAATTTGAGGCGGTGAATTCGCCGGTTCAGTTTTGCTTTCGCAGGATGTGATGCGGGAAATCATGGCCGCCGGCTCGAACACCAGTCCGATTGTCGTCATTGATCACGCCGGCAAGAACGGCCTCGACGCGGCGGCGTATTTCATGGGCCACGGCTTGCAGAACGTTCGCTGTCTGCGTGGCGGCACTGACGTCTGGGCGCAGGAAATTGATCCGAAAATGCGGCGTTACAAACTCGGCTAAATGTTTTCACCGCCGGGACGCAGAGGCACGGAGAAAAATATTTTCAAGCTCGGCGTCTCGGCGGTTCAAAAACTACACATTGAACTTGAACAGCATTACGTCGCCGTCTTTCACGACGTATTCCCGGCCTTCCATGCGGTAAAGTCCCTTTTCGCGCGCGACGGCGACGGAACCGCATTTCATCAAATCGTCGTAGGCCACGGTCTCGGCCTTGATGAAGCCGCGCTCAAAGTCGGAGTGGATCACGCCCGCCGCCATGGGCGCGGTGTCGCCGGCGTGAATCGTCCAGGCGCGAACCTCTTTTTCGCCGGCGGTCAGGTAAGTCCGCAGGCCGAGCAGGTGATAGGTGGCGCGGATGAGGTTGCCGGCGCCGGATTCCTCCACGCCGAGTTCCTTGAGGAATTGCTTCGCCTCGTCGGCTGACAAATCAATGAGGTCGCTCTCGATTTGCGCGCTGATGACGACGGCTTCGCAGGCGAGGTGCGTCTGGACGTATTCGCGCACTTTCAGGACAAATGGATTTTTGTCGGCGGTCGCCAAATCGCCTTCCTTCACGTTGCAGGCGAAAATGGTGGGCTTGTCGGTGAGCAGGAAGAAATTTTTGGCGACGACTTTTTCCTCCGGCGTGAGCTGGACGGCCAGCGCGAGCTTGCCGGAGTTGAGCACGGGTTCAAATTTCGCGAGCACGGCGTCCTCGGCGACGGCGGCCTTCTCTCCGCGCTTCACGTCCTTGGCCAGTTTTTCGCGGCGCTTCTTGATGTTGTCGAGGTCGGCGATGACGAGTTCGGTGTTGATGATCTCGATGTCGCGCACGGGATCAATCGAGCCGGTGACATGGTGGATGTCCGGGTCCTCGAAGCAACGGACGACCTGGACGATGGCGTCCACCTCGCGGATGTGGGAGAGGAATTTGTTGCCGAGGCCCTCGCCGTCGCTCGCGCCCTTGACGAGGCCGGCGATGTCCACGAATTCAACCGCCGCCGGGATGATGACGGTGGTTTTGGCAATTTTGGCGAGCGGTTCGAGGCGCGCGTCCGGCACGGTGACGACACCGACGTTCGGCTCGATGGTGCAAAAGGGATAGTTTGCCGCCTGGGCCTTGCGGGTGCGGGTGACGGCGTTAAACAGGGTTGATTTGCCCACGTTGGGCAGTCCGACGATTCCAGCTTTAAGCATAAATTAATTGTAGATCTGGCCGGGCAGCACGCGTTCCTCCAGTGGCGGGAGTTGCTGATGCCGGTTGTGTTTGGCAAGGTGCCACGCAATGTTGGCGCCCTGGATGATGCCGAAAATGATGAGGCAGATGCCGGAAAAATGCTGGAGGCGCAGCAGCGTCTTCCCGCTGAACCGTCCGTGGCCGCGCGACACGCCGAAGCTCAGGGCGGTGAACCAGGTGTTCGTGCCCAGGGCGACGCTCCCGACGCACGCGGCCTTGGCGGCGAACGAGTCGGCGTCCACCCAGTCGCGCGCCATGAGGTTCGCCGCGAGGACGATCCAGAACAGCAGCACGCCGAGGTTGCCCAGCACGCGCGCGAAGCCGGTCATGAAGGCCGAGTGCGGATGAAATTTCTGCTCGATGCGCGTCTCGATTTTTTCCGAGGCGGTGTCGAGCTTGGTCGGCACGCTGATGGTTTTGGCCAGCAGAAATTTGAAGCCGATGAACAGGATGAAGACGAAGCTGAACACCTGCATGAACGCCTGCACGACGCCGTGGTCAAGCAGCGAGGAGAAGCCGGTGAACGAAAAGGCGCAGTAAATGGTCTCCATCGCCGACGCGCCCAGGCCGATGAGCAGCGCCCAGAGGAAGCCGCGCTGCGTGCCTTCGTTGAGAATGGTCAGGTTGATGGGGCCGACCGGGATCGAGGAAAAAATCAGGCCGCAGAAATAACCCGCCAGCGCGGCCAGCAAAACTGGATGGGTCTCGGCCATGTCAGTTCTCCGCCTCCGGCTCGTCGTCGTCTTCCTCCTCGATTTCCCTGCGCCAGGCGTGCGAGAGGCGCGGCCGCACAAAGCCGTAAAGCAGATACGCCGTGAAAAACAGCGGCAGGACGTAATACAGGATCTTTTCGCGCAAAATCAAGAGGCAGCCGAGGAACAACGCGCCGATCACAATTTTCAGGAACGTGGTCGTGGAGCGCAGCCCCAGCGATTTGAAGCTCGGATACTTCACTTCGCTGACCATCATCGCGGACAAAAACACCAGCACCACCGGCAGCAGGTAGCCCCAGTGGCCGAGATTTTTTTCCTTTTCGTTCAGCTTGATGATGAACAGCGTCAGCGAGGCGACTAGGCCGGCGGCGGAGGGGATCGGAAAGCCGAGAAAATCCTTGCCCGCGCCCGGCGCACTCATGGTGGAGAGACAGTTGAACCGCGCCAGCCGGAACGCGCCGCAAATCAGATAGATCGAGGCGATGAACCAGCCGATTTCGGCGTAGTCGTCGCTGAACACGTCGTGCAGCACCACGCGATGGACCAGAAACGCCGGGGCCGCGCCGAACGAAATCAGGTCCGCCAGCGAATCAAATTCACGTCCGAACGGGCTTTCGTGCCCGCCCATGCGCGCGACGCGGCCGTCGAACAAATCAAAGATGCACGCGAGCAAAATGAAAGCGAGCGCCACTTTGATCTGGCTGTAATCGCCCGCGCCAAGATTCGCCTCGACAATTTTGGTCAGCGCCACGAAGCCGCAGAACAAATTTCCCGCCGTGAACAGGTTCGGCAGAAAATAGATTTTCAGCCGCTCGCCGGCCGGCGGCGCGGATGGGTTGGTTGGCGGCTTGGTTTCCATTGCGTTCAGGTCAGTTCCGCCAGAATGGATTCGCCGCCGACCACGCGGTCTCCGAGCTGGACTTTGATTTTGGCGGTTGGCGGCAGATAAACCTCCACGCGCGAGCCGAATTGAATCAGGCTGATGCGTTCGCCGCGCTGCACGAGGTCGTTTTGCGCGATCCACGGCACGATGCGGCGCGCGATCAGGCCGGCGATGAGGCGCACGCCGATTTTTCCGCCCGCCGGCTCGCCGGACTCGATGCCGATCAAGACATTTTCATTGTATTTCGAGCTGTCGGCGCGCATGGCGTTGAGATACTGGCCGGGCGAGTGTTTGAAATAGGCGATGCGCCCGGCCACCGGCGCGTTCTGGACATGCACGTCAAACACGGAAAGAAAAATGGAGATGCGCCGGCATTCGCCGCCGAGAAAGTCCGGTTCGGTCGTCGTGTCAATCGTGTCCACCTTGCCGTGGCCGGGCGCGAGGACGAGATTTTTCCCGGCCGGCGGATCCGGGTCCGGGTCGCGGAAAAAATAAAACGTGAAGAGGGTGAACAGCACCCACAGCACCAGCAGCACCCCGGCCAGGCCCAGCACAAAGGCGCCGATGACCTTCGCCAGAAAGGCGACGGCCAGCAGCACCAGCACCAACGTGCCGGCCAGGCCGATGAGGGTCAGCGCGGACTGCGCCGCTTTGCCAGAGTGTTTCACGGCGGTAAAATAAAATTTTTCGGCGGCACTTGCAATTCGGCATTTTCAGTGCAAGTTGGCTTTCGTCGCAAAGAAAGGCGACGATGCAGCAGAAAACTCAAATACCATTATGTCATTACACACACCTGACCTCACGAAATTCCCCCCGCGCAGCCCGCGGGTGCGGCTCGGCGGCTATGCGATCCTGCCGCGCATGCTGGACAAGGGCCGCGCCACCATCGCCGGCAAAAACGGCGAGTATCACTACGCCTGCCCGCTGGACCAGCAGTTCCTGACCTTTGCCGGCATTGACCCGGAGGCGTTGAAAAAAGAACTGCCCAAGAGCGACACGGAAGTGCTGGCCTGGATTCAGAAGCATGCCGAGCACCCGCGCACCGCGCCGGAAGTCATCGCGTGGACGCAGTGGCAGGAAAACCGCGCGCCGGACAATCCCGAAGGCCGCGAGTTCCTGAACGAACTGCACAAAAAAGGCGCTCCCAACCGCGAGGACATCGTGACGTGGTTTGACGCGCTGGACATGGACGACTATGTGAGCTTCGGCGGCGAGGCCTGAATCTTCCGTGACAAGCAAGCCGGCACGCGGCGCAAAACCGCGCACCGGTTTGGGCCGGTTGAATAAAAGAGAATGGTGAATGTTTTTTCCCTTGTCACCGACCGGCCATAAATGACCGGTCGCAATTTGCCGTTGACGGAGCTGCCCGGCCGGAGAGACACAATGCCGCGAAACACCAGGGCGTTTCGCAACTTGAAATCCGCGCGGCCGGATAAACAACTTTTCACGCCGGCGCCGGGTGGCCGGCGACTATTCAACTTCCACTGTCACCACACCGAGAATTTTGGCTTCGCGGCGTTGCAGCAGGCGGCCCAGCGGCGTGAGGGCCAGCCAGTAAATCAAAATCAGCACACCGCAGAGCAAGGCGGAGCAGATAAGGTTGACGGGCACGAACGCCGGCAGGCCGGCCCGGTGCCAGAGCCAGGCCAGCAGTGGCGCGGCGAACACGGGAGCCATCGCGACCGGCAGCAGCATTTGGCACAACATCATTACGAACATCGCCAGCCCGGGCATTTTGGTCGGCTTCATGGTGCCGGGCTGGACGCGGAACGGCATCAGGATGGAGAGCAGGTTGCCGCCAAGGCTGGCGATCAACAGCAGGGTCAAGAGCTGGAACAGCGCGGCGACCACCGACAGCGGCGGCAAATGCAGCCACACCGAAACCAGCGCCAGCAGGATCAGGCCAAAGCTGAAGCCGACGGGCAGGATGGCGAGATTTTTTCCGAGCAGGACCAGCCGCCGGTCCGCCGGCGAAAGAACCAGGGAACGGAAGCCGTCGCGGTCGAAACCAAACTGGTTCGCAAAAAACTGAATGAGGAGGAAGGTTGAGAAGGTCACCACGCCGGTGGCAATGAACGGACTGGCCGAGCCGGGCAGTTGCGGCGGCGACCGGAAAAACACCATCGCGCAGACAATCAGCATTGAAAGCACCTGGCCGCCGAGGGCCATTTTTACTTCCGGCGCGCGGAGCAGCGAACGAAACGTGGCGAGCGCCAGCGCGGCCGATTGTTCCGGCACGGCGGGCAGCCGCCATTCCAGAAAGCGGGGTCCGGATTTGACGGGCGCGCGGGGAGTTTTCGCGGCGGTGCCGACGGGCGGGCGGCGCTCCGCGGTTTTGCCGCCGGTCTCGCCGTGATAAAACTTCACCGTGCCGCGATACGCGCGGCGCAGTCCCAGCGCTGCGAAGCCGAGGCAGCCGAGCGTGCCATACAACGCGGGCAGCACCTGTTTCTCGGCCAGTCGCTGTGCGCCGAGTGACACCCACAGCGGCGGGATGAATCCTTGCGCCGCGACCAGCTTGTCGAACAGTTCACCGGTGGCCGCATTGCGGGCGGAATTTTGGCTGGAATCGGAATGACGGCCAAAGACGTTGAAATAAAGATTCGGGCCTTGGGCCAGCAAAATGAACGACAGCGAAATGCACATGATTACCGTGCGCCGGCGGCGCGGGTTGCTCATCATGGACGCCAGCCAGCCGCGCAGACAATACGTCCACGCCGTGATCATCACGACCATGCTCAACGCCAGCGGAATCAGCAGCGCCATCTCCGGCCCGCGCGCAATCACCAGACCGATGGCCAGCCCCAGCATGACGGGAACCATCACGATGATGCTCAAGGTGAAGTGCGAGACCAGGTAATTGACGACGAACAACTGGCCGAGCGCGACCGGCAGATGCATGAGCTTTTGCAAATCAACCGTCTCCGAGCGCTGGAGTTCCGTAAGCAGTCCGATCATCCAAAAAAATAAAAATCCGACCGTGACTCCAAGCCAGACGCCCATGATGACCGGCGGCTTCGCGTCGCCCAGACCGAACGCCGCTCCCAGCACGGCGGCCGTGAAACAGCCCACCGTCAGCACGACCGCGCCGGCGCCGGCCAGCACGGCGAGCAGCTCGCCGAGGCCGCCGCTGCGCGCCCATTGATTGCGCATCAGCCGCCAGCGCAGCCACAGGATCGTCTTGAGCTGCTCCGGGTTCATTCCAGCCAGCTTAATTTTTGCGCCTCGTGCTCGCCGTTGCCGACGACCGCGAGAAACTTGTCCTCCAGCGAACCGTCCCGGTGCAATTCCTCCATCGTGCCTTGATGCACCAGTTTTCCCTGCGCGATGATGCCGACATCCGTGCAAAGCTTTTCGACAATTTCCAAAATGTGCGACGTGAGGAAAACCGTTGCGCCGCGCCCGACGCATTGTTTGAGGGTGTCGCGCAACACCCGCGAAGCCACCGCGTCCACGCCCTCGAACGGTTCATCCAGAAACAGCAAATCCGGATTCGGTATCAGCGCGGCGGCGAGCGCGAGCTTCTTTTTCATGCCGTGCGAAAATTCCACCGTCAGTTTTTTTTCTTCGTGCGCCAGCTCCATCATCGCCAGCAATTCCTCGGCGCGGGCGCGCACCGTGTCGCGCGGCAGCAAATACATGCGCCCGATGAACGTGAGATACTCGCGGGCGGTCAGGTTGTCGAACAGGGCGAGGTTCTCCGGCACCACCCCAATGCGACGCTTCACTTCCAAGGCGCGTCTGGGATCGCCTGTGTCCTCGCCCAGAATGCGGATGGTTCCGCTGCTGGGGGCCAGCAACCCCGTAAGCATCTTGATGGTCGTGGATTTGCCCGCGCCGTTTGGGCCTAGAAAACCGTAGAACCGTCCGGCCTCGACGCGGAGGGTCAGATCATCAACGGCGCGAAATTTCCCGAAGTCCCGCGTCAAATTGGTGGTTTCAATGGCGATATTCATGGCGTGCTGATGCGCGGAAGCTACTGGGCGTTGCCGGCGGCCGCAATGGGAAAATTTACCGGTTCCCATTGACCGTCGGCGTGCAATCAAATTAAAACTCCAATGTGCCGCTATTGCCGCCTTCCGCCCATTCTGCGCCGAGCAGTTCCGCTTGTTCCAAAACTGTCTGCGCCGCCTTTCCCTGTTGGTCTGGCGGATAGCCGTATTTGCGGAGAAGGCGGCGGACGAGGACGCGGATGAACCAGTTTGCCATCGTGTTTGGCGAGCGATTTTTTACACCGGGGCTGGTCCCGGTGCAAAAGGATAAAAACCAATAACCCGACCCAAACACAAACTTTCAGATACTACCGGCACGCACCGCCCATGAATCAGCCGGCACCTCACCGGCCTGGGGGGCCACGGTCATCGTGGCCAATCCCCGGAAGCTCCATGCCATCACCCGCCACGAGCGCAAGTGCGACCGGCGGGACGCCCAAATGCTCGCCCGGCTGGCGCGCGCGGACGCGGCCCTGCTGCATCCCATTCAACACGGCACCGCCCAGGCCCAGCTTGAGCAGGGGTTTGCCGGGGTCAATCACGGCCGTGGGCAAGGGCTGGCGCGGCGGGATGATCTTCACCACTGCGGGCTTGTCAGAAGCCGCGGCCAGGACTACGGTTGGGGATGTCATGATGGGCTTGAGGATGTATTCTTGCATAGATGTGATGATTGATTGTTGGAACGGCGTTCCCAGCGTGGCACTGAATGGCGCCGCGTTCAAC
>Ga0181535_10000603_pt1 | contig 52257 bp, 45 predicted proteins | sample PEATcosm2014_Bin_44_FD_119774 | JGI IMG/M metagenome (GOLD analysis project Ga0181535, IMG submission 119774) | Peatland microbial communities from MTU Mesocosm Facility, Houghton, MI, USA - PEATcosm2014_Bin17_30_metaG | ecosystem: Environmental > Terrestrial > Soil > Wetlands > Peat | place... | reverse complement strand
TCTTGAGATCAGATCGTGGGCAGGTTTCCAGCACATCAACCCCGAAGAATAGCGATGAGCCATGAGAAGCTGTGCCCCGTTCATCGCAGTTTCATCGCGATGAGCGGGTCTTGAGATCAGATCATGGGCAGGTTGCCAGCACATCAACCCCAAAGAATCGCTATACACCATGAGAATCTGTGCATGAGAAGCTGTGCCCCGTTCATCGCAGTTTTATCGCGATGAGCGGGCGTGCGGGTGGCTTGAGGTCAGATCGTGGCCTGACTATGATGGAGCCATGCCGTACGGTCTGAAACGGTTCCAGAAAGCAGAAGCTCTCCACTTCATTACTTTCAGTTGCTTTCACCGTCTCCCCCTTCTCGATGCGCCAGACCCCAAAAACACTGTTGAGGCCATACTGGAACTGACTCGTGCACGACATCAGGCGAGGGTTTACGCCTACGTCCTGATGCCCGAGCACGTCCATATACTCATCAACGAGCCACCATCGATTCTCGTGGCCCAGTTTCTCAAAGCCGTAAAGCAGATCACTTCGCGCAAACTGAGAGGCCAGCATGAGAAGTTCTGGCAGGAACGCTACTTTGACCGTAACGTCCGTGGTGAAGATGCCCGCTCTGAAGTGATACGTTACATTCATCGGAATCCAGTAAAGCGCGGATTGGTTACATCTCCCGGAGAATACCAATGGAGTAGCTTCAACCACTACGCAACTGGTATTCGAGGAGCGGTTGAAATCGAGTCAGAGTGGACGGCAAGACTTCGCGTCCCACTCCTCGCGATAAAGCCGCGATGAATGGGGCACAGCCTTCTATCTTGACTAATGATCGAAGGAGACAGAATCGATGCCGGGGCCACCTGCCCATGACGACCACTACAAAAATACGGTTGAGGAGCTCTTCTATGACAGTAGAGGCCTGGAAATCTTTGTGCGATGTATTGACAGTAGTGTTGCTGGGATTCACCTTCCTTGCCGGAGCTGGTGTACTCCTAACCGGCAACATTATCAATAAACGCCAATCTGAACAATTGAAGACTTTTGATTTCGACATGACGAAAGCAAAGTCCGAACTAGTCACTCAACAAGAGAGAGCAGCAATAGCAGAAGGAAATATAGCGCTGGCCGAGCAACATGCGGCAGAGGCAAATGCCAAAGCCGAGGGCTTCCGCCTCGATATTGCGAACGCTAATGAGCGCGCCGGGAAGGCACAAGAAAGTCTGGCTCTTGCGGAACAACACGCAGCGGAAGCGAATACGAAAGCAGAGGGATTTCGGCTAGACATCGCCAAGGCAAACCAAGCGTCTTCCGAGGCCCAAGCACAAGTAGCGGGAGCTACCGCCGAAGCGGCAAAGGCTAATCTCGAACTGGAGCGGATAAGGACACCGAGGTCTCTAACTAACGCTTTAGGTCTAACAGACTCCCTAAAGACTTTCAATGGAACGGAGTACACGTTTATTGGCTGTTTCCAAGACCAAGATTCGATAAACCTGCTGATACAACTCGACAAGGCATTAGCAGACGCCGGATGGACGCGAGGCAAATTGCCACCCCAAAATTCCTTCGGGGACATCCAACTCAATATCTCGAAGGATTTTGCTGTTCCGATTACTTCGCGGTCAGGCGTATACGTGGGAGCGCAGACTACTGGAACGGTGGATGAGCTCAAAGCAATACCCGTGCACCTGCTTCCGGAATACATCAGAGCGGCGATGGCCTTAAAGGGCGGATTAGCTTCCGGTATTACCCCTCCAGAGGGAGACCTTGGCCCCCTTCCAGTTGATACAGGCAATTCCACCAGCGTGTTTATTCTTATCGGAAAAAAACCGTAAGCATTCGGGATGGGAAGGTGGCCCACACATCACTGTATCAAGGACTGCGCCCCGTTCATCGCAGTTTTATCGCGATGAGCGGGCGGGTTGCGTACCCAAATTTTTCGAATCCTAACCTTTCCTCAAATCTCCGAGACAAGTCCCTTCTGCAATTTTGAGTTTCTCTACAGCCTGGTAGCTCGCACCCCTGCGAATTGCGCCGCTGTGCAGGCTATTGCGGTCAAATTCACCTTAAAAACCGCTGAATTGCCTCGTTTTTGGATCAATTATTTCAGAATTCGATGTATGTCTATGCACACCTTTCGCTGCCCGCAAAGCCCTGTTACCCACAAAATCGTGTAGTTAGAGCGTCACTTCTGCCGGGCGCCCAGGTCTCGATTTCGGAGACCTGGGAGACCAATAATTCCACGAGGTCTCTGACCGCTAGAAGATGTACCAACTGGGTGCCCCACCCTCGGCGCGTCTTTGTTTTTGCGCCTAGGGTGGGATACCACCGCACTCTAGGCAAAATACAAAATGATACTGTCAGAGACTAGGCCTGCGTTCATCTTGCAGCGGCAACCGCTTGCCCATTCACAACCGAGCCAACCAATTTCCCCGCTCGATCCACGGCCACCAGACTGGCCACTCTGCCAACAGCGACGGAACCAACCTGATTGCCCAGGCCAGTCATGGCTGCCGGGTTCACGGTCGCCAGACGCAGAGCCTGTTCCAGCGGCGCGCCGGTAAATTTCATGAAATTTGTGAGGGCGAGGTCGAGCGTGAGTACGCTGCCGGCCAGCACGCCGCCAGCCATGGCTCTGCCCTGGGCAACCTGCACCGCAAACCCGCCCAGATAATACTCGCCGTCGGGCATTCCCGCGGCGCTCATCGCGTCGGTCATCAGAATGGCCCGCTCCGGCCCCTTGGCTCGCCACCACAACTTCGCCATCTCCGGAGCGGTGTGGATGCCATCGCAAATCATCTCCGCATAAAGCGAATCGCAGGTGAGAACCGTGCCCAGAATGCCCGGCTCGCGATGATCCAGCGGCCGCATGGCGTTGAAGGTATGCGTTGCGCTGATGGCTCCGGCACGAATGGCGGCTTGGGTTTCGGCGGCAGTGGCGTTTGAGTGGCCCAATGAGATGCGAACGCCGCGTGAGCGAGCGTGCGCAGCCAGTTCGGGCGCTCCAGGCAGCTCGGGCGCCAGCGTCATCAGCCGAATGTGGCCCTCGGCGGCTTCATAGAACCGGTCGAAGAGGGCAATATCGGGCGCCATCAGGCACTCGGGCGGATGGACGCCGCGCTTGGCGTGGGAAAGAAACGGGCCTTCCAGATGAATGCCGATGGGCCGCGCCTGGCCATCGACTGGCGGCTGCGCCATCAATTTTGCCAGCCCCGAGAGCGACCGCAGAGTCGCATCCAGCGGCGCGGTCACCGTAGTGGGGAAAAAATTGCCTGTACCGCGCGAGGCCAGGAAGCTGCTGATGGCGCCGAGCGCCTCGGCCGTGGCCTCCATTGCGTCGTGGCCTTTGGCCCCGTGGGTGTGCACGTCAAAAAACGCCGGGGCCAGTGTTGCGCCGGGAAAGTCAAGAACGCGCGCCGCGCCGGGAAGATCGCCGGATGCACGCGTGGAAATGGAGGCAATCTGGCCGTCTTCGATCGCTACCACGGGCAAGTCGATCAGCCCGGCGCCATCCCAAAGCCGCTCCGCTGTAAGTATCGTTCGCATAGTGTCAATTATTACAGGCACAGCGCCCTCCCGATCAACCGCTCCTCGAATCTGCGCGCCGGACGAGCGTGAGCGGCCCTTTCTTTGCTAGAGTTTGGTCATGCATACCACGGCGCAGTTGGCGGTTTCCTGTACGGCTTTCATTCTTGGAGCAGGGGTTCTTGCGGCGCAGACCATCGATTTGCCCACCAGCAAGCAGTTGATTGGAGAGATTCCGGGAAATCCCCAGCGGTTGAACAGTCTGCCTATCTCGATGGCCATTTCTCCGGACGGACGCTATGTGGTCACAGTGAACGCCGGTTACGGCACCTTCGAATCGCACTACAAGCAGTCGCTGGCGGTGCTCGATACGCGCTCCGGCGCCGTGGCGGACTTTCCCGACGACCGCACTCTGGTGAGAGCCAAGCAGACGCTCTACTCCGGCCTGGCGTTCAGCCGCGACGGAAATCATGTGTACGCGAGCATGGCCTCGATGACCGACCCGCTTGACGGCGGCAAGGACAAGACCGGCAGCGGCGTTGTGGTGTACCGCTTCACCGCGGGAAAAATCTCGCCGGAACGCATGATTCAGTTGCCCCTCCAGCAGCTCGCTCCTGGCAGGAAAACCAAGCTGCCCGGCGGAGCGGAGAGCGACAAGGGGGTGCCCTATCCGGCCGCGATCGCGGTGGTTGGCCCGGCCGGCGCAGAGAAGCTTCTGGTCGCCGATAACCTCTCCGACGACGTTCTGCTGCTCGATGCCGCGAGCGGCCAGATCGAGAAGCGATTCGACCTAGCCGAAAGCGATGCCGTGCCTTCCACGTATCCCGTTGCCCTGGCGGTTTCAAAGGACGGCGGGCGCGCCTTTGTCGCCTTGTGGAACGCATCGGAGATTGTGGAACTCGACCTGGCCAGGGAAACTGTGGAGCGCAAGCTCACCTTGCTCAAGCCTTCCAGCCCAATCGCTCCTGGCACGCACCCTTGCGCTCTGGAGCTCTCGCCCGATGGGCGGACCCTCTACGTCGCGCTGGCCAACCGCGATGCCGTTGCCGCCGTGAATGTGAATGCCGGCCAGTTCTCCGTGAAGGGCTACTTCGATACCCGCCTGCCGCACCAGGGCTACTTTGGCGCGGAACCGGTGGCATTGGCGCTGAACGCCGACGGCAGCCGCCTTTATGTGGCCAATATGGGCAGCGATGCCGTTGCCGTGGAGGACACCGGAAAGCTGACACCGAGAACAGCCCGAAAGGCCATGGTTGAGCCCCTCGGCTTTGTGCCCACCGAATGGATGCCCATGTCGATGGTCTTTCTTCCTACACCCTCCGGCGGCAGGCTCTATGTCGCCACAGCCAAGGGCAAAGGGACCGGCCCGAACAACGCGCTCCAGCCGGCGACAGCGGCATCAAAGTTTGTGTGGTCCAGGCCTTTCACCTACATCGCCACGCTTCTCTACGGTTCTGTGGCCACCTTGGACGCGGCCGGGATCGAGAAGAATTTGCCGCTGTGGACCGAAGCGGTACTCGACTCCAACCGCATGAAAGCAGCCGAAGAGAAGATTGCCTTTGCCGGGGGCGCGCAGAACCGCATCCAGCACGTGATTTACATCCTCAAGGAGAACCGGAGCTACGATCAGATTTTCGGCGACCTGAAGAAGGACGGCAAGCCGGTGGGCAATGGCGATCCCAGCCTGACCATGTACGGCGAAGAGATTACGCCCAACCAGCACAAGCTGGCCCTGCAATTCGGCGTACTCGACAACTTTTACGATTCCGCCGAAATCTCCGGCGACGGCCACGTCTGGTCGAATGCCGCCATCGGCACGGACTATCTGGAAAAGACCTGGCAGCAGGGCTATCGCGGCGGGCAGCGGACTTATGACTACGAGGGCGTGGTGGCCGACGGTTATCCGCTGCTGCAGAAGATTCCCGACGTGAACGAGCCGGCCAGCGGCTATCTGTGGGGTAATCTGGCTGCCCACGGCAAGAGCTACTACCACTTCGGCGAATATATCTCCTCGACGTTTTGCAATGCGGCGAAGGTTGCGGACCCGCAACTGGGGGCAATGCTCGCCGGCAGCACCTGCGCGCGCAACGCCGTTGCGCCGGGCGAGGCGTTTCCTCCGGAGTGGGGCGGCGAGAAAAGCAAATGGCCCTGGCCCATTCCGCTGATGGCCTCGAACGTGGCTACCAAGGCGGAGTTGGTGGGCCACTTCGCCGTGGAGGCGCCGGATTTCAACCTGATGATCCCCGACCAAGTGCGGATTGAAGTTTTCCTGCGGCATTTGCAGGGCTGGATCGCGGACAAGGCGCAGGGCAAGGAGACCATGCCGAACTTCGTGCTGATTCGTCTGCCCGACGACCACACCGCGGGCACACGGCCCGGCGGACCCACGCCCAAGTCCTCGGTGGCCGACAACGATCTGGCGGTCGGACGCGCGGTGGAAGCCGTCTCCCACTCGCCCTTCTGGGACGACACCGCATTTTGCATTCTGGAAGACGACGCCCAGAACGGCGGCGACCACGTGGACGCCCACCGCAGCACTGCGCTGATCGTCAGCAAATACGCTCCGCACGGGACCGGCGGAGCGCCCTTTGTGGACAGCCGCTTCTACTCCACCGTGAGCATGATCCGCACCATGGAGTCGCTGCTCGGCCTGCCTCCAATGAACAATAACGACGCCTTCAGCTCGCTGATTTCCACGCTCTTCACCGGCCCCGGCGACCAGCCAGCTTTTGCGGCCGATTACTCGAACCGCGACAATGGCCTGATCTACGCAGCCAACCCGCAGACGGCCGCGGGAGCCAGGGAAAGCATGAAGATGGACTTCCGCCACGCTGATCGCGCCCCCGCCGAAAAGCTGAACGTGATCCTGTGGAAAGATGCCATGGGCAACGCGCCTGTTCCGGCCATGTTGAAAGAGCGCCACAAGAAAAACACGAAGGATGACGACGATTAAGGATGTGGCCGGGTTTTCCAGGCTTCGATTCTGAGACCTGGAAAGCCACAAATCTCAAACGGCCCCGCTCATCGGCCAATTACACTGTTCCCATGACAAAGCGCATCGGCATCCATCTGGGCACGGCGGGCGGGGCATCAAACGCCATCGAGCAGGCGCGGGAGATTGGCGCCAACACCTTGCAGATTTTTTCGTCGAGCCCGCGCATGTGGCGCGCGCCCAAGATCGACCCCAAACAGGCCGTGCGCATGAAAGAACTGCGTGTTGCCCTTGATGTTGGCCCTTTGGTAATTCACACGAGCTATCTGGTCAACGTATGTAGCCAGACGGTCGAGGTGCGCGAGAAGAGCGTTGCGGCCTTTCGCGGCGAGATCGAGCGGGCGCTGGCGCTGGGAGCCGAGTATCTGGTGCTGCATCCCGGCTCGTGGAAGGGACTGACCCGCGACGAGGGCCTCAAGTTAGCCGCGGATTCGATCACCCGCGCCATCGACGGCCTCGCGTGGCAGGAAACTCCGTTCCATATCCTCATCGAAAACACGGCGGGAGCGGAATTTTCGCTGGGCGGCAGCTTTGATCAGGTGGCTGAGCTGGTGGAGCGGCTCAAGCCGACCGCGCCCATGGGTGTCTGCCTGGATACCTGCCACACTTGGGTCGCTGGCTACGATCTTGTGTCTCCCGAGGGTTATGAGCAAACCGTAGCCCAGGCCGCCGCGACCGTTGGATTGGACGCGGTGCGCGTCTGGCACATGAACGACGCCAAGGCCGCGCGCGGCTCCAAGCTCGACCGCCATGAGCAGATCGGCAAGGGCACCATGGGGCTTGAACCCTTCCGCCGCCTGCTCAATGACGAGCGATTTGCCCACGCCGCCTTCATCGCCGAAACCCCGGTGGACGCGCCCGGCGACGAGGAACGGAATGTGGGTGTGCTCAAGAGCCTGGTGAAATAGCGACAAAATTCTTGGTTGAACTCACGGTAGCATTATGCTACCGTGAACGTATGAGTCAGCCAGTCAAACTTTCGGATGCGCTGGTGCTGGATGCCCGGATTGCCGGAGCAACGCAGGAGCGCTCGATTGCCGGGCAGGTCGAGTTCTGGGCCAAGTTGGGGCGATCTATGGACCTGTTGTTGGATGGGCGGCAAGTGCTGGCGCTGCGCAGGAGTGCCGGAGCGCAGCCACTGTCGGAGGCTCTGGCTTCCGTTGATACTCCAGCAGGCCGGAAGCGATTGGCGGATGTTCTCGCGAGTCAGCCTTACCCACACTACAAGCAGTATTCCGGTCGGCCGGGATTGCTCCTTCGAATCGATGAGGATGGTTCTCAGACGGTGGGCCGCTTTGTGAACCGCAGGTTTACGGCGGTTGAAGTCAGCGCTGGCTTGTCAAACCAGTCCGTCCCCGGGGGGCAACTCCGGACCGCCAAGAAGAGTTCCAGGACGAAATCAGTTTCCGTCCGGATCAAAGCAAAGTCTGTGCCCCAGCCGAAGGAACGGGAAGCGTGGGCCTGAAGTCACTGCTCGACCGGCGTCCGATTGTCGTTGCCCTGGCTGGTCCGAATGGGGCAGGAAAAAGCACCTTCTTCGACGCCTATTTGGCGAGAACAGGGCTGTATTTCGTCAACGCGGATGAACTCGCGCTTTCTTTGACGATGAATCCCTATTCGGCAGCGAATCTGGCGGATACGCTCCGGCGGCAACTGGTGGAGCAGCGGAAAAGTTTTGTATTTGAGACTGTTCTTTCTGATCCAGTAGGGAATAAACTCGATTTTCTGAAAGATACCGAAAGTGCAGGCTACACAGTTGTACTGGTCTTTATCGGTATTGCCGGGCCGGAGATTTCCGATGACCGCGTCGCTATGCGCGTCTCGCAGGGCGGTCACGACGTTCCACGGAAAAAGCTGGTCGAACGCTTTCCGCGCATCATGAATAACTTAAAAAGAGCGATGGCCGAACTCTCAAATGTATGGGTTTACGATCACAGCGAGCTTGACCAGGGATACCGCTTAGTCGCCACACGGGAGAATGGGCAGGAAATCAAGTTGCATAAACCCACTCCGGAGTGGTTGCGGGCACTGTTGCCCTGAAGTTGACGCGTCTCCCGTTTACACTAAAAGAGATATGGCGGAAGACAACGAACTGCGTTACGACCCGGCGGCAATTGAACCAAAATGGCAGCAGCGGTGGGCCTCGGACCCCACTTTGTATGCGGCCGAACCCGCATCCTGCGGCAAGCCCAAGTACTATGTGCTGGAGATGTTGCCTTACCCCAGCGGCCAGTTGCACATGGGGCACGTGCGCAACTACTCGATTGGCGACGCGCTGGCCCGGCACATGTGGATGCGCGGCTACAACGTGCTGCATCCCATGGGCTGGGACGCCTTCGGGCTGCCGGCGGAGAATGCCGCGCTCAAGCACAACACCCCTCCCCGCGAGTGGACCCTCAGCAACATCGCCGCCATGAAGCGGCAGATGGAGCGGTTGGGCCTGGGCTACGACTGGGCGACGGAAATCGCCACCTGCTTGCCGGAGTACTACCGCTGGAACCAGTGGTTCTTCCTGCGCATGTACGAAAAAGGGCTGGTTTACCGCAAGAAAAGCAAGGTGAACTGGTGCCCGGAGTGCGCTACGGTGCTGGCCAACGAGCAGGTGATCGATGGCTGCTGCTGGCGGCATGAAACCACGCAAGTGGACCAGCGCGACCTGGTGCAGTGGTTCCTGCGCATCACCGCCTATGCCCAGGAACTGCTGGACGGCCTGGACAAGCTGGACGGCTGGCCAGAAAAAGTCCGCACCATGCAGCGCAACTGGATTGGCCGCAGCGAAGGAACGGACGTCGATTTCTTTCTGGAAGAAGAAGCTGGCAAGGGAACAGAAAAGACGCGCATTCGCGTCTTCACCACGCGCGTGGACACCATCTTCGGCGCGACCAGCGTGCAATTGGCGCCGCAGCATTTTCTTGTGGACCGGTTTACCGCTGTGGACTCCGCACTCAAAGCGCAGGTCGATGAGCTGCTGGAGCAGCAGAAGAAGGCGCGCGAGGCAGGCGATCTGGGTGCGATTGAGAAGCACGGTATTCCGACAGGGCACTTTGCCATCAACCCCTACAACGGCCAGCGCGTGCCGATTTGGGTAGCAAACTACATCTTGGCGGACTACGGCACCGGCGCCATCATGAGCGTCCCGGGACACGACGAGCGGGACTTCGAGTTTGCGACCAAGTACAACCTGCCCATTATTCAGGTGATTAAGCCCCTCCAAAACGCCGAGGGCTCGGAGAGCCTCCCGTTCTGCTCTGAAGACGGCGTTCTGGTGAATTCCGGCGAATACGACGGGATGAGCTGCGTCGACGCCGAAAAGAAACTGCAAGAAATTGCCGTGGCCAAGGGCTTTGGCGAGGCGACCGTTACCTTCCGGCTGAAGGATTGGGGCGTGAGCCGGCAGCGGTTCTGGGGCACGCCGATCCCGATCATCCACTGCGAGAGCTGCGGCCTGGTTCAGGTGCCGGACGAGCAGTTGCCGGTGGTGCTGCCTGATCAAATCGAGATTACTCAGCAGGGAGGGTCGCCCCTGGGCCGCGTGCCGGAGTTCGTCAACGTCGCCTGCCCCAAATGCGGCAGGCCGGCCAAGCGCGAGACCGACACGATGGACACCTTCGTCGATTCCAGTTGGTACTTCTATCGCTACACCGACGCGAAGAATACCAGCGCCCCCTACGATCCGGCGAAGGCCCAGTACTGGTTCCCCATCGACCAGTACATCGGCGGCGTGGAGCACGCCATTCTGCACCTGATCTACTCGCGCTTCTGGACCAAGATGATGCGCGACCTGGGATTGATTGTGAACGATGAGCCGGCACAGCGGCTCTTTACGCAGGGCATGGTCATCAAGGATGGCGCCAAGATGTCCAAGTCGAAGGGCAACGTGGTTTCGCCCGACGAGATGGTAGGCCGCTACGGCGCCGACGCCACGAGGATGTACGCCCTCTTTGCCGCGCCGCCAGACCGCGATCTGGACTGGCAGGAGGACGGCGTGGCCGGGGTGAGCCGCTTCCTGGCCCGCGTTTGGCGACTCGCCACAAAATACGCGCCGCTTGCGCATTCCAGTGAAGGCCAGAGCGTAGAAGCCCCCACCGGGCTTTCGCTCAAGCTGTTGCGCAAGCTGCATCAGACCATCGCCAAGATCTCGCTGGACTTTGAGGGCCGCTGGCACTTCAACACCTGCGTGGCTGCCATCATGGAGCTGGTCAACGAACTCCAGGCCGCCGATGCGCAACTGGCAGCGGGCGGAGTTCCGGCTCCGGTGATGCGTGAGCTGCTGCGCTCGCTGGTGCTGCTGCTGGCGCCGTTTGCGCCTTATCTTGCGGCGGAACTGTGGGAAGAGCTGGGCGAAGAGGGCAACGTGTTGCGCGCTCCCTGGCCGGTAAGCGATCCCGAGCTGGCCAAGGAAGACGAGCTGGAGATTCCGGTGCAGATCAACGGCAAACTGGTGACCGTTGTTCGCGTCTCTGCCGATGCCGCTCCCAAGGCCATCGAGGCTGTGGCTCTTGCTGACGAAAAGGTTCAGTCGCGGGCATCGGGGAAAAAGGTGGTCAAGGTCATCGTCGTGCCGGGCAAGCTGGTGAATCTGGTGGTGAAGTAGCCGCGATGGCTCGGGGTGCCCCATCCTTGCGACGTCTTTGTTTTTGTCGCAAGGGTGGGAACCCTCAGTCTCAACCGGCGCCTTGTTGTGAGGAGTAGCATGTCAGCACCGCTGCGCGGGACCCAGTCGCTGGTCGGCCAGATGGGCTGGGTCTTCGAGCGGCCGTTGCTCACCGCGCTTGAGGTAGCCTGGCGCTGGATCTTCGGGGTGCCGTTCCTGGCCCTTTGCTCGATCGAGGCGAAGCGGGTTCTCGCCGCGCTGCCGCCGGAGTCCGCGGGCATCACCGCCCTCGACCCGCAAAACCCCTGGGTGGCCGCGGTACAGCTCAGCAACGCATGGGCGCTCTACCAGCCTCATATTGCCGTTGTCCTGTGCTGGCTTCTGCCCGTGGCCGCGCTGGCCTGGGTCGTCGTCTCCGGCCTTGGCCGCAGCCTAGTACTCAAGCGGATGGAGCCGTCGCTGCGTTTCCGTCCCCTCGGGATGATTGCCTTGCAAGCTGCGTGGCTGGCTCTTTTTGCCGTCACCTGCTGGGGATGGTTCCGCTCCATCGCGTGGGTGGCGGCCACGCACATCACCCCCGGCGCTGAGCCGGATCTGGTCGGATACTCTGTGGGCGTCATCTTCCTCTCGCTGGGCTTCTTTACGGCGTGGGCGCTGGCGAGTTGGGCGCTTTCGATTGCTCCGCTGCTGATGCTGCTTGAGGATCGCTCCGCGCTTTCCTCCCTCGGTCAAAGCCTCAGGCTGGGAAAGGCCATGACGGCCAAGCTGGTCGAGATCAACCTGGTGATGGGCATTGTCAAGCTGGCGCTCCTGGTGCTGGCCATGGTGCTCTCGGCCGCGCCGCTGCCCTTCAGCAATCAGCTCGGCTCCGGCACTCTGCATTGGATTTCTGCCATGGCCGTGATCTTCTACCTTGTCGCCAGCGATTATTTCCAAGTAGTGCGGCTGAAGGGATTTGCGGAATTCTGGAAGATGTTTCGTGGGCAGTGAATTAGCGAGCCGGTCAACTGCTTCCCCTTCCAACCGTCCGCGAAGCCGTAGACCTGCGTGCCGCTGGAGGAAACCGTCCCGCCGCTCAAGCGCCCCAGCGCATCGTAGTGTACGTCCCCGCGAGTCCGTTCCCCAAGCTGTAGCTGAGCGGCCCGTTGGGTCCGTATTGCACGTTGGAGACAAGGTACGCGGGGTCCGTTGCATAGCTGCGCTAACTGTTTCTGTAAGGCTGTACGTCCGGTTGCCTCCTGTGGCCGAGGCTTATTTCTTCGGCCGCTTGTAGAACGGCGCCGGAATCTGCTTTGCCCTTACGCGATTGGCGCGGACCTGCACCAGCACATCTGCACCGCTTGCAGCCACGGCCGTGGGCAGCAGCGCATAAGCGATGTTGGTCTTGAGAAACGGCGCAGGCGAGCCTGAGGTGATTTTGCCGATCTCGTTCCCATCCAGGTCCAGTACCGGATAGCCATCGCGGGCGATGCCGCGCTCCACCATTTCCAGAGCCACCAGCTTGCGCTTCGGTCCGCCTGCGGCCTGCACGGCCAGCAGAGCTTCGCGGCCAATGAATTCGCCCTTATCCAGCTTAAGCCAGCGCTCCAGACCGCCCTCGAAGACATTGACCGAGTCGGTGATTTCGTGCCCGTAGAGGGGCATGCCCGCCTCCAACCGCAGGGTGTTGCGCGCGCCCAAGCCGCAGGGGCGAATGTTAAATTCGCGGCCTGCTTCCAGCAGTGCATTCCACATCTTTTCCGTCGTGGCCACGTCTCCGGGCAGGTAAACCTCGAAACCGTCCTCGCCGGTGTAACCGGTGCGCGTGATCAGCACGTTGGGCACGCCAGCCACTTCGCCCCAGGTAAACCAATAATTCCTTATCCCCGCCAGCTCAACCTTGGTCAGCTTTTGCAGCGTCTCCAGCGCGCGCGGTCCCTGCACGGCCAGTTGCGAGTAGCTGCTGGAGTCGTCCGTGATGCGCACGTCCGGCATGGAACCGGCGTTTGCCATAATCCAGGCGTAGTCCTTGTCTTTGTTGCCCGCGTTCACCACCAGCAAGTAGTTGTTCTCGTTGTCGCGATGCACCAGCAGATCGTCTACAAAGCAGCCCTGCGGCGTGAGCAGCGCGGAGTAGTGGGCCTGGCCGTCCTTCAAGCGAGAGGCGTCGTTCATGGTAACGTGCTGCACGGCAGCCAGCGCGCCGGGGCCGCGAAACCAGATCTCGCCCATGTGGCTGACGTCAAACAAACCCACGCTGGTGCGCACGGCCACGTGTTCCGCAATCAGCCCGCCACCAGCGCCGGGGTACTCGACCGGCATATCCCAGCCGCCAAAATCCACCATCTTGGCCTTCAACGCGCGGTGGGCTGCGTTCAGGGCGGTCTTCTTCAACGGGGAGGCGATAGGCGAGGCTAAATCGGTCATGAGTCTTCCTTTCATCGGTGCAATTGCACCCTGCCTACGATAGTGATCTACCGGCTTCCGGGTCAAACCCTGCGTTCTAGCTTGGGACCAGATGGACAGGCTGGGGCCAGCCGCCGCCCCCTCACCGCTTCCGCGCCCGCCAGAAGGAACTGACGCCCAGATAAAGAAACACCGCCATCATCGCGGCATAGCCCAGGAACCGCAAGTGATCCTGACCGTAGGCGTAGTTGGCCCTCACGCGCCACATCGCCCGCGCAAAAACCAGCACGAACATGAAGAAGAAGGTGCCTGTCACCTCCAGCCACACGATGCCGCCCACGCGGCGAAAAGGACGCAAAAAACCGCCTACACCGCGCGCCACACCCTTCGTTGTCCGTCCTGCCGCCCGTCCGCGCGCCTCAGCGCCCGCAACCGCTTGAACAGCAGGCGCGGTGGTGGCCGGCGGCGTTCCGGCGCTGATGCGCTGGCCAACGATCCGTCCGGCAACCCGCAGCCCGATACCCAGGGCGCGCCCTATAGTCTGAGGTCTCATTCCGATATGATGGTAGCAGCGGCGGTTGTTGAGCTGCTTTTTGATAAACTTCCGCCGATTCACGCTTGCTCCTGAACGGAGACGGAAGTAAGGTAGATAAAACCCATGTTGCGCCCACGCCTCCCCCTTGCGCCGGTCGCAGCCCCTGGAGGTGCCCCGTGACAACCCGTCTGCGCGAACTCATTCAGCAATTAGGCGAGGCCATACATGAGTCGGTCATCGAGAGTGAGCAGATCTCCGGCGTAGTCGAGGAGATCCGCAGGCACGGCTACGATGTGCTGCTGATGCTCGAGGCCACCATCGCCCTCAACGACCTTGCCGAAGAGGCCGAAGCCGAACAGGTTGAAGTTCATGCCGGCCACCCCGGCGACGAACAGGCCTTCACCCAGAACGATCTCAGCTTCCTCCGTTCCCTGCGCATCTCCGTCGCCGGCGAAAAGAAAGACGCCAGCGGCCCCGAAGCCAAATAGCCTGCCCGGCCCGGAAACCCCACAAATTCACAGTGTGCGTGCTCCTGTGCAAGACGGGCGCGTAAGTTTTTGATTTTGCATGGGTTAGATAGTGGTCCGCATTTTCACCGAATTTGCGCTTTTTGTGTTCCCGTGAAGTCTGTCCGTTTAAATAATTGATTCTTAGTAGGTTAGGTATGGCTCCACAGTTTCACTGGCAAAAACGGGAAAAAACAGCGGAGTTCGCGTGGTTCGCGAAGTTAGCGTGGTTCGCGGAGCTATGGAGAGCGCGGGGCTGGACTGGCGGGGGTTGTTGCGCATGGCTTCTCCGGCGGAAGAGGGATTTCGCTCAGTTTTCATCTATCCATTAGTGTGCGCCAATGGCGAGTTATTTTCGGCAACGAGGATGGTGGGCGAGTCAAAAAGTCAGCGGATCGGCGCCATCTTTTGCCGGATCGGCTCGTTATCGGCATAGACCCGCCACTCGGCCACCAGGCCATCTTCGACCCAAGCCCGAAACGCCGCCGGAGTTTCCCACCAGTTCTCTGCTCGCAACTTCCCATCGGGAGAATAGGTTCCCCGCGCCACGCCCAGCATCACCACTAAAGGCCCGTCACAGCATATGTCCTCCACGGCAATCGAATAATCCGGAACCAGGCGGAAGTACCCAGCCCACGCCGCGCGCATGGCTTCCCTTCCCTCGACAACCGCACCCAGCGAATCGACAAACCGGTGCCCAGGGGTCATCAACTCCACCAACCCCGCCACATCCTGCCGGTTGATCGCCCGAACAAAAGCCTGTGCCGCAGACTCCGCTGAATCGCTCATGCGGAGATTGTAACCATGCCGTTGGCCAATGTCTCGTAATTGAGAGATGGGATGTAGGATGTTGGAATGATGAAGGGATAGGTTCAGTATTTACCGATCACATCCGAACCGGTCGCAGAATCCCAGGCCCAAAGGCGGGACATGAGGTAATTAGCTATCTTAAAGTTCTATGTTTGTCCCGACAATAAAACCCTACGCCCGGATCATTGAGGTTCGTGGTCTCCCAGGTCTCAGAAGCGAGACCTGGGGCACCCAGTCATTTTGGGATGGTCAGACTTAGGCCACCAGCCACCTGCCTGCTCCAACTCGGAGCCTACCGGGCTGCCTCCGCCTTTCATCTTCCTGACCGCACCCCCTACAATGAAGATGGAAGTTCAAAGATCGAGGGAAACTATGCCGCTCTCCGGAGAAGCCATCCGCCTGATGAATTACATTGACGACGTTGCCGTGACCCTGCGCCGGGTGCTGGCCACCATCCCCACACTCACCGCCGAGGAGCGCGCTCGTGTTGCCGAACACCTGCAGCAGTCCAGACCCAACGCCGAAGACCTGGCCCAGGCGCTGGCCCCCAAGTCCGCCCCCGTTGCCTGAGAGCGTCGCCATCATCGGAGCTGGGCCGCTGGGCCGTTGGCTGGCCCTGGCCGCGGCCCGAGCCGGTTTCAGCGTGCTGCTGGAAGACGTGATGCCGGCGAACCTCCATCACGCCCAGGAATTGCTCCGTCAACAACTCAGCCCTGGCACTCCTCCGGCGGAATCGGAGGAGGCTTTGCAGGCTATCGTTTTTGTCTCCACCATTGAGGACGCGGTCCGCGAGGCCGATCTGGTGATCGACTGCGTTCCCGACGAACTGGAATCCAAGCTGGAAATCCTCTGGCTGCTGGACCGCATGGCCCCGCCACGCACGGTGCTGGCCACACCGACGACGCGCCTCTCCATTGCCGACCTGGCCAACTGCACTTACCGCCCGGCCAAGTGCGTTGCCATCGCCGCCGAAGCCAGCAACCTGGCTGAAAATACAGGGGCGGGGGCCAGCACGGAGATCCTGTTGCGCACCACAAGCAGGACCGCACCGGAGACGATTGCGCTGGTGCGCAGTTTTTGGGAGCGATTGGGCTTCACGCCGCGCTTCGAACGGGACGCCGCCGAGCGGACCCGCTGACGGGCCGTCTCACGCCCAGTCTGTTTTGAATCAAAAGCTTCCGCTGGTCACTGAACCGGCTTTGAGCCCGGCTGCAAAGCCGCGAAAGAGATGCGTTCCAGCGTGGGGAAGTGCTCCAACACGCGAAGGGCCTGCTGCTCGATCTCTCGCGAGGCCAGCAGGCGGGTGTGAGCCTGAGCCAGATCGGCATCGTTGTAGCCGGGATGCGTGACCAGTTCCCACGTGCCGGCGGGCAGGTTGCGGAGCAGCGACGTGACCGTGGCGGCGTCGAGGGTTCCGGTGGCCAGCACACCAAGGGCGCCGTCGGTGGTGGTACAGCCTGCTTCCGCCACGATGCGCCGGAAGGTGGGCTGGAGCAGCCGCAGCAGGCTTACTTCTGCCCGCCTCAGCAGCGGCGCTCCGGGCGTGACGCGCAGGCTCCACAACGGCTCAAAGGGATTGCGCACGGCGCGGATTCCGGCTGCCCGAGCCGCACGCAGCACCGGCCGCAGCACGGCGGGAAAGAGATGGGCGTGCTTGTGCGTGTCAATGTGGGTGAGCACAACGCCCCTGGACTGGAGCAGGGCGATCTGCGCCGCAGCCTCGGCTTCGATCTCAGAGGAACGGATGCGCCCAGTGAAAAGCCGCCGAAGAAATGCGCCCAGCGTGGGCTGAAAACGGCCCGTGCGCGGGTCCACGAGCGTGGGAAGCTCCTGCGCGGGGAGCTGAGGCTCGCCGTCCACCAGAACCACATGGCAGCCCACGCCCAGCGAAGGCGTGGAGCGAGCCAGCTCGGTGGCTTCTTCGGTAGCCGCGGCACGCGCCATCAGCGTGGTGCTGGTCAGAAACCCGGCCTGGTGCAGTTCGATGATGGCGCGATTGACCCCGGCGGTCAGCCCAAAATCGTCGGCATTGAGGATGAGACGGCCCACGGGGTGAGTGTATCAACCCGGGGTCCGCGGCGACTGAGTCCGCATTCGCGGGCAGGCGCCGGCGACCGGATCACAAGCGCTGATATGATAACAACAGCCCACAATGGTTTTTCCGAACGACGGGGGCGGTTAGCTCAGCTGGTTAGAGCGCCTGCCTTACAAGCAGGAAGTCGGGGGTTCGAGTCCCTCACCGCCCACCATAGACTAGTTTTTGAACGTCCCAGGAAGTCCAATTCCCCAAATCAAACCCAATAAAATCAACATAATTATGCCCATTACCGTCTAAAACGATTCGCTGGACGCCGGAATTTTTGTGGAATTTCTGGGGGTATGCCCGAATATCCTAACGATCAAACGTGGCGCGAGGGAGTAGCAAGTATTTGTTTGACTCCCCTGTGCCGTGGGTAACGTCAGAGCAACAAAGACCAGCAATCCTGTTGTTTATAACACTTCAGCCCATTGTGGCGAGGCGACAAAAGCGGCATGGATGAGTCCTACGTGCGAGTATGTCTGCGGAAAGTTACCCCGCATGCGCGGCTCCGCGGGGTCATAGTCTTCCGAAAGAAGTCCCAGGCGTGACAACGCTCCATGTGTCCGGTCAAACATAGCCCTCGCCTCGTCGCGGCGCCCTATACCAGCAAGAGCATCGATCAACCAAAATGTGCAGATGATGAAAGCGAAGGATGGCCGGCCGAAACCGTCATTCAGGCTATAGCGCTGCAACCAGTCTCCCATGGACAAGTCTTTGTGAATGGCATCAATTGTACTGATCAACATGGGATCGCCCGCGGGCAGAAAATGCAGGCGAACCATCTGGAGGAGTGAAGCGTCCAGATCCCCTCCACCGTAGTGGCCTACGAAACTCCCCCTGCCCGCACTCCAGGACTGGGCGATAATTTCGGCGCGAATCCGGTCGGCTGCGGAGGAAAACTCAGCCGCGTGCGCCGGCGCGTGCCGGTCCATGATTCGGGCCATGCGGTCCGCCGCTGCCCAGCACATGAGGCTTGAGAATGTTTGCGGCTTCCATTCGGTTCGATACTCCCAGATGCCCGCATCTGGTAATCCGGTCATGGAGATAGCCTTTCGCGCGAGTTCCTCTATCAACTGCAACGCGACAGGCGAGCGCTCGGCGCTCAAGCGCTCATCGAGAAAGATGGGAGTCAGCGCCAGAACCATCTCCCCGTAGATGTCGTTCTGGGAGTGCAGCGCGGCCGCATTCCCGATCCTTACTGGCTGTTCGCCGTTATAACCGGGCCAGTTCTCAAGGATCGACTCTTCCAGGTTCTGCGCCCCGTCCACCCGGTAGAGTGGCGCCAGATTGAGTCCAGGCGCCCCGCCGGCGACATTCAACAAGTACTGGAGAAACTGCTCGCGCTCTTCAAATTGTCCTAATAGCTGAAAGGCATTCAGTACGTAATAGGAGTCACGCAACCAGCAGTAGCGATAATCCCAGGTGCGCCCGCTGCCGGGAGACTCCGGGATCGACGTGGTCATCGCCGCGATGATCGCGCCAGTGTCTTCAAAGCAATGCAGTTTCAGCGTCAGCGCTGACCGGATTACCTCCTTCTGGAACAATGGAGGGATCTCGCACTGCTTCACCCATTGCTGCCAGTAGCGGGAAGTTTCGTTCAGGAATCGCTCGCACAAGGGCGCCAGAGGCTCTTCCACCGGTGCGCCCCAGGTCAGCACCAGGTGTTGGCGACCAGTAAGGGTAAACGGCTGGCCGCCCAGATAGGAAAGAGGAATGTCGGTGGTGAGCCGCAGTTGGCTGGCAAATCCATCAAACCGAAGGTGATGCGAACCCTGCACGGACATCGGCCGAACTTTGGACCAACCCAGCCTCGGCTCGCAGGCGATGGCGATACGGGGTGTGCCTTCGATCGGCTCCACGATTCGCATCAACTGGGTCGGCCGGAATGCGCGTCCGAACTGCATGAACCGGGGAATGAAATCAAGTACTCTGAAGGACCCCGTCGAAGTTAGAAAGGTGGTTTCAAGGATGTTGGTGTTTGGCAGGTAGCGCTGGGCGCCGGTTTCACCACCTGCCGGACCAATAAGAAAGCGGCCGCCATCCTTGCTGTCCAGGAGGGTCGAGAAGACAGGTTCGGAATCAAAGCGAGGGAGACAGCACCAAACCACCTCCCCGCTGTTGTGAATCAGCGCGGAAAACTGGCAGTTCCCGATCAATCCCAAATCTTCGAGCCGCATTTTATCGCCTGGGCGCGAGACCGCTATGTTTCAATACGAGTATGACACGAGTGGCGCGATTTATCCTCGCCCTGATCGTGGGCTTGGCTCTCCTGACGTGGGCTGTATCCGGCGTAGTGCAAACGACTGTGCGCGAATGGTTTGAGCGCGACGCAGACTCTCGCGCCAAACTGGTGCTCTCCGGTGGCAGGCAGTCGCTGGCGGATGCCTGGAATGACCCTGAAAATCTCCATAAGCAGTTGGCAACCCTTGCGCGGGACGAACGCGTTATCGGTGTAGCGGCTTGCAACCCCGACTTGAGTCCGCGATCGAGTACGCCAGGATTCCCGGAAGAGTTCAATTGTGTGGCTGTGGGATCACGAGTCCGCGCCGCCAATCCGATTGTGGGCAACGACAATCAGGAGTTCGGCGAATGGAGCACTGTTGCAACGCTACCCGCTGGCAGCGTTTTTGTGAGTGCGATGCCCATCTCGAGCCAGGGACAAGATCTGGGCTTCGCGATTCTGGTGCATGACCTGAGCTATATCGAACGGCGGGAGACCGCGGCGCAGACGTTTCTGTTCGTCGTCTTCGGCCTCCTGGCCATCATGGCGTTCGGCATACCCCTGTTGATGGCCAGAGAGGCACGCTCTGACTGGAGCCTGGAGCTGCGCAGGCTGCTCCGCGGAGGAGGCAAGCAGAGCCGGGAATTTCAGCCGATTCTCAGCGATATGCGCGAACTGGTCGGGCGCATGGCCAATGAACGGGCAGACGCTCCCGGCCTGTGGACGGCGGAACGCCTGAAACAAACTCTCAATCGGCACTTGCATGGAGAGAAGATCGTCATTCTGGCAAACCGTGAGCCATACATCCATCAACACACGGCTGACGGCCGAATCGAAGTCCAGCATCCGGCGAGCGGCCTGGTTACCGCGCTTGAACCCATCATGCGCGCCTGCTCCGGTGTATGGGTCGCCCACGGAAGCGGCAGCGCCGATCGCGAAACGGTGGACAGCAACGATCACGTCCGCGTGCCGCCCGAAGAAGAGTCGTATCACATTCGCCGCGTTTGGCTCTCCGAAGAAGAGGAGCAAGGCTATTACTACGGTTTTTCAAACGAAGGGCTATGGCCTCTTTGCCACATCGCTCACGTGCGGCCGGTATTCCGCGCCGAGGATTGGCGGCAGTATCGTATCGTCAACCAGAAATTTGCTGACGCGGTGTGCAGTGAAGTGGACTCGAAAGATCCGATCATCCTGGTGCAGGATTATCACTTTGCCCTGGCGCCCGCGATGATTCGCAAGCGTTTGCCGAGCGCGACCGTCATTGTCTTCTGGCACATTCCCTGGCCCAATGCTGAGCGGCTGGGCATCTGTCCGTGGCGCAATGAATTGTTGGAAGGTTTGTTGGGAAGCAGTATTCTGGGCTTCCACACGCAGCTACACTGCAACAATTTTCTGGATGGCGTGGACCGCTTTCTGGAAACGCGCAGAGACCGGGAGCAGAACGCGGTGGTGAGGCAAGGGCACCGCACGCTGGTCCGCCCGTATCCGATTTCAATTGAATGGCCGATCCACTGGGTAGAGGCGGCGCCCAGCATCGAGGAGTGCCGCGCACAGGTTTGGCGAGATTTTGGTTTGAAGCCGGACGCTCTGCTGGGCATCGGAGTGGATCGCCTGGACTACACCAAGGGCATCGAGGAGCGATTGCTGGCAGTGGAACTGCTGCTGGAGCGGTACCCGGAATTCCGCGGCCGTTTCAGCTTCGCGCAACTGGCCGCGCCCAGCCGCACCAAGATCGAACGATACCAGGAACTCAACAAAACGGTAGAGCGCCAGGCCGAACGCATCAACCTCAGGTTCGGAAAGAAGGACTATAAACCCATCATCCTGCTTCGATCTCACCACGAACCCCCGGAAGTCTTTCGTTTCTATCGTGCCGCGGATCTTTGCTATGTGAGCAGCCTGCACGATGGCATGAATCTGGTGGCCAAGGAATTTGTGGCCGCGCGCACTGACCTGAAAGGCGTGCTGGTGCTCAGCGAGTTCACTGGGGCGGCGCGGGAATTGACCGAAGCGCTCATTGTGAATCCCTACGATCTGGAAAGCAACTGCGATGCGCTGGCCGCCGCGCTGAGAATGCCACTGGAAGAGCAACAGGATCGCATGAGGTCGATGCGCTCCCTCCTGGTTCAATACAACGTGTACCGCTGGGCCGGAAAAATGCTGGTGGATGCCGCGCGGGTGCGTAATCAGGACCGAGTGGCTGGACGCCTGGCCGAACACACGAACGTAGGGCCGGCGATTTGACGATGAAGTATCTTCTTTCCAAAGCATCCCTCTCGGTTGTGAAGCGGCTGGCCCAGGAGCGAACCCTGTGCGCATTCGACTTCGACGGAACATTGTCGCCCATTGTCGAGCATCCTGATCGGGCTGGCATGCGCGTCCGGACTCGAAATCTGCTCCACCGCCTGTCGTTGCTCTATCCATGCATTATCGTCTCCGGGCGCGCACGAGCGGATGTCCTCTGCAAGCTGCACGGCGTAAACGTGGCGCGCGTGATTGGCAATCATGGCGCGGAAACTGAAACAGCGCAAGATTCGCGTCATCGGGCAGCGCGATGGAAGACCATCCTGGAACTTGAGATAGGACCCATTCCGGGGATGTGGATGGAAGACAAGGGCTTATCTCTGGCCGTGCATTACCGTCAATCCGCCCAAAAAGCTGAGACACGCAGGCAAATCCTTGCAGCCACGCGGAAGCTGAAGCATGTTCAAGTCTTCGGCGGCAAGCAGGTAGTCAATGTGGTGATGGACGGTGCGCCCGACAAGGGAGATGCTTTGGCCGCCGAGCGGGACCGCATGGGGTGTAATTGGGCCTTGTATGTAGGGGACGACGAGAATGACGAGCAGGCCTTCGCCTTGGGTGGCAATGTTGTTTCTGTTCGGATCGGCCGGAAACTGCGCTCCCATGCCCACTACTATCTCCGTTCGCAGACGGAGATCGACGGACTTCTCGATTCATTGGTACGGTTGCGAGAGCCCGTTGTCCCTATGTAAGCGGCCGCCGGCACAAAACGCACGAACCGAAGACAAGGCGTCGCGCCTTGCGGCAAGGAGCGCTCCGTTCTCGGATTGCATATCAAGTGTGAAGTAATAGGGCCTATCAACGCACCGTGATCTTTCCCTGGAATCCATCGCCGCGCTGGGAAGGATTCTGGCGCAAAGGGCAAAGAGCGCCTGGCAGCACTCGGGAGGGGTACTTTAGGAGTATTTTCTTCCCTTCGTTTTCTATCTCACTGTTATTGAGTATGTTAGGGACGATGTGAGTCCCTCGCCATCGAGAAATTTGCTGCGAACGGCAAACAGTGTCCTAACCGTTGGTGTCAGCCAAGGGGACAACCTCACTTAGTGGACGAAGAGGCCAAGCGCAAGAACAAGACCAGAGTCAGGACCAAGGTGGAGCATCCGTTCCCATCCTGAAGCGCATCTTTGGATTTTCCAGGGTGCGCTATCGTGGCGTGTGGAAGTACCACCAGTGACTGTGCGCAGCGTTCAGATGAAAGAGTTTTTTTGAAGCATTTAAATAAAGCCCCCTCTGGCAGGGCTAGGATTCTTATTCAGATGATCTTAGATCCAAGAAGGAAAAGCCAATTGATCGCGAAGGCAACACCCCCCACAACAAATGAGCCCCTGATTCGATGGGTAGAAGAGATGGCGGATCTCACCCAGCCAGAGAAGATTCACTGGGTGGACGGCAGCCAAGCGGAGTACGACCGCCTCTGTGACCTCCTTGTAGAGGCCAAAACCTTCACTCGACTCGACGGCAAGCTCTGGCCCGGCTGCTTTTACGCTCGCTCAGCCCCCAACGACGTCGCTCGCGTCGAGGACCGCACCTTCATTTGCTCGCTCTCCAAAGACAATGCAGGCCCAACCAACCACTGGGAAGACCCGTTTGTCATGCGCACGAAGCTCAAGCAGCTTTTTCGTGGCTCCATGCGCGGCCGCACTTTGTACGTGCTTCCCTTCTCGATGGGCCCCATCGGCTCTCCCATGTCGCAGATCGGCGTGCAACTGACCGACTCGCCCTACGTCGTGGTCAACATGCGCATCATGGCCCGCATCGGCGCGCCTGTCTTTGCCGAGATCGACAAGGGCGAAAAGCGCATCGTCCCCTGTCTGCACTCCGTGGGCGCACCGCTCGCGCCGGGGGAGCAGGACGTTCCCTGGCCCTGCAACGACGAGAAGTACATCGTCCACTTTCCCGAGACTCGCGAAATCTGGTCCTACGGCAGCGGCTACGGCGGCAATGCGCTGCTCGGTAAGAAGTGCTTCGCGCTGCGCATCGCCTCCAACATCGCGCGGGACGAAGGCTGGATGGCCGAGCACATGCTCATCGTCGGCGTCGAAAGCCCCACGCACGAGAAGACCTACGTGGCAGCGGCCTTCCCTTCCGCCTGCGGCAAGACCAACTTCGCCATGCTGATTCCCCCCGCAGGCTTCGATGGCTGGAAGGTGTGGACAGTCGGCGACGACATCGCGTGGATCAAGCCTGACGCTACCGGCCAACTGCGCGCCATTAACCCGGAAGCGGGTTTCTTTGGCGTGGCTCCCGGCACCTCCGCCAAGACCAATCCCAACGCCATGGTTGCCCTCGCCCGCAACACCATCTTCACCAACGTCGCACTCACTCCCGACGGTGGCGTGTGGTGGGAGGGTATGACGGACACACCGCCCTCCGAATGCCTCGACTGGCGCGGCAATCCATGGACACCGGCCTCCTCAACGCCCGCAGCACACCCCAACGGACGCTTCACCGCCCCGGCGAGACAATGTCCCACGATCGACCCCTGCTGGGAGGATCCCAACGGTGTGCCGATCTCCGCTTTCATCTTTGGCGGACGCCGACCCACGACAATGCCGCTGGTGTTCCAGGCGTTCAACTGGTCGTCCGGCGTTTACATCGGCGCGACAATGGGCTCGGAGACCACGGCCGCGGCCGCTGGCGCCGTCGGAAAGGTGCGCCGCGACCCAATGGCGATGCTGCCCTTCTGCGGCTACCACATGGGTGATTACTTCCGCCACTGGCTCCGCATGCAGCGTAATCTTTCCTCTACGCCGTGTGTCTTCCACGTCAATTGGTTTCGCAAAGGTCCCGATGGCAAGTTTCTCTGGCCGGGCTACAGCGAGAATATGCGTGTGCTCAAGTGGATTGTCGACCGTGTTCGCGGCCGTGCCGGCGCTGAGGAAACTCCAATTGGCTGGATTCCGCGCTTCAATGACATCCACTGGGAGGGACTTAGCTTCTCCCGTGAACAGTTCAAAGAACTCCAAGCATTCGATCACGAAGCCTGGAAACACGAAGTCATGGGCCACGAAGAACTGTTTCTCGCCCTGCACGATCACCTTCCGCCAGAGATGACCTATGAGCGTCAACTCCTCATTTCCAGATTGTGAATGTTCACATTCAAATCGGAAGCAGTAGTTTTGTCTAACTCTGTACAAAGATTTTTGTAGTCTTTGCGTTGTAATTCATTCCAACCACTGAACACAGACGATTTATTCGTAACGGAGCCGTCACCTATGCAAACTCGCACCAGTCGCCTTACTCATGCGCTCGTATTCACAGCGTTCACCTTCGCCAGTTTCTTCGCAGGCGGATCTCTTCACGCGCAAAAACCCTTCACAGTTCAGCAGCGCTGGACTATCGGCGGCGACGGCAGTTGGGATTACATGACCGTTGACTCCGCGACGCGCCGCCTTTACATTGCGCACCAAACACGCGTTCAGGTGGTAGATCTTGATACCGGTAAGCTCATTGGCGCAATTCAAAGCCTGACTCGCTGCCACGGCATCGTCTTCGCACCCGGAGGAAAAACTGGTTTTATTTCCGATGGCGGCGCCAACGCAATCGTCGTCTTTGATCCTGCCACCCTAGCCAAGTTGGGCAATATTCCCGCCGGCACCAACCCGGACGGAATGGTTTACGAGCCAGTCACCCATACCCTCTGGGCTTTTAATGGCGGCAGCAAAAACGCCACGGTTATCGACGTGGACAAGCGCGTTGCGGTCGCCACAGTCGCTCTTCCCGGAAAGCCCGAGTTTCCGGCCACTGATAGCGAAGGCACGGTCTTCGTCAACATCGAGGACGCAAACTCTGTGGTCCGCCTCGATGCGAAGACACAGAAGATTACCGCAACCTGGCCGCTTGCGGAGTGCGAGTCCCCCTCAGGCCTCGCCATCGACCAGACCGGTGGGCGCCTCTTCTCTGTCTGCGACGGGAAGCGAATGGCAATCACCGATGCTCATAGCGGCAAATCACTGGCCACGCCACATATTGGCGACGGTCCGGATGCTACAGCCTATGACGCTACCCGCCAGCTTGCGTTTTCATCGAATGAAGACGGAACATTGAGTGTGATAGACACCGCCAAGCCGGATTATCCAGTAATCCAAACATTACCCACGATGAACGGCGCACGCACCATGGCCTTGGATGCAGTAACCGGAAAAGTCTACACCGTATCTGCGAAACTTGGGGCAACGCCGCCGCCAAACCCTGCCGTGCTTCACAACAGACCCACTGCCATTCCGGGCAGCTTCACGGTTCTCGTCATCGGCAACGACTAATGAGTCTCTGAACAAGTTCTTTTGTAGAGCCGACATTCCCTCAAGGGCTGGTAAGGATGGGTTGAAACGCATCCCTACCAGCCTATATCTTTCAATGCGCGGGTCTTCTCTGAGATTTCTTAAAGAGTCTTATTACTGCCCTCTCCAAAGGAGCTGGCAGAACGATCTTAATAGCGCAAACCCTATCCTTCTCTTCTGTGCCGGGGTATACCGGCACAGACGGAAAGCGCGCAAGCCAACTTATCTATCTGGCACAACTACTTGGTTGGCCTGGCAGAATGCTGCGAATGTGTTCTCGATATAGGTGACGAAAGCTTCGCGGCTTCGGCCTTCGCAAGCACGGGCGGAAGCGCTGTGTAGCCCCCATCTTCAATGACTGCCTGCTGCCCCTCGGGGCTCAGCACGTAACGAAGGAATGCTTCAACACGGGGATCGGCAGGCTTTCCGGGAGCACGATCAATATAGGCTGTAATGCTGCGCGTCAGCGGGTAGGTGTGGTCGGCGATGGTGTGGTGCGTGGCCATCAGAAACGGGCCTCCCGCAGGGCCAATCGGAATCGCCCGAATATTTGCATTTTTGTAGAGAAGACTCGAGAAACCAATCCCCTCTGGATCAGCGCCAATGGCATCTACGATGCGTTGGCCGGCATCGTATAACGAACCGTCAGGCTGCTTTACGTCGCCAAGCTCAACAAGCGCCGGATTCCACTTCGAGCTTCCGTTGAAGACGCGCTGCTGAAGGTAGTAGCCAAAGCCGCGATGAATCTCAAAGCCGTAGAGATGAATGGGGCGGGTCGCCCATTCGCCGCGAAGTCCGAGTTCACCCCAGGTCGATGGAGGCGTCTGTTCCGCGCCGAACAGCCGTGCAAACTGCGGAAGCGAGAGGTGGGCCAGGGGGTTGTTGCGATTGACGAAGACAACCAGAGTGAAGTTCTTGTTGCGGATGTCGAGAGAACCCGTAACGATATCGATTCCGAGCGGCGGATAACCGTGAACATCTTTGAAGGCTTCCACCTCGACAGGCCATATCTCGCGACCCATGATTGCGATCTCGCCTGTGCCAGTGTAGAGCGCCCCGATCGCCGAGGCCGTGCCGTGAAGCTCGTTGTCAAACTGGACTTCAGGGTGGGTTTTGCGGAATCCCGCTTCCCACTTGACTACCAATGATTCGATGTAATCATGGCCGAGAGCGCCATGTCCCCAGATCCGAATGGGACCTTGTGGAGTCGGCTGCTGCGCAGCGGCACAGATGCCGGGCATCAGCAGAAACAGGAACGCGGCCGAAAGGCGACGAATCATTGATCCTTCTCCTCCGCGCCAGAATCTTTTGGCATCGGGTTGTTGAGCTTGTGAATCTGCTTTTGAATGAGGGCTGGCGTGAGCGGCAAAAAGCCTTCGGAGGGATTGATAAGCGCCTGCGCTTCAGGGCTCAGGACAAAGCGAATGAACCCATCCACTGTTGGTTCAACTGGCTTGCCCTGGAATCGGCGGAAGTAAATGGAGACAGAGCGCGTCAATGGGTACTGATGATTCGTAAGGGTCGTCTCGGTCGCCTGGATCGCATCCGGCGAAGAGAGTGCCAGGACCTTGGCCGATGGGGTCCGCGGAAGACTTGTGTAGCCAATCGCATAAGGATCAGCGGCGACTGCCGAGGTAATGCGCCGAGCGGCGGATATCTTACTGGCATCGTGGTCACTGAGCAAGTGGCTTGAGGGGTTGGGCTTGAAGTCGGCGCGCAGAACGTCGTGGCGGAAAAATACGCCAAGCGCATCTTCGGGGCCGAAGCCATAGACATGGATCGGCTGCGTGGCCCATTCGCCTTTAAGTCCAAGCTCGCCCCATGTGCGAATATTTGCCGGGGCAGCGCGATGTTCGCTGCCGTAGATCGCATCCAGTTGGCTCAACGAGATCGAGGCAAGAGGATTCTTCGTATTCACGACGATGACCGGGGTAAATGACTGCCCTGGGGCATTCAGGCCGGCAGTCGCCACCACAACGCCGAAAGGCTGTTGCTGGAAGACCCAGCGGTAGGCCATGGTTTCGACAGGCCATATCTCCCGGCCCATCAAGGCGACGTCGGCAACGCCATCGTAGAGTCCAGCCATGACCGCCGCCGGAGAGTGGAGCTGATTTTCGAAACGCACTTCCGGATGGATCTTCCGGTACCCGGACTCCCAGCGAAGGAGTTGGCCAGATAGACCGTTATAACCCCAGACGCGAATGAGCTGAGCATCCGCAGGCGCTGCAACCATCTGCTGCTGGGCAAACGCGCAGGCCGTAGCGCTCACTGCAAAAAGCAATGCTGCGACGGCTCCGCAAATACGACTACTGCAACTTCTTGAGCTGCTCATCGAGTGCCTCTTTGGTCAGCGGAAGGTACTTACCATCTTTCACAATAGCTTCCTGGCCTTCTCTGCTCAGCACGAAGCGAAGAAACTCTTTAACCTTGGGATCCATCGGCTTCTCGGGCGATCCGTTGGCGTAAAGATAGACCGTATCGTACAAAGGATAGGAACGGTTCTGCACGTTTTCGCGAGTCATAGGAACGTAGTTCTTCGTATCGCCGGGAGCGAGCGCGACCGTCTTGGTGCCATCGACCGTAAAGTTGATCTCGGAGTAGCAGATTCCGTAAGGATCTTTTGCCAGGTCTTCCACCATCATGCTGGCGCCGATGGCGAGCGTACCGTCAGGCTTTCCGTAATTGGCATATTCGAGCAGCTCAGGATTCCACTTTGCAGATCCGTGCATCACCTGATCTTCAAAGCGGAGGGCCTGGTGATACCGCAGGTTCACGCCATATACGTGGATAGGCTTGTTAGCCCACTCGCCCGTGAGTCCAAGCTGCCCCCATGTCCGGATGTTCTGCGCAGCGGTGCGGGCACGCTCGGGATGCCACGAAGTTCCTTCCCACGCGCCGGTTCGTTCCGCACCGAAGATGGCCTCCAGTTGCGCGACGCTGAGTTGAGAGATCGGATTTGCCTTGTTGACAAAAATGCCGAAGGCTGGCGACCAGCCGGGGACATCGTACGACCCGGTAGCGAATCCGATTTCGACAGGGTCAGCATTCGTCGCGCGTTCATAGGCGAGCAGATCTTCGAAGGTCATCTTGCGCGAAGGATCAACATCGCCCGCATTGAGAAAGAGGGCGTAGACCGCTGCGGATGGCGTCTTGAGATTGAACTCGAAGGTTATGCCAGGCTGGAATTTCTTGAACGCAGCTACCCAGTTCTCACCTACATGACTGTCCGCAATGTAGTTGGACCCGGTCATGCGAATCACACCTGAAACCTGTTGCTGCGGCTTATACGAAGGCAGTCCGCTCAGGTCGAACTTATCGGCTGGATAGTCAACAAGATCCCTGCGGCCTGCGACATGGGCGTTGCGGGCCTTCTGCACATCGAGTGCCTCGCGATCCTGAGCAATTGCGGGCAACGCGATCATCAGCGTGGCGGCGAGGGTGACAGTCATACGAAAATTCATGGATTACCTCTTCAAACTGCGTTTTGTTCAGTCGAGCTTGTGACGCTGCGCCTGTGCAATATGTTCATTGATGGGCGTATATGCTCCGTCATCCGCAACTGCCTGCATGCCTTCGCGGCTGAGAATATAGCGAATGAACTCCTTGACCTTTGGATCGACGGGCGTGCCTGGTTTGCGATTGATATAGAGCGTGGAGAATCGATGGAGTGGATAGCTGTGATCCCAGATGGTGTCGGGAGTGGCCACAACAAACGGGTCGCCAACATGCTCCGCGAGGCCGACCTGCTTGATCTCCGGGTTGGCGTATTGCAAATTGGCGAAGGCTATCCCATCCGGGTCAGCGACCAGCGCTTTGAGAATATATACGCCCGCGTTGATCACCTCACCATTGGCATCGTGGCCATTGTCAAAGTCTTTGAGGTCCGCATTCCATGTGCCTGAGTCATGCAGCACAACACGGTTGAAATAACCAGCCATGCCCGTGTCGAACTGATATCCGTACACATGAATTGGATGAGTGGCGATTGGGCCGGTGAGGCCGAGATCACCCCACGTCCGAATCTTTTTCCCGCTCCGATCAGCGCAACCGAAGATCGCCTGGGCCTGATCCATCGTCAAGCCTTTGAGTGGATTCGATGCATGCGTAAAAATTTCCAGCGAAAATGTCTTATGCGGCGTCCCGAAGGAGCCGGAACTGATTTCAATGCCGAGCGGCTCGTACCCGAAACGTCCCTTGAAGCCGCGGATCTCAGCGCGGTAGCCTTCTCTTCCGATGAACGAAATATCCGCGGTACCAGACGTAATGCCAGACATCGCAGCTTCAGTGCCGGGAAGATTGGTGGTGAAGACGACACCCGGCTGAAACTTCTGGAACCCGTCTTCCCAGCGCTTCATCAATGCGGGAATGTAGTTGTTGCCGTAAACGCGAATTGTGCCTGAGACCTGCTGCTGCGGGCTATACGGCTGCACATCTGACACGTCTCGATGCTGCGGTAGCTGCGCGAAGGCCGAACCGCAAAGGGCAGCGACGGCAAAAGCTGGAACAAACGATTTCAGGTTCACTGGAGCGCCTCCTTGGCTTTGGCAGCGAGTTCCTGGGAGAGCGGAAGGTAGCCTCCGGTGTGGGCGACGATCGCCTGCCCCTCGGGACTCACAATGTACTCAAGAAAGGCCGCGACGTTGGCCGGAACAGGTGACTTAGGCTTTCGGTTTGCATAGATGTAGACAGTGCGTGCGAGAGGGTATGTGCCCGCCGATATCGTCTCCGCGGTCGCCAGCACCGGGTTGGCGTTATCGCTCCCGGAGAGCGCAATGGCCTTCAGTCCGGGCGCGGGGAGCGATGAGAGAGCGAGACCATACTTATCTTTCGAGAGCGCGGCGGCTATCTGCTTTTCAGCGGTCATGCCGGGTTTGGCTTGAAAGAGGCTCAAGCAGCACGAGAACTTTTGCGAACCCTTCAACGCAGCGCGTTCAAAGAACTGCACCTCGGCGCTCTGTATGTTGTATGTGTAGAGCCGAATCGGCTTGGCAGCCCAATCGCCGTTGAGGCCCAAGTCACCCCAGGTCTTGTAGCTCTGCTTACCGAGTCGATGATCAGCGTCAAAGATTCCGTCGAGCTGCTGCAAACTGAGGTGACTGAGAGGATTTGCGCGGTTGACGTAGACGATCAATGCTGGCGCGTGGTGCGGGATGGCCACCGATCCACGAGCAACCGGAATGCGAAAAGGATCATAGCCAGTTCCCTGCTGGTACGCATCAACTTCAATGAAACTCGCCTCGCGGTCGAGTATTGCAAGGTCCGCGGTTCCAGTAAAGAGCCCGCCGATTGCACTTGCGTCTCCATCAAGCTCGTCATTGAATCGCACACTGGGATGCGACTTTTGAAATCCATCCTGCCATGCATCGAGCAGGGTCTGGATGTAATCCTGGCCGCGATGTCCGTGCCCCCAGATGCGGATTGGGCCGTTACTTCCCCCAGCAGCTTGCGCACTCATTGCTGAACTGCCGCATAATGCGATGCAAAATGCGGCAGCAATCGCTCGAATGCAGATGGTGTTCACAACCCCGCGGTAACCGCGACCGGCTTGTATAGGAGAGGAGAACTGCGAGCATTTTGACATAGTCTGTACCTGTCGAATTGTTCAGTGAAAGAGATGCGCGCCTTGTAAAGCGGAAGCAACCCTCGAAAATCTCTGAGAAGACGTGAGCATCGATTCGCTAGTTTACCTTCTTCAATTGTTCGTCAATGACGCTTTGCGGAAGAGGATAGTACACGCCGAAATCCTGGACGTCCTGCTGGCCTTCCCTGCTGAGAATGTAGCGCATAAACTCCCGCGCGCGATAATCCATTGGCTTGCCGGGCTCGCGATCTATATAGATATAGGCATCCCGTTTGAAGGGATAAGTGCGGTTCTGGACATTCGCCTCGGTGAGCTGAACGTACGGTCCGCCGTCCTCGGAGAGATCAATCTGCTTGACGTTAGGGTAGTCCTTGGAATGAAGGATTGGTCCCCAGGCGATGCCATACTTATCCTTTGAAAGAGCCTCATACATGCGTTCGCTGGCAACCTTTTGGCCGTCGGCGTCGGGAACTATCTCTCTTTCTTCGACATACTCCCGATAGTTCTCGTTCCACTTATCGGACCAGTGGAAGAGCTTACGTTCGACGGCTATCTCGAATCCCGGAGCGACGTAGCCGTATGTCTGGATTGGCTTGTTCGCCCACTCGCCGGTCAAGCCGAGCTGGCCCCAGGTGCGGATATTCTCCGATGCCGGCCGCGCGTACTTGCTCGTGTAGAAGATACCGTCCCATCCGCCGGTGCGCTCGGAGCCGAAGATCTGATCGAGCTGCTTCATGGTGAGCTTGGTAAGAGGATTGTCCTTGTTGACCACGATCTGGATGGCCCAGAGAGTTCCGCGTTTCTCGTAGCCTCCTGTTGCGACTGCGATCTCGGCGGGCAGGTATTTCTTGACCTCGTAGAAGGGAAGCAGGTCGCTAACTTTGGCATCGTCGCCCGCGGGCGCAACATCGACACCCAGAATGTAGAGGCCGGGAATCGCGCCTTCGCTAGACATAGTGAAATTATTGCCAAACGTAGCGTCAGGATGGAAGCGTTGGAATCCCTTCTCCCAAACCTCAACCTGGCCCTTGAGCGCGCCCCCAAATACACGAATAGCGCCTTGCACCTTGACCTCTGGCTTGTACGGCGCGAGCAGGTTTGGATTCGGACTTTGCGCCGCAACGGGCAGGCTCATGGCAAAAAGCACAGCTAAGGCAATGATCATTCGTTTCATATATTTTCTCAATTCTCCTGGGGGGTGCTCCAACTTTGTCCGGTAGCGCGGACCGAAGAGACGACAAGTCAACTCCGAGCAAGTAAGGGGATATCGCCGCGGTATGAATATCCTCTGAAGTCTTTATGAACTTCGCTTAATCCGTATTTTACCGCGATGATTCCGGCTTCTTGCGCACATGCTCTGAAGAAGGGTGAGGCTTTTTTCATCTGAGTTCCATAGTTCATTCATCGAGCGCACTGATACTGATAAAGATAGTTTGTAGAGAATTGGCACTCACATTGACGCAGCGCCACGGCTACCGGTTGCTGTTTGCTCATTTGAGCCTGGATTTATTCTCTTTTGCGCAAACCAGAGTATCCGTACCAGACGCAAGAACGCTGCGGAACTCTGCACTGAGGCCGGGGCAAGTGCCCTAAGCGTTGTGAAATTGTCATTGGGATGGTCGTATGTCATTGTGGGTGGTGATCGTCAATGCCCTGGTTCCGATAGCCTTTGTCATTGTGCTCGGCTATCTCGCCGGTCGAACGGGCCTGATTAAAGTCTCTAGTAGCGGTGTCCTCGCGGTTCTGGCCCTCGAGTTCTGTTTGCCGTCGCTGTTGTTCAACGCAACGGCGAACATGCCAACGTCGGAGTTCCAGAACTGGCCGTTCTTTCTCGGCATCGCCCTCGGACTGCTGGCCATCTATTTGCTTGCATTGGCGATTGCGCTGGTCATCTTCAAAAAGACCATCGCGCAAAGTTCGCTCCAGGCTCTCAGCAGCGCGTTCCCCAACATGGCATTCATGGGCATCCCACTGCTAATTGCTGTGTTTGGTCAATCTGCGGTCCTGTCGGTGGTCATCGGAAATCTCATATCAAGCTTCATCCTGCTGCCCATCACCCTGACGTTCCTTGAGGCGAACCGCTCGGCTGATTCCGGGCGCAAAGGCGGCGCTGTGCTTTGGATCGCTATTCAAAGTGCGCTGAAAAAGCCGATGGTCTGGGCTCCGCTCGCAGGGATTGTGATGGCCTTTGCCCATATTCCGATGCCCCTGGTGTGGAAGAAATCATTCGAACTGATTGGAAGTGCAACATCAGGCGTAGCGCTTTTTGCCATGGGGCTGGTCTTGAGCGGGCTGAGGCTCCGCATTCGGGGCTCTATTGCAACCAACGTCGTACTCAAGAATCTAGTGCAGCCTGTTGCGATGTGGATGCTGGCGCTGCTGCTTGGGGTTACCGGTGTTTATCGCCGCGAGATGATCCTGCTTGGAGCCCTTCCGACCGCTTCCATGGTGACGATGTTCGCCGTTCGCTACGATATTTATACGGACGAATCGGTCGCGACTGTTTTACTCAGCACTCTTCTCTCTATCGCGACTCTCTGTGTTGCCATTACCCTGACAAGTTAACTTCGGACGCTGAATTACAGATGAAATCAGCTTGCGCGCAATTCGGTGCTGATCATCTTCGATTTTGGCCATGAAAAGCGCAGCCATATCTTTGTCAGCGAGAACCTGAAGAGCTTGTAGCGGCCGGTGCAAAGTTCGAGGACTAATGCAGACTCGCAAAGAGGAAGCATGCACTGTAACTGCTTCCTCTTTGCGTTTAGCGTGCGTGGCTATTCGAGCTTTTTGAGCTGCTCCTCGACAGCCTCTTTAGTTAAGGGAAGATACTTACCATCTCTGGTGATAGCCTCTTGGCCTTGCCGGCTGAGAACGAAGCGAAGAAACTCCTTCAGCTTGGGATCAACGGGTTGGCCGGGGACACGGTCGAGATAGAAATAAACCTCGAGCAGCAGTGGATACGTGCGATTTTGCAGGGTCTCTATCGTCAAGGGAACAAACGGCGATCCGGGCTTCTCCGCAAGGGCAATCGTTTTGGTTTGCGGCGTCAGAAACATAACTCCGCTATATCCGATTCCATAAGGGTCCTTCGACAAGTCAATCATGAGCTGTTCGGCAGCGATCTTCAGGGTGCCATCCGAACCGGCGTAGTTCGCATACTCTTGCAGCGACTCCGTCCACTTGTCGCCTCCCTGAAAGACCATCTGCTGGAAGTCGCGTGCCATGCCGTACTCCAGATTGAGGCCGTAAACATGGATCGGCGCGTTCTTCCATTTACCCGTCAAGCCAAGCTGCCCCCATGTGCGAATGTTCTCCGCCGCCGTACGCCCGGCCTCTGGGTGCCACGTCGTTCCCTGGTAACCTCCGGAACGTGCGGCGCTGAAGATGCCGTCGAGTTGTTTCAGGGTTAACTGAGAAATCGGATTATCCTTGTTCGTAACAACCGCGAGCGCCGGGCTCCAACCCGGTACATCATACGAGCCGGTGGCAATAAGAATGCGCAGTGGCTCGTGGTTAAAGGCCCGCTCGTAAAGCTCCTCTTCTGAAAAGGTGAAGAGACGGCAGGCGGCAATATCGGCGACGCCTGTAGCAAGAGCCGGCGCCGCCTCCAGGGCGGTGCGCATGTGCACGTCGAACTTCACATCCGGTTCCCATTTATGAAATTCTGTTTCCCAATACTCGTTTAAATCAGAGTCCGCAAAGTAGTTCGAACCCCACTCGCGAATCGTACCCGAGACAATCTGTTGAGGCTTGTAGTCGGGCAATCCGGAGAGGTCCCAGGGGTGGGTGTAGTAAACCCGCTTCGCGCGGCCTGAGACGTGCGCGGTACGAGCCTTCTGTACGTCGAGCCCGTTGCGTTCCTGCGCCATGCCGGGCACGCCAACGAGAAGACTGAGACTGACAAAAAGAAGAAGACGATTCATGTGAACTCCTGACGGCTTGCGCACGGGCAAGACATGGTCAACCGAAGCGTCGTTCGGTGAAATGAGCTAAGGCTGAACTGGGGATAAATTTGCGTTCATGCAAGCCATTGCGTGGCCAATCTCGCCGCCGTGTGAACGCGGTCTTTAAGCCGCCAAGACAGCGGGGCGGCAATTGCAAGTACGAATAGCATCTGGCTCATCATAAGGGCGCGAAGCCGGGCCGGCAAGCCGCGGATATCTCCGCCGTAAACCTCTCAATCCCACCCCTGGATAGGCATGGGAGCAGGTGCACGGTGTAGGCACCCCGCATGGATAGAGCACCGCCCAGATTACGCATTGACGAGAGCAAATGAAAATCCGGGCGGGTTATTGTTCTCAGGCACATGGGCCAAACACGATAGATACCGCGTGTGAAGGTAATTTCATTATCGGTTCAGGTATTTCTTATGTGCGCGCCCGATGCTTACATGGAGAGTTAAGCAACGCGGCGGTCTGTGCCGAATGACTGAGAAACAGACCCCGCCATGAAAAAGGAGCCGTCATGAAGATGATACTTGCGGGAGCCCTTATGCTGGGTGCGGCAGCAATCGTCACAACCGCACCCGCTCAAAGCCCTGCGCCACTCAAGTTGGTCAAGACCGTTACACTGCCGGGCTACTCTGGCGACTTTGATCATTTGGCGATCGATCGTCAGCGAGGACGAATCCTCGTAGCGGCAGAGGACCATGCCACCCTTGAAATCTTCGACCTGCAAACCGGCAATCACCTCAAGACGATCAGCGGATTCGGAGCGCCGCACTCGATTTTGATTCGCCCGAATTCGCCAATCATTCTTGTAACCGATAGCGGCAACGAGATGACCGCGGTTCTCGACGCGGAAACCTACGCAAAGAAGGGCTCCGTCAAGTTGATTCCGGGAGCTGATTCGGCAGGCTACGATGCGGCTGCGAACATCTGGTACATCGTCACCGGCGGCAAAGACGTAGATATGAAGACAGCCGAGATCGAAGCCATCAACCCTGACACGGGCGTGAAACTCGGCCAGATCACATTTAATGACAACCACGTGGAAGCCATGGCGCTTGAGAAGAATGGGGATCGTCTCTTCATTAACCTCGCGCAGACTAATAAACTGGCCGTCGTGAATCGGAAAACGATGACTGAAATCGCAGAGTGGCCAGTACCTCCGGCGAAGGCCAACGCGATGGTCGCATTCGACGAGGGCGCCAAGCGGCTCTACGTTGTCTGTCGCGATCCCGGCATGGTTGTTGTTATGGATAGCGACACGGGCGCCGTAATCAGCACGGCTCCCGCTCCTTTGCGGGCAGATGATGTCATGATGGATCTCGCGACCCACAGGCTTTATGTTCCGGGCGGCGAAGGCTACACCGGTATTTATGACACGTCCAATCCAAATCAAATACAACAAATTGCGAAAGTGACGACAGCGCCCGGAGCAAAGACCGGTCTTCTTCTGCCTGATTTCAAGAAGTTGCTGCTCGCGGCTTCGCCCGGAGAGACAAAGAACGTGGCGAAGATCATGACCTATGAACTTCAATAACTGGTGAGTGGATCAACGGCTTTGGCGCGCCCATCAGGGCAATCGCATGAACCGGATATATCAAGTTAGCCCCGGAGTTTTCTTCGGGGCTTTCTTTTTCGGCCCGCCTTGTCTGGCTCTGCGTATGAATGGAAAGTCAGACTCAAAGCCAGGCGCCGCAAAAGGAACTTGCGCTTCATCTGCACGCGGGAATATCCTTATAAAAGACCTCTAGTGCCCTGTTAGCTGCAAGTTCATGGCGAGAGGAAGGCAAAACAAGTGAGGTCACGAAGATGAGGATTCTGGTTGTTGAAGATGAACCAAAGGTCTCCGGCTTTGTACAGCGGGGTCTGATTGCCGAGCGGTACGCGGTGGATGTCAGCGCGGATGGACGCGAGGCACTCGAACTGGCGGAGGCATTTCCCTACGACCTGATCATTCTCGATTTGATGTTGCCGCAAATGGATGGGGCCGAGGTGCTGAAACGAATCCGGCGCAATAACCCATGTGTTCCGGTACTTATTCTCACGGCTAAAGATACCGTTGAGGATAAGGTCGAGCTCTTCGAGTCCGGCGCCGACGACTACCTGACCAAACCTTTCGCATTCGCCGAGCTTCTGGTGCGAGCCAAAGCGCTTCTTCGCCGCGGGCCGGTCAACCGCTCGAGTACTTTGGTTGTTGGGAAGTTGGAACTGGACCGGCTTACGCAACAAGTAAAGCGCGACGGCAAGCGGATTGAACTCACGGCCAAGGAATATTCTCTGCTCGAATACCTCATGCAAAATCATGGGAGGGTTCTCTCTCGCAACATGATTATCGAACATATATGGGACCAAAGCTTCGATGGAATCACGAACATAGTCGATGTATATGTTCGGCACCTTAGGTCGAAGGTCGACGATGGACACGCCGCGAAGTTGATCCGGACCGTGCGCGGATCTGGCTACATGATTCGACAAGATGGTGAACTGTGAACTGCGCCAAGGGTGGAGAATGAGACTAGATACGCTGCGGGCTAGAGTTGTCACCTGGTACGTAGGGCTGCTGGCTGCGGCGCTGATGGTATTCGGGGCGACGCTTTATTTTGCAGTACAAGGCTATTTGAAGACCTCGCTGCAGAACTCCCTGGTAGACGAAGCAGACGCGATAGGCGCGAAATTTCTCGCCTATGAGGAGCAGAAAGGGCCCGCATGGATGGCCGGCGAGATCTCGGAAGCGTATGCGCCTGAACTGAGCGGGCGTTTCATCCGCATCACTCGCCGAGATGGAGTTGTATTATATGAGTCCGGAGATACCCGCGACCCGGTCATTGACGCGGACGAGGTCTTACACCCGGGGCTCAATAACGCCGCGGAAGGTTTCCGCTCTGAACGGCAAGCGAACTCGCAGGAACTGCTGATCTACACGCATCCGTTCCGATCATCTTCGGGAACAAATTATCTCATTCAAACCGGATTGTCTCTTGCGTCCATTCAGCGCATACTCTCGAATCTCCGCAGCATCGTACTGCTGCTCACACCGCTGATCCTTTTGATCGCGGCGTTTGGCGGGCAGTTTCTCATGAAACTGCCGCTTCAGCCGCTTGTCGCTCTCTCCGAACGCGCCGAGTATATCGGCACCTCAAAACTGGGTGAACGACTCCCCGTGCCTTCAACACATGACGAGATGGAACGGCTTGCCCTTTCGTTGAATCGCATGATCAAACGTCTCGAAGATGCGCTGAGCAACAATCGACGATTTTCAGCCGATGTTTCGCATGAGCTGCGTACGCCGTTGACGATCATGCGTGGTGAACTTGAGCAGGTCCTCCTCGAGCCGAAACTGCCATTCACTGTGCGTGAGTCTGTGGCGAGCACACTGGAAGAGATCGGCCGCATGTCCAAGATAGTCGAGAGTCTTTTAGCAATTGCGCGGCTGGACTCCGGCATGGACGCCATTGACCCGAAACCCGTCGATGTGAGCACCCTGTGCCAGTGGGTGATGGAACAGTTGCGCCTACTGGCTGATGAAAAGAAAATTGCCATGACGGTGCAGACGACGCCGATGATCGTTCTGCTCGATACTGCCTTCATGAAACGCGTACTCGTAAACGTGATCGATAATGCCATCAAATACACCTCCCCTGGCGGAAAAATCGAGTTGATCTCGTTCGCCTCAGGGCAGATGGCAGTCATCGAAGTGCGTGACACGGGAGTCGGGATTCCACCGGCAGAGCTTCCGCACGTGTTTGAACGCTTTTTCCGCGCGGACAAGGTGCGATCCAGGGCCTCTGGGGGGACCGGACTTGGCCTCTCGATTGTAAAGGCGATATGTAATGCTCATGGCGGCTTCATTACTCTACGGAGCCAGGAAGGTATCGGCACAGTAGTTCGAATCGAGTTACCCCTCGCGCCCCGAGCTTCAGGTGGCTCTGCTTCTCTATATTCGGATCCGCGATATCAGAAATAGAACGACTCTTCGGTAAGCTGAATTACGTGAGCATCCAAGCTGAAAACACTTTGGTTTCCGCATCGGGAGGGCTTATCAATTCATGGAACCGACACGAGTGGAGACGAGCGAATTGAGCAAGGGATGTTCAGCTATGTTTCTCAGGACCAGCGATTTCCGGTCAATCACTACTTGCGAAATTCGCAAGTAGTCTTGGCCCGCTGCCGCAATTAACTCATGCCCATCTTAGCGATCAGAGCAAAATCACGCCGCCGCCAGCATTTTCGGCAATCTGATACCGTCCAAAACGCCGTTCGCTATTCGTTCATGAATAATGCAGGCTAGTGCTCTTTTGGGCCGAGCAGTAGTTGCAGGCCGACATACGCGATCCAGCTGGGCTGGCTGTTGTCAGCGGAGATGGTCTGGAAGCTGCGGCCTCCCATCAGAAGAAGGTTCATCGTATGGCTCTTATTGAGCGCTTGACGGCCGCCCAAGCCTAGCGTGTTCTCCCGCAGCTTAGGACCACCAGTTGCGAACGCGCCGACACCTTGGCCAGTTGGAAGCCGATTCGCATCCTTCTGATTGTAGATTTCAAAATAGGCCTCCGTACTGTCACTGAACTCGTGGCCGACGAGCAGGCCACGTCCCCAACTTTGCGGGACGGCATGATTCCCGAAGTTGTAACCGACTTCGCCGTCCAAGCGGATGGGACCGATGCGGCCGTTGACCTCAATCGGCAGAAAGAAGCTTGGACCGGGTGCGACCAGGCCGCGGGGAACGGAACGCGTAGGGTTATCGAGGAAGAGCTGCGGATAGGTGGAGACGCTGAGGTTCACGATTTGTTCGCTGCTATCCGCCGCACCAGAGGAATCACCTGAGGCTTCAACAGGTTGCGGTTCGGTAAATTTGGAATGGCCAAAGGCGCCGAGCAGGCCGGTGCCAAAGCGTTCATGGAAAGCTGGGTCGCCGGGGTGGTGCTCGTAGAAGCGCCACTTGATACCGAGCAGGCTTTCGCCGATGCCTCCGAGGGTTAGACCAGGATCTGCCGGCTCGGTCGCTGTGGCCGCTTGGGGACGAGCTTCTTGGATGGCGATAGGGATCTCGTACTTGAGCTGAATGCGATCACCGAGTCCATAGTTGATGTCGAAGTCAGGCACCTGATAGGCTCCGCCAGCGGGATTGCGATCGCCGATCCAGCCGAAGTTAATCTCCCAATGCTTATTACCTGGAGTCTCGGGGTCGTCGGTGCGAAATGGCGGGCCACCTTGGGCTTGCGTCGCAGCGCAGAAGATAACGGGAAGAGCAAGGACTATTGCACAGATGGCGCGGAAGTAGCGGAGTTTCCGTCTCTTCTTCTGTGTTGAGCGTTCGAATTCTGGAGTAACAAGGTTCATTTGAAAAGTTATATCTCCGGTGCCTGAATTTTGACTGAATGGCACATTAAGCAAACGGCACTTTTACCAATATTCCCTTCTTACCTGGCCGAGAGACGCCCGGGATAGAAATCCGGTATTGCGCGAGTAGGCAGAAGTCGAATTTACAGATGAGGGTTTCACCCATCTGAGAAGCTCCTCCGCCACGGGCCTATCCTCCACGGCGGCAAAACGCTTCCACCTGAACTGCAAGGACGCTGGTGGGGTTGGCGGTGCAACTGATCCGTGAAGAGAACGACCATCGATCCGCATGATTCATCAGAAAATGCACTTGCCGCTGTCGTTCAACTTCAGACAGCGGCTGCAAGCGAATTGCGCGGACAATCTATCAAGTATGCGACGGACATTCGCCCCATACGCGATGGGGCCGCCGCGAACCTTATTGGGCGTATGGCGCTAAGAGCAGGAGCGAGGTGCCAAACACGATCAGCGAGACCAGGAATGTTACAACCATGAAGCCCATCATGCGCCGCATGCTAATTCCGGCAATCGCCAGGATAGGCAGTGCCCAGAAGGGCTGTAGCATATTTGCCACGGACTCACCCATCGCTACTGCCATGGTCGTTCCAGGCAGCGAGGCATGCAGGTTGAGGGCTGCGGGAATCACAAGCGGCCCTACAACGGCCCAGAGGCCGCCGCCGCTAGGCACGAAGAGCGTGATGACCAGCGCGGTGAGACTCGTGAAGAAGGGTAACGTGTGAGCGGTTGAGTACCGGATGAAAACGTTGGAGATTACGGCCGCAAGTCCTGTTGTGGTGATGATGCCCATGATCCCGCCGTAGAGCGGGTATTGCAGGATAAGCGAACCAGTAATGCGAGCCGCTTTTTTTACAGCAGCAACATAAGTGGCAGGCCGCCAATGCAACAGCATCCCAAGCATGAACAGGGTGATGATGACCGAGTTGAGATCCACTGTCCCGTTGGTGCGTTTGAGTTGCATGACAAGAGCGCCGATTCCGAAAGTGACCATGAGCAGATTAAGTATCCAAGCGTGGTCGAGCTTTGATCCGAAAGTACCAGTAACTTCACGGGCCGGCGGCTTTTGCTGATCTTCCGCACGTAGCCGTTCGGGATCGGCGTAAGCTGAAGCCGCTTCGGTCGGGGCCAGGTAGCGGAAGACAATCGGAAGAACGACTAACAATACTGCAATAGGAATGAGATTGAAGCGAGTAAATACAGTCTGGGAGAGGGAGAGGCCATGCCCAGTAAACTTCTCCACCATATTCAATGCGGATCCGTGCGTGGACTGAGAAAGAGCAATGGAGCCGGAAAGGCCTTCGGTGGAGATGACGTATCCGCTATAACCTGCGGCTACAAGCCATCCGAAGTCAACGCGCACGCGCTTGGCAATCTCGCGTGCGAGCAGCGCGGCGGTGACAAGTCCGAGGCTCCAATTCAACCAAGAAGCAATCATCGCGACAAAGAGCGTGAGAGAGATGGCCGATGCTGGGGATTTGGCCAGAGAGGCCAGCTTGACGAGTCCCCGGTGGACCTGAGGCGCGGTCGCCAGGGCGTAGCCGGCAACCAGCATGATCACCATCTGAAAGGCAAAGGTAAAGATAGCAAAGACGCCCCCATACCACGCCGAGACGATGCTCGCAGGCGAAGCGTTGGGGGCAAGCCACCATGCCAGCAGCGCCCCGATGAAAGTGAGCAGGAGCGCGAATACGAAGGGGTCCGGCATTATATTCTGAAAGACGTAGACGGAGACAGCGGTGCAGCGGGCCAATAGTCCCTGCTTCTGCTCGGGCACGGTAGGAATCGTTATTGTGGCAGCTTCTGTCTTCACTTGTAACCCTCGCATGGCTTGGCGCTTGCGTTGCTTAGATCGAATTTGAATCCGTCAATCAATTTCGGCTGTCGGAATGAAGAAAGGTTGAAGACCGCATGAAAAACCTTTCTTTTGTGAAGCGGACATGGCGGTGAAGCATTTTTCATTCGACTTTCATTAGTATTTCATTCCTTGAGGCGTTAATGGAATCGACATCCCGCAGGGTTACTATTTAGCACGATATAGGCGGGGCGGTACAGCTTCAAGTTGTCAGGCAAAGTACAGCTGCGGCGGTTCGTCCGTGTAGTTCAGGTGCATGAACGCTGTGCCCGTTGTCAATGCAAAATCAAGAAGAGTGAATCACGAAAGGTCGAGGAAGAGTTCCGATGAAGAAGCTGAATGTTGTACTGAGTCTTGTTGCGATGGCCACCTTGGGCATCGCCATGAGCGCCTCCACCGTGCAGGCGCAAGAGACCCGCGAACAAGCTGTTGCCCACCTTCGCAAGACAAATCCCAAGGAGATGGACCCTGCCTTCACCAAGGCTGCTCCCTTTGCCCAGAAGTTGGTAAATGAAGCACTCGCCAAGCATTCTGAAGTTCTGCTGATCGCGATTCATGCTGGGGCGCCGAAGTATGACATTATCGCATCCAACTTTGGACGCATCGGGAAGCTCGGAGATGAAGACGACCTCCGCTGCATCCGCACCGGCAAGGATAACCTGGAGGTCAGCCCGGAGGGAATCCACTTCGAAGATGAGATTCCGTTGCGTGATCAGAGTGGCAAAGTCATTGGCGCGATTGGAGTTGTTTTCCATTACAATGCCGGTGACGACAAGTTGGCGCTGCAAAAGATCGCGCAGGAAATTCGCGATGAGATGAAGGTCCAACTGCCCAATGCAAAGCGCCTTTTCGGCCCTGCATAGACGCGCTCACGCCAGACCTGAGAACCTGTTGAAAAACCCGGGCATGCAAGTTAGCTTCCTGGGGATTTACGTTCTGGTCGGGCACAAGCTGGTTTGAATTGTGTGACTCACCTCCGCTGATGAGGCTTTGGTTGCGGCTTTCGGGAACTCCTCCCGAGGCCGCAACCGGATTTCAGGCCATCTACTTCCCAAGCCTTCCCGGTTGCTGCTGAGTGAAAAGAGTGGCAATCGAGCTTGAATCCTCCAGGCTTTCAGGAAAACAACTCAGAAACCAGGCGACGGAAATCAAGTCGGCTGTTCCTCCCGGGCTGAGATTGCGAGCAATCAGATCATCATCGAACGACTCCAGGCGTTGTCTCCATGCTGGATGGAAAACACCCCCTTGCCGTAACAGGCGTTGAGCGCAATCGCGAACATAGGTCAGTCCTTCCATTCCTCCGCGTGACACCAGGTTGGTATCGTTGTTAAACGCAAGCAGGAGCAGCGTGGCTTGCAACAAGGCCATTTCCCCGTCAACTCCTGCCTGGCGCATCGACCGCAGCACCGGGAGCGCATGACGGCGCACGGTGGCGTAGCCCGACGCAGCTTCGCCACGCGCTCCCGTCAACCCGCGTTCGCGGAACAATCGCTCACCCGCTGTTTGAGGGTTGTGTTTGCATCTCAATTCCTGCTCCACCAGGTCATGGCAGATCGACGCAACTTCCCGGCAAATCCACTCCGTGCACACTGGCTCCCCTCTGGTTTGCAGGCGGCCGATGACCGCGCACAACAGCCCCAGGGCAAAGATGCTTCCCTTGTGTGTATTGATTCCCGCAGTTGCCTGGAACATGGCCCGCTCGCAAAGAAGCCCGGCTGGACGGATGAGCGAAAGAAAAGTGTGCGCCGGCGCCCAGGCATGTTCGCGTCCCTCGGTCACGAACCGTGGCAGCCAAGGCGCAATGGCATCGGCGCTGCGCTCAAACATGCTGAGGTCCATGTCGCGGTGGGCGCCGCTGTTGCGTTGGTCAACCAGACCGGGCTTGGGGGTCAGCCTGACCTCCGCTAATAGGGCTTGGTAGGCAAACTGCCCAATCTGCTCAGCCGATAGCGGGCAGGCTCTGATGGCACAGGGCGGCAGCAGCGGTTGGCTGTCCCAACTATCGATCAAATGCATGAACTCTCTCTTCGATAACCGCTAATAGTTCCGCGAGTGGATGGCGTCGATTGCGCGCACAAGCCTTGGCGGATTGTTCACATACCAGGCAACGGCGAGGCGCGCGATTGAGCGAAGAGCGCGAGAGGGGACGCATCGATTTGGCAATCACATCCAGATCCCAGAGGCGGCCTAACGTATGCGTGTCTTCCAGGGCTATGGCAGCCGCCTTCAGATCTTCAGCCGGGGCATCCACCACATAAATGGCTTCCGGTCCGGCGTCGCGCAGCGCCTCTACACAGGCGAGAATTGTCCAGCCGCGATCCTGAACGAGCTTCCGCACTTGCTGTTGCGCAATTACCAGCAGCCGGCGCGAGACTGGACTGTCCTTTGCCGCTCCCGGCATGACAACTGTGACAGAGAGCAGCGGCTGGCCGAAGCGGCTTTGAAGATCCCGTTGCGTAGCCGCCCGCTCTTCCCTCGCGACCAGAATCCTCATCGGGTCAAGGCGGATTCCTTCAGCGGCGGTGTTCACCGAAGTCATTCCTTCACTTGACGTACCACGTCGATCACACTTCCATCGCGGTAACGGATGACGCCGACGATGCGGTCCGTGAACTGGATGGGGTCGGGCACGCCGGTCAGGCCGACAGCGCGTTGGTACAACTCTTCGATGGTCATCACCGGCAGGCCCGCCTCGCGCAGTCGAGTATCCAGCTCCGGCCGCGCCGGGTTCACCGCGATCCCATGATCGGTCACCAGCACATCAACGGATTCGCCTGGCGTTACCAATGTGGTGACTCGTTTGACCACGGTGGGAATGCGGCCGCGAATCAGGGGCGCCACGACAATGGTCAGCCCGGCTGTGGCGGCGACGTCGCAATGGCCGCCAGATGCGCCGCGCACCACTCCATCGGAACCAGTGATTACGTTGACATTGAAGCCGGTATCGATTTCGAGGGCGCTGAGAATCACTACGTCCAGATAATCACAGAAGGCCCCTTTGGAGCTGGGATTGGCATACTCATTGGCGGATACTTCTAGATGACTGGCCGATTTAGCCAATGACTCCGCAGCCGCGCTGTCAAAGGACTGCGTATCCACCAGTATGTCAATGAGACCTTTCTCGTGTAACTCGACGATGCTGGAAGTGATGCCCCCTAGAGCAAAGCGCGCGGTGATTCCACTGTTGACCATCTTCGTTTCCAGAAAGCGCGTCGCGGCAATGGACGAAGCGCCTGAGCCGGTCTGGAGCGAGAAACCTTGCTTGAAGTAACCCGAGGATTCAATTACATCGGCCGCGTGACGGGCGATCAAGAGCTCTCGCGGATCGTTCGTGGTGCGGGCGGCGCCCAAACTGATTCGCGACACGTCGCCGACCTCGTCGATCTTGACTACGTAATCAACACGGTCCTGCGAAATGCTGATCGGCGTATTCGGAAAGTCGACGATCGTATCAGTCAATAACACCACCTGATGGGCAAATTGGGCGTCAACCTTAGCGTAGCCAAGAGATCCGCAAGGCGATTTACCACGCGTGCCGTTCGCATTACCAAACACGTCGCTGGACGATACGGCAAGAAACGCCACATCAACCTTTACTTCGCCCGTCTGCAGCAAATGGACACGCCCGCCGTGCGAATGGATCTGCACCGGCGCTTTCATCAGGCCGTGCGAGATGGCATCGGCCAACTTACCGCGCAGACCCGACGTATAAATCTGAGTGATGACACCGTTTTTAATATGCTCGACTAGCGGAGCATTGGCAGTGAGCAGCGAACTGGAGGCCAGAGTCAGGTTTCGGAATCCCATGCGGGCCAGGGTATCCACAACCATATTGATGACTTTGTCGCCTTCGCGGAAGGCGTGGTGAAAGGAGATGGTCATCCCGTCTTGCAGGCCCGTGCGTTGGATAGCTTCTTCCAGCGTGGCACAAAGCTTGCGCTGGCGGGTCTGCTGAGGGTCGTTCCCGTGAGGGTTATTGCCATCTACCCCGGCGAACGGCCGAAGCGATCCGAGATCCGGGCACTGTGCTGATAGTTTTTGAATAAGATGATGGATCTGTTCTTTTTCCATGTTATCTCCGGACACCCGATGCTTCGGCGCGTTGTAACACCCGCTGTGCATGGCAGACGATAGGGGCATCGATCATCTTGCCATCCAGCGCGATGACGCCAACTCCCTCCCGCTCGGCCTTCTCAGCGGCTTCGATCACGCGCCGTGCATAGCTGACTTCTTTCACGGTGGGGGCATAAGCGTTGTGCAATAAATCGATCTGGCGCGGATGGATGAGCGATTTGCCGTTGAAACCCAGGTGGCGAATCAATTCCACTTCTTTCAGAAAACCGGCGTCGTCGTTCACATCGGAGTACACAACGTCGAAAGCATCAATGCCGGCGGCTCGTGCGGCATGCAGCACCGCGCAGCGCGCATAGAAGAGTTCCGGTTCGGCTTTGTCTCCCCGCTGGCTCTGCATATCAATCACATAATCGAACCCTGCCAGCGCGATTCCAATCATGCGCTTCGACGCGGTGGCAATCGAAACAGCATTGATCACACCGGAGGCCGATTCGATCGCCGCCAGGAGTTTTGTGCTTCCAATAACTCGGCCACATTCCCTTTCGATGCGCTCGACCTGCGCGTCCAGTTCCTGTATGTCGCTGGCGCTATCGGTTTTTGGCAGCCGTATAACATCGGCTCCCGCGCGTACCGCGGCCTCCAGATCTTTCAGGCCATGCGGAGTATTCAGCGGATTGATGCGGACCACAGTTTCAATGCCCTGGTACACGTGGCTGCGCAGAATATGAAAGACCATCAGTCGCGCGGAATCCTTCTCACGCAACGAAACGGCGTCTTCCAGGTCGAACATGACGCAGTCCGGCTTGTAGACAAATGCCGTTGACAACATGCCCGCCTTGGCGCCGGGAAGAAACAACATGCTACGACGTAATTTCACGATAGTTGCTCCCAGTTCAGCTCTTTACTTGCCGCCCCACGCAACACAGCAGCCTGTACGCGTGCGCGAATGGCATAGTCGAGAGCCCCTTTATCTTCGATAACAATCAGGCCATCTGTAACGGCCAGCCCTTGCAAGGTGTCGTCCACCACGCGTCGAATTTGGGTTCCGAATTGCTTCATCACGTCACTGGTCACATGGATCTCCAGCGTCTTTTCCCGGCTGGGGGACACTTTGACAAGCAGATCGCTCGACTCCAGTGTGCCGGCTACTGCCTCGGTAATGATTCTCAATGTTCGACTCCGTGTGTCATTTCAGATTTTTGCTTGTCGCCAAAACGGCTGATCAATAGGTTCATGGTGCTTTCCGGAACCAGTTCCTCTATCTTTCCAAGACTCTTATCCTGTAATAGCCTGCGCACCTCGGATGCGGAAATAGGACCGCCCCGCCACGTAGTGCGGGGCACTTCTACGACCTCAATGGACGGAGAGCGGGAGTTTGCCGCCTCCAGCCAGAGCTTCATGTCCTGGTTATACTTGTTCGTTACTTGGCAAATCGGCTCAGTGCCGACATAGCGATGCGTAATATCAAGCGCCGGCGCGATATACTCCCGAAACAGCAATAAATCCACCGCGGTAAAACACTCGTCAACCGCGCATTTTCCCTTCAGAAAATAGCTGGGGAAAGTCGCCCGCGAGATGATGTATTCGGAACCATGATGTACCGTAATGTTCCTGATATTGCTCAAGCCCTGCGACGCAAGCTCATAGCGTTCTGCGTAGGAGAACATCGACGCCTCTTCGCGCACGATGAACACATGCAGCCAGTCGCACGCCCCGGCCGCGATTTCAGCCAGATAGCGGTGCCCCAGCGTAAGCGGGTTGGCGTTCATGACGATGCAACCAATCTTGCCCCCTGGCTGCCGCAGTGCTTGCAGATCTTTGCAATACTTCCGGATCGCGATTGGGCTGTTCTCCATCAGCGTCACCCGGTCCTGCACCTCCACCAACGGATAAAAGCCCCAACCGCGGAAAAATACCGCGTTCTCCGGCTTGGTGAATAGAAAAAGGTGAAAATGGCCTCGCTCCATCGCCACTTTAAGTAACTCGCTACCGAGTTGCAGACTGAGTGAGCTGCCGCGAAATGCCGGAGATATAGCCACGCACTTGACTACATCCCTGTCCAAACCCGCACACGCGATTAGTTGCGCGCCCTCCCGGCAGACAACAAAAGTTCCTACCCTGCTGTCCCATCCGAGATCGCTTTCCCTAAGCAGTCGCTCGATCTGCTCTCTCTCCTGAGACAATTCGCCGGCGTCAACTGTATAGAATTCCAACTCCGCTGGCACGACGCCCTCTTCCCTTCGATTGTCACCATGCTTCAAATGCGCCGTGCCGCTATTTCGTGCCAACAAAAGAAATCCTAATAGCTCCTTAGATGGAGATCGAGGTGATCTACTGAATCTTCTTCAACTCTTCCGCAGCTTCACCGGGTTGAAGTGGCCTGAACCCAACCTTGCGCATTTCGGGCGATCCGATGATCTCCTGCGCATCTTTCGACAGCAGAAATTCGCAATATGCCTTAAGCCAAGGGTCAAGCGGCTTGCCCGGCACACGATTGATGTTGATTCCAATCGCAGAGGCCATTGGGTGCAACGGACCCTCTACCGTTCCGTCTGACAGCGTGCCTTTTTCATCAATGACCATGGGCACAAATTTGATCTTTGGCCCCAGATCCGGCAGGCGCTTCCAGGTCATAACTCCGCGCATAACCGCAACATTGTTCCAGTAGTCCATCAGGACCATGCCATAAGCATCCTGGGCAACCGCATCGATTGCGCTCTCTTCAGTAGGCATCCACTCGACCTGCGGGGTAAACGGCCTTCCGCCGAACTTATCGCGCATTTCATCGATCATTGCCAAGACCGCTGAAGTATCGCGAGTTACGTAGGGATGAATCGGTACAGGCCCCCAATCCCCCTCCACACCGAGTTGCGACCAGTGAGTGATGTCCCCATTTGCGCCGCCGGTGGTAAAGATCGCCGCAGCCTGCGCCAGCGTGATCTGCTTGATCGGATTGCTGGCGTTTACCCATATCCCCGTTGACAGCTTGTTATTCGGATTGCTGTCATACCCAATCTTCAAGTACGTCGGCTCATAGCCGAAGCGCTGAACGAACTGATCGACTTCCGGCCTTCTGTTTCCGCGTCCAATGGGCCCAAACGCCGATTTCCCCGAGACAAGTCCCTCCACGGACAAGGTGGAGCCCATCATGATCTTCTGAAATTTCACATTGGGTTCCACCTGCCCCCAGCGTGCATCAAGTTTTGTGAATAGTGGAATCAGAACATCATTACCAGCTACAAAGACAGTATCCGGACCTACTACATACGGGCGGTCCGCTGGTACGGTTACGTGCTGCGGAACGTAGGGACGCTGTGAAAGGTCATCCTGCGCATAAGCTGCGGGAATGGCCGTCGCTGCCACGAGAATGCTGGCGCAGACAACAAAAGACGGCGCCCAGTTTCGCAAGGCACGATGAATGAACGCTGGAGATGAACTATCGTTGAATCGCATGGTCATTTACCTTCTGGCTCGGGGGACGGGAATGGGAAATTAAGCTTTGGGCCCTGCTTCGAACGAGGAGCCCAGGTCTTCGCATTGTCTAGTTTTTCGAGTTCTGTCTTCACATCCTCGGCATTGAGTGGAAGATATCCTTTCGTGTCCTGGGCAATAATTTCCTGCCCCTGCTTTGAAAGAATGAGCCGCATGTATTCCTTGACCAATGGATCGAAGGATGTGCCCGGCTCCCGGCGGATATAGATGTACAGATCCCGGCCGTATGGATACCGATTCGCGATCAGGTCGCGCACACTTCCTGTTGTCAAGGTATGGCCATCGTTGCCGACGAGGGGAACAATCCGAACGCTCGGATCGGCCTTGTTCAGCGCAACGATCCCAATCGCGAGCGGATCGGCAGCCACCTTCTTCACGACGTCGCTGTAGTGAACATACTGTTCGTAATTCTGCGTGAAGACGTACCCCGGAAAAGCTCCCATCTTGCGGAACATCATGTACTCTCCCATATTCGGGTCTTCAGGACGCTGATATGCGTCCCAGTACAAACCGGTCGGATGGATCGGCTTATCCGCCAAATCGCCGCGCATCCCAATCTGGCTCCAGTTAGTAACATCTCCTGTGCCGCTACCTGTCGAAAAGATCGAGGCGACTTGTGCTTCGGTCAGCGACTTGATTGGATTGCTCTTATTGACGACGATCCCCAAAGGGCTCATCTTTGCCGCGGGGCTTAGGGAACCATGTCCCACTCTGATAATCAGCGCGGCTACAGGATCTTTCTTCGAGCCATAGATCTTCTCATAAGGAAGTAGTTCCAGAAGCGTCGCACCTCCGCCCTCCGGAGCAAAGGCGGCCACATCATAGGTAATCGCGGGAATCGCAGTTCCGTTTCCTTTCAGAATCGGCGTGAACCTGATTCCAGGATGAGTCCGCGTGAACTCCTGGTTCCACTTCGCGACCATGCCCGCCATGTCATCGAAACCCACAATCCGGACTGACCCATCCGGCATGACATATCCACGATCATGCGGCAGAGGCACCGGCTGAGAATGGTACACCGGTAAATTCGGATCCACAAGACCCACGCGGCCTTTGCTTTGAGCCGTTCCGGATACCGTCAGGCACAGGCAAGCTGCAAGCAGCACAAGTTGAATGTCGCTGCACCTTCCAACAAATGAGGACAAACTTCCACTCGAACGCGTTCGCATAAAAATCATCTGACTCCGGGATGGGGCTGAACGGGAGAAATATAGTGACTACATGTTTTCAACGAATTAGCCCCCGATGTCAACTTCACCACAGACACGGTAGGCGGGCAAAATGAATGAATGATGAACCCGAGATGAAAAGCCATTCGGAGAGGCCATCAAGTAGTCGCGCATAACCGCAAAACTGCAAAAATCATTGTATGTGGGCAACCCTCGCATGCGCAAGATACAGACTATAGCCCCTCAATCAATATCTGCTCTCTATCCGCTCACTTATCTCGACAACGTGAGGTTTGTAAGTTCGTAAGAGCGAGCCTCGACACTGTATTTCCAAGTATCGCACTCTGATCTTCGTCGCCGCGAATTCGAATTGTGCCGGAAACCTGCCGTTGCGGCTTGTAGACAGGCATCGACTCGATACTTTGCGAAATGACCATCCTGCAATCAGTAGTGTCCGGCTAAAATCGGGTTGATCGTTGTAACCGACACATATTGCACGCGATAGGCTGTGACTCTCATTTTTCGATTTGAAATTGACGGCAGCAGAACAGGGACCAGCGCTGGGT
>Ga0181535_10000602_pt1 | contig 52258 bp, 51 predicted proteins | sample PEATcosm2014_Bin_44_FD_119774 | JGI IMG/M metagenome (GOLD analysis project Ga0181535, IMG submission 119774) | Peatland microbial communities from MTU Mesocosm Facility, Houghton, MI, USA - PEATcosm2014_Bin17_30_metaG | ecosystem: Environmental > Terrestrial > Soil > Wetlands > Peat | place... | reverse complement strand
GGAGGTGGAACACAGGCCCAACTCGCCCGCCGGCATCCGCTCCGTAGGGTCGCGAAGCGACCCATAGGAGCGAACAGGGCGAAAGTCTGGGACACGGACGATTACGTAGACGGGCTCCTAGGATTTGAATCCGGCCAGCCGGTCCAGTCCGTAGTCCTCGGTGATCTCCCCCACCAGATCGCGCACGGGGATCAGGTCGTCCAGCTTCCAGCCGTTGCTGCCGGTGAAGAACAGCCCCGACTGCAGGTCCCCGCCATGGGAATCGCCCAGGCTGTCGGCGATGCAGTAGCCCACCTTGAAGGCGCCCTTGCCATGCTCGCACGGGCTGACGCAATTGCTGATGCATTTGATTTTCGGAGCGTTGCCTTCGATGATCCGGCGGTGCAGCGCGGTCATCACGCCGCGCGCCGGCATGCCCACCGGCGACCCGTGCAGGGCGATGGTGGAGCGCTTGGACTGGAGAATGACGCTCTTGAAGTTGGTGTGGGCGTCGCACTCGAAGGTGCCGATGAACCGGGTGCCCATCTGCACGCCGCCAGCGCCCATGGCCATCAGCCGGTCGATGTCGGCCCGGTCCCACACGCCACCGGCCGCGATCACCGGGAAATCGCCCCACTGGTCGCGCTCCTGGACCACCGAAGGGAGCAGCGCGTCCAGGGAGAAGAGCGGATCGGTGCACTGTTCCAGGGAGAAGCCCTGGTGGCCGCCGGACTCCGGGCCCTCCAGCACCACCGCGTCGGGCTTGCGGTTGAACTTGCGCTCCCAGGTCTTGCAGATGAGCTTGAGCGCCCGGGCCGAGGAGACGATGGGCACCAGCGCCACGTCCCGGTCGCCCACATACTCGGGCAGGAAGAGCGGCAGCCCGGCCCCGGAGATGATCATCCGGGTGCCGGCTTCCACCGATTCCCGCACCACCCGCTCATATTCGTTGATGGCGCACATGATGTTGACCCCGATGACGCCGTGGCCGCCGGCGATGCGCTGGGCATCCTTGATGATCCGCTGCAGTGCTTCGGTGTTCTGCAGGTTTTCCGGCTGGTCCGGGCGCCCCGCCCGGGTCTTGGCCAGACCGGGATAGCGGTAGCCGGTGCCGATGGCCGAAACGATGCCGACGCAGCCGCTGCGGGCGGCGTTCCCGGCCAGGCGGTCCCAGGAGATGCCGATGCCCATGCCCCCCTGGATGATGGGATAGGGCACTTCCAGGTTGCGGATCTTGAGGGACGGCAAGGACGGCGCCGGCTTCTCCACCAGGGCGTCGAAGGCCGGAGTGCCCATGGCCTCGGCCAGGCGCTTGCGGAACGCGGCGAGGAAGTCCGCCGCTCCGGACCGGAGCAGGGACGGTGAACGCAACTGCAGCCCGGAGGCGCCCCGGGCCAGCAGATCGCGGCCTTCGGCGGCATTGCCGGCCACCGGCGCGAAGCAGGGCAGCGAGCTGGCCTTGAGCATGCGCATCAGCCGATCCGCCAGGCCTTCACCCTCGGCGGCCAGCAGCGCCGAGGCGCCGCCATGCTGCGCCGCGGCAGCCTCTTCGCCGTCACGCACCACCACCAGGCGCGGCAGGCCCCAGGCGCGCAGGGCCTCCAGCCGCTCGGGCAGGAGATCGGATTCGTGGATCAGGAAGGAGGCCAGATTGTGCGCGGCGGAATCGAGCCGGGCCGAGAATTCCCCCAGCACGCCCCGCAGGTCCAGCCCCACATGCCCCTTGCCGGGATGGCAGGCCGCGGTCAGGCGGCGCGAGAGGCTTTCCATGTCCGGAAAGGCAGGGACCCGGATCACGCCGGCCCCGCCGGCTCCGGCGAAACCTGCCGCAAGCTGGTCGGTGGCGAAGGGGTGCCAACCCTGAAAAAATACCGGTGCCTGGGGCCCGATGGGCCAAGGCGCGGTGGATCCGGTCATGAACTTCCTCCCATTCCGTGGGGATTCCCAGAAGAGACCATTCTCCTCATCTTCTTAACAGCATGACTGAAAGGCGCCCCCAGGGGAATGTCTATGCCAATCGAGGGGGTTTAGCGTTGCCGCTTGGAGATTTTCCGGCCCAGCAGCCGCGCGCCCCGCGTTGGCGGCCAGGAAGGCTCGGCCCCCCCGCCCCCAGCATCTGCATGCCGGGACCGCTTCCCTTGACCGAGATACCGGCGCCTTGCAAAAAGGCGTTACCCGGTGGTTGCCGATGACCCACGAACCGCTCCCCGGCATGATCGGGAATTTCTCATCAGGCCAGATCCAGGTTGCTTTCTAGGTTAGATTTAAGACTTTGATGCAAATTCCGAAACGATAAGAGGGAGCCCTCTCGATGTTTTTTATCATTGGTCTGATCGTGGTTGTCGGGGCCGTGCTGGCCGGATACACCATGGAGGGTGGCAAGATCAAGATCCTCCTGGAACCGCTCCCGGCTGAACTCACCATTCTGCTGGGCGCGGCCGTCGGCGCCTTCCTGGCGGGCAACACCATGGGCACCATCAAATCGGTGGCGGCCAGCATCGGCAAGCCGCTGAAAGGCAGCAAGTACACCAAGGCGGTGTACATGGAATCGCTCATGCTGCAGTACGAAGTCTACGTGAACATCAAGAAGGGCGGCCTGCTGGCCCTGGAACAGGATGTGAACGATCCACACAGCTCCACCATCTTCAAGAAATACGCCACCATGCTGGCGGACCACCATGCCCTCGATTTCTTCTGCGATTCGCTCAAGCTGCTGATCAACGGCTCCGCCAAGATCGACGAGATCGACATGGTCATGGACATGGACCTGGATGTGCACCACGCGGAAGCCGCCGAGCCCGGGGCCGCGCTGGGAATCATGGCGGACGCCTTCCCGGCCTTCGGTATCTGTGCCTGCGTCATGGGCATCGTCGTCACCATGGGGTTCCTGGACCAGCCGCCCAACGTCATCGGCGGGCACGTGGGGGCCGCCCTGGTGGGAACCTTCCTGGGCATCTTCCTTTCCTACGGCGTGTTCGGCCCCCTGGCCAAGAACATCGACCAGGTCAACGCCGCGGAAGGGTATTTCTTCAGGGCCATCCGCGCCGGCCTGGTGGCTTTCGGCAACGGCGCGGCGCCCGTGACGGCGGTGGAATTCGCCCGGAGGAACATCCCCTCGCCCGAGCGCCCCGGCTCCCAGGAACTCGAAGAAGTGGTCCGCCAGATCAAGCCCAGGTAATCCATGGCCGAGCAGCAACCCGAAGTCAAAATCAAGTTCGTCAAGAAGAAGGGTGGGCACGCAGCCGCCCACGGCGGCGCCTGGAAGGTGGCCTATGCCGACCTGGTGACCGCCATGATGGCCTTCTTCCTCCTCATGTGGCTGTTGAACTCCACCACTTCCAACACCAAGGCCGGCATCGCCGGGATGTTCCAGGACCCGGATTTCTTCAATACCGAAAAGGGCAAGGCCATCCTGACCCAGTACGAGATGGAGAAGGCCGGCATCCTGCCCGGCGGCAAGGGCATGAAGCAGCCCGGGGACGAGGGCGGCGGCCCGCCGGTCAGCGACGATGCCGGCGAGCAGGAGCGCCAGCGCATGGAGGACACCGCCACCGCGATCACCAAGGCCTTCAACGAAGACAAGCTGCTGGAGGCGTTCAAGGACCAGATCAGCTTCGAGTTCACCGACGAGGGCCTGCGCATCCAGATCCAGGACAAGCTGGCCCAGGTGCTGTTCGATTCCGGCTCGGCCCAGCTCAAGCCGTACACCCTTTCCATCCTCAAGGAGATCGCCCAGGAATTGGGCAAGCTGCCCAACCACATCCTGATCGGCGGCCACACCGATTCCATGATCTACCCGGGCAAGGCCTACACCAACTGGGAGCTGAGCGCGGACCGGGCCAATGCCGCCCGGCGGGTGCTGCAGGCTTCGGGGGTCAAACCCGGCCAGGTGCAGCGGGTGACCGGCTACGCCGACAGCGTGCCGCTGGCCAACCACGATCCCGCCGATCCGCAGAACCGGCGCATCTCCATCGTGGTGCTGAACAGCGCCACCGAAAAGGCCGACGTGGAAAGGCAGAAGCCCAAGCCGCCCAAGGCCGGCGCGCCCAAACCCTGAGAGGGGGTCTCATGCCGCATTCCCACCTTGATCACCTGGTCGTCACCGCCCCCACCCTGGCCGCCGGCGTGGCCTACGTGCAGGCTGCGCTTGGCGTTGCCCCCCAGCCCGGCGGCAGGCACCCGCGCATGGGCACCCACAACTGCCTGCTCAAACTGGGGCCCAGGACCTACCTGGAAGTGATCGCCGTGGACCCCGGGGCCGGCGAGCCCGGGCTGCCGCGCTGGTTCGGCCTCGACCAGGCCCGGGAGCGGCCGCCCCGCCTCGCCACCTGGGTCGCCCGGACCGACGATATCCAGGCTGCGGCCGCCCCGGTCTTCGGCCGGATCGAGCCCATGGAGCGGGGCGCGCTGCGCTGGTCGATCACCCTGCCCGAGCAGGGCGGCATGCCGTTCGACGGCGTCGGCCCGGCCCTGATCCAGTGGCACACCGAGCCCCACCCGGCGGCGACCCTGCCGGAATCCGGCTGCAGCTTGATCGGGCTGGACGGCCGCCATGCCCAGGCGGCGCAGGTGGCCGAACTCCTGCGCGCCATCGGCTTCCGCAATGAATTCAAGGCCGCCTTCCAGCCCGGGGACACCCCCGGGCTGGTCGCGCGCATCCTCACGCCCGGGGGGGTGCGGACCCTGTCATAAGGTCGTCAGCCCTTCCGGCCATCCGCCGTTATACTTGAAAAATCCAGATTGAACCCAAGGAGGTCCGCGGATGATCTACTCGACAGAAGTTGAGCATATGACTTGTGTGGCGAAGGGGCCGAACCACGGACCGGCGCCCATCCCACAGGAAGGGAAATGGGTCCAGGCCAAGGAGATCAAGGATATCTCCGGCCTCACCCACGGCGTGGGCTGGTGCGCGCCGCAGCAGGGCGGCTGCAAGCTGACCCTCAACATCAAGGACGGCATCATCCAGGAAGCCCTGGTGGAGACCGTGGGCTGCTCGGGCATGACCCACTCCGCCGCCATGGCCGCCGAGATCCTCACCGGCAAGACCATCCTGGAAGCCCTGAACACCGACCTGGTCTGTGACGCCATCAACGTGGCCATGCGCGAACTGTTCCTGCAGATCGCCTACGGCCGCAGCCAGACCGCGTTCTCCGAGGGCGGCCTGCCCATCGGGGCCGGGCTGGAGGACCTGGGCAAGGGCTTGCGCAGCACCGTGGGCACGATGTACAGCACCGTCGCCAAGGGCGTGCGCTACCTGGACCTGGCCGAGGGCTACGTCACCCGCATGGCCCTGGACGAGAACAGCGAAGCCATCGGCTATGAGTTCGTCCATCTGGGCAAGATGATGGAATCCATCAGCAAGGGTGTCGAGCCGGCGGAAGCCCTCAAGAAGGCCACATCGACCTATGGCCGCTTCGATGAAGCCGTCCGCGTCATCAACCCCCGGCACGAGTAGGAGAGACCCCCATGGCCCTTTTCGAATCCTATGAACGAAGAATCAAGCAGATCGAGCCCGTGCTGGCCCAGTACGGCCTCGGCTCCCTGGAGGAGGCCCGCACGCTCCTGCAGAACCTCGACGTCGATGTCTACGGCATCGTCAAGGGGATCCAGCCCATCTGTTTCGAGAACGTGTGCTGGGCCTACATCCTGGGCGCCGCCATCGCCGTGAAGAAAGGCCAGACCAAGGCGGTGGACATCGCCTGTTCCCTGGGCGAAGGCATGCAGGCCTTCTGCATCCCCGGTTCGGTGGCCGACGACCGCAAGGTCGGCATCGGCCACGGCAACCTGGCCTCCATGCTGCTGAAGGAGGAGACCAAGTGCTTCGCCTTCCTGGCCGGCCACGAGTCCTTCGCCGCGGCCGAAGGCGCCATCGGCCTGGCCCGGTCGGCCAACAAGGCCCGCACCGCGCCCCTGCGGGTGATCCTCAACGGCCTGGGCAAGGACGCCGCGCAGATCATCTCCCGGGTCAACGGCTTCACCTACGTGCAGACCAAGTTCGACTACGCCACCAGCAAGCTCAACGTGGTGCGGGAGATCGCCTACTCCAAGGGCGAAAAGGCCAAGGTGCGCTGCTACGGCGCCGACGACGTGCGCGAGGGCGTGGCCATCAACCACCATGAGGGCGTGGACGTCTCCATCACCGGCAACTCCACCAACCCCACCCGCTTCCAGCACCCGGTGGCCGGCACCTACAAGAAGGAATGCCAGGAGCAGGGCAAGCCTTACTTCTCCGTGGCCTCGGGCGGCGGCACCGGGCGCACCCTGCACCCGGACAACATGGCGGCCGGCCCGGCCTCCTACGGCATGACCGACACCATGGGCCGGATGCATTCGGACGCCCAGTTCGCCGGCTCGTCCTCGGTTCCCGCCCACGTCGAGATGATGGGCTTCCTGGGCATGGGCAACAATCCCATGGTCGGGGCCTCGGTGGCCGTCGCCGTGGCAGTGGAAAAAGCTCTGGAAAGATAGCCTGCGGAGGGTTCCCATGAAGACGCTGACGGGGGAGGCGATCGGCCTGGGAACCCAGGCCGTGGCGCTGTTGTGGGCGGATGCCGCGCCGGCTGATGCGCTCCGCTTCAAGCCCGGCCGCTGGGGCTGCGTGGCCAGCCTGTTCGCCGCCGCCGCCAAGGGGCGGTTGGCGGCCTTCGACCGGGAGACCTACGGCTGCTGGGGCGGCGGCGTCGGCCTGGGCTTCGGCGACTGCTACCGGACCTTCCCCGGCGGCAGCGAGTGCTTCTGCCGGTTCCTCTCCGACGGCAATGATTCGAGCGAAGCGGGACGCGCCATCGGCCAGCAGCTGGGCCCGCTGGCCGACGATTTCCTGCACGGGGAGAAGTACCGGGCCGATGCCGGGGACGCCGCCCGGTTCCTGGAAGCCCTGCCCATGCGCGACATCCCGGCCCGGTACGTGGTGCTGAAACCCCTGGACCGGCTCGACCCGGAGCAGGAACTGCCCAACAGCATCACCTTCTTCGTGGATCCCGACCAGCTTTCCGCCCTGGTGGTGCTGGCGAACTACGGCGACCCCACCGGCGAGAGCGTGATCATCCCCTTTGCGGCCGCCTGCCAGGTGATGGGCATCCTGGCCTACCGCGAGCTGGAGCGGGAGCGGCCGCGCGGACTGGTGGGGATGACCGACCTGTCGGCGCGCCGGAACCTGCGCGGCGCCCTGGGCCCCGGCCTGCTTTCCTTCACCGCGCCCTGGCCGCTGTTCCAGCGGATGGAGCGCAATGCCGGGAACAGCTTCCTGCAGCGGGAAACCTGGCGCGCGCTCCGGCATGGCTGAGCCCTTGCGCCTCCTCCTGGCCGGCTTCGGCAACGTCGGCCAGCGCTTCGTGGAGCTGCTCGCCGACCGGCCGGCCCACCCTGGGCTGGCAGGGCTCGACGTGGTCATCGTCGGCCTCACCACCGGCAGCCACGGCGCCTGGTCCGGCCCGTCGGGCCTGGCCCCGGCGGCCATCCTGGAGCAGTACCGCACCCATGGCGGGTTTCCCGGCACCCTGGACACCCTGGAGGCCATCCGCACCCTCGAGTACGACGTGCTGCTGGAACTCTCCCCCCTGAGCATCAAAGGCCGGGGCGAACCCGCCATCACCCATGTGCGGACCGCCCTGGGCCGGGGCCGCCACGTGGTCAGCGCCAACAAGGGCCCGGTGGCCTGGGCCTGGCGCGAACTGGACGGCCTCGCCCGGGCGCGCGGCGCGCGCTTCCTGCACGAGGCGACGGTGATGGACGGCGCGCCCGTCTTCAACCTGGGCCGGCACTGCCTGCGCGGCAACACCCTGCTGCGCCTGGACGGCGTGCTCAATTCCACCACCAACGTGGTGCTGGGGGCGATGGAACAAGGCCTCGACCTGGCCGAAGCCGTGGCCCAGGCGCAGGCCATGGGCATCGCCGAGGCCGACCCCCGGGCCGACCTGGAAGGCTGGGACGCGGCCGTGAAGCTCACCGCCCTGGCCAACGTGCTCATGGCCGCCGACCTCACGCCCGAGGCCATCGAGCGCCAGGGCATCGAGCGCCTGACCCGGCAGGAAGTGGCCGGGGCCCTGGGCCGGGGCCAGCGGATCAAGCTGGTCTGCGAAGCCTTCCGGGACGGCGGCACGGTGCGCGGCAGCGTCACCGTGCGCCACCTGGACCAGGACCACCCCTTCGCCCGGATTGCCGGGGCCAGTTCCATCCTGCGGCTGCACACCGACCTGCTCGGGCGGCTGATCATCGCCGAGGACGGGCCGGACCTGTCCACCACGGCCTACGGGCTGATCACCGATCTCTTCGCCCTGCTCGGCGCTTGAACCATCCCGGCGTGGCAGCCCGCCAGGCCGCTGGCGCTATACTGTGCCCTTGAAACAGTTCCAATGGCAATCGGAGGCGGACGTGAAAATCAGGCGGCTGGGACGGACGGGCTTGAAGGTTTCGGAACTGTGCCTGGGCACCATGACCTTTGGCGGCCAGGCCGACGAGGCCACGGCCTTCGCGATCATGGATCGCGCGGCGGCGGCCGGGATCAACTTCATCGATGTGGCGGACGGCTACCCCATGCCGCAAGCCCCGGAAACCGTGGGGCGCACCGAGGAGATCGTCGGCAAGTGGCTCAGGCCGCGCCGGGACGATTTCATCCTGGCCACCAAGGGCTACGCCAGGATGGGCCAGCACCCCTGGGATGGCGGCCTGTCCCGCAAGCACATCCTGCGCGCCGTCGAGGACAGCCTGCGCCGCCTCGGCACCGACTACATCGACCTCTACCAGGCCCACCACTCCGACCCGGAGACGCCGATCGACGAGACCCTGCGCGCCCTGGACGACCTGGTGCGCAGCGGCAAGGTGCGCTACATCGGCTGCTCCAACTTCCAGGCCTGGGAACTGGCCAAGGCGCTCTGGACCAGCGACAGGCTGAACCTGGCGCGCTTCGACTGCCTGCAGCCGCGCTACAACCTCCTGTTCCGCCAGATGGAAGACGAGGTGCTGCCGCTGTGCCGGGCCGAGGGGGTGGGCGTGATCACCTACAATCCGCTGGCCGGCGGCTTGCTCACCGGCAAGTATCGCAAGCACGCCGAAGCGGAAAAGGGCACCCGCTTCGAGGCGTTCCAGAGCCGGACCCGGCTCTACCATGACCGCTACTGGCAGGACGCCCAGTTCGACGCGGTAGCCCGGCTGCAGGCCTTCTTCGAACCCCGCGGCCAGGCGTTGCCCCAGGTGGCGGTGGCCTGGGTGCTGCAGCAGCCCGGCATCAGCTCGGTGCTGCTCGGCGCGAGCCGGCCGGAGCAGCTGGACGCCACCCTGTCCGCCCCCGGCCTCACCCTCGACGCCGAAGCCCTGGCCGCCTGCGACGACGCCTGGTTCAGCCTGCCGCGCCCGCGCGACCCGAACATCGCCCTGCGCTGAATGGGCTGCGCGTCATGCCCGGGCGTAGCCCGGGGGTTTGGCGGGGAGAGTACGCAAGCCCCTCCCGATGGTTATTTTCAGTAGGCCCGCCCGCAAGAAATAGCTTGTGCTGGCGAGCCCAAGGGTTAAAATTGAGTGCCTGATCAGTCATTTTTCAGGTCCCCATGTCCCGTCCCCGCAGTGAAGACAAGCGCCAGGCCATCCTGGCCGCCGCCACCCAGTTGTTCGCCGAGGCTGGACTGAACGCGTCCACCGCCCGCATCGCCCGGACCGCGGGGGTGGCCGAAGGCACGCTGTTCACCTATTTCCCGAGCAAGGACGACCTGCTCAACCAGCTCTACCTGGAGCTCAAGGGCGAACTGCGCGGGATGATGCTGCCCGCCTACCCGGCCCAGGCCGGCGCGCGGGAACAGATCCACCATGCCTGGCGCATCTACGTGCAATGGGGCTCGACCCATCCCGGCAAGCGCCGGGTGCTGGCCCAACTGGGCCTGTGCGAACGGCTCAGCGAGGCGGCCCGCGCCGCCGGGGCGGAGGCCTTCTGCGACCTCAACGCCCTCCTGGGCGAAAGCGTCCGGCAGGGCCTGCTGCGCGACCAGCCCACGGCCTTCGTGGCGGCCATCATGGGCGCCCTGGCCGAGACCACGATGGATTTCATCGCCCGCGACCCGGCCCAGGCCGAGCACACCAGCGAAGCGGGCTTCGCCGCGTTCTGGAACGCCATCTCCAGGACCTGATAATGGAGACGGAAGCCATGAAGATCCTGATCATTTGTAGTGGCAACGAGTGCCGTACCGAAGCAATGACCTTTTGGAGGTCTCATGCTGACGGGATGGGAAACCGGTAGGTCAGCCGCGGGCCGCCTTCTGCGTGCGGCCTGCCTGACCCTTGCCACCGTGGCCGCATGGGCCGCCGGACCGGTTCCGGGCCGGGTCTGCACCGCCCGGGTGCAGGGGACCATCGGCCCCGCCACGGCCGGCTATCTCGAGCGGGCCCTGGCCGAGGCGGCCAGGCAGAAGGCCCAGTGCCTGGTGATTGAGCTGGACACCCCTGGCGGCCTGCTGGATTCCACCCGGGAGATCATCCAGACCTTCCTTCGATCCGCCGTCCCCACCGTGGTCTACGTGTCGCCCCCCGGGGCCTGGGCCGGCAGCGCTGGCTGCCTCATCACCATGGCCGCCGACGTGGCGGCCATGGCGCCCTCCACCAGCATCGGCGCCGCCCACCCGGTGGACATCGGCGGCGGCCAGGAGGACGCGACGATGAAGCAGAAGCTGGAGAACTTCACCGCCAGCTATATCGAAGCCATTGCCGCCAAGCGCCACCGCAACACCGAATGGGCCAGGCAATCGGTGCGGGAAAGCGCCTTCCAGCTCCTCGCCCACCCGCAGGTCATGCTGATCCTGATGCTCATCGTGATGTACGGCCTGATCGGCGAGCTGACCAGCCCCGGGGCCGTGCTGCCCGGGGTGGCCGGGGTGATCGCCCTGTTCCTGCTCCTCTACCTGGCCTCGGTGCTGCCGATCAACATCGCCGGGCTGGCCTTGGTGGCGGTGGCGACCGGGCTGTTCCTGATCGACCTGTTCGCCCCCACCCACGGCGTGCTCACCTTCGGCGGGTGCCTCGCCTTCTTCCTGGGCACGCTCATGCTGTTCGACCGCGGCGAGAGCTGGAAGGCGGTGAGCTTTGAACCCATCGAGCCGGGCCAAAGCGCCGAGGTCGTATCCATTTCCGGGCTGACCCTGCGGGTGCAACCCAAGCCCGGCCCCAAGGAGATCGAGTCATGAACACCAACTTTTCCATTCCAGCGAGCACAACACCACCACCTTCATCCCCCTGCCCAACGAACTGTTCAGGGCCTTCCAGGGACCGCACGGCGCTTCATGATGCAGGCCCCTTTGCCATGGAGATCAGGGCTAATTCCCGCAAGCCCCCGCCCATTTCACGACGGGTCGTGCCGCTGACGGAACATGTTCCATGACCGGAACCTGGCAGACCGATGGGCAAGGCAGGAGCCCATCCCAATAGGGATGAACCGCTCCACCTTGCCGTTGGCCAGCTTGAGGGTGAACGCGAGGTTTCTATTTGGAGAACTGGTTCGCCACTCTTTCGCAGATGGGGCACAAGATCACCACGACCGCGAGGTAAGCAAAAAAGAGCAGGTTGGGATTTGCGTTCGCCATTGGATTCTCCTTGGGGGTAAGGGTGGACATCGGCTTGCAAAAGGTTTTCCGCTCCGGGGAGCGCTGCGGCGGCATTCATGGGCGGGGAGGAGGGCGGCATTGGAAGTTTTCGCAAAACCGCGCAGAACTTCCCCGACTTCCATGGTCCTGGAGCATCGCCCATGCCAATTCCAATGGTTTGGATAAGATCTATCAAACAAGCAAATAGACGGACAAGGAAGGGCGCGGCCCGCCCCGGGTGGGTTCACGGGACGGAACATGTTTCAATTCTGGAACACTTCCGGTGTCGGCCCTGGTGAAGTTGCTGCAGATCTTCGCCCCGTCCGGTCCTCCACGGGAGCGAACGGGGCGAAAGGGTGTGGCCTGTTTACCCTATTGGTTCCATTCGGAGCAGGCAGTCTGGATCAGCGCCAGGTGTTCGGGCTGGTCGATCCAGTAGGTGGCGAAGGCCTTGCCCAGCCGCTGTCCGGCATCCACGTCGCTGGGGTAGTGGACGCCGCCCAGAACCCGGTCGGTGCCGAGGAGGTTGCCCCTGGCCGCCAGGGCATCCTGGTCGGCGGGATCCCACTGGCGGATGATCTCGGCGAACAGCGTGCCCAGGGCGGCGTTGGTGCTGGGGTAGGAGAAGCTGTTCACCTCCGGCAGGACCGGGGTCAGCGCCGGGATGGCCAGGTAGGGCCGTGGCCGGGCGAAGGTCACATGCAGCGCGTCCAGCACCGGCGCCAGATCCTGCCGGGCCTGCTCCAGCACCGCCTCGGTCTTGGGGAAGTCGACGATGGCGATGGACTGGCGGATGTCGGTGGCGAAGCAGCCCAGGCTCGGGTGCCCCTCCCCCTTGGCTCGGGCCACGTCCTGCGGCGTGCGGGACTTCTGCAGCCAGAGCAGGACCAACTGCTCCCCCTGGCCCGTGACGGTGCCCGGCTGGGGATAGAGCCCGACCACGGAGGCCCAGTTCGGCGCCGCCGCCCGTTCCGGCTCGGTCGCGAAGGATGGAGCGGCGCAGACCAAGGCCAGGGATAGCAAAGGAATCCATTTCAAAATTTTCATAATAGACCTCCTTGAAGAGGGAGAAGTCTCCCACCATCCCGGTCCCATTTGAAGATAAAAACTGTTATAATTAATACTTATGATTATTTATTTCATGATTGGCGTTCACAGCCGCTCCAGCAGTCCCAAGGCCTGATCCTCCAGGGCCATCTGCCTGACCTTGAAATGCATCTTCTTCCCGGTGGCGGTGAAGGGCAGTTCCTCCACGAACCGGCAGAAACGCGGCCGTTTGTACTTGGCCAGCATGGAGTGATCATTGCAGTGGGCCCCCAGCTCCTGGGCCGTGAGCGACGGATCCGCCTTGAGGATGTACGCGACCACCGCCTGCCCCCGCAGCTTGTCCGGCACCGAGGTGACGATGGATTCCCGCACTTTCGGGTGCTGATTGAGGATTTCCTCCACCTGCGTCGGGTGGATGTTCTCGCCGGAGGAAATGATCATGTCATCCTTGCGCCCAACGATGGTTATGAATGCATTCTCATCCCAGACGGCCAGGTCGCCGGTGTACATGTAGCCCTTGTAGAAGGTCCGCTCCGCCTCCAGGGGTTTATGGATATAGGTGTACGAGGACTTCCCAGGGCACCGGATGATGATCTCGCCGGTTTCCAGGCCGTCCTGGGCGACCAGTTCCTCCGGCTCGGCCCGGCGGTCCGGAAGCACCTTGACCAGCGCGACGTCATCATCGGTGCAGGAGCGGCCGGCTGAACCGGCCTTGGCGGGCAGATCGGCCGGGCGCAGGAAGGTGTTCCAGAAGGTCTCGGTGGTCCCATAGCCGTTGAAGATGTTGGGCGTGAGATATTCCATGCAGTTCACGCAATCCTCTTTCTCGAGCGGGGCGCCCATGGTGACGATGCCCTTCAGCCGGTTGAGGTCCACCGGATGCTTCCGCTGGGCTTCGCAGATGAGTTTCAGCATCGGCGGCGCGCCGATCAGGAAGGTGATCCCGTATTTCTCCGCGTATTCCAGGCAGGTCTTCTGGTTGAAGTGCCTGAGCACCACCAGCTCGCCGCCCGCATACAGGGTGGGGGTCGGGCCCCCCGAGTGCAGCCCCCCGCGATGGAACCACGGGGACATGTTCATGGTCCGGTCCGACGGGTGCATGGGGAAATGCATGATGACATCGTGGGCCGACAGGATCTCGTTGATGTTATTGAGCGGAACGCCCTTGGGCCAGCCCGTCGTGCCGGAGGTGTAGAGCCGCGTGACCTCGTCGAAGGCGCCGCTGGGGGCGTCCACGTCCGGGTCCTCCTCGGAACGGCCCCGCACATAGTCCCGGAAGGTGATGTGGCCCTCCGGCGCGATCGCCCGGTCCCAGATGTCCACCATGACCACCCGCCGCGGCTTGTGCCTGGCCATGGCCAGGGCCGCCACGGCGATCTCCCGGATCTCCGCGTCGTAGATGAACACGGCCGGCTCGCTGTCGTCGATGATCATGGCCGTCTCGCCGGGAGACAGCCGGAAGTTGACCGGGCTGTTGATGGCGCCGAGCTTCTGGGGCGCCAGGTAACCGAATACGAACTCGGCGCAATTGAGCAGCTGCTGCATGACCACCGCGCGTTTCCCCACCCCGTCCGCGCGCAGGGCATGGGCCAGCCGGTTCACGCTCCGGTTCAATCCCGCATAGGTCCAGGTCACGTCCCGCAGGGGACAGGTGAGGGCCGGATGGTCGGCGAACCGGTGGACATTGCGCATGAACCCGTTCAGGAAGGTGAATTCCCGTTCGAAAGTCCGCCGGAACGCCGCGACGTCGTACGTGGGGCCAGCGCTGTCTGGCTCTTCAGGGTGGTTGGATCCCGGCATTTTTCACCTCCCGCATCGGCCCACCAGGACGCTGGCGTTCTGCCCCCCGAAGCCGAACGAATTCGACATGGCGATCTTCACCTCCGCCTGCCTGGCCAGGTTGGGCACGTAATCCAGGTCACAGGACGGGTCGGGCGTCTGGTAATTCAAGGTGGGCGGGATCCAGCCTTCCCGGATGGCCTGGACGCAGGCGATCAGCTCGGTGATCCCGCCGGCGCCGATCATGTGCCCCGTCGCCCCCTTGGTGGAACTGACCGGCATCCGGCCGGCATGGTCGCCGAAGACCTCCTTCAGCGCGGCGGTTTCGATCTGGTCGCCCACCCGGGTGGAGGTGCCGTGGGCATTCACGTAGTCCACGGCATCCGGCTCGAGCCCGGCCTTGGCCAAGGCCCGGCGCATGCAGAGCGCCTCCCCCCTGCCGCTGGGTTCCGGTGCGGTCACATGGTAGGCGTCGGTGCAACTGGCATGGCCCAGCAGCTCGGCCTTGAGGTCGGCTCCACGGCTCCGGGCCCGCTCCCCCTGCTCCAGCACCAGGGCGCCGGCCCCTTCGCCGATGACGAAGCCGTCCCGGTCCAGGTCGAAGGGGCGGCTGGCCGTGCCGGGATCGTCGTTGCGGGTGGACAGGGCCCGGGCCTGGGCCAGGCCGGCCACCATGATGGGACACAGGATGGATTCGGCTCCCACCACCACCACCGCGTCGGCCTCATCCGCCTGGAGCAGCAGGGCGGCCAGGCCGATCGCGTCGGCACCGGAGGAGCAGGCCGTATTCACCGTGAGGCTCGGTCCCCGCAGGCCGTGGGCGATGGCGATCTGCGCGGCGGCGATGTTGCCCAGCACCTTCGGCACGAAATGCGGGCTGATTTTCATCCCCGGATCGGTTGAATACAGCGCCTGGGTTCCGGTCGTAGTGGAAATCCCGCTAAAACAGGTTCCCACCACGATGCCGATGCGCTCCGGATCGGCCTCCAGCCTGCTCTCTGCCAGGGCTTCCTGGGCGGCTATCAACGCGAAATGCATGAATATGTCGGTTTCCCGCACAAGCTTGCGTGGAAGATAATCGGTCGCGGAGAACGCCTTCACCTCCGCGGCGATTTTGACCGGCAGATTGGCAGCATCGAAACGAGTGATATACCCCGTGCCGCTGACGCCCTCCAACAGGCTCCGCCAGTAGTCGGAGACACCGATCCCGACGGGAGTGACTGCTCCCATCCCAGTGATGGCATGCCATTTTCGGATCATCTTCTGTACACCATTTCGTTGGGGACTTGGCTATTCAGTTTGGTGTGGCGGAAATGAGCGACCGCACGACTAAACTACCGGGCCTGGAAACTTTTTCCAGCAAAAAACCACATCAATGCAGCGTTGGCCCCGAAAGAAGATCCCGGCGGCCGGCCGGTCCCGGCGCCGCGCGGAAGGAAGCCCAGTGGTTCACCCAGAGGCCGCCCAGGACCAGAGCCGCCGCCCCGACCTTCCAGGCCGTGACCGGTTCGCCCAGCAGCGGCGCGCCCAGGCCCATGCCCACCACCGGCACCAGCATCGACAGGGGGGCCACCAAGGCGGCCGGGTAGCGCCGCAGCAGGAACGACCAGACGGTGAAACCGAACAGCGTCGCCGCGTACGCCTGGAACAGCACCAGCGCCAGGTCCCGCCAGGTGAACAGCGCCGCGCAGCGGCGCAGGGCGGCCGGCCCGTCCAGCCAGACGGATGCCGCCAGCAGGGCCGGCACCGTCAACAGGCTGCACCAGACCACCAGGGCCAGGGGGTCCACCCGGCCGATGAGCTTGGTCAGGTGGTTGCCCAGGGCCCAGGCCAGGGCCGCCCCGAGCACCATGGTGAACCCCAGCAGGCTGGACCGGGACGGCATGTGCAGGCCCACCAGGGCGATCCCGGCGAAACCGATGGCCGCCCCCGCCCACTGGAGGGGACGGGGGCGCTCACCCAGGAAGCCCAGGGCCAGCGCCATGGTGATGAACACCTGCAGCTGCATCACCAGCGGGGCGATGCCCGCCGGCACCCCGGCCTTGATGCCGCCATAGAGCAGGGCGAACTCCAGCACGAACATGCAGGCGCTGTAGGCCGCCAGCAGGCGCAGCGGGACCCTGGGCCGCGGCAGGAACAGCACCAGGGGCACCGCCGCGAAGGTGAAGCGCAGCGCCGCCAGCAGCAGCGGCGTCAGGTCGCGCAGGCCCCAGGCGATCGCCATGTAATTCATGCCCCAGACCAGCACGGCGGCAAGCGCCAGGAGGAGGTGAGGCAGGGTCATGGCCGGAGTCCGCGCGGGGATGGAAGGTGAGGTTCCATGGTAGCCGCTCGGCGCCGGCCAGGAGCAGCGCGCGGAAGGAATCGAACGATTGGCCATTCAGTAGAATGCCACGATGAAGGGGATTTCGTCCTGGCGCAGGACGGGGAACGGTCATCGATCATTTCTTGCCATTTTCATCCCAGGCCATCATCATGTCCATCTTGGAGCTCGCCGTCATCATCATCATAATTAAATAAATGAATTTTATTTGCACCTATTTTCTTAAATTAAATGTAAATACCGATTTTTGGGAACCCATGATGTCAAATCAGGTCATTTCATGGATCGATGAATCCATAAATAAATGGCAGCCTTTCATCAACGGCCACTTCGAGGAAGGCGAAGGCGAACGGCGCCTGGTCAACCCCGCCACCGGCGAGCCCCTCTGCGGGGTGTCCGAGTGCGGCCCGAACCAGGTGCAGAAAGCCATCCTGGCCGCCCGCTCAGCCTTTGACCGGGGGCCGTGGCCCCGGCTGGCGGCGGCCCGGAGAGCCCGGTTCCTGCACCAGCTGGCCGATAGGCTGGAGACCATGGCCGACCGGCTGGCCAGGGTGGAAACCCTCAACCAGGGCAAACCGCTCCGTGAAGCCGGCAGCGACGTGGCGGACGCCGTCGGCTGCATCCGCTATTACGCCGGGCTCGCCAGCCGCGGCCAGGGCCGGAAGGCGGCCGCCGGGGCCGCGGTGGTGCGGGAGCCCATCGGGGTCTGCGGCCAGATCGCGGCCTGGAACTTCCCCCTGCTCCTGGCGGTGTGGAAGCTGGCCCCCGCGCTCGCCGCCGGCAATACCTGCGTGCTGAAACCCAGCGAATTCACCCCCCTCACCACCCTCCTGCTGGCCGGGGCCCTCCAGGAACTGGATCTGCCCCCCGGCGTGGTCAACATCGTGCTGGGCGACGGCCGGACGGCAGGCCTTCCGCTCGCCGAAAGCCCCTTGGTGGACAAGGTCTCCTTCACGGGCAGCGCCGCCACCGGCAGGGCGGTGGCCCAGGCCGCCCTGGGCAACCTCAAGAAGGTGGCCCTGGAACTGGGCGGCAAGTCTCCGGTGATCGTGTTCGCCGATCAGGATCTCGAAACGGCGGTGGACTACGCCCTGTTTGCCATCTATTGCAACGCCGGCCAGGTCTGTTCCGCCGGGTCCCGGTTCATCGTCCAGGACCCGATCCGTGAGGCATTCGTCCGCCGCCTGGCGGAACGGGCCCGGCGGATCGTGGTGGGGCCGGGCACCGACCCCGGCACGGAGATGGGCCCCCTGGTCCACGAACAGCATCTGGACCGGGTCCAGGGCTACATCCGCGCGGGCTTGGCCGAGGGCGCCCGGCTCGAGGCGGGGGGCGGCCCGCTGCGGGGCGGCCGGTTCGGCTCGGGGTTCTACCTGGAGCCGACCCTGTTCAGCGGCGCGGAGCCCGGCATGCGCATCGTCCAGGAGGAGATCTTCGGGCCGGTGGCGGTGGTGCAGCGCTTCGCCACCGAGGCCGAGGCGGTCGGGCTGGCCAACGGGACCCGCTACGGGCTGGCCGGGGCGGTGTTCAGCGGCGACACCGTGCGGGGCGTCCGGGTGGCGCGGGCGCTCCGGGCCGGGGTCGCCTGGGTGAACGGCTACCACGCCAGCGGCCCCGACCTGCCCTGGGGCGGCTACAAGGAGAGCGGGTGGGGGAGGGAACTGGGGACCTTCGGCCTGGACGCCTATACCGAAGTCAAGCAGCTCAATGTCGCCCTCGAACCCGCGCCCATCCAGTGGTTCAGGGCCTGAACCCGGCCCGGGAGCACCCATGAGAAACGCGTCCTGGAGCGTGGTTGCGGTCGTCGCCTTCACCCTGTTCACGGATTACCTGGTCTACGGCCTGGCGCTGCCCTTGACGCCCTTCGGCCCGGCCCAGGTGGTCGACGCGCGCCGGCTCGGGTTCCTGTACGGCGCCTATGCCACCGGCGTGCTCGGCGCCACGCCCTTCTGCGGCCACCTGGGCAACCGGCTGGGGTGCCGTCCGCTGCTGGTCCTGGGTTGCGCGCTGCTGGCCGTGGCCACCTGCCTGTTCGGCCTGGGCCAGCCCTTCGGGCTGCTGCTGGGCGCCCGGTTCATCCAGGGCGCGTCGGCCGCGGCCACCTGGACGGCGGGGCTGGCCCTGGTGGCTCAGCACTACCTCACGAGGCGGGTGCAGATGATGGGCTTCGCCCTGATGGGCAGCACGGCCGGATCGGTGGTGGGTCCGGTCCTGGGCGGCTGGCTGTTCCAGGCGGGCGGCTATGCCCTGCCCTTCTTCGTGGCGGGGGCGCTGGCGGCGGCGGCCGGGTGCATGGGCTTCCTGGGCCTGCCCCGGGAGCGGCCCTCCCGGGCGGGGAATCCCGCGCTGCTGGCCCTGCTCCTGGACCGCTCGGTCCTGGTCGCGGCCCTGGCGGTGGCGCTGGCCGCAGGCGGCTGGGGCATCGTCGAACCGCTCCTGCCGGCCCACCTGGCCCGGACCACGCACGCCACCCCCATGGCCATCGGCCTCATGTTCACGGTCGCGACCATCGCCTACGGCCTGATTTCGCCGGGAGTGGGCTGGGTCACCGACCGCCTTTCCATCAAGGGAACCCTCTGCCTCGGCGTGGTCGGCATGGCCTTCACCCTGCCTCTGCTGGCCCTGGTCAAAGGACCGCTGCCGGCCACGGCGCTGCTCTGCCTGGTAAGCATGGCCTTCGCCCTCGCCCTCAACCCCACCTCCGCGGCCATGGGCAATGCCGTGGACCGCCTCGGGCTGGGCAGCTACGCCTCGGTCTTCGCCCTCTACAACATCGCCTATTCCTTCGGCATGATGGGCGCCAGCGCCATCGCCTCGGCCTTTTCCGGAATCCTGACCACCTGCCGGACCTTTCTTTGCCTGAGCGTGCTGCTCCTGGGTTCCCTGCCGCTGCTGACGGCCATCGAGCCCAAGGCGGCGGAAATGGCTTCCTTCCCTGGAGATCCCTGATGGAACACAACCTGCCCCCGCGCACCGCGCTCCTGGAGGCCCTGGACCGCGGGGAAGCCCTGCCGGCCTGGTGGTACACCGATCCCGCCGTAATGGACCGGGAGATCGAGCGCATCTTCCGCCGCAGCTGGCAGTACGTCGGCCCGGCGCGGAAACTGGCGCGGCCCGGCGACTACCTCACCGGCCAGGCCGGCGGGATCCCGGTGGTGGTGGTGCGCAACCCGGGCGGGATCGCGGGCTTCATCAATGTCTGCCGGCACCGCCGCCACGAGGTGATGGCCGGTTCCGGCCGCGCCCAGGTCCTGCGCTGCCCTTATCACGCCTGGACCTACGATCTGGAAGGCGCCCTAAAAGGCACCCCCGGCACCGGCGGCGAACCGGGCTTCAACCCCTGCGACTTCCCGCTGCTGCCGGTCAAGGTGGGTGTGCTGGGCCCCTTCGTCTTCGTGTCCGCCGACCCGGGGATCGCCCCCGTGGAGACCTTCTACGGCGGCCTGCTGCGGGCCATGGCCGGCTGCGGGCTGGACCTGGACGGCCTGACGCTCCACAGCCGGGAGGAATGGCGTTCCGCAGCCAACTGGAAGACCCTGCTGGAAAACTACCTGGAGTGCTACCACTGCCCCATCGCCCACCCCGGTTTCAGCGCGGTGGTGGACGTGGACCGGGACCGCTACGAACTCTCCAGCCAGGACGCGTGCCTGAGCCAGTTCGGCCAGGTCCGGCCCCCGGGCCCGGAGGCCGGCGCCTACGATGGCCGCGGCCCCATCACCCAGGCCCAGTACCATCTGGCCTGGCCCAATTTCACCCTCAACATCAATCCGGGCCTGCCCAACCTGTCCGTGGACGTCTGGCACCCGGACGGCGTCCAAGCCACCCGCGGCTTCACCGAGCAGTACTTCGGCCCGGGCGTTGCATTGGAGTGGGCGGAGGCCCTGATCCAGTTCAACCTGCAGGTCGGGCTGGAGGACGACCGGCTGACCGATTCCGTGCAGCGGGGCCTGGCGGCGGGCCTGCCGGAGACCGGGCGCATCCTCGCCCGGCGGGAACGGCTGATCCTGCAGTTCCAGCGCCGGGTGGCGGAGGCCGTCACCGGCTGACGCCCCGGGTGGCTGCGGTGATTCGCCCGGTGGCTTGGATGCCGACCGCTCAGCCGGCCTTGATGCCGGAGAAGACCGTCGCCACGATGGCCTCCGCTTCCCGTTCGTTGAGCGGGCCGTGGCCCACCAGCAGCCGGAAGATCGCCGGGCCGTAGATGAGGTCCAGGGCGATCTCGCTGTCCACGCCGGGGCGGATTTCACCCCGGTCGATCCCCCGCTGCCACATGATCCTCACCTCATTCCGGCGGGACTGCAGGAACCGCTCCCGGAACAGGGACAGGAAGGCGGGGTCGCTTTGGCCCTCGGCGATGAACTGGCAGAACACGCGGCCGGCGTGGCTGGTGTAGAAGCCGACCAGCGACTTCAGCTGCCCGGCGAAGTCCGCCTGGGCGCAACCCGTATCCGGGGTGGGGACATCCCGGGCCATCAGGAGCAGGAAGGCATCCAGGGCGACCAGCGCCTTGCCCGGCCACCACTTGTAGATGGTGGCCTTGCTGACCCCGGACAGCTGGGCGATGGCCTCGGTGGTCACTTGCCGCAGGCACTTCCGCTCCAGCAGCCGGCAGGTGGCGGCGAGAATGGCGGACTGGGCTTCGAGGCTGCGCTGCCGCCCCCGGCGCCTGGGCTCGGGGGCGGGAAGCGCGTTCAGCTCAGCTGGGACCATGGCCCAGGCTCAATTGAAACCCAGCACGGGATGCGGCACGTACGGGGCCTCCAGGGCGGCCAGATGTTCGGGGTCCAGGCGCAGCGACAGCGCGGCCACGGCATCCTGCAGATGGTGGGGCTTGGTCGCGCCGACGATGGGAGCGGTGACGCCCTTGCTCAGCAGCCAGGCCAGCGCCACCTGGGCCCGGGGCACGCCGAGCTGCTCGGCCACCTGACCCAGCCGGTCCACCACCTGCTGGTCGGCGGCTTCGGTCCGCGAGTACATGGTCTTCCCGAACAGATCGGTCTCGAAACGCCGGGTGCTTTCCCCCTGCCAGGGACGGGTCAGACGGCCGCGGGCCAGCGGGCTCCAGGGGATGATCCCGATGCCCTCGGCCCGGCAGAGCGGGATCATTTCACGCTCCTCCTCGCGGTACAGCAGGTTGTAATGGTTCTGCATGCTCACGAACCGGGTCCAGCCATGGCGGTCGGCGAGCATCAGCGCCTTGCTGAACTGCCAGGCGAACATGGACGAAGCGCCCAGGTAGCGCACCTTGCCCGCTTTCACCACGTCGTGCAGCGCCTCCAGCGTCTCTTCGATCGGCGTATCGTAGTCCCAGCGGTGGATCTGGTACAGGTCCACGTAGTCGGTTCCCAAACGGCGCAGGCTTTCATCCAGCTCGTGGAAGATGGCCTTGCGGGAAAGGCCGCGGCCGTTGGGCTCGTCGCGCATGACCCCGTGCACCTTGGTGGAGATGACCACCGCTTCGCGGCGCACGTTGGCTTTCAGGAAGCGCCCCAGCACTTCCTCGCTGACGCCGCAGGCATAGACGTTGGCGGTGTCGAAGAAGTTGATGCCGGCATCCAGCGCCTGGCGGAAAAAAGCCTGGCTTTGGGCTTCATCGAGCGTCCAGGCGTGCCTGGTGCCCGCGGTCGCGCCCGCCGCGGCGGCCCCGTAGGTCATGCAGCCCAGACAGAGGCGGGAAACCTTGAGGCCGGTCTTGCCGAGATTGAGGTAGTCCATTTCCGCTCCCGATTTAGTAAACCATACGTATAGTATAGGTCGGATCTGGAGGCACCATGACAAGGAAGGTTTGGTTCATCACCGGCTGTTCCACCGGGTTTGGCCGCGCCCTGGCCCAGCGCACCCTGGAGCTTGGCTATCCCACCGTCTGCACTGCCCGCAACCTGGCCCAGGTCGAGGACCTCGCCGCCGGCCACCGGGACAATGCCCTCGCCCTGCAGCTGGACGTGACCGATCCCAGCCAGATCGCCGCGGCGGTCCAGGCGGCGACGGCCAGGTTCGGCACCATCGACGTCCTGGTGAACAACGCCGGCATCGGCTATTTCGGCTCGTTTGAAGAAAGCGACCTGGCCGAGGTGCGCAGGATGTTCGAGATCAATGTCTGGGGCCTGGCCGAAACGACCCGCGCGGTGCTGCCGTGCCTGCGCAAGCAGCGCTCCGGGACCATCGTGAACATCTCCTCCGTGGGCGGGCTCGTGGCCCTGCCTTCCCTGAGCTTCTACAACGCCACCAAGTTCGCGGTGGAGGCCCTTTCGGAATCCATCTCCCAGGAAGTGGCCCCCCTGGGCATCAAGGTCCTGCTGGTGGAGCCGGGGCCCTTCCGTACCGATTGGGCGGGACGGTCGGCCAACGAAGCGCCCGGAACCATCGCGGATTACCAAAGCACCGCCGGCGCCAGGCGCGATCTGATCCGGGGCTACAGCGGCAAGCAGCCCGGCGATCCGGTGCGGGCAGCCGCCGCGATCATCCAGGCCGTGGAAGCCGCCGAGCCCCCCCTGCGCCTCCTGCTCGGCAAGGGAGCCCTGAACCTGGCCCGGACCAAGTTGACCGCCGTGCAGAAGAACCTCGAAGCCTGGGCCAAGGTCACCGAAGGGGCCGACTTCCCGGCGGAATAGCGGTCTGGACCTGGGGATCGGGGCGGGGTCTTCGCATTCGTTTCGTGGATGGACCCATTTGAATTTTGAAGATTGTCTCTGATTCCTTGACCCTCACACCGGTGGGACCTACTTTCGTTTCATATGATCACTTCTGCTTGCACCATCGCTTCCGCCGCGGGCCCCAGGGGCTTCCGGCGGGGCCATGGGCTGGAAGCTGAACTCGCCCTTACCGCGCTGGTATTCGTGGTCGTCATTATTGACCGCGGGGCGGGGGCTTCCTAGCAAGCAAAAAACCAAACCCCACCGCCCCGCACCCCAAAGGTCGCGGGGTTTTTTTTTACCCCTTTCCACCAAGCGAGGACCCCCATGAACCGGAACCCGAACGCCCCCTCCGCCACCCGTCGCTCCGCCGCGGCTGAAGCTGCGCCCACCGACGGCCCCAAGGAGGGGAAAGGCCAGGAAGCGGCTGGCGCCTCCTCCGGCATGCCCTTTTTCGCGGGCTGCCAGGTCGAATCCTCCCCGATGGAGGATCGCTGGAATTTCCGGTTGCTGGCCTGAATTCTTTTTCGGGCCTCACTCCCAGGACGCGCCGATCCAGCCGACGAAAGGCGCAAGGCCAGGAGCATCCGGGCTTCCTGCGTGTGCTGCTCGACCATGATCGCCTTCACCAGGATGGAGGAATCGAGGATCAGGGGCCTATCGCTCATCCCTGGACTCCCGGAGCAGGTCCACTGAGTCGGGGCCGGGCCGCTGGCCGACCTGGGCGCGGAACCCGTCCATCCAGGTCAGCCAAGCCGAACGGTCACTGAGCGCGGCTTCCGCCTCAAGGATCGCCCGCACCTCCGCCTGGAGGCTGCGCCCATGCATGACCGCCCTGGCCTTGAGCCGGGCCACGGTTTCCTGGTCCATGTCTCGATGGGGCCCGATGACCGGGCGGCGCTTTTCCACCCAGGCTGGTTCCACCCGGGCGCCCTGACCCCGGACTTCGCCCACGTGGATATCCGGGCCACCCAGGAATGCGCCCAGTACGCCCGGTGGCCCTACGTCACCTCGGATGTCACGCCGGGATTCATGTTCGTTGGGTCCGAGCTGGAATTCAATGCCATGACCAAGTACTTCTATACCGACCGTGACCTGCCTAAAAAGAAATTGACCGACGAAGAGATGATCGAGATCAACGACCTCTACCGGGTCATCGGCGGCTGCCTGCGCCAGAGGAGCAGGGAAATGGCCCCCTGCCCGCTCCTGTTCCCCCTGCCGGACAAGGACCAGCGCGTGACGCCTGTGGGCAGCTATCTCAGCTACCTGGGAATGAAACGGGCTTCCTACCTGCCGGAGACGGTGTTCCGCATTCCCAATATCGGCGAGGTCTTCCAGAGCCTGGAACTGTTCACGGCGGGCCCCCGCCCGATGCATGCGATGTTCCGGCAGGAACTGCCGTACCGTTTCATGGCCATCCCGGTATTCACCCGCACCGGGGATCTGGTCCGCGGCGCCCATGTGGAGCCGCTGTTCAGGAACAGTCCTGGGCTGGTGGACCGCTCGCTGGGACCAGATTCTGGCCCGGAACCCCGGCGATGCCTTCCTGTTCGATCGCTGGCTATCCATGACCAACGCCCGGGAATATGGCTCTCTCCTGGAAACGGTGGCGCCCAGGTTCAGCCAGTCGCCCCAGGATTGCCTCCTGCGCATGGACTACGTGGCCGAGTTGTGCCATGTCAAGCGCTACGAGGAAGCCTTCGGCCTGCTGGCCGAGGATCTGGCCAAGGATGACAACGACGCCGATCTCTACCAGTGGGCCGTGACGGCATTGGCCCGGATGAATGGCCAGGCTGAGGCCATCCAGCTCTTGGAACTCTGGCGCGATAAGCATCCGGACAACCAGGAAGCCTGGATCGCCCGCGGAAGCGGCTGGGCCAACACGGTCACTGACGAAGGATGGCGGTTGATGCGCGAAAGGATGGCCGAGGCGGTGAAGGCGGCCACCCGGGCCACCGAGATCGCGCCCCAGGACTGCCGCACCTGGACCGCCCTCCTGGCCTGCGGCACCGGCGCTCCCTTGCCCAGAGAGAAAATGGAGGACTGCTTCACCAGGATCCTGGCGCTCAACCCGCAGCATTACCCGGCCTACGCAATCTATGCCAACTACCTCAAACCCAAGTGGTTCGGCAGCGAAGCCCGGGTGCAGGCCTTCGTCGAGCAGTACCAGGAGTGGTTCCCGGTCCTGACCTACGACGTGGTGAGGGAAGGCTTCTGGGACCGGGGCGGCGATCCCACGGACGAAGCCAGCAAGCGGGCGATGCTCGCCCGGCAGGCCGATCAGATCCGCCAATCCGCCCAGCTGGGCAAGTTCGAAGCGCGGATGCGGGACAACCTGGTGACCGCCGCAGAGGGGGAGGCCTTCGATGGCCGGTCAGCCGTGGTGCGTCTGCGCGGCAGTGCGCTGCAGGATCTGGTGCGGGCGGACCCGGCCAACTGGGCGGCCTGGAACCTTCTGGCCCAATTCCAGGTGCGCCAGGGGCTGCGCAAGGATGCCGGGATCTCCTTTGCGCGGATCGGCACCCATTGGGTCCCGTTCGTCTGGGACAAAGCATCGTTCGAAAAGGCCCGCGGCCAGGCGGTCTCTTAGGCAGCCGCCGGTTCTCCTGTCCGGGAAGAGACCAACACCACAAAGCGCCGGAAGCCGCCGTCGTGCGTTCCAACAAATAAATGTGCCAAACCCGGCCCAGGCCCCTTGAATCGTTCAGACAATACCATACCTTATGGTATTGTCTTGCCCTTCCGGAGCCGAGCCATGTCCCTTCCCATTCCCCCTCCGCCTGCACTGGATCCTCCAGCAGAGCGGCGGCGGACCCGCCGGGGCGAGGAACTGCGGCTCAAGATCATCGCCCAAGCCACCGACCTTTTCCTCGAACGCGGTTATGCAGGAGTTTCGCTGGCTGACATCCTGAAGCAGGTGGGCGGCTCGAAGACCAATTTCTATACCTTTTTTGGCAACAAGGACGGCCTTTTTCTCGAGTCGATGAACGCCTTGATCGACGATCTGCTGGTACCGCTGAAAAGGACGCCGATCGAAGGGACATCCCTGCCGGAGGCGTTGTCCCGCCTGGGGCGCACCCTCCTGAACCTCCTGCTGACGCCGCGCCATATCGCCTATCAGCGACTGGTCATTGCGGTATCCGCGCACCATCCGTCCGTTGGCGGCGACTGGTTCCGCCACGGACCGGCCATGACCCACAGCCTGATCGAACGGGTCATCCAGCATTTCCAGCGGGAAGGGGCGGTTCGTCCCGAGGTCGATCCGCACCTCGCGGCCGTTCTCTTCCACGACATGATCACCTTCGATCTCCTGCTCCGGACCCTGCTCTCGGTGGGCGAACCGCCCTCGGCCGCCGACATTGCGGCAAGGGTGGAGCAGGCCGTGCACTTGTTCCTTGCCGCCGTGGGAATGGAACCATGAAAAGTTATATCCTCGCGCTCGCTGTGGGCTGGTTTGTGGGTTTGATCTACGGTTGTTCCGGCATTCGCTCCCCTGCCCCTCCGGTGATCGCCCTGGTGGGTCTGCTGGGCATGCTGGCTGGTGAATCCACCGTGCCCATGGCGAAACGTTTCTTTTCAGGCCACCGCAGCGCCGATCCGATGGCCGTCATTAAAATTGCACCCAAGGCTGCAAGCCGACCGACAGATTCGGAGGACAAGCGATGAAAGCATGGCAATTCGAGCGCTACGGCGCCCCTGACGTGATGCAACTGACGGAAAGGCCGGTGCCCCAGCCCGGGCCCGGAGAGGTACTGGTCAAGGTGCTGGCATCCGGCATCAATCCCAGCGACGTGAAGAACGTCGCCGGCCACTTCAAGTCGGCGCTGCCACGGGTGCCGGGGCGTGATTTCGCCGGGGTGGTCGTCGCCGGCGCCGGCCGCGAAGGTGAAGAAGTGTGGGGCAGCGCTCCCGGCTTTGGCGTGCTGCGCGACGGCACGCACTCCGAATACGTCGTCATGCCTTCGGCCTGGGTGAGCCGCAAGCCGCCGAGCCTGGAAATGGCGCAGGCGGCGGGCATCGGCGTGCCTTATCTCGCGGCGTGGTCTGCGCTGGTGACGGCGGGCAACCTCCAGCCCGGCGAAACCGTGCTGATCACCGGCGTGGCCGGAGCGGTGGGCCGGGCCGCCACCCAGATCGCGCATTGGCGCAAGGCGCGGGTGATCGGCGCCGGAACGTCCCAGGACAATCCGGCCGGCGCCGATGCCGTCATCGACACCACCACCCAGGATCTGCCCCGGGCCGTGCGCGCGCTGACCGGTGGCCAGGGCGCGGACCTGGCCCTCGACGTGGTCGGCGGCGCCCTGTTCGAACCCGTGCTGCAAGCCCTGCGCAAGGGCGGCCGGCAGATCGCCATCGCCAGCACTCCCCAGATGGTCAGCTTCAATCTGGTGGATTTCTATCACGGCCTGAAGCATCTGGCGGGCGTGGACACCATGAGCCTCAGCGGTGAAGAGATCGTGGCGACCCTGACGGGCCTGGTGGCGGGTTTCGAGCAGGGCGCGCTGACGCCGCCGTCCCTCCGGACCTGGCCCTTCGTCGAGGCGGTGCCGGCCTACAAGGCGGTGGCCAAGGGCGCCGGCTCCGCCAAGCAGGTGCTGGTTATGGTCTAATCATCATCAGGTTCGCCCATGGGTGCCGCGGTTGCCGGGATTCCGGAACTCGGCGTTACCGGTTCGTCAAATGGAAAAAACAACAATAAGTATTGACGGTTGATGCCCAGCGATTATCCTGGCTTCTATAGGGTGAAGGTAATCAGTCAGTACTGAATCCCTTGTTCCAGCGATCGCAGAACTGGCATGCCGTGACGGCACCCCCATCCCGGGGGCGGCGGTGCGGACACGATGGGAGGATTCCATGCGCACCCCCTTGAAGGGCTCCGTCTATGTCGTCATCGGGACCCTGGCCCTGGGCGCCGCCGAGACCCCTCCGGTGCTCATGCACACCATCATGCCCCTCAGCCATGCGGATCTGATCGCCCACTTGGCCAGGCGGCAAAGCCTTCCACGCAAGCAGATCGACCCGCTGGCCGTGCAGCAGTTGATCCAGGCGTCACCGCTGCTGGCCACGGCCACGGCGACCAGCGGCTTCAGCCTGCTCGGGAATTTCGCCTACACGCCCAGCCTTTGGAACCAGGGCGGCTGCGGCGACTGCTGGGTGTGGGGCTCCACCGCCGCCGCCTCGATCAGCTATGGCAAACACACCGGCACGCCTGCCGGTTTTTCCGTGCAGTACCTGAATTCCAATTACAACGGCGGCAGCGGTGACGGCTGGGCCTGCTGCGGCGGTGATGCTGCGCTCTTCGCCAGTTTCTACCAATCCCAGGGGAAATTCATTCCCTTGAGCAACGCCGGCGCCGCCTATACCGACCTGAACAGCGCTTGTGGCGGCACGTCGGCCACCCGGGCCTCCGCCATCGCCACCAACCCGAACGTGCCCTTCACCGCCATCGCCGACCAGGTGATCGTCACCACCGGCGTCACCCAGGCCCAGGCCATCGCCAACATCAAGGCGGTGCTGAACGGCGGCCAGGCCGTGACCTTCGCCTATTACCTCCCGGGCGCCGGCTGGAACGATTTCGAGCAGTTCTGGAGTTCCAGCACCGAAGCCACGGCCTGGCCCGACATCGACAAGTACAGCGGCAGCAACTTCGACAGCGGCGCCGGCGGGCACCTCACCTGCCTGGTGGGCTACGATGATTCGAACGCGAGCTGGATCGTCCTGAACAGCTGGGGCACCACCAATGGCCGGCCCGACGGCACGTTCGAGATTCCCCAGGCCATGGGCTACAACGACTACCTGCTGTATGGCGGCACCCAGATGGACCAGTTCGAGTTCGACGTCTACGATCTGGCCTGGCCCGCTTCGACCCATACCGTGACCGCCGCCATCACCGCCCCGGCCCATGGCACCACCGTCAATTCCGGCGCCGCCACCACGTTCACCGGCTCCGGCACGGACAGTTCCAGCCAGGCCACGCTGAGCTATGCCTGGGCGTTCGGCGACGGCGGCACCGGCACCGGTCCTTCCGCCTCCCACACCTACACCAACACCGGCAGCGCCACCGCCACCGAAACCGTGACCCTTACCGCCACCGACGGCAGCGGCGCCAAGGGTTCCGGAACCCTCACCCTGTATGTGGCACCGGTGCCGAAGAACACCCTGAGCGCCACCATCACCAGCCCGTCGGCCGCGGTCACCCTGGCCAGCGGCGCCACCCAGAGCTTCACGGGCACGGCCACCGACAGTTCCAGGACCGCCACCCTCGCCTACGCCTGGACGTTCGGCGACGGCTCCAGCGCCACCGGGGCCAGCGTCAGCCATGCCTTCACCAACAGCGGCACCGCCAGCGCCAGCGAAACCGTGACCCTCACCGTCACCGACAATACCGGCGTCTCGGCCAAGGCCACCCGGACCGTCACCGTGTTGCCCAGGAACCAGCTGAGCGTGGCCATCACCAGCCCCGCCGCCGCGGTCACGCTGGCCAGCGGCGCCGCCCAGAACTTCGCCGGCACCGCCACCGACAGTTCCAGGACCGCCACCCTCACCTACCTCTGGAATTTCGGCGACGGCACCAGCGCCACCGGGGCCGCCGCCAGCCATGCCTTCACCAACGGCGGCAGCGCCAACGCCAGCGAAACCGTGACCCTCACCGTCACCGACAGCACCGGCGTCTCGGCCCAGGCCACCCGGACCGTCACCGTGACCCCGCCGCCCAGGAATGCGTTGAGCGTCGCCATCACCAACCCGCCGGGCCTGATCGAGATCGGCAACGGCGGCGTCGTGCCCTTCGTCGCCACGGCCACCGACAGTTCCTCCACCGCCGCCCTCACCTACACCTGGAACTTCGGCGACGGCAGCACCGCCACCGGGCCCAACCCCAGCCACAAGTTCACCTGCCCCGGGCCTTCCACGATGCTGGACAACGTGGTCCTGACCGTCACCGACCATTCCGGCGCCAAGGCCACCACCTCCATGATGGTCTACGTGATGCCCACGCCCGGCAACATCGTGGTCGTTTCCGTCACCACGCCGGCCAAGCCGGTCACCATCGCCAGCGGCACCCCGCAAAGTTTCGCCTGCAAGGCCACGGACTCCTCCAGCTCCGCCAAGCTCACCTACTACTGGAACTTCGGCGACAACATCTGCGGGACCGGGGCCAGTGTCAGCCACACCTACACCAACGCCACCGGCGCCCCGGTCACCCTGAGCGTCAACGTCCTGGCCATCGACACCACCGGCTCCTACAGCACGGGCAGCTTCCCGATCACGATCACCCCGGCTGGAACGCGGTAGGGCGGCAGGCCGTTCATAGGCTTCTGGGGCGCTGCCCCAGAGGCGGTCTCTATCTCATCTTTTAAATTCTTCTGGCTTTCAATTTTTCAACCATGCCGGCCCTTTCAAATTGATGTAGCATCCATGCCAAAGTTCCTGGAATGTATCTGGATGGGTGTGTAATGAAAGTTACATTTCGGCTTACTTTGTCCAGTCTCCTGCCCGTGGGTGCTTGTCTGCTTCAGTGGCTATGCTGGCCTGTCATTCGTCCATTCGTCTGGTTCATGTTCTATCCGGTGGTATTCCTCAGTTCCTGGATGGGGGGATTCGAAGCGGGATTGGTCTCCACCTTCCTGTCCACCGGCCTGGTGTGGTGGTTCTTCCTGACGCCGGTCCATACCCTGGTGAAACCTCTTCCCGGCAGCTACATCAACGCGGCCATGTTCGTGGCCATGGGTTTCCTGTTCTGCTATTTCCACCGGCTCCTGCATCGGGCCAACCGGAAGGCGGCACTGGCCATGGAAGCGGAGCACCAGGCCACGTTCAGGCAAGCCGCGGTGGGCCTGGGCCATATGACCCTCGATGGCTGCTGGATCCAGGTGAACCAGCGCTGCTGTGAAATCCTGGGCTACACCCGGCAGGAGCTGCTGGCCATGCGCTGGGAAACCATCGCCCACCCGGATGACCTGGAATCGGACCAGAACCTCCTACAGCGCGTCGTGGCCGGGGAGCTCTCGGAACGGGGCCTGGAAACGCGGTTCATCCACAAGAACGGAACCACCGGCTGGCTGAACCTCGCGTTCAGCCTTGTGCGGGACAGCAAGGGCGACCCCGGCTATTTCATCGCCGTGATGGAGGACATCACCCCCCGCAAGCAGGCGGAGCAGCAGCTTCGGGAGAATCGGGCACACCTGGATGCGGCGTTGGCCAGCATGACGGACGCGGTATTCATCTCCAACGCAACCGGTGAGTTCATCGAGTTCAATGAGGCCTTTGCCACCTTCCACCGGTTCAACAGCAAGGCCGAATGCGCCAGGAGGCTGGCCGACTATCCCGATATCATCGATGTGTTCATGGCCGATGGAGAACCGGCACCGCTGGTCATGTGGGCCGTGCCCAGGGCCCTCCGGGGAGAAACGGCCACCAATATCGAATACTCCCTCCGCCGCAAGGACACCGGTGAACGCTGGGTTGGAAGCTACAGTTTCAGCCCCATCAGGAACAAGCAGGGGGAGATCGTCGGGTCGGTGGTGGTGGGGCGCGACATCACGGACAGGAAGCGGGTGCAGGACGAACTGCGGCAGAACCAGGCCCGGTTGGCGGCGGTCTTCGCCGCCATCCCGGATGTCATCCTGGAATACGACGCCACCGGCAGGGCGGTCATGGCCAACGAGGCGGCGTTGCGCGTGGCGGGCGTCAGCACCCTGGGCTTCCTGCGGGACGAAGTGGTCACGAAATTGGCATTCCAGAAGCTCGGGGACCCCTTCGCGCGGCAGGAGACGTTTCCCGTAGCCCGGGCCCTGCGGGGCGAAACGGTGGCCGGCGAACTCTACTCGATCCACACGGCCGGGGGCATGGACCGGGTCGTCTCGACCTATGCGGCGCCCTTCCGGGATGGCGACAGGATCACCGGGGTGCTGGCGCTCTGGCACGATGTCACCGACCTGAAGCGCGCCGAGGAAAAGATCAGCAGGAATGCCGCGGAGCTGGAACAGCGGGTGGCGGAACGCACCGCCCAGCTGGTAGCCGCCAACAAGGAATTGGAGAGCTTTGCCTATGCGGTCTCCCATGATCTCCGCGCTCCGCTGAGGGCCATGGATGGATTCAGCCAGGTCCTGCTGGAGGATTGCGCCAAGGTCCTCCCCGAGGAAAGCAGGAAGCACCTGGTGGAGATCAGCCAGGCCAGCCATCGCATGAGCGGGCTGATCGACGGCCTGCTGCAGCTGTCCCGCGCCACCCGGGGCAACATGGAGCTGGTCCCGGTGGATCTTTCCGGCCTGGCGGGAGCCCTGCTGGCGGAATTGGCGGCGACCGACTCGGCGCGCAGGGTCCAGTGGCGGATTGAACCCGGCATCCAGGTCCAGGGTGATCCCCGGATGCTGGCTTCCGCCCTGGGCAACCTGCTGGGAAATGCCTGGAAATACTCGTCCCAGGTGCCGGCGGCCCGCATCGAGGTGGGAACGGTCTTCGAGGATGGCCAGTCATGGATCCGGGTTGCCGACAATGGGTGCGGGTTCGACATGGCCTACGCCGACAAGCTCTTCAAGCCTTTCCAACGGCTGCACCGCCAGGACGAATTCCCGGGGCTGGGCATCGGCCTGGCCACGGTCCAGCGGATCGTCCAGCGCCATGGCGGAAGCCTGAAGGCCGTCTCCGTTCCAGGCCAGGGAGCGGCCTTCCTGATGTCCCTGCCGAACCGATCAGCCATGGAGCCACCATGATCCTTCTGCCCATCCTCATGGTCGAAGACAATCCCCAGGACGAGCTGCTCACCCTCCGCTCCCTGCGCAAGGTCAATCTCGGGAACCCGGTGGATGTGGTCCGGGACGGGCAGGAGGCCCTGGATTACCTTTTCAAGGAGGGGGCATTCGCCGGGCGGCCCGGCCCCGACCTGCCCGCCTTTGTGCTCCTGGATCTGGGACTCCCGAAGCTGGGAGGGCTGGAAGTGCTGGCGCGGATCCGGGCCGATGCCCGCACCATCGGCCTGCCGGTGGTGGTCTTCACCTCCTCCAGCGAGGAGGAGGACCGGCTCGCCAGCGTCCTGCGCGGAGCCAACAGCTTTGTGCGCAAGCCGGTGGATTTCACCCAGTTCGCGGAAAAGGTGGCGAAACTGGGGGTCTACTGGCTGGCGGTGAATGAAGCTCCGTCATCGGCAAGCTGACCGTGTCCCGGATTGAGCATGGCTTGGACTGGGCAAGGTTTCGGCCCATGCTTTCGCATCGCCGAGGTGGTGAAGGCCAAGGGGGCCTGGCCGTGGAGCGGCGCCTGATGCGGGGTTCCTGAAGCGCCTGCCCGGATCGACGGCTCAGGAACCTTGAACGGTGAACTTGGGTGAAAACGGGTCCTGGGACCTGGGATCCCCCTGGATGCAATTGCGTCCTGCCCGCTTGGCGGTGTACAGGCGGCTGTCCGCTTCCAGGGTGAGTTCCCTGGGCGTCAGCGTCAGGCTGGGAACCATGGTGGCGACCCCCATGCTCAGCGTCACCTGGGCGGCAACGGGAGAATCCGGATGGCGGATGCCGGCGGCGGCCATCTTGGCGGCGATGCGCTGGGCCACCTCCAGGCCGCCCCGGGCACCGGTTGCCGTGAGGATGCAGGCGAACTCCTCGCCCCCGTACCGCGCGACAAAGTCCAGGGAACGCAGCATGGATTGTTTCAGCACTTCCGCCACCCTCTGCAGGCAGGCGTCTCCGGCCGGGTGGCCCAGCGCGTCATTGAAGCGTTTGAAGTGGTCGATATCCAGGAGGATCATGGATATGGGCTGGCCGCTGCGCAGCCCGTGATCCCACTCCTGGATGAGGTGGGCATCGAACCGGCGGCGGTTGGGAATGCCGGTGAGCGCGTCCCCCATGGAAAGGGCCATGGCCAGGTCCAGGCTGCGCTTGTAGGCCAGCTGGTTGTGCATCCGGGCCTTCAGAATGGCGGGATCGTAGGGTTTGGTGATGAAGTCGATGGCCCCCAGCTCCAGGGCCCTGGCCTCGCTCACCGCCGGCCCCGGCGCGGTAAGGAAGATCACCGGGATGTCCCGGGTGGTGGGTTCCGCCTTGAGCCTCTTGAGCACCTCGTAGCCGTCCATCCCGGGCATGGCCACGTCCAGCACGATCAGGTCGGGGGATTCCGAAGTGGCCAGGGCCAGGGCTTCCAGGCCGTTCTGGCCAAACAGGGCATTGCAGTCGGCCTTGAGCAGGTTGCAGAGCCCGTTCAGGGCGAGCCGCGAGTCGTCCACCACCAGCACGGTGGGACGACTGGGCGGAAGGGTGCCAAAGGGAGCCATGAACTCGATTCTGACATGGAGGACGGCCTGCCAGGAATGTCAGTCGGCATACTTGACTGAGCAACCGTACGGCCGCGACGTCGGCACGCTCACCGGTTTCCCGGCCATCGCCTCGGCCAGCGCCCGCGACACGTAGTTGGTCGCTCCCGCGACACTGGCCGGGTCCGGGGTGGGTTGATCGTCGATGGCGCCGTTATAAATCAGCGTTCCCGACGGATTGATGATGAACATGTGCGGGGAGGTCTTGGCGTCGTAGAGGTGGCCCAATTGGCCGCCCGGGTCCAGCAGCACCGCCGTCGGGGCCGCGTTCATCCGTTGCACGTAGGCATTCTCCTCGTCCGGCGTCACGTAGCCCTGCTTGCCCGGCGCCGAAGAGACGACGGTCAGCCAGACCACGCCGCGCGCAGTCCATTCCTTCTGGAGCTTCTGCATGTTTCCGCTGTCGTACTGCTTGCGGACGAATGGGCAACCGTTGTTGTGCCATTCAAGGACCACAGGCTTGCCGGCGTACCCGGAAAGCGTATGTTTCACGCCGTTGCTGTCGGTCGCCGTGAATTCCGGCGCCTTCTCCCCGACCCGCGCGGCCCAGGCAGGTACGACCAGCGCCGCCGCAACCACGAGCGCCGCCCAAGAACCCAGCTTTTTCATGTGGCCAACCTCCTTTGACGCCGGCTTTTTCCGATCGGCAGGCAGGGCCAGTATACAACTGCGCTACGGATTGGTTGATGGTTCAGGAAGCGCGCGAACGGGAGCCGACACGGCATAGGCCCGGCCCGGACCCAGTTTCAAGATTCCATCGAGCCGGCCGGGCGTCCTTGCCAGTTGGTCGGACTTCCTGAGGGTCAGCCGCAGGCCGCCAGGGAGCGTCGTAGCTGTCTGGGGCGCGGCATGGTCGATCTGACCGGCCTCGAGCGGAAAGAAGGACGCCTTGGCAAGGCCGGCGCCAAGGATCGTGAGCCCGAAGAACCCGCTCTCCGAGGTCGCCTCGGCCCTCCAGGCGGGTGGCATTGGCTTGGGCAGGCGCGATCCCGCCTCCTGGAACAGCCTGTGCGACGCCGGCACCGGGCCGGGTGCCCTGCGCACCGACAACGTCAGCGTCAGGTCCGCCTTGCCCGGTACGCAGGTGTCTTTGCAGACGAGCCAGCTGACTTCGGCGGAAAGGGTTATGCTGCCGCCGGCCGCAAGGGTGGTGCTGGGCGTTTGTATCTCGACGGGCAACAGCACCGATCCCTGGTAGCCGTAATCGATCACCGAACCCGAGCCCAGTCGCTCTGGCGCAGGCCATTGGATGTCTCCCGCCTGGAATCCGGCGGGCAGCTTCCACCGGACCCGCGGCGGCTCCCCGGAATCGCCCGGATTCCTCCAATAGATGTGCCAGTGTTTCTGCATCTCGAAGTGCAACCCCACCAGCAGGGGCCTTCCCGGCTGGACACCATCTGTGTCACTGATCAGTTGGACCTTCAAGCCTTCGGTTTCCGCAGGGCCGCCCCAGGCGGACGCCGTCGCCAGCACCATCACCGTCGAAATGAGCCCCCATCGGATGGGCATGAAGCAGCCTCCGGTCCCGTTCATGGCGTGATGATATCGCTGACCGGTTTGGTCAGCATGCCCAGCCCGGTGAGGTCAGGCGCCCTGGAAGCGGGGAGGCCGCTTTTCGAAGAAGGCCCGCATCCCTTCCTTCTGGTCCGCGGTGGCGAAAGCCAGGGCGAACAGCTCGGCCTCGTGGGCAATCCCCTGGGCCAGGGTGGCCTCGGCACCGAAGTTCATGGCCTGCTTGCAGTAGGAGACGGCGATGGGCGCCTTGGCGAGAATGGCGGCGGCGATCTCCCGGCAGCGGGGCAGCAGCGCCTCGGGGGCGACCACCTCGTTGAAGAGCCCCATGGCCAGGGCCCGCTCCGCGCCGATGATTTCGCCGGTGAAGACCAGGTACTTGGCGTTGGACCAGCCGATGAGCCTGCCCAGGCGCTGGGTCCCGCCGTAGCCCGGGAGCACCCCCAGGTTCACTTCCGGCTGGCCGGCCTTGGCCCGGTCGCTGGCGATGCGCAGGTCGCAGGCCAGGGCCAGCTCGCAGCCCCCGCCCAGGGCGAACCCGTTCACGGCGGCGATGACCGGGTGGGGGAAGTCGTCGATGAGGCCGTAGATGCGTTGGCCGCGCAGGGCAAGTTCCCTGGCCCCGGCGCAGTCCAGGACGGCCAGGCCCTTGATGTCCGCCCCGGCCACGAAGGCCTTGCCCTTTCCCGTCAGGATGACGGCCCGCACCGAGGAATCCAGCTTCAGGGCCGTGAAGGCCTCCTCCAGGCCGGTCAACACGGCGAAACTGAGGGCGTTCAAGGCCTCCGGGCGGTCGATGGTGACGAGGGCGACGCCGCCCTCGACTTCGGATCTGACGAATTCGTTCATGGCCTGCTCCAAGAACATCCTCGATGGGCGACTTTGAAAGAGCATGGAAGTGTACACCCGGGCTTCCCGGCGGCAGGGTTGGGAGGCGCCCAAATCATTGACATTTCAAGCGGGTCGGACCACCGTTGACGCATCCAATCCAGCGGAGGTCACCGTGCGCGCCAAAGCGACCCTTTCATGCCTTCTGTGCGGCGTGGGGCTGTCAGCCCAGATGCCCAACCCCTATGGCCCTTCCATCACCCTGGAAGCCGCCCGGAAGCCCGCCGAGGCCGCCCTCGCCGAGGCCGCCCGGAACAAGTGGACCATGGCCGTGGCCATCGTGGACGTGAGCGGGAACCTGGTCTACTACGCCAAGATGGACAACACGCAGTTCGCCAGCGCCAAGGTGGCCATCGACAAGGCGTTCTCCGCGGCCGTGTACAAGCGGCCCACCAAGGCCTTCCAGGACGGCCTGGCCGCCGCCGGCAACGGCCTGCGCATCCTCGGGCTCAGGAACGCCGAACCGGTGGAGGGGGGCATCCCCCTGCTGGTCGACGGCAAGATCATCGGCGCCATCGGCGTCTCCGGCGACAGCAGCGAGCACGATAACCAGTGCGCCACGGCGGGCGCCGCCGTGGTGCACTGACGACGGCACGGGCGCAATCCCCGGGCAGGGTTCCTGATCCAGGCCGAGGCTAGCGCGGCACCAGGAGCAGCTTGCCGGGCCTGCCCTCGTCGATGGTATAGACAAAACGCTTGAGGAAGCTCTGCCCCAACAGGCCGTCGATGCCCACTTCCGAAGCCGGGACGGCGGATCCGGCGACCCCGGTGCCCGCCATCCCCGCCACCACCATCCGGGGCAGGGTGATGGAACGGCCCCGCAGCTTCTGCCCGCCGGCCAGGGTGAGGGTGGTTTCCTCTCCCAGGCTGGCGCTGAGCCCCAGCGCGTCGATGAGTTCGGCCGGGAGGCAGACCTGCTGGGCGCCGGTGTCCACGATGAAGCAGCAGGGCTCATCGCCCACCATGGCCTCCACCAGCACCAGCCCGTTGTCCTGGGCGTCCTGGCGCGCAGCGGCCCAGCGCGCCAATTCCCGGCGCCAGCCCCGCACCTTCGCCAGGGCCGCCAGCAGGTCCGGATCCGGGCGGTCGCGGCAGGCCGCCCGCAGATCCGCCAGGAGCCGGTTCAGCCCGGTGAAGAAGGCCACGTCCCGGTCCTGGGCGTGGAAAGCCTCGTAGGCGTCCGAGCGGGCCTTCAGGGCCTGCTGTTCGGCCTCGAGCTGGGCGCGGGCCTGCCGGATTTCGGCGTCCAGCCGCCCCGTCCGGGCATTAAAGGCGTTCACCGCCTGCCGGGCCGAGGCCATCACCTCGTGGTATTTCGCCGCCAGCGCGTTCCGGGCCTTCACCCGCTCGTTGTACCGGCGCAGGGCGTCCGGGTCGGAAGCCGGGGGGGGCGGGCCGAGCGCGGCGTCCTGTTGCTTCAGGGCGGCCGCCAGTTCCTCGCCGGGCGCCAGTTCCCGGTCGGTCTGGGCCTGGGCGGCCTCCAGCTCCGCGTTCCGCTGATCCACCAGGGCATTGAAGCGATCCACCAGCGCGTTGACCCGCCGGTGGGCCGCCTCCAGGCTTTCGCCCCGGTAGAAGCGTTGCATGACGGTTTCCACCGCCGCCAGGCGCGGCTGGAACACCGCCGGGTTTCCGGCCTGGGCCAGCACGCAGCAGCAACACAAGGCGAGTAGGCGACGGATCATGGTTCCTTCAGTGTCCCGGATCGGTGGGGGGGATGGCCAGGACCACTCCGCCATGGATGTCCCGCACCAGGTTGTTCAGCCATTTCCCGGAAAGCAGACGCCGGATGCCGAAGGCCGCCTTCACCACCTCCTCCAGGCTGACCAGCGCCATGACCATGTAGATCGGCCACTTCAGCACCATGACCCCCAGGGCGGCCATGGGGATGCCCACGCACCACGGCGACAGCACGTCCACCAGGGCGGCGTAGATGGTGTCGCCGCCGTTGCGGCAGACCCCCACGATCATGATGAGGTTGATCACCCGCAGGGGCAGGGTCGCGGCGACCACCCAGGTGGCGATCCGGCAGGCCGCCATGGTTCCGGGCGCGACCCGGAAGAACGACAGGAAGGTGGGGGCGGCCCCGGCCAGGGCGCAGCCCATCACCAGCCCCACCCCGATCCCCAGCGCCACGCTGCGCTTGGCATAGATCCGGGCGATGGCATCCTGCCCGGCGCCGATGCGGTTGCCGACCATGGTGCCGCAGGCGTTGCCCAGACCGAAGGCGGCGGCGAAGAACAGGCCGGTTATCACCTCCATGATCTGGGCGGTGGTGGTGGAGCCTACGCCCTGCATGCCATAGAAGACCGTGTACATGCTGACGCCCATGGCCCACAGGATCTCGTTCAGGATCACCGGCAGCACGGGCCGGATGTAGCGCCGGAGGAACGCCCGGGAGTATCCGCTCATCTCGCCCAGGGAGGCGGCCAGCTCGTATTTGCGGCCGTAGATGATGGCCAGCAGGAACCCCAGCTCCAGGGCCCGGGCGATCAGGGTGGCCGTGGCCGAGCCGCGGACCCCCATCGCCGGCAGCCCGAACCGGCCGTAGATCAGCGCGTAGTTCAGCACCGTGTTCACCATCAGGGCCATCACGCTGGCGTACATCGGCGGCCGGGTCCGCCCCACGCCCCGGCTGTGGATGGCGTAGGTGGCCGAAATGGACTGGAGCAGGTAGCTCCAGCCGATGATCCGCAGGAAGGCGGCGCCCTGCCCGATCACCCGGGTGTCCCGGATGAAGAAGGTCATCACCTGGCGGGGCAGGAACTGCGAGACCAGGAAGAACGGGATGGCCGCCACCATGCAGATGTGCAGGGAGATGCCCAGCACCTTGCGCACCGAGACCAGGTCCCGCTTGCCCCAGAACTGCGAGCTGAACCCGCAGGCGCCGCTGTTGACGCCGAACAGCAGGAGGATGAAGACGAAACTCAGCTTGTTGGCGATCCCCACCGCCGAGATGGCCGTGTCGCCCAGGCCGCCGATCATGACGTTGTCGATCATCAGCAGGCCGCTGAAGATCAGGTTCTGCACCATGATCGGGAAGCCGATCCGCAGGAGCTCGGCATAGTACGGCCGATCGTCGAAGTCCAACAAATTCAATTCATGCCTCAGTATCCGGCGGCCTGCCCATCCTTGCGGCTTTCGCTGGCCCCGAAGTAGACCTTCTGCCCGGGATCCCAGCGTATCCCCTGATAGCCGCCATAGCCACCCAGCATCCAGCCCACCGTGTGGCCCATGGACATGAGTTCCCGCACGGTTTCATAGGGGAACCCGCTTTCCAGGTGGATCGTCCCGGGCAGGGCGCCCGGGTCGCCGGTGGGTTCCGGCCCGCCTTCGTGGGCCATGCGCGGAGCGTCGCCGGCTTCCTGGACGCCCATGCCGAAATCGACCATGTTCATGACGATCTGCACGTGGCCCAGGGGCTGGAACGCCCCGCCCATGACCCCGAAGCTCAGGAACGGCTCGCCCCCCTTGGTGATGAAGCCCGGGATGATGGTGTGGAAGGGGCGCTTGCCGGGGGCGTAGGTGTTGGCCATGCCCTCCTGGAGGGTGAACAGCTCGCCCCGGTTCTGGAGGCAGAAGCCCAGGTCGCCCGGGGTCATGCCGCTGCCGAAGCCGCGGAAGTTGCTCTGGATCAGGCTCACCATGGTGCCGTCCCGGTCGGCGGTGGTGAGGTAGACCGTGTCGCCGTGCCGCAGGGCGGGATGGCCCGGCTCCAGCCGCGTGGCGGCCCGGCCCTCGTCGATGAGCGCCCGCCGCCGGGCCGCGTAGTCCCTGGAGAGCAGGCCCGCCACCGGGACCTCGGCGAAGGCGGGATCGCCGTAGAACCTGGCCCGGTCCTCGAAAACGAGCTTCTTGGCCTCGGTGAACAGGTGCACGTGGCGCGGGCTGCCGAAGGGGATGCGGTCGAACCCGTAGCCTTCGAGGATCCGCAGCATCTGCAGGGCGGCGATGCCATGGCCGTTGCCGGGCAGCTCCCACACGTCATAGCCGCGGTAGTCCACGCTCACCGGGTCGAGCCAGTCGCTGTGGTGCGAGGCGAAATCCTCGCAGCCCAGGAACCCGCCCTGGGCCTTCAGGTACGTGTCGATCTCGCGGGCGGGGCCACCCCGGTAGAAGGCGTCCCGGCCCCCTTCGGCCACCTGTCCGAGGGTGCGCGCCAGCCTCGGATTGCGCCATACCTCGCCGGACCGGGGCGTCCGCAGGCCGTCGACCGTGAAGGTTTCCCTGAAGCCGGGGTACTGCCCAAGGATGGCCAGGCCCTGCGCCAGCTCCGAGGCGATCACCTCCGACACCGGGAAGCCCTCGGCGGCGTATCCGATGGCCGGAGCCAGCACCGTCGCCATGGGCAGCCTGCCGAACCGGCCGTGCAATTCGAACCAGCCGTCCACCGCGCCGGGGACGGACACGGACAGCGGCCCCCGGGCCGGGATGCAGGGTTGTCCCAGCCCGCGGAGATGTTCGAGGCTCAGCGACCGCGGCGAGCGGCCGCTGGCGTTGAGTCCGGCCAGCTTCCGGGTCAGGGGGTCCCAGACCAGCGCGAACAGATCGCCGCCCATGCCCGCGCCCGTGGGTTCCATGAGCCCCAGGACCGCGTTGGCGCCGATGGCCGCGTCCACGGCCGAACCGCCCGCCTTCAGCAGGTCCAGGGCCACCTGGGTGGCCAGGGGCTGACTGGTGCAGGCCATGCCGTGCTGGGCGGCCACCTCGGAACGCGTGGCGAATGCCCTTCCTGTGACACGGTCCATGTGGCCTCCCCTGGATGGGGAAAGTCTAGTCTCATCCCAATGAACCGAGGTTCTTTTGGGCCATGGCCCGGGCGGTGCCGATGCCGAAGTGCACATAGACCTCCGGGGCCTCTTTGAGCGGCATCCAATAGCCCCGCACCGAGGTGTCGCCGTAGATCTCCTCGGTGCAGACCGTTTCACCCGTGCGCAGCGCGACATTCGCCTTGCACTTCCGGCAATTGCCATCGGCCCCGTGATCCGCATTCAAGGAATGACACTTGATGCCGGTGGGGATCCCGAACTTGCGGGCGAGATCATTGACCGCCAGCACGGTCCGGTCCTTGTGGATGAGCATGACCGGTTCGGGGAAGGGACCCCACATGGTCTGGAAGGCATCAAGGATTCTGGGTTCGACCATGGTCGCAACTCCTTTGGGGTCCGGCGGCCTTCGGGCCGGCCGGAAGTGGGTCTGTGTGCAAGTAGAACGTTGGAGCGGAAGGATTTATTGCGGGTCCTTGAACTCCCGGAAGGACTTCTCGCCAACCTCATCCCACCATTCGTCATAGTCGGACCAGGCCCTGCCCCGGGACCGGTGCTTGCCGCCGTGGCCATGGCCGTGGTGCAGGCCGCCGACCAGGATGCGCGTCATCAGGATCAGGCCGACGCTTTGCCAATAGCCGATGGCCTTGACCCCCAGCAGGTCGGGCAGGATGTGGTTCCAGAGCAGGGCGACGATCCAGCCGAACACCAGCGCCAGCAGCGCCGCGATCAGGATCCCGGCGGCCACGTGGCCGGCCACGAGCAGGGCGCGGTGGCGTCCGGTATAGGGGGTTCGGTGGTGGGATCCGAAGATCATGGTCTGCTCCTAGGATGGATCTCGGTAGTCGGACAGGAGTTCCCGCAGCCTGGCGGTGGCGCGGCTTTTCCGGGAAAGCAGGGTGCCGATGGGTTCGCCCCACGCCTCCGCCAGTTCACGGAAGCTCCGGCCCTCGATCTCGATGGCGACCCAGACCGACCGCTCCTTGGCGCTGAGCCGGCCGATGGCCACCCGCAATTGCTCCCGGAGCTGGATCTGGTGGTAGGCCTGTTCCGGATCGGGGCCGTCGTGCTCGGGCTGGATGGCCCGGGGCGCATGCCCATCCTCCTCGGCCCCATGATCGAGGGAGACGGTCGGCACGCCTTTGCGCCGGTGGTCGGTGATGCGGTTCGCCAGCGAGCGGTAGATGTAGGCGGTGAGATTCTCCACCTCCTCGACCATGTCCGCTCGCCTGAGCAGCCGATAGGTAACGTCGGCCACGATGTCCTCGGCGTCCATGCCGGAGAAGCCATCCATCTGCCGGCGCACGAACCCGAGCAAGCGGGCTTTCTCGCGCTCGAACACACCGGCGAGACGGGTCTTGCCTTCCTCCATACGCTTGCGGCCTCGATTCGGGTGTGCGCGGATAGCGCACCTACCATCTAGGACGCGCCAGCCGGGCGAATATTGCAATCAAACTTGCCTCAGTAGGGCGATTCGCCTTGCACCAGGCCGAACGACGACGCCGGGGCGGAGACGCCGTTCACGGTGGTGCCGCCATTGTGGATGGCCGGGAAGATCGGCTGCATGTTCTGGGGGAAGCCGAAGCTCGGCACCGTGAGCGCATCCAGGCCAGCCACCTGCTCGGCGGTCAGGGCCAGGTCCAGGGCCCCCAGGTTGTCTTCCAGCTGCTCGAGCCGGCGGGCCCCGATGATGATCGACGCCACCCCGGGACGCCGCCCCAGCCAGGCCAGGGCGACCTGTGCCACCGTGCTGCCGTGCACCCCGGCGATGAGCTCCAGCGCGTCGATGAGCGCGAAGGTGGTCTCGTTGAGGAAGGATTCCAGGAACTGGCCGCGGTCGCGCCGCTGGGTGCCCACGCTGTTCCGGGTGTATTTCCCGCTGAGGGCGCCGCTCTTGAGCGGCGACCAGGGCGTGATGCCGAGCCCGAACTGCAGGGCCATGGGCACCAGTTCCTGTTCGACGCTCCGCTGCAGCAGCGAATACTCGATCTGCAGACCGATGAAGGCGGACCAGCCGCGGAACTGGGCCAGCATGTTGGCCTCGACGATCTTCCAGGCCGGGGTGTCGGAGACGCCGATGTAGCGGACCTTGCCGGCCCGGACCAGGGCGTCCAGGGCGGCCATGGTCTCCTCCATGGGGGTATGCACGTCCCAATTGTGCAGCCAGTACAGATCGATGTAGTCGGTCTGCAGCCGGCGCAGGGAGTTCTCGCAGGCCGCGATGATGGATTTCCGGCCCGAGCCGCCGCCGTTGGGATCCCCCGGGTAGAGGTTGCCGCTGAACTTGGTGGCGAGCACGAGCCGGTCCCGCCGGGACGGGTGGCGGCCGACATGGTCGCCGATGATCTTCTCGGAATGGCTCTTGGTGTAGAAGTTGGCGGTATCGATGAAGTTCCCGCCCCGTTCGATGAATCGGTCGATGATCAGCCGGGACTCCTCCACGCTCGAACCCCAGCCGAGATCTTCACCGAAGGTCATGGCTCCCAGGCACATCGGGCTGACCCGAAGACCGGAGTGGCCGAGCGTCACGTAATGGTCGAGTGGCATAAGTTCTCCTTGGGCGTGGGTTGAAACCCGCTGCCAGCATAGGTCCCGGAAAGCGGACGATGAATGCTTGAAAGTCCGTATGACTTGCGCGATCGTTCAGCCATGGCGGACCTGTTCTCGGACATCCTAACCCTGGCCAAGGCCCAGTCGGTCATCACCGGCGCCATGGAGGCCGGCGGCGCCTGGTCCCTCCGGTTCCCGCCGCCGGCCATGATCAAGTTCTTCGGCATCACCCGGGGCTCCTGCTGGCTTCAGGTCGAGGGTGAAAGCACCGACCTGCGGCTGGCCGAGGGCGATGTCTTCCTCCTGGCCGCCCCGCGCGCCTTCATCCTGACCACGGACCGGGCGCTCAAGCCTCTGGATGCCACGGAGGCCTGCCGCGCCCAGCCCGGGCAGGCTTCGAGGATCGGGACCGGGGATGCGTTCCAGATGCTGGGCGGCCACGTGGAGCTGGGCCCAGGAGGCGGCGACCTCCTGACTGCCGCCCTGCCGCCCCTGCTGCTGGCCCGCGCCGGTTCCCCCCATGCGGCCATGTCGCACTGGGTGCTGGCCCAGCTGGTCCAGGAGCGTTCGGCGGAGCTGCCGGGCGCGGCGGTGGCCTCCGAGCAGCTGGCCCATCTCCTGTTCATCCACATCCTGCGCGCCCACATGGCCGAAACCTCCCAGTTCCCGCCGGGCTGGCTGCGGGCGATCACCGACCAGCAGCTGGCCCCCGCCCTGCACCTGATGCATGGCGAGCCGGGCCGGTCCTGGCAACTGGGCGAGTTGGCCAAGGCGGCCGGCATGTCCAGGACCACCTTCTCCACCCGCTTCCGCGCGGCGGCCGGGGTCCCGCCCCTCGCCTACCTGACCGAGTGGCGCATGCGCCTGGCCCGGCGCGCCTTGCAGGAAGGGAGCACCCCGGTGTCGGCCATTGCCTATTCGCTCGGCTACACCTCGGAAAGCGCCTTCAGCCACGCCTTCAAGCGGACCACGGGAGTGGCGCCGAAGGGCCTGCGCGGAGCCCGGCTGGTGGCCGGAGAAGGGGTGCCGGACTGAGTTCCCGGCACGGACGCCGCGCAAGGCCATGTGGAGCCCTTTGCCCACCGGCAGCGTGGTCGTATTGAATTGTCCGGATCGCTCGACGGCCTCCAGGTAGCCCGCGATTTGCGTGGCGTGGGACAGGGCATTACCGGCGAAAAGGACCGCGTCCTCGCTGGAGGTGGGACCGGACTTTTTTATTGACTGATCGTTCAATAATCCTATCCTTGTGATCATGGCGAGACCAAAGGCATTCGACCGAGACTGGGCCCTGACGAGGGCCCTGGAGCTGTTCCAGGCCAAGGGCTACGAGGCGACCTCGATCCAGGACCTCGTGGACGCAATGGGGATCGGCCGTCAGAGCCTCTACAACACCTTCGGAGACAAGGAGGCGCTCTACCGCGAGGCACTCGAGCGCTACGTCGCGGAAGGGTCGAGGTCCGTCCTGGCGGCCCTGGAAAGCCAACTGCCCCTGCGGCGGGCCGTCTCCGCGGTCCTCGAAGGGGTGGTCGCCCACCTGGCCGCGCCGGACTGCCGGCCCTGCTTCATCGCCCACGCGGCCCTGGACCGGGCCAGGTTCGACGGGTGGACCGCCAAGTGCGTCCATAACGGCTTTCAGGACTCCCTCGGGCTATGGGAGCACCGCTTCCGGCGGGCGCAGGCGGCGGGCGACCTGGGGGCCCATCACGATTCCCGGACCCTGGGCCTGGTGTTCCAGAGCACCATCTATGGCCTGCAGGTTTCGTCCATGGCCGGCGTCGCACGACCGGACCTGGAGGCCGCGGTGCGGATCATCCTGTCGATCCTGGGGTGATTTTTTTAGCTTGATAATGGAACGAACGTTCAATAACAGAAACAAACAGCCTGAAAGGGGAACCACCATGAACGACACCTTCACCCTTCGCCGCGGCATCGCCATTCCAGCCAGCCCCTTTCCTTTGCTTCCCCTCCGTTCCTGCGTGCTGTTCCCGGGTACCGTGCTGACCGTGCCGGTGGGCCGGAGCCGTTCCGTCGCACTTCTGGAGGCGGTCCACGCCGGCGACGTCATCGGCGTCGCACCGCAGCAGGACACCCGCAAGGAGGATCTGACGCTGGCGGACCTGAACCCGGTCGGGGTCTTCGCCCGGATCGTGGACATCCACCGGGTCTCCGCGGGCGATTACCGCCTGACGCTGGAGGGGCTCGACCGGTTCCAGCTCACCGGCCTTCTGCGCAACGATCCCTTCTGGACCGCCTCCGGGGACCCGGTCCGTGACGAGATGGAGGACGCCGGAGCGGCCGCGGCGCTCGCCGTGGATCTGCGGGAAAAAGTCCAGGCCATGGAAGGATGGGCCCAGGCCGACCTGGCCGATCCCGGCATCGATCCGGGGCTCTATGCCGATCAGGTGGCCTCGGCCCTGGGACTGCCCCCGGCGCGGGAACTGGAGGTGCTGGCCGAGCGCGGCGTCGCTGCGCGGCTCAAGCTCGTGCTCGAGCTCTTCGGCACCCAGGTTCTCCACGCCGAGGTCAAGCGCAAGATCCGCCAGGATGTCCAACGGGAGGTGGGGAAGGGTCAGCGCGAGGCCGTCCTGCGGGAACAGCTTCGCGCCATCCAGCGCGAACTGGGGGACGACAGGCAGGCCGACGGAATGGGCAAGCTCAAGGAGCGGCTCGACCAGGCCGGGCTCCCCGATGAGACCCGGGAGGCCGCGGACCGCGAGTTCCAGCGCCTCGAAGGGATGTCGGCGCAGGCGCCGGAAGCCAACGTCATCCGCACCTGGCTCGAGCTCATCGCCGACCTGCCCTGGAGCGCCAAGGCCGAGGTCAAGGACGATCCCGACTCCGTCGCCCGCAAGCTGGACGAGGACCACCACGGCCTGGCCGACGTGAAGAAGCGGATCCTGGAACACATGGCCGTCCTGAAGCTGACGGGACGGTCGCGCGGCACGATCCTCTGCCTCGTGGGCCCCCCGGGCGTGGGCAAGACCTCCCTGGGCCAGTCCATCGCCGACGCCACGGGGCGGCCCCTGGTCCGGGTCGCCCTGGGCGGGGTCGGGGATGAGGCCGAACTGCGGGGCCACCGGCGAACCTACATCGGAGCCCTCCCCGGTCGCATCCTGTCGGCCCTGAAGAAGGCCAAGGTCCGCAACCCGGTCCTCCTCCTCGACGAGATCGACAAGCTCGGCACCGGCTGGCGCGGTTCCCCGGAGGCCGCGCTCCTGGAGGTGCTCGACCCGGAGCAGAACAAGAGTTTCACCGACCACTACCTGGAGCTACCCTTCGATCTTTCGGAGGTGCTCTTCATCTGCACCGCCAACGACCTGGGCGGCCTTTCGGCGCCCCTGCGCGACCGGCTCGAAGTGATCGAACTGGCCGGTTACACCCAGGACGAGAAGATCCGCATCGCCCGCACCCACCTCCTGCCCAAGCTGCTCGCGGAGCTCGCGATCCCGCAGGGCTGCCTGTCGATCACCGACGCCTCCCTGGCCGCCATCATCCGCGACTACACCCGGGAGTCCGGGGTGCGCCAGCTCAACCGGGAGATCTCCAAGATCTGCCGTGGCACCGCCCTCGAGGTGGCACGCGCGGCGGACGGCAAGCCGCCCCGGATGGAGGTGGGCGAAGCGGACCTCCCCACCTACCTGGGAAAGCTCCGCTTCTTCTCGGAGATCGCCGAGCGCACCTCGGTCCCCGGGGTGGCCACCGGGCTGGCCTGGACCCCCTCGGGCGGCGACATCCTCTTCATCGAGACCTCGCGCATGCCCGGAAAGGGGCACCTGGAGATCACCGGCCAGCTCGGGGACGTGATGAAGGAGTCCGCCAAGGCGGCCTTGACCTTCGTCCGCAGCCACGCCGTGGAGCTCGGGATCGCCGGGGACGGCGAGGACGCCCTGGAGGCCTGGGACCTGCACATCCACGTGCCCGCCGGCGCCGTGCCCAAGGACGGCCCCTCCGCGGGGGTCACCATGTTCACGGCGCTCACCTCCCTCCTCACCGGGCGGCGGGTGCGCGCGGACACGGCGATGACCGGCGAATGCACGCTGCGCGGCCGCGTGCTGCCAGTCGGCGGCATCAAGTCCAAGGTGCTCGCCGCCCACCGGGCCGGGATCCGCCGCGTCATCCTGCCGGGGAAGAACCGACGCGACTATGAGGAGGTGCCGGCCGAGGTCCGGGAGCAGCTCGAGGTGGTCTTCGCGGACGACATGCGGGAGGTGATCGCGGCCGCACTGGAGGAGGCGCCTGCGCATCTCGGAAACGGAGACGGCGTCCTCCGCCCGGCCCGGGAAACGGAGATCCCGCTCGCGGGCTGACCCCCAGGCGCCGTTTTCCGCTGGCCGGAGCCTCCATTTCGTAGATGGTCATTCCGTGAACAAGGTCATGCCCACGCTGTAGGGTGGGGATCTTCACGAAGTCCAGCGGCTCGCACGATGCATCCCTTCAAAGTCCCCTTTCTGCCTTGGCCGCGGGCAGGCGGCGCGGATATCCTCGAGCCGCGGCCCCTGCCGCCAACCTGCGCTGCCCGCCGGAGAAGCCCATGAAACGAGCCATTGTCTTCGGAGCGACCGGGTTCGTGGGGTCGAACCTGCTCGGGGATCTGCTGGAGCGTTCCGATTACGAATCAGTCACCGCTGTGGTGCGCAGGGACCCGGGCCTGGCGCACCCCAAGCTGCACATCCTCCTGGGCGACCTGGATAGCGTGGGCGAAGGGATGTCCGGTTCGGCCCTGGACGAGGTCTTCATCGCCTTGGGCACGACGCGCAAACACACCCCCGACCGCACGGAATACTACCGAATCGACCACGACTACCCGGTGGCCGCCGCCCGCGCGGCCCAGGCGCTCGGCGCGCGATCCGTGTTCCTGGTCTCGGCGGTGGGCGCCGACCCGGCTTCCCGGGTCTTCTACGTGCGGACCAAAGGGGAGACGGAGCGGGATATCCTGGCGCTGGGCTACGACCACACGCACATTTTCCGTCCCTCCATGATCCTCGGGAACCGGCCGGAACCCCGCCCCCTGGAGCACCTCCTGGGGCGCGCCTGGGCGCTGCTGGATCCTCTCCTCATGGGGGCCTTGGACCGCTACAAGGGCATCCGCGGGGAGGAGATTGCCCGGGCCATGGGGCGGGCGGCCGCCGACCGGCGGCAGGAACGGGTAGCGATCTACCACTGGCGGCAGATGCAGGACCTCCTGGTGTGAAGGCTTGGGCCGCGGCCCAAGCCGGTGTTTTCCCGTGCGCCAGCATGTCACGGCGGTGGTTCAATCCGGTTCCACCCAGATAGCGCGAATCCAGGCATACACGCCGGCCGTCTACCGGAGGGCGGCCAACTCCTCCATGAGAGTCGGAAGGGGCATGGCTTCCACGCCGCTGCCCATGGGATACCGTTCGGTGCCGGGGTAGACCGCCACGCGGCGTGCCGGTTCCAGGTCTGCGCAGGCGGCGTGGAAGCCCCGCTCCAGTTTCGGCGCCAGGCTGCGCTTGACCTCGATGGCCCAGAGGCTCCCGTCCGGCCAGGACAGCAGCAGATCGATTTCCGCGCCTCCGGCGGTGCGGAAGAAAAAGGGCTCCGCCTGGTCCGGGGCGGCGGCGATCAGGTTCTCGATGACCATGCCTTCCCAGCTCGGCCCGAGGATGGGGTGGGACAGCAGGGTCTCCCGGTCCGGCACACCCGCCAGGGCATGCACCAGGCCGCTGTCGCGCACGTAGATCCGGGGCGCCTTCACCAGCCGTTTGCCCAGGTTGGCGTGCCAGGGGGGGAGGCGGCGTACCAGGAGCAGGTCCACCAGCAGGTCCAGGTAGCTGTTGATGGTCTTGACGTCCAGGCCGAGGTTGCGGGCGAGCAGGGCGCTGTTCAGCATCCCTCCCTGGTTGTGGGCCAGCATCGCCCAGAGCCGGCGCAGGGTTTCGGCCGGAAGGCGGGGACCGAACTGGGGAATGTCCCGTTCCAGGTAGGTGCGGATGAAATCCTGCCGCCAGTGCAGACTGGTGGCATCGTCCCTGGCCAGCAGACTCTCCGGGAAGCCGCCCCGCAGCCACAGCTCGTCCAGGGGTAGGGCAAGGGCCTCCAGGGCGTCCAAAGGGGCGAGCTCCAGATAGGCGATGCGTCCTGCCAGGGTCTCCCCCGATTGCCGGAGCAGATCCAGGGAGGCGGAGCCCAGCAGCAGGTACTGTCCCGCCTTCCGTCCCCCCCTGCGCGACCGGTCGATGAGGCCCCGCAGGATCGGGAACAGCCCGGGGGCGCGGTGGATTTCATCCAGGATCACCAGCCGGTCCAGGTGGGCCGACAGATACGCCTCCGGCTCCGCGAGCTTGACCCGGTCCGATTCGGATTCAAGGTCCAGGTAGACGGCGTCGCGCGGCACTCCCACGGTCAGGGCCAGGGTCGTCTTGCCGGACTGCCGTGGGCCGAGGAGCCCCACGGCGGGCATGGCGTCCAGTCGTGCAAGAAGGGTGGAGGTCAGCCTTCGGTCGATCATCTATGCAAATATGGGATCATGATGGCAGATTTGCAAGGATACCAAATAGGATTCTAAAAATTAGATGCTTAAATTTTCTACACCGTTCCCTTGCCAGCCAGCTCCCACGCGAGCATTGCGTTTGTCCCTCTGGTCAAGCCCTTCTCTGCCATGACCGTGAGGATCCCGAGCAGAGTAGCTACCTGCCCGATGATCGGTTTGAGGCTTTTAAACCCACTTCCTCCTGTTTCCCCTGCTGTTCTCCGGGGCGCAGGCGGCCCGCGCGGAAGTCCCCCGGGAAGAGGCTCTGGACCTCCTGCGGCAAGCGGAGCTCATGGAGGCCACCGATCCCCATGAGTCATCCCCCCCGACATCGTGGAGACGGCCTTGCTGGCCTACACCTGAAAGGTCGCCGACAGCGCGAAGGAACTGTACGAGGCGTTCGACGGTGGCCTGCTGGACCGGAACCTGGAGGCGGAACCGGTGCCGGACCTCAACGAGGCCACGTACCACCAGCGCCTGCCGGGTTTCCTGGCCCGCCTGGAGGCCCCCGGGAACCCGTCGATCCCCGTGAATGAAATGGCCTGGTTCATCTTGGGCTACGAGATGTTCGGAGCGCAGATCCCGCCCCTGGTATTGCTGGCCGATTTGGTTGAACGTCCCGGCCTGAGGGCCCCCCCCTGCCGGTGACTGGAACGGGCCGACCCTGGGGGATCGCCTCCGGGCCAAGGGGATCTATCCGTTCAAGTTCATCCTGGCGCAGAAGGCGCAGGACAAATTCGACCTGGTGCTCCGGGCTTCCACCCAATGGTCCAAAGGGCTGCTCATCCGGTTTGGGCCGCTGCTTGAGCTGCACAGTCAGGGGTCCCACCTTGATGACCCGACTGGGACCATCGGTCAGGAACACGGCTTTGACCGGGACCTGTTCGGAGAGCCGCAGCAGGTTGGCGGCCATGGCCTCCGCCGGTTGGATGGTGGCGCCATCCTTGCGAGCCAAGGCCTTGGCGATGGCTTCGGCCGTTGGCAGGAGCTCGCCCAGGAGCGGGTGGGTGCGTGGAACGTCGTAAAGTCCCCGGCCAAGGTGCCGGAGGGTGCCGTCCCCGCGCCAGCCGCAACAAGGTCATGCCCATGCTATAGGGTGAACCAAGGTCCAGGAAATCGAACGGCGTGAAGACCCGGCCCGCCTCAGTCCGCGACTGCCGGGAGATGCGCCGGGCGATTTGCCGGGCCACGCTGTCCTTTCTCGGCGCCTTGCGGGCGGGCGGGTTCGGGATGCGCTTGAGCTGCGAGCCGGTGGGGGTGGCCATACGAAAATGGTGGGTTGGTTCTGTTAAAAAAGAAGGGATAGAGTCCCAGGGAGTGGTGTAAGAACCGGGTAGGCAGACAGGTGGCCACCGTTCCCGTATGTTGGTTTTTGCCGAACTAACATAGGAGCGGGAATCGATGGCCAGAGACAGTGTGGAGG
>Ga0181535_10000601_pt1 | contig 52281 bp, 25 predicted proteins | sample PEATcosm2014_Bin_44_FD_119774 | JGI IMG/M metagenome (GOLD analysis project Ga0181535, IMG submission 119774) | Peatland microbial communities from MTU Mesocosm Facility, Houghton, MI, USA - PEATcosm2014_Bin17_30_metaG | ecosystem: Environmental > Terrestrial > Soil > Wetlands > Peat | place... | reverse complement strand
TGGGGCTTCAGAGTAGGCATGCACATATCCTCCTCTTGGGGCCTTTTAGCTTATCAAAATTGAGCCAAAGTGGACACCAAACTGGACACCAAGGAGGTATGTTGCTGATTCCAAAGGTAGCCGGTTAGAAGGCAGCGCTCTAACCAACTGAGCTACGTCCCCATGATTGCATGGACTGCAATTTGGGATCATGTCACATAGAATGAGCGCCCTTGGCTTGCATCCGCGCCACGCGCCCGCTTCTACCGCACGCAATCCAGTTTAGCAGATGGGTCCGGTTGCCGCTGAATCCGCCGAACCGTCGCGGGAACGTGCTTAGTCTATTTCCCTCCCCTGCCGCGCACCAACTTTGCCAGCACGATATCGTTGCTGCTCATGGGCAATGTCACTTCGATCGTGCCGTCGGCTCCGCTCCGCATCAATCGGTCTGTCTCCGGAAGGTCGCGCGTCAAATCGTTGAGGTGGGACACCTGCGCCAGGGCCAGGTCTTTAGGCGATCCCATCTCCATATAGGCGGTATACGCATCGTTGGCGTGGAACCCGGTGCGATAAACTTCGAGCCGGTAAACAGCGTAGGGCGCCAGGTTTTTCACCTGTAACTTCACTGGCGCCGCCGGATGCGCCGGAATCACCTTGGTGTAAAACGGCCGGTCGCTTACCTTCTGCTCCGGCTGTTCAAAGTCCCAGATCAAGGCCGCAAAATTTCCATCCTCGGTTGAAAGCATGGCCTCAGGATCGCTCGTGGCAACGCTCTCTCCCTGAAGCGCGTGAAGATACTTGAAGGCGAAGAATGCCGGCTTGCGAATGCCCTCTCGATTCAGAAGCCCGAATCCTCCTTGAAAGGATGCTGTTGGTGGCCCGGGTTCTTCGAACAAGTCGCTGTAGGTCCAGTAGCTCATTCCCTGCACCAGCCCTTCGCTCGCCTTCAGCTTGGTCAAAATGTACGGCGCGCTGATGTAAGAATCGTGCACAGGGTCGCGCGGCGTGTAGCTCGTGCTCCACTCCGTGAAGTAGACAGGCAGCCCGGGAAATGCCGAAGCTGAGATCTGCTCCCGAACATGCCGCACATCGCCGATGATCGCATCCGGCGACGGATCGAGCTTCGTATCGCTTTTGCCTTCTGCATCAAGAAATCCGCCCAACACGCCGTACGTGTGCGTAGTTACGAAATCGATCGGAGCGCCGCTTTCCTTAACGTGCGCCAAAAACTCCGGAATCCACGCCGCGCCGGCCGTCGACGGGCCACCAATCCGTAAAGCCGGATCGACGGCTTTCACCGTCTTCGCAGTCAGGTCGTACAGGGCAAAGTACGCCTTTTGGTCCGCGCCCTCCCAGAAGCCGGAAAGGTTCGGCTCATTCCAAACTTCGAAGTACCAGGTGCGCACCTCATCGCGGCCGTAGCGTTCTTCGAGATGGCGAATGAAAGCATCGACCAGATCCTGCCAACCCTCCGGCTTGGGATGGGACGTGTTGCCATGCCAATAAAAAATACTGTTCTGTGATGTGGCCAGCGCCTCGGGCGTAAAGCCGAGCTCAACAAATGGCTTGATATGCGTTGCCAGCAGGTCGTCGTAGAGCCGGTCGATCTTCGTCCAATCGTAGACGGTCTTGCCGTTTTCAACTTTCATCGTTCCCAGCACGTCGTGAAAGATCGCGTGAAAGCGTATGTAACGGAAGCCGAGCTCGTCCACTGCAATCTTGAGCTGAGCCTGGCTGTCATCGCGAATCAACGTTCCCGGGTAATCGGACCCAACCGACAGGTCGAAGAAGCGATCCACGGGGCCTTGGGTGTTGCGAATGTCCGCGAGAATCACGCGCGGAGCCGGCTCCTGCGCAAGCACGAAGCCCGAACCCATGAATGCCTTCGCAAATAGCCCCACGAACACGATCAGAATAGGTCGCACAATCGAACGGAACATGATGAGCACTTTTCCTCAGATAGCCAGTTGCAACGACACGCAGAAGAACCACGCGACAACTACTGCAGCGCGATGTGGACCTCTGCGCCTTTGTATTCCACGCTCTTCGCCGTGCCGGGCGTGATCGGAAACCCGGCGGGATGGGCTCTCGAAACCAGCACCACCTGAAACGTGCGATTCGCCAACATGCCGGGATACTCGCCTCTTCGTCCGCCGATAGTAAGTGTGTGGGAACGGTCATCCCACTGCATCGGAATTTCTGAAAATGCTCCCTTTTCGTAATCGAAGGTTATGCCTTGATCCTCATAGAGCGTGAAGCGGCCGTTGGCTCCCGCATAGACGTAGAGCGCGATGGGGTCGGCGGGTTTCTCGCCAATGTACTGCATGTCTGGCTGGTAGGGAATGATTGACCCCGCACGCACGAAGACCGGTATCTGGTCATAAGGCGCAGCGGCCGTGATAGCGCCCGATCCAGCCAGCCGTCCGCTCCAGTAGTCGTACCATTCGGCGCCGCTGGGAAGGTAGACCGAACGGCTGCGCTGACGGTATTGCGTAATGGGCGCAATCAGCAGTGCCGGGCCGAACATGTATTCGTCGTTCAACTCGCGCGCCGTGCGATCTTCAGGAAAGTCCATTACCAGCGCGCGAAGCATGGTGTAGTCACGCTGCGTAGTCCATCCGGCCATCGAATAAATGTAAGGAAATAACGCGTAACGCAGGCGATCGAACTTCAATTCGGCATCAAACGCCGGCGAACCTTCGCCGAGCGTCCACATCTCGCGTGGACGCAACTCGCCGTGCACGCGCAATAGCGGCGTAAACGTCGAAAACTCGAACCAGCGTGCATTCAGCTCGCGCCATTCCTCCTGGTTGGCCACAGTCATCGGTTCCTGCTCAAACTTCCGTTGCATCGTATAGCCGCCGGTGTCCATGGTCCAGTAAGGCAGCCCCGAGATGCTTGCGCCCAAACCAGCCGCAATCTGCTTGCCCATCGCGGTCCAGGTTGATGTGATGTCGCCCGACCAATTCACAGTGGAGTAGCGCTGGATGCCCGCGAAGCCCGAACGCGTGAGGATAAAGACGCGCTGATCGGGCGCCGCTTCGCGCTGCCCGTTGTAGACTCCCTCGCTGTTTTCTAGCGCGTAGCCATTCAGCATCCGCGAACCGGTGCCCAGGTATGTCGGATTTATATGCGTGCGTTGGCCGTCGAGCGTAGGCGGCGAGGGCATCAGGTCCGGCTCGGTGGCATCCATCCACCAAGCGTCGATCCCCTTCGAGAAAAGGTGGCTATTGATCTCGGACCAGAACAGCTTTCGCGCTCCGGGATTAAAAGCGTCATAAAACGTGTAGGGCTGTCCGATCCAGTCGAGAATGTGTTCCCGCAGGTTTGGCAGATAAAGATAGCCATCAGCCAGCATCTCTTTCGCATTTTCCGTATTGGGGTTGAACTTGCCCCACACTGAGATCATCACGTGCGCATGCTCGGCGTGAATCGCCTTGATCCAGCCACCCGGATCAGGAAAGCGCGATGGATCGAACTCATGCGAGCCCCATGCGTCCGGCCGCCAGTACTGCCAATCCTGCACAATGTTGTCGAACGGGATCTTGCGCTGGCGAAACTGCTGCACCACATCGAGCGATTGCTGAGCAGTCTCATAGCGTTGCCGCGATTGCCATAGTCCGAAAACCCAATTCGGCAGCATGGTCGCTTTGCCCGTCAGCATGCGGTAGCCGGCGATAACCTTGTCGATGGAAGGTCCGTAGACGAAGTCGTAATCGACGCCATCTGCGACCTCCGACCAAAGCGAGGTGTCGTTGTCAGGCGAGGGCGTCTTCCATTCGAATTCGAGCGTGCTCTGCTGCTCTGGATCGTTTTCAATGCGAATCGGATAGCGATGGCCCGCCTCGAGATGCACGCGAATCTGGTCGTTCGAAGTAAGCCAGTTCTGCCTCCAGTGATCCATCACCAATTTGCCGTCGAGCCACACCTTAATGCCGCCATTCGAGTACGCGCGGAACTGGTAGTCGCCGCTTGTTGGAGCCAGAATCGATCCAGTCCATGCCTGTTTCTTTAATCGGGGACAAGGAACGCCTCCGCACCCATCCGGCTGCGCAGGCAGGTGCAGCGAAAGATCTGCCGTCTGGGTTGGCTGCACATCGCCATTGATAGCGGTCAAAGTCAGCCCGCCCAGTTTGCCTTCCGAGTCGTAAAGATCGGCAGCCGGAATCGGGTTGAAAGGTCGCAGATCCCCGAAGCGCGTGAACGATGTGTTGTCCCAGAAAATGCCATATCCCTTTGAGGAGACCAAAAAAGGTACGACAACATTGGTATTGTGCTGCCAAAGATCCAGGTCGTAGCCCTTGATGTCGACGGTACCCAACTGCATTTGTCCCAGCCCATAGAGCGACTCGCCATCCGCCGCGGCCCACTTTTGCTGAATATGGAAGGTCGTCTCGCCCTGGACCATGGCTGGCTCAAGTTTTCGGCCGTCCGGCGCCTCGGCAAGCAGCGCATGTCCCGCGTGATCGGCAAATGAAACAGCGCCGCTCTGGCGATCGACGCTGACGCGCAATTCGTCGGTCACCAGCGTATAGCTGGCCTTTGACTCGATGATCTGAAAAGGCACGTGCTGCAACTGCAAAGGCACGCGGGCAATCGAAATGCGGCTGAAGAATTCCGGCGACGCGGAAAACGCCACGCGCACAACGTTCGCGCCCAGAATCTCAATGTGCAGTTCGCCATTGGGCAGGCGCAGGTTCATGCCATCCGGCTCACGTTGAAAGGTGATTCCGGATTGATTCGCCGCCTGTCCTGAAACGCTCAAGCAAAGAATCGACAGAGCCAGGTAGATTTTTCGCATGTTGAGAGGATAATGCCCCAGGGGCACCCCAAGGGCACCCCCTGGACGCCCGACCGTTGCATGGTGGAAAGCGAAAAGCCACCGCTCCCTTTCAATCGGGATCGTCGTGGCGTTTCACCGGCTCCGCGCCGTCCGGATCATATCTGTCTTTGCCCGCTTCAGGCGTTCACAACAGCCCGCGCGGCGCGCCCCGACGACACGTAGCCCATGTCCACTGAAATCCCGCGAACGCACTGCAATAAATGATTGGCGATGGCCGGCAGTTTCTGCGCGGTGACGCGGAACGAGGGTCCGGAAACGCTCACCGCCGCGACTGGCAGCCGCTGCGCGTCCAGAATCGGAACAGCGATGCAGCGCAGTCCCTCCTCAAGCTCCTCGTCGTCGACCGCGTAGCCGCGGCGGCGGGTCTTGTCCAGCTCCGCGCGCAGGGCCTCGGGCGTTGAGATGGTGCGGTGCGTAGGCCGCTCATAGCGGATGCGCCGGACAATTTCCGCGGCGCGCTCCGGCGGCAGAAACGCCAGGATCGCCTTGCCCACCGAAGTGCAATGCACGGGATTGCTGGCGCCAATGCGCGTAATCATTCGAACAGCTCGCGTAGGCTCGATCTTGTCGATATAAATGACGCGTGCCGCCTCAAGCAGCGCCAGGTGCGCCGTCTCTTCGGTCTCCGTAACCAGCCGCCGCAGATGTGGCTGCGCGCGGTCGCGCAAATCGTATTGCTCAATCGCACGGTTGCCAAAGTCGAACAACCGCAGCCCCAACCGGAATTTCCCGTTCACGGTGCGTTCCACCATGCGATGCCGCTCCAGGACCATAAGGAAGCGGTGCGCCGTACTTTTGTGCAACTGGAGCGACGCTGCCACCTGCGCCAGACCGAGCGGCGTCTCGCTCTCGCCAAGCAGGTCGAGCACCGCAAATGCGCGGTCGAGAGCCTGAACTTTATAGGTGCCTTGGGGAATAGCGTCTCGCATATTGATCCTCTGTTCCAAGTTTTGAGTTCATCTCTAGATTCTCATATGATGGGACGCCGGTCAACAGGTGAAACGTCCGACTTTGGCCGCCTTTTTCGGTGTTCTTAGTTCCTGTTGGCCACACGGGAGATCGTGCAGCCCCCGTCGTCTCGCTTCAGCGTTGACCGAATAGTACCTGACCGAGAAAAATGGGGACAACCGCACGAACATCTCAGGCAAATCAGGATATGGAATGGATAACTGCAAGCTCGGTACTCTCATTTTCATCTCTATTGCCTCAGCCGGTTTAAGTGGCCAACAGGCTGCCCAGCCGATTTGGGCCGTTCACCAATCGCCAGACGAGTCCGGCGTTTATTACGCCGGCCCTGAAGTGTCCGCGCCCCGGCTCGTCAGCGTGATGCCTGTGGCCTATCCCAACTCCGAATCCTTGAAAGACATTCAGGGAATGACGGTGCTTGCGATGGTCATCTCAGCCGATGGAGTTCCCACCCATATTCAGCTTCTACATTCCCATGGCGACGCGTACGACCAGGCAGCGACTGAAGCCGTGCAACAGTCGGTATTCGAGCCGGGAAAACTTGCGGGCAAGCCGGTACCCGTCTGGATTGACGTTCGTGTGGCATTCCGCGCAAACCGAGCGCAGGCACTGCCTGAGCTCTTAATCACCGAGAGAGACCTGCCGCCGCCGGGCGAGTCCTTCTTTGAAGATAAGCACCATCGCCCCGCAGATTACACGCCGCCGGTTCTCATTCACACTGTCGACGCCGACTTCGCCGATCCATTTATCCGCGATCCGATTGTGCAGGTGGCAACAGTGACGGTTACAGTAGGGACCGACGGGTTACCGAAGGTCGTGCAGATGCGGCAAGGGCTAGGATTTGGTCTCGACAAAAAAGCTATTGCGGCCGTCTGGCACGATCGTTTCCTGCCGGCTACCAGGAAGGGCAAGCCGATCCAGGACTATGTTGACGTGAACGTCGAGTTTGCAAACCTCTGATTCGCGCCGCAAGTTGAAAGCTACACATCTGGTTCTTGGACTTCCCCGCCCTCGCCGGGCGCTAGAAACAGATTCGCCTCAAGGCCGTGCTGGCGAGTGTAGAGATCGTAGTAGCGTCCGCGCAGCGCGAATAGCGCGCTGTGATTGCCGCGCTCCACGATGCGCCCTCCCTCGACCACAAGAATCTGATCCGCTCTGCGAATGGTGGACAGCCGGTGCGCAATCACGAAAGTCGTGCGTCCCCGCATCAACTCGGAGAGCCCGCTCTGGATCATCGCCTCAGATTCGGAATCGAGCGAGCTCGTCGCTTCGTCCAGAATGAGGATGCGCGGCTCGGCCAGTAACGCCCGCGCAATGGACAGCCTTTGCCTCTGCCCGCCGCTCAGCTTCACGCCCCGCTCGCCGACCACCGTGTCGTAGCCCTCGGGAAAGCGTTCGGTGAACTCGTCCACGCAAGCCGTGCGGCATGCGAATCGAAACTGCTCCTCGGTCGCGTCCGGCCGGGAGAACATGATGTTTTCGCGGATCGTTCCGTCGAAAAGAAACGACTCCTGAAGCACCACTCCAAGTTGCGAGCGGTAGCTATTCAGGTCCACAGTTGCAAGGTCGATGTCATCAATGAGCACTCTTCCCTGCACTGGCGTGTGGAAGGCGCAGATCAAACTGATAATCGTCGATTTGCCAGAGCCCGACGAACCCACCAGAGCGGTCACCGATCCGGGATCGGCACGAAAGCTTATATCGTGCAGCACCGGTTTCTCCGGCGTATAGGCAAAGTCCACATTCTCAAATCGCACGAAACCTTGGATCTCGCCCAGCTTCACTACGCGTCCTTCGTCCGCGAACTCGTCCTTTTCCGAAAGGATCTCCATCGTGCGATCGATGCCTGCCACGGCTTCGGTGAGTTGTGTGCCTATATTCACAACCTGGATCACGGGCATAGTCATGAACGCCAGGAACATCGTGTACTGGAAGTAGGTTGCATCGTCCATCTGATTGTGCAGCGCCAGGCGTCCACCCAACAGCATTACCAGCGCGCCCACGATTCCCAGGACCGTGGTGGCCACCATCGACATCACGCTGGTCATGGTCAGCGTCTTCATCACGTTGTCCAGCAGGCGCAACACGCCAACCTTGAATACGGCTGCTTCGCGCTCCTCAGCGTGATAGCCCTTCACCACGCGCACGCCGCCCAGCGACTCCGTCAGCCGTCCAGTCACCTCACCCGTGATCTTGCCGCGTTCGCGAAAGATCGGACGAATGGTCTTGAAGGCGTATTGGAGAACAAAGACGAAAACTCCTACCACCACGAACACAATCAAAGTCATCTCCGCGCTGCGGTGCAGCAGGAAGATGAACGCCATCAGAGCCGTCAGCAGGCCGCCTACAAACTCGACAAGGCCGGTTCCGATCAGGTTGCGCACGCCTTCCACGTCGCTCATGATCCGCGAAACCAGTACCCCGCTGCGGTTGGCATCATAGAAGCTAACGGAAAGGCGGCCTACGTGCCGCTGCACCTCCTGGCGCAGGTCGGCGATCATGCGTTGCGCAGCCTTGGATAACAATTGCGTATTTGAAAACGATGTAATCGCCTGAATGAGCGTGGCAACAAGAACAATGACGACGAAAGGGATCAGCTTGTCGCTCTCGTGCTTCTTGAATACAAGGTCGATAAACGGCCTGACCACGTATGGAAGCGTGAGGCCGGCAACGCGATTGATGGCCACCAGCACCAAGCCCAGAAGCAGCAGCCATTTCCGCGGCCGCACCAGTCTCCAGATTTCCGGCATCGCCTTGCGGTAATCGATCTTTTTCTTGGATGGGTCGGCTCCCGCGCGCGCGCCTCCGCCGCGCGGTGAGCGCTCGGCACGCATGCCCATTCCCATCCCGCCGCGCATGGTTCCCATGAGTTATACCTGTCTTGACCTGCGTGCTTGGATGAACGAGCGGACACAAAGATTCACGTAAATCAGCAGCAGCCCTGCCATGGTCAGCTTGGCCGCGAGCGCAATGTAATCCGGATTCTCACCGAGCGACCGCGCGTGTCCGTAGCCCTGCAGGGCCGCGGCGATCGCACCAATCAACCCCAGCAGCCCTACCGTCACATTGATGTGCATGAAAATCTTGCGCCGCTTTTCGCTGTCGCTGATGGCCAAAAGCCCACCCACGCAGAGCGCGAGCCCCCACCAGGTGGGAATCAATGCCGTGTAGTGGATGCTCCCTGTGCCCCAAAAGCTTACGAGTCCTAGAATAATCAGCAAAACTCCGAAGACAATCGTTACCCTCGCCATGCCGGTTCTCCATCCTTCCGCATCGCCAAGGATAACAGTTACGAGTTGTCTGTTCACAGTTCCCCTGTGGTGCCCAGCGGGGCTGTAAACTACGAACTGCGAACTGCTCTTATCGTTGAATCCGCGCCGATCCGCCCTCGGCCAATGCGCGCACCTGGTCGAGCGTCGCCATCGTGGTATCGCCGATGAACGTCGTCAGCAATGCGCCGTGCGCCCAGCCCAGCTTAAGCGCGTCCTCCGGCTTCTCGCCGGTCAGCAAGCCATAGATCAATCCCGCTGCAAATCCGTCGCCGCCGCCCACGCGATCCACCACGTCGAGCTCCGCCGTCGGCGCAACGTAGGTCTTGCCGTCAATCCACGCCACCGCGCTCCAGCTATGCCGGTTCGTCGAGTGCACTTCCCGCAATGTCGTGGCCACGATCTTCACGTGTGGATGCTTCTTGACCACGTTGTCGATCATCCCGAAGAACACACTGGGATCAAGCTTCGACTTCGCGTGGACATCGGGTCCCGGAATGCCTAGTCCCTTTTGCAAATCCTCTTCGTTACCGATCAGCACATCCACGTTCTTCACGATCGTGGCGATCGTCTCCACGGCTTTCTCAGCGCCGCCCGAAATCTTCCAGAGCTTCTCCCGAAAATTCAAATCGAACGAAGTGACTGCTCCCGCTTCCTTAGCCGCCTTCATCATCTCTGCCACAAGAGGCGCCGTTGTCGGTGACAGCGCTGCGAAAATACCGCCCGAGTGCGCCCAGCGTACCCCTTCCGCGCAGATCTTCGTCCAGTCGAAGTCGCCCGGCTTCAACATCGCGCCTGCTTCATTGGCGCGGTTGTAGAAAACCACCGGAGGCCGCACGCCCGCGCCGCGGTCGCTGTATACGGTGGCCATATTCGGGCCCGTCGCGCCGTTGTGTTCAAAATGCTTGTAGATCGGTTTCACGCCCATCGCGAGCACGCGTTCGGCAATCAGGTCGCCGATGGGATAATTCACCATCGCCGAAGCCACTGCCGTCTTCATCTTGAAGCAATCCGACAAATTCGCGGCCACGTTGAACTCGCCGCCGCTCACATGGATCTTGCACTCTGTCGCCTTGCGAAAGGGAATGATCCCGGGATCGAGCCGGTGCACCAGCGCCCCCAGCGAAAGAAAATCCAAAGCACCATCCTTGCGAATGTTCAACCCATATTCCATTTTCGTTCTCTCCTTGCCATCATCCAAAATCGGTTTAGATTACTGCTCAAAGTCGTCGTCCGAACCCGCCCGGACTGCAACGCGTCCGCTCCCACGAAAAGCCGCGAAGCTAGCAGCTAGGAACTGGAAGCTGTCTTCTCCAAATCCGCCACCACTTGCTCCGGCGTCCATTCATTGCCGGGATAAAACTGCGCTACCTTGCCATGCGGTCCAATCAACGTTGTCGAAAGCGTGTGTGTAATCGTTTCGTCCGGCCCGGGTGTGATGCCTACATCGAAGTACTTGGCCATCTCCAGCAACTCCGGCTTCGTCGGCACGGCAAAGTCCCATTGCGCGAAAGCCTCCTTGGCGTCGTTCCCAATGTACTCGGCACCGTAGGCGCGCAGCCGCGCCGGCGTGTCGTGCTCTGGATCGAAGCTGATGCAGATCAAATGCGTCTTCGCGTAAAGCGCCGGGCTCGCAGCCAATTGCTGATGGATCACCGCAAAGTTGTGCGTGATGAGGGGGCAGAAATTCGGTAGCGGGCAGCGCGTGTAAATAAATGTCACCAGAAGTGTCTTGCCTCGAAACTGGCTCAGGTGAATCGCGCGTCCATCCTGGTTGCTGAGCTTGAAATCCGGAACCACGTCACCCGGCGCGGGCACATGATAGAACACTGTCGGTTTGTAATCCGGCTTGCCCTGCGCGATCACAACAATATGATCCAGAACCACCGTCTCTTCCGAGCTCTTCGAGACGAGCACGTCCGCCGTAATCGTGTCCCCGGGATGCAAATCGCTTGCAATGGTCGGGTCTTTCAGTTGGTAGGGCATGGTCATCGCGTCCATGAAGCCCGGAATCGCTTCATGATCGACCACGATAATCCCGTGCGCAACGTCGGTTGAAACAATCTTGCCGCGCAGGTGATACACCGTGGCCTGCGGGCTCGTCGGGCTCTCTGGCCCCTGTGTTGAGCTCGAATGACACCCGGCGAGCGCGGCAGTTGCTAAAAGACAGCTTGCAAGAAAAATGCGCATCACATGCCATAGTGTACAACCGGTGGACTGACCACCTGAAACGAGCATTTTCGGTTTTTGACCCTGCTCTCTTTTGCATTCCTTTCCGCTCCAGGAATCGGCCGAACGTTGACCCCATCAGAGGTATTCTTAGGCGTAAGGCAGCGAACCGTGAATCGCGAACTCCCAACCGAGATCGAAGCATGGCTGCGCGGCGGTGGCCTCGTGATCACCGCAAGCGAGCGTGCCACTCGATCTCTCACGCAAGACTTTCACCGGACGCGTCGCGCCGAGGGTCTCACCGCATGGCAGGCTCCCCGCATTCTGGACTGGCAAACATTCGTTCGCAGCGCGTGGGATGAGCGCAACCTCGATGGGCGTATCGTCCTCAATTCTCTCCAGGAACAATCGCTCTGGGCTCGAGCGATAACGACAGCGTCGCCCGACACGGCCCGACTCGCCGGAGCGCGCGACCGCCTCGCGGCTCTGGCACTCGACGCGCACAGCATTATCTGTGCTTACGCGCCGCAGTTGCTGAGCAAAAGGACGCGGAGCGCATGGGACCAGGATGCAGCGGCCTTCAGCGAGTGGCTCAATCATTTCGATGAGTTCTGTCGCGCCGGCGACCTCATCAGCCCTGCACGCCTGCCGCTCGAGTTGATTGAGTCGCTGAAACGAGACGCCGCCGAGCGCGCTCCGCTGCTCCTCGTTGGTTTCGATCGCATCTTGCCCACGCAACAGGAATTCTTCGCAGCCTGGGGCGCTTCAAAGCAGGTTTCCTTCGGACAAACTGCGGAGCGAATCGAATTCCATCACGCCGCTGATCCCGTCTCCGAGCTCGCCGCTTGTGCAATCTGGTCGAAACATCTCCTCGCCGCCAATCCGCACGCACGCATTCTCGTCATCACTCAGGATGTCCCGAAACGCCGCGGCGAAATCGAGCGCGCATTTCTTCGTTTCGTTTGCGCGGGCCAAACCGCATCTGCGCCTTCGCGCGTCTTTGAGTTCTCGCTCGGGGTTTCTCTCGGCCAAATCGCGGTCGCGCGCGCTGCTGGTCTCGTGCTCCACTGGCTCGACGAATCGATTGAAGAGCACGAGCTCGACTGGCTTCTCTCAAGCGGTCAAATCGCCGCGTCGATACCCGAATCCCTGGCTCTCACGGCTTTCATGCGTGCCCTGCGCCGCAAGGGCTTCGAGCGCACACGCTGGACGCTTGCTGAATTTCTCCGCCAGAAGCCCGCGGCGGAATTGCCCTCCGCCTGGGTAGCCAGGGTCACGCAGGCCCAGCGTCGTCTGCAGGAATTCGCTCGCCGCCCGCAGTCTCCACTGGCATGGTCCGAGCTTTCGCCGCCGCTTCTCGAACTCGCCGGTTGGCCCGGCGGACGATCGCTCACCAGCGCGGAATTCCAGGCTCAGCGCAGCTGGCAGCAAGCTGTTGACGACTGCGCTTCGCTCGGTTTCGATGGCCGGTCCATTCACTGGAAAGAATTCCTTGCTCTGCTTGATCGCGCCGTCAGCGAAACGCTCTTCGCGCCTGAATCCGAGGATGCGCCAATTCTGATTGCTGGCCCCACAGAGTCCGCTGGCCTCTCCGCCGATGCCGTCTGGTTTCTCGGCGCCACCGAGCAGGCCTGGCCACCCAGCGGCGCCACGCATCCTTTCATTCCCATTTCCGTCCAGCGCGCGGCCGGCATGCCGCACGCCTCGGCGCGTCTCGATTGGGATCTGGCCGGAGCCGTTACACGCCGAATTCTCAGCAGCACTCCTGATGTTCACTTCAGCTTCGCGCGCCAAAGCGAAGGCGTAGAAGCTCGCCCCTCGCGCCTCGTCGAGCAACTTGCCTGCGCGGCGCTCCCTTTGCCAACTGAACTCGCCGTGCCGGTCGCGTCGCCGCCCCTCGCTGCAACCTTCCGCGATTCGACCCAGGTTCCCTTCCCTCCCGGCATTGCTCGCGGTGGCGCATCCGCGCTCAGTGCACAATCGCAGTGCGCTTTCAAATCATTCGGCACTGCGCGCCTCGGCGCGGATTGCTCGGATCCGGCGGAAGCCGGCCTCAACGCGAAGGAGCGTGGTCAGCTTCTCCACGAAGTTCTGCATTCCGTCTGGGCCGGGCCGCCGCGCGGCATTCGATCTCATGCGGATCTCATCGCTCTCCCGGATCTCCGCGCCTTCGTCGCAGATCACGTTCGCGTCGCCGTCCAGGTTGCCATGCCCCCTCGCGCGCGCGAATCCATGCCCCAGCGCTATCTCGCTCTCGAAGAGGCTCGCCTCCTCAGCGTCGTCACCGAGTGGCTCGAATATGAGCGAACCCGCGTTCCATTCACAGTGCTTGAGACGGAACAAAAATCCGGGGTCTCTATCGCCGGCCTGCCGCTGAGCGTGCGGCTCGATCGCATCGACCGCCTCATCGACGATTCTCTCCTTGTCATCGATTACAAATCAGGCAATACCACACCAAGCTCTTGGGATCTCCCTCGCCCTGAGGATGTGCAGCTGCCCCTTTATTCCACCTTTGCTCTCCCTGGCGACGCGGATCAAATCGGCGGCCTCGTCTTCGCCAAAGTCCGCGCCGGCGAAACAGAGTTCGCCGGAAAAGTGCGCGATGCCAAGGCGACCCTGTGCGCCAATCTCCGAGGAAACACAAATTTGGTAAAGAAGCCGCTTGACTCGGAGCAGCTTACCGAGTGGAAACTCTACATTGAAAATCTCGCCCTGGCCTTTCTCGCCGGGCGCTCCATCGTCAATCCACGGGCCTACCCTGATACCTGCGAGTATTGCCGCCTTCAGGCGCTCTGCCGAATCTCTGAAAACCCGCCGCTATCCGAGAACAACAGCGAAGAGGCAGGCGATGCCTGATTCGTCTCGCAGACTTCTGTCTCCCGATCAGGCGCAGCGTGAGAGATCGCTTGATCCGCGGCGCTCCATCCTGGTGCGCGCGCCGGCCGGTTCGGGAAAAACCACGCTCCTCGCGCAACGTTTTCTCACTTTGCTCGCAGAAGTCGACGAGCCCGGCCAGGTCGTCGCCATTACCTTCACCAACGCCGCCGCGGCTGAAATGCGTAACCGCATCCTCGATGAACTCCGCAACGAAGAGCCCGGACCCATCGCGGTCAGCGTCCTCGAGCGTTCGCAAGCGCTCGGCTGGGATCTCCTCAATCTGCCTGCGCAATTGCGCATCTCCACAATCGATTCATTCTGCCGCGACCTCGCCATGCAGCAGCCAGTCCTCACCGGGCTCGGAGGAAATCTTGATATCAGCGAGCAGCCCAGTGAGCTCTATCGTCGCGCAGCTCGACGCACACTTGAGCAAATCGGACAATCCAACGTGGCGCTTAGCGCGGCCATCGAGACACTGCTCGATTGGCGTGACAACCACTGGCGCGAGATTGAAGACCTTACTGTAAAGATGCTCGCGGATCGCGACCGCTGGATGCACGATTTCTTGCTGGATAGCGAGCAGGACTTTGACCGCCTGCGCTTGCGCCTTGAGTCTTCCTTTCTGCGCGCCGGCGGCGAGTCGGGCCCAATCCGATATACCGATGAGGAATGGAAGATTATTCGCGCCTGTTTTACTCTTTTGCGCCGCGCCGCCGCTGAGCTTCGCGTCGTCTTCACTGAGGCTGGAGCGGCCGATTTTACTGAAGTCGCGCAAATCGCTCTCAGCGTCCTCAAGGCTGAGGACGAGTTTCCGATCGATGCCGCCCAGGCCGTCGCAGACGGAATCCGTCACCTGCTGGTCGACGAATTCCAGGACACCAGCCGCCGCCAGCATGAATTGCTTCGCAGGCTCATCGCCGCATGGTCCGATCGCGAGGGCCGCACCTGCTTCGTCGTCGGCGATCCCATGCAATCCATTTACGGCTTCCGCGAAGCCGACGCGGAGTTGTTTCCACGCGTCGAAAAACTTGGCCTCGAAATCCACGGCGATCTTCCGCTCCTTTTCGACTCCGTCCATCTCACTGCAAACTTCCGCAGCGAATGTTCGCTCGTCGAGAGCATCAACGAAGCTTTCGCGCAGGTCTTCGCCGCTTCAAGTGGCAGCGGCATCGAATTTGCTGCATCCGAACCCGCCCGCGCCTCTACCGAGCGATCCGGCCCTCAACTCGTCACCGCCCCTGCGCCGCGCTTGCAGCTCCACTGCGCATTCATTCCGGATTCGCCTCGAAACGCCGGTCCCGATCACAAGAAAGAAGTCGCCAATCAGCGCGAAGCCGCCGAGCAACAGCAAATCGATGAGATCATTGAGATCGTCCGCACCCATTTGGCAAGAATCAGGTCTGCAGCCGCCGTCTCGCAGAAGTACCGGGTCGCTGTACTCGCCCGCGCGCGCAAATCGCTGGTACCCATTGCCGCCGCGCTTCGCAAAGAGCAGATTCCTTTTCGTGCCGTCGATCTCGAATCGCTCAAGGACCGCCCGGAGATCATCGACGCGCTCATCCTCGCTCGCGCCCTCCTCAATCCGCACGATCGAGTCGCATGGCTGGGTGTCCTTCGTGCTCCATGGTGTGGTCTTTCGCTCGCCGATCTGCACACGCTCACCAGCGCCGACTCGCCTCAGCTTCTCGCCCGTCCTGTAGCCGAACTGGCTCGCGAGCGCGCGCATCTGATCGGCTCTGAAGGCCGGCATGCTGTCGATCGCGTTCTGCAGGCGGTCATGTCCGCCGAGCGCCTCCACGCGTCGCAACCCGCGATCGCGCCTGGTACGTGGCTTGAGCAAATCTGGCTCCAACTCGGCGGAGCGCAGTGCGTCGACTCCGAAGCCCGTGCAAATCTGGACCTGCTCTGGAAATCTCTCGACTCGCTCCCTCAGGGCGAGCCTGATCTGCTCGGTTCCGCGCTTACCTCGGCCCTCGAAGATTTGAAAGCGCAGGCCGACCCCGCCGCAAGCAGCGATTGCGGCGTGCAGCTCATGACGATTCATGGCGCCAAAGGACTCGAATTCGAGGTCGTCATCGTTCCCGACCTTCAAGCGCCCGCGGGCCGCCGCGCCCCGGGCATGCTTTCCTGGCTTGAACGCGGCCTGCCGCCCGATTCGCTCGTCGAAGATCCCGACACCTCCGAATCCGTCACCGAATTCCTCATCGCGCCGTTTGCGCAAAAAGGCGCGGAAAGCGGCAAGGCGAAAAAGTGGGTCGATCGCCAGCACCGCGAACGCGAAGTGCAGGAAGCCTGCCGGCTCCTTTACGTCGCCGCTACGCGCGCTCGCGAGGAGCTGCATTTCTTTGCGCGTCCTTCCTACAAATCCGCCAATGGTGCGCCCACTGAACTTGTCGAGCCTCGCGAAAGTCTGCTTCGCACGGCATGGCCTGCGTGGCGAGCCGAAATTCAAAGCCGCTTCGATGAGTGGCGCACCACATCGTTCGCGCAGCCCGCCACAGTCGCCGCCATCGCCGCATCAGACTCCGCATCCGCCTCCGGTAACCTGTTCGAATTCGCGCCATTCGCTGACGCGCCCACTCTCGTTCGACGCCTTCCGCTCGAGTTCGCCGCCCAGCCGCCTCCGCTCGCACTGGCTGGCGACGTACCGTTCGTCGGCGTGAGCCGTCTCTACGAGCGCCATGAAGGGGGATTGCTCTCTCGCGCGCTCGGCAAAGCCGTTCATGCGCTTCTGCAGCAGTTCGCGCATCGCCTGGAAAGTGAATCGCCGCAGGCCGCGCTCGCACAGATCGCTCGGCAGCAGCCTCGCATCGCTGCAATGATCCGTGCCACGGGCGTTGAGCCCGCTGTTGCAAGTCGCATGGCCGCGCAAGCAGTCGATATAGTGCGCCAGGCCTCTCGCGACCCCATCGCACAGTGGATTCTTGCCCCGCATCCTGACTCGGCAAATGAAATTCGCTGGACGGGCATGATCGACGGAAGCCTTCGCACGGTGCAGGTGGACCGCGTCTTCCGCGCCGCTCCCCGGCCGAACATCGTTGCATCACCCGATGACGATACGTGGTGGATCATCGACTATAAGACAGCCCACCAGGACAAGCCCGACCCTGCCACGTTGCTTCCCGAGTTGCGCCGCCAATTTGCGCCACAGATTGAAGCCTATGCAGCAGTGCTCCGCAACCTGCGCGGTGCCGGCATCCACCTCTGCGCGGGCCTTTATTATCCGCGCATGGCTCTCTTCGATTGGTGGCAACTGAACGACGCGGGTTCCACTCGCATCTAAATCTCCGAGATCCCGCGGAGTGGGTTTATCTTGAGGGTTCTTCACAGGCGTCTTGCACACAGCGAAGAAATTTTTCGGTATTCTGTAATTGAACGCTTGTCAGTTTGTCGAACTTGCAAAAGAGGAGTTTCCCCATGGCTAAGTCCGTCAAGAATTCAGGCGCCGCGCCGAAAGCTGCAGCGAGTCCGCGCAAACCCGTAGAAAACAAACCCGCAAAGAAAAAGGCCGTCGCCTCTACCAATGGAAACGGCGCCGCGGTTTCCCACGATCAGGTCGCACAGCTGGCGCACCGGTTCTGGAACGAGCGCGGCCGTGCCCATGGCCATCATGAAGAGGACTGGTTCCGCGCAGAGCAAGAACTGCGCCACCGCGCCTCGTAAGCAACAATTCGAGCTTGAAATAGTTGCGCGACGCCTGATCCCAGACGTCGCGCCCTCTCTACCCGCAACTGAAAAGTAAATCCGCGCTATTGTAAATTCGTCATCAGGCTTTCCAACGCGGATTTTGGCGGCCGCGTCAGCGACTCGGGCAATGTGCCGAGCGGCTCGTCAACCATGTTTAGCTGATCAAGAAACGTCGGCTTCTGCGTATCGATATAGAAGACGCCAGTGAGAACCTCATTCTTCTCATGAGCTTCCATCAAAGTGCGTACGGCATTTGCCTTGTCGGTCGGGTCGTAGTCTTCGAGCAGCTTGCGCAGTCGCAGCTGCGAGCCGTCGTGCATCTCGACGTCGTACACTTCGCCCGAATCGTAATCCACTTCGATGTCGTCGAAACTAGCCACAAATCCAATCTCGTTGATCGGCTCGTCGTTTTCCTGAAGGAATTTATAACTTTTCGTCGAGCCCTCATGATCGTTGAACGTCACGCAAGGACTGATCACGTCGAGCATCACGGTTCCCTTGTGCGCGATCGCAGCCTTCAGCATCGCGAGCAATTGCTTCTTGTCGCCCGAGAAGGATCGCCCCACAAATGTCGCGCCCAACTGAATCGCCATGGCGCAGGTATCGATCGGCGGCAGATCGTTGATGACTCCCGTTTTGAGCTTCGAACCGATGTCGGCCGTGGCTGAAAACTGCCCCTTGGTCAAACCGTACACGCCGTTGTCCTCAATGATGTAAATCATCGGCAGATTGCGCCGCATCAGGTGGACAAACTGACCCATCCCGATCGACGCCGTATCGCCGTCGCCGGAGACGCCCAGCGCCATCATGGTTTGATTCGCCAGCATTGCGCCCGTGGTCACGCTCGGCATGCGCCCGTGCACGCTGTTGAAGCTGAATGAGCGGCTCATGAAGTAGGCTGGGCTCTTTGACGAGCAGCCGATGCCACTCATCTTCATCACCCGCTCCGGCTCTACGCCCATCTCGAACATCGCGTCAATAATGCGTTCGCTGATCGCATTGTGCCCGCATCCGGCGCACAGCGTCGATTTGCCACCGCGGTACTCGATCACCGGCAGTCCAATATGATTCAGTTTCGGGCCCCCCGGCCCGCTGGCCGCCCCACCCGCTGTTGTGGTCGCCATTTTAGAGGCCCTCCTTGGTTGCAAACTCTTCCGTAATCGTGCGCGCGTCTGCCGGCAAACCGTTGTACTCAAGTATGCTGCGCAGTTTCACTACCTGCTCGCCCGGCAAATCCAGCTTCAGCAGGCTCGCAAGCTGCGCATCGCGATTCTGCTCCACCACGTACACGCGCTCATGGCTGGCAACAAAATCGTGAATCTCGTGCGCAAACGGATAAGCGCGGATGCGCATGTAGTCCACGCTCACTCCGTGTTCCTTCTCGATCTGGTCCAGGCTTTCGCGCAGCGCAAAGTCCGTTGACCCAAACGCCAGGAAACCAACCTTCGATGTTCCGTTCTTAATCACGACAGGAGCCGGCACCAGCTTGCGCGCATTTTCGAACTTGCGCGCCAGCCGATCCATTACTTCCTGGTACTCGTCCGGCCGCTCCGTGTATCCCGCCGCGTCGTTGTGTCCAGACCCGCGCGTAAAGTACGCCGCCTTCGGATGTGGGGTTCCCGGAAGTGTGCGCCAGCCGATCGCGTCTCCATCTACGTCGCGGTAGCGCGCAAAGCTCCCCATCCTTTTCAGATCTTCGGCCTTCAGCACCTTGCCGCGGTCCAACGGCTTGTCGGGATACGCAAACGGTTCCGACATCCAGTTGTTCATGCCCAGGTCAAGATCCGAAAGCACAAACACCGGCGTCTGCAGCCGCTCCGCCAAATCGAACGCCGCGTAGCCAAACTCGAAGCATTCCTTCACCGAGCCCGGCAAGAGAACCACATGCTTGGTATCGCCGTGCGAAAGGAATGCCGTTGAAAGCAGATCCGACTGCTGCGTGCGCGTAGGCATGCCCGTCGAAGGCCCGCTGCGCTGCACGTCGAAAATCACTCCCGGAATCTCGGCATAGTAGCCCAGCCCCGCGAACTCGCCCATCAGCGAGATGCCCGGCCCCGACGTCGACGTCATGGCTCGCGCTCCGGCCCAGCCTGCGCCCAGCACCATGCCGATCGCCGCCAGTTCGTCCTCGGCCTGCACCACGGCAAACGTTGCTTTGCCCTCCGCCGTCACGCGAAACTTCTTCAGCAGATCCGTCGTGGCTTCCACCAGCGATGTTGACGGCGTAATGGGATACCACGCCACCACCGTGACACCCGCAAACACCGCGCCCATGCCGCAGGCAGCATTGCCATCGATGATGATCTTGCCCTTGGTCTCGTTCATCCGCTGCAGGTAATACGGATCCTGTTTGGTGAACGTCACTTTCGCATAGTCGAAGCCCGCCTTCACCGCCCCAAAGTTCAATTCAAAGACCTTCGGCTTCTTCGAGAATTGCTTGCGCAGCCCGCTCTCCACCACTCCCAGGTCGATCCCCAACAGTTGCGCCGCAGCGCCCACGTACACCATGTTCTTCACCAGCTTGCGCAGCTTGGCTTCGGGGCATATCGATTGCGTGATCTTGTCGAAGGGCACCGGGTAGCAGACGACGTCATCGCGATACTGCTTCAGGTTCAGGCTCTCTTCGTAGATCGCCGCGCCGTCCGTCTGCACGCTCATCATGTCTTCGCGCGCCGTCTCCGGATTCAGCGCCACCAGCACGTCGATCTCGCGTTTGCGCGCCACGTATCCGTCTTTGCTCGCGCGGATCGTGTACCAGGTCGGCAGCCCTGCAATGTTCGAAGGAAACAGGTTCTTCCCGCTCACGGGAACGCCCATTCCAAAAATGCTCTTCAGCAGCACGCTGTTGGCGGACTGCGATCCCGATCCGTTGACCGTGGCTACGATAATGCTGAAGTCGTTTACGATGCGCTGATTCGCGCTGCTTTCGCCCTGTTCCTGACCCAAGGCAAGGTGTCCAGTCGCCATTTGGCGGGATTCCCTTCCAATAATTTGTGGCCGCTTTAGCGGGGCCGGCGAACTCTTCTACAGTGCCTGCTCCATGCGCCCCGATATGTGATTATAGTCACTTTCTTGTTAACACCGTCCCATACAGCGCCACAAAGGTAACCCCCTTGCACACCGTCCGAATCGGACGCCTATCCAGGCCAAACCACCAAACAACTTGTTTTTTTTCATCGATTTATCGCAACCGTTCTGGCTCCTATCTTTGGCCGCCCTCGCAACAATACTTCTCTGGCTGAGTGTCAGATGCGCAATCTCCCATGGGCGTAGCTAAAAGCTAGTGGCTAATTGCTAGAAGCTGCTTCTCCGCATCCCTCTTCCACCGCGCAATCAGCGCCGTAGCGATCACCACCAGCGCCAGCGTCAACCCAATCCACAATCCGTAAATTCCCCACCGCAATCCGAAACATAGAAAAAATCCCAGCGGCAATCCCAGCACCCAATACCCCACCAGGTTCGCCCACATCGGCGCGCGCGTCTCGCCCAGCCCGCGCAGCGCGCCCGTACTCACTGTTTGGATGCCGTCGAATACCTCAAACGCCGCCACAATCGCCAGCAGTCCCGGTCCCACCGCCAGCACCCTCGCGTCATTTGTATAAAGTTCAATCAGCGGCCGTGGCCATATTAGAAACATCGCAGCCGCTAGCAGCATAAAGCTCGTGCCCAATCCCAGCGCCAGCCAACCGGCCCGTCGCGCGCGCGCCCGATCGCCCGCGCCCACCGCGTGCCCCACGCTCACCGCCGCCGCCGCTGAAATCCCCAGCGGCACCATGTACGTCACGCTCGCGTAGTTCAATACAATTTGATGCGTCGCCAGCGCCACCGGCGTCAGATACCCCGCGGAAAACGTCGCCATATTCCACGCGCCCACCTCGAGCAAAATCTGTCCCGCCGCCGGCGCGCCCAGCTTGATCATCTGCCTCAGCCGCGCCGCCTGCGGCGCCGCCCAGTGCTTAAACAGCGGATGCCCGCGCTTGCGCTCATATCTCCATGCAAACCCCAGCAACGCCGCCGCCATCGTCACGCGCGCAAATACCGTTGACAGCGCCGACCCGTTCACGCCCATCGCCGGCATCCCCAGCTTGCCGTAAATCAGCACCCAGTTCAGAAACCAGTTCACCAGGTTCGCCGCCACATAGGTCACGGTAATCACGCGCACCTGGCCCACGCCCTGCAAAAACCGCCGCGATGTGCTGTAGATCAAGAGCGGCAGCGTGCCCCACAGCAACACGCTCATGTATCCACTCGCCGGCGCAGCCACTTCCGCTGCAATTCCAAAACGCCCAAAGAAAAAACTCACCAGCGCGATGCCAACCATGATCGGCACCGCGGCAATCGACGCCAGATACACGCCCTGCGCCAGCCACCTGTGGCATTCGTCGTCGTCTTTGCGCCCGTAAGCTTGAGCAATCAGCGTGTCGAGACCCAACATCAGCCCCATGCCGAACATGCTCGGCGTGTAGCAGACGGCGTTGCCCACGGCGACCGCTCCAATCGCTGCCGGGCCCAGCCTGCCCACCATGATGGTGTCGACCACGCCCATCAGCATCCAGCCCAGCTCGCTCAACACCACAGGCAGGGCGAGCTTCACCATCGCGCCCAGCTCCTGCCGCCACTCTGCCCGCACCCCTTTCTGCTCTTGCCCCATCATTCCAATCTAACCGGCGGGTTGGCAGCTTGGGGCCGGTGGGAAACGGGCAGGACTGCGGAGAGCGCAAACTGCACGTAATGTTCGGTTTTGTGCGACCCGGATGTCGCGAAATGGTCGCTTCACGCTTCACAAAAAGCGCGAAAGGTTCGCTTGGGTACAGGTCACGAGAACTTTGAGATGTGGGCTAGGGCTCGTACTTCCAGAAGTCGCTCAGGTAGCCCTGGACTCCGTTAGAGTCAGCACCGTTTCCGCCGAAGAGCCACAAGTTGCCGGAACTGTCTGTCCAGCCTGCTCCGTGGAGTCGTGATCCCGGATAATTTCCGGTGGATTCGACACCGAGGGCACCATAAGATCCCCGCCCTAACGAACACCCCGTCACTTGTGGGCCAGCGACCCAGGTCCATTTTCCCGCGCTGTACTTCCAAAGATCATTCGGCCACTGGCACCCCGTCGCTTGCGTCGTGCCAAACCCTGCGAAGAGCCAGAAATTCCCTGATGCATCCGTCCAAGTGATTGCCGCGCCGCGTGCTCCGGGAACGTTTGTCCCGGATGCAACTCCCATCGTGCCGTAAGTTCCCGGTTGATCCGGCTGATCGGGACCGCCCATCCAGGTCCATTGGCCACCGCTGTACTTCCACATGTCACTAAAGGCGTACTCCGTGCCCTGATAGAGCTCGCCTCCAAAGAGCCAGAAATTTCCGTTCGCGTCAACCCAAGTCGCTGCGTCCGATCGGGCGCGCGGCGAATTGGTCGGAGAAGCGACGCCGACTGAGCCGTACGATCCCGGATCGCCCGCCAACTTCGACCCGCTCACCCACGTCCACTCGCTTCCGCTGTATTCCCAAAGGTCGTTAAGGCCACCCTGGGTTCCGACCGAGTCGTCGCCTTGCCCACCAAAGAGCCAAAAGTTACCGGCGGAATCCGGCCAGGCCATAGCATCAGATCGTCCCCCCGGAATATTCCCGGGCGCGGCCGTCCCTTCAACGCCATAGACGCCGGGTTGGAACAGGGTCGCTACCTGCGGCCCACCCATCCATGTCCACTCGCCCGCGCTATATTTCCACAAATCATTCAAATATTCGCTGGATCCATTTACGTCGAGGCCCAATCCACCGAAGAGCCACAAATTCCCCGAAGCATCTTTCCAGCCCACAGCATTCGTTCGCGCTCCAGGAACGTTGTGCGGATCGGGTGTACCTTGTATTCCGTAAACCCCCGCCTGGTTATAGCCACTCGATCCGCCCATCCATGTCCACTGCCCGCCACTGTACTTCCAAAGATCGTTCAGAAGGCTATCTGATGCCTGCGTCGGCTGCGCAATCCCACCGAACATCCAAAAGTTGCCGGAAGCGTCAGTCCAAGTGACCGCGCCCTCTCGTGCTCCTGGCGCATTCGCAGCCGTGGCTGTTCCCTGCGTGCCATAGATACCGGGCTGGTTGATTACACTCGCGCCGCTCTCCCAGGTCCACTCGTTGTGACCGGCTGGCGGTGGCGGAGGAACGCCAACGCTACTGGAACTGCTGCCTCCACACCCCGATAGGTTCAAGAGCATCGCGCCGCAAGAAATGATCCAGAGGTGATTCCGGTCGCGCCCCATGCCCTAGTCTCCACCCCGCTGCACCTGTACGCGGCACCAATTCTAGCCAGTCGGCGAACAATCCACAAGGAATTCCAAAGGATTCCTCGCGCGCAGCAAGCACGCAACGTCCTTGCATCCCATTTGGAATACCGGTCTCCTGATCGCACCCCCTGCGATCCACCATCACGATTGTTCCTCAGGCAAAGCCGGATAAGTGACTTGCCCATCAACCACCCGGAGAAACGGAGTTGGCCGGTGCGCCGTTGAGGGCTTGGAACTCATGATGTCGCGAACCTCCCACCCTTTCTCGATCATTGCATCCGCGATCATCGAGCGGTGGCATCTCCATGGCACTGCCTCCGCGCACATGATCGCGGTCCGCCTCACACGGGCAATTCGAGCCAACGCATCCAAACCCTCTGAAAACTCCGGTGTCGCCATGTAATCCGCATATCCCCTGAAGGAAGCATTACGCCAGCCGAGGTTGATGGAGTCCTTTCTGCTATGTCGACGACCGCCGAGCTGCTGGATGTGTGTGTAGCCGATCCCTGCCGTTCCGAGAGATTCGCCGAGAGAGTCCATGTTGAACTGCGGGCAGTGGCGCGATTGGGGTATCGATCGGACGTCTACGATTTCCTCGACGCCATGATCCTTCAATATGCTTATGAACTCATCCATGGGATGGGTTGAATGGCCGATTGTGAAAAGGATGTTGATCGCCACGGGATGACCTTACACTGTCGAGCTCAGAATAAAGGCGAATCGGACGAGCGCGATGAAGCTTTGCATCAAGGCTTGGATTCGGCCAGGCTGCAAACCCCACATACGAACAGCTTGCGATGCACGAATGCATCTAAAGCTAATATGACTGGAAACCGGCACTTTCACGAAGGACACAGTGGCGACCATGGTGAACAGGACCCTGGCCCTTACTGGCGTCGAATGCATCGCGACTGGCGCTTCTGGGTGTGCGCTTTTATCCTGGCCGTGGCGCTCGCTATATTCATCATGAGCGGCGACCTGTCCTTGATCCCGCGCCGGAACTGACGAAAGCCAATGCCAAATTCAAAGTATCCCGCTCACGAAGACCTGAATCCGTTTTTTGAAGTTGTCATGAAGGGCCTGAGCGGGCTTGTCGATGGCGAGCATTATTTCGACACATTTGCCGACGACGCAATCTTCGAGTCCCGTTATCACTTCCCGGGCTGGCCTGTCATCATTCAGGGACGCGCCAATCTCATCGCCATCCTCGCCGGATATGGCAAGTCCATTCGCGTTCACGCCGCTGACGCGCTCGTTGTCCATCGCAGCCAGGATCCTCGCGTGGTGATCCTCGAATACGAGGTCCACGGCACGATCCTCTCAACGAGCGGGCCCTACGACAACAGGTTCGTCTCCGTCGTTACCATTGAGAACCGGAAGATCGTCCACTGGAGAGACTACATGGACTCTTTGGCGGCCTGGACGGCCCTGAATCCGGCAACCTGATCGATTTCGCCGGCGCCGGCAACTCTGCTTGCGTCGCCACGCCCTTACGGCTTCACAATCATCTTGCCCACGCCGTCGCGGTATCGGCTGGCGATCTGAAACGCCTCATCGATGCGGTCGATGTTTCGCGCATGCGTGAGCAGCGGCGCAAACCAGGCGGCATGGTCGGCGAGCAGTTCGAGTGCGTCTTTCGTTTCGTGATTTGACCGCCTCACATTGAAGAGCGTCAGCTCCTTGCGGCGCATCGCCGAGGCGTCGATCCGCGGGAACTGCTCTGTATGGATCCCCGTCAGAACCACGCGCCCGGCGTTACGCGTGATCTGCGCCGCCTGGATCATGGTTTCTTCGCCGGCTGCGCAGTCAATTGCGCAGTCGACGCCGCGCTGCCCCGTGGCGCGGAGAATCTCCGCCTGAGCTTCGCCCGGCTCGAGCGCGGCATCGGCGCCGATGCCGAGGGCCAGCTCGCGGCGATGCGCCAGAGGGTCCACTGCCCAAATGCGCCCTGCCTGCTTGGCTTTGAGGGAGGCAATGGTCAGCAAGCCAATTGGCCCCGCGCCGATCACGGCAACCGTTTCACCCGGCCCGATCGATGCGAGATGCAGAGAATGGATCGCCACTGCCAGCGGCTCGGCGAGTGCCGCTTCGCCGTAGGACATGCTGCTCGGGATCGGCTGAAAATTCGCGGCCGGCAAATTCACAAGCTCGCGAAAAAATCCGGGAAGACCCGGCGTCGAGAGAAAGCGAATGTTCGCGCACACATTATGGTGGCCGCTCAGGCAAAACTCGCAGTGGTAGCAATAGTGCGCGGGCTCCAGTGCTCCGCGGTCGCCTGCGGCCACGCCGGTGACGCCGGCGCCGGTTTTCACGATTCGTCCCGCCGGCTCATGCCCCAGCAGCATCGGGTACACATTGGCCATGCCGCCGACCGCGCCCTCGGTATAAGCGTGCATGTCGCTGCCGCACACGCCAACAGCTTCAACCCGCACCTGCACTTCGCCCGGCCCGGGATCGCCGATTTCCATCTCCGTCAACCGGAACGCAAGGGGAGCAATCAATTCCGCGGCGCGCATTGGGTCCTCTTCAACACAAACGATACTTCATGCGCCACTCGGAACTGCCACCGATGGTCGCAGGCTCCCGGCTTTGGTCGTGACGATGACGGTTGCAGGCGCCACTGTCTTGTCGCGCACTACCGTGCTCGCCTCAATGGTGATCGTTCCCGGCGTTTTGGTCGATTGCACGATCACCTGCGCAAGACCGTTATAGAGCGAGCGCCGCGGCTCCTTGTCGCTCTCGTGACAATTGGAATCGCCGTTGCCTACGCCGATCAGCGCGCCCTCGCCTGTAATCTTGAAGCCGATCATATTGTCGGCCGTAGGCAAAGCGCGGCCCGCGCTGTCGAGCGCGTCGACAGTGAGCACCACGACATCATGGCCGTCGGCATCAATCGCCGCACGATCAGCAGTGAGGCGCAACGACGCAATCGGGCCAGTGGTCTCGCGTTTTTCGGTCACCGCGAGTTTGCCGTCCTTCCAACCCTGCGCCTCGATCGCCCCCGCCTCGTAACGCACTTTCCATTCCACATGCCCGAGCCGTGGAACTTTCTGCCGCCCCTGGCTCTTGCCGTTCAGGAAAAGTTCCACTTCATCGAGATTCGAGTGCACCCACACTGGAATCTCCTCGCCTTCCCTGCCCTCCCACGTCCAGTGCGGAAACAGGTGCAGTACAGGCTCTTTGGTCCACCACGCCTTGTAGTAGAAGTAGTTGTCCTTTGGAAAGCCGCACATATCGACGATGCCGAAGTTCGAGTTGATCGACGGCCATCCATACGGCGTCGGCTCGCCGCGATAATCGAAGCCGGTCCACGCAAAGCCGCCCGCTTCCCACTCGCGCGTGGCATAGAACGTCCACCATTCTTCGGCCAATTGGCTCCAGGCCGTGTGGTTCACATCGTAGGCGCTCAGCGAGTTGCGCAGCGGATCGGTCTGGTAGCAGCCACGCTGCGAGATTGTGCTGGCTGTCTCCGATCCGTAGATGGGCCGCGTGGGATGCTCCTTGTGAAAGTTGTCTGGGAACTTCATCTCGTAGTTAAATCCCACGATATCCAGCGGAGCGGAGACTCCCTGCTCGTTATTGCCGTTCACCGCTGCGCCGACCACGCGCGTGGGGTCAAGCTCGTGGCACCGCGCGACCATCGTAGCCGCGATCTTCGCGCCCTCCTCAGCTTGTTCGGTCTGCAGACGCCACTCTTCGTTACCGATCGACCATATGATGATCGAAGGCGAGTTGCGATAGCGCTTGATCATCGTCTCAAGCTGCGCCAATCCCTCGGAACTGGAGCTCATCTGCCGCGTCTCGCACATCATCATCACGCCCATGCGGTCGCAGGCTTCAACCAGTTCCGGCGTCGGCATGTTGTGCGACGTGCGCACAGCGTTGCAGCCCATCTCCTTGAGTACGGCGAGACGGAAGGCCTGCAGCCTGTCCGGTACCGCCGCGCCCACTCCAGCGTGATCCTGGTGATTGCACGTGCCCTGGATCTTCATCGACTGGCCGTTCAGGAAAAATCCGTGATCGGCATCGAACTTCGCCGTCCGCACGCCAAAGGTGATGCGTTCGGTGTCGCGGACCGTGTCACCGGATTTGAGGGTGGCGATCGCGGTATAAAGGTTGGGCGTATCGACGGACCAGAACATCGGATGGTCGATATGCGCCGACGTTAAGAAACCGTCGTCGCTGAACCGGGTATCGCAGCACGGGCCCACTGGCTGCTCATGCGTGTCCGCCGTGTTTACGGTTTTTCCGTCAGGGCCCAGGATCTCCCACGTCACAGTCGCCGGAGCTACCTCGCCGGTATGATTCTCGACACGCGTCGCCAGCTCGACCCCGACGAATTGTCCCTCCATCGTGACGCGAGCGACGCTTTCCCACGGCGCGAAGTGCAGCGAGTTGGTCTTCGTCAGCCAAACGTGCCGGTAGATTCCGGCGCCCTCGTAAAACCAGCCGTCACCAAAGCCGGCATCAACGCGCACCACGATGCAGTTTTTCGCGCCCACCGCCAGAAAATCAGTGACGTCGAATCGGAACGGCACATAGGCGCTGTCGTTTCGCCCCACAAAACACCCGTTCACAAACACCAGCGCATCGCGCACGGCGCCGTCGAACTCCACAGCAATTCTTCGTCCAGCGTCGCTCTCCGGAATCTCGAACTCGCGGCGGTACCAGCCCACGCTGGTCTCCGGATAGCGCCGGCCCAGCGGCTTGAATCCGTGTGAGGCCAGCGTGTCGTCCCAAACAAATGGCAATTCCACCGCCCAGTCGTGCGGCAGGTTCAGTGTGCGCCACTTCGAGTCGTCGTATCCCACCCGCGCAATCTTGAAGTTGTCGGTCTTGCTAAAGTCTTCCTGCGTATTTCCAAATCCGAAATCCTTGGCCGGGTCGGTTCCGTTCCCGAATGCGAACTTCCAGCCGAAATCGAAGAGCAGGCGCTCGCGCGGGCCTGGCACTTGTGAGCTGCCCACATCGTTCGCCTGGGTAGCCATAAACGCGGCGGCGCGCGCCCAACTGGCACGAGCCAATAGCGACGATGATGAGAGAGCTAATCCAGATGAGAGCAAGGCACGGCGAGAAATGGGAGACATGGCAACCTCTTTCCAATGTCCGGCGTAGATACGTTCAGATGATCGAGCGGCGGACAACAAGGCACTATAAACCAGCCCGCGCAGGGCTGTATACGCTTTCAAAAAAATCCCGAATTACAGTCTCTCGCAAAGCCGAATCGGCCTCCGGATCGGCAAAGAGCAAAGGCTCTAAAGATGGTAAACTCAGACGGTCAGCCCGCAGGATCGGAGAGATGGCCGAGTGGCTGAAGGCGCACGCTTGGAAAGCGTGTTTAGGGGAAACTCTAACCTGGGTTCGAATCCCAGTCTCTCCGCCAAGATTGAAGATCCTTCGATTTCGCTTAGGACTTTGCCTGCGGATCTCGCTTCGCCACTCGTTTATTGGACTGATCCGACACTACCCCATTGCTGCCTCAGACCGAGGGTTTTCCATACGCCCATCGCCTCTTCAGCCCGTGCGCCCATCGCATAGAGCGGTTCCGGCTGGACCTGTTTTGAAATGGCACTACGCAACACAACGCCGGAAAGCTCCTTCGTTATTCCATTTGAGTCAAAGCACGACTTTCATCAGTGAGTGGCGGGGGCACCCGATCCGGCACTGGCGAGAGCCACTGGGTCGCTCGGATCTCCGATTTCTCCAGAAGCAGCAATGTAGGCGATGCGGTACCGCACCTCTGTATTGCCCGCGGTCGGGTAGTCGGTTGCCGTCGTACCGTCGATGGGGCCTGCGATGCGAATCCAACCGCCCTTAGGAGCGTCTTGGCGCTCAATGATCACGCTGAGGCCTGCCGGCGCCTTATCAAATTGGAGCGTGACGCCGGGTGAAGGCTGGCTCGCCGCTTTGAGCACCGGCACTGCGGGCTTGGGTATGGCGGCCGACCCGACGCGAACGATGACAGGATCAGTGACGTCGCTGCGGTTTCCCGCGGCGTCAACCGCAACCAGACGATAGAAGTAAGTATTGCCGGCACTGACGTAGAGATCCTGATAATCGCGTGCGCTTCCTGCCAACGGATCGCCGAGCACAACACCCTGGTCGGCGGCGTTGCCTGAGCGCAAAACGAGAAACTGTGCGGTCCGCTCCTCGGGCACGGCCGGTGCAAACGACAGCACCACCTTGCCGCCCGCACCGGATGCGCTTGTGATCGTCGGCTCGCCGGGCAACGAACGATCCGCCAGAGTGACTTCGACTGCATTGCTCGGCGGACCTTCTGCATTGTCGAGCGCCACTGCGAGAACGCGGTACTCGAGCGTGGATCCGGATGCGGTGCCGATATAGTCGTCGTACATTGGCTCGGGAACAGCGGTTGAATTCAGGCGTACCCAGTTTGCGGTTCCGGCCGCGCCTTGCCCGGAGGGTGCCGCTGCGCTGCGCTCAACAGAATAACCTGCCACAGGAAAGCTGACGGGCGTCCAGGTGAGCCGTACGCGGGTCTGGCCCGCGTCGGCTGCAAGACCGGTGACAGCAGGCGGCGCGCCAGGATTCGTTGGAATGGCGCTGGCGGCGAATGACGGCGGGCCGAGATCGCCGCGCGGGCCAACGGCGCGCACGCGATAGTAGTAGGTTGTCCCGCCGCGCAGATTGTCGTCTTCGTACTGGCCCGTGCCCGGAGGTAGCACCTGCGTCATCAACGTCTCCCAGGGTCCGTCCGGCATGAACGATCGTTCGACCACATAGCCGGCGAGATTAGGCTTCTGCCCGGAAGTCCAGGTCACCACGATCTTTCCCTGAGATGCCGCCGCCTGCACCGTTGCTGGCGGCGCCAGCGCGCCAAAGTCCGGGAAGAAGATACGAATCGAGGAAGGCTGGCTCCGACGACCGAAGGCGTCCACGGTGTAGACCTTATAGGCCAACGTTGTGTTCGGTGGCGCGCTGCGGTCCACCACCAACGAGAGTTTCGGGTTCCATTGCGTGCCCACCACAAACGGCTTCACGCTGATGGAGCTTCCATTCCGCTCGACCACACACGAAATGGCGGGCAACGCGCGATTCTCTGGTGGGGGATTCCATGAAAGCGAGACACCGTTCTCATCCACCCTGGCCTGCACTTCATCGGGCGAAGGAGGGAGCGCCGTGGCCTGCGATGCGTCCACCGGCTGCGAGACTAGCTTGAGCCCTGTGGGGTTACCTTGCGCGTCAAGGCCCTGGATGGAGTAGGCGCGAGCGCCGGCCGAGACGTTGGCGAGGGTTGCATAGAGACCGAGCGCGCGAGCGAAATTGAGATCGCTGAAGGCGCGCAGCCCGAGCAAGTTGATGAAGTTCTGCTGCTGCTTCTCGTTGGCCTGGGGCTTGCCAAGCACATCGGGCAACCGCTTGATGGTGTCGCCGTCTTCGATCGGCAAAGCTGCGAGCGCCGATGCATCGCCCATGACAACATGCGGGATGAGGACGTTGCCCGAAGTGTCGGAGACGGCCCAACCGCCAGCCGGCCATTGTTGGGCAGGAGGGAACCACAACAACTGGATGTTGCCCTGGCCATCGGAGGCGGCAAAGACAGCGCCGCTATTCTGCTGCGCGGCGCAGATTAACGGCGCGAAGAGCAGCAGAGTGCCGATGGCGACGAGTTTGCCGAAGACTCTCTTCATAGATGCACCGAGAACGAAACGCTGCCCAATGGCCAGGGCAGGCCAAGCGAAGCGCTGGCATTAATATCGAGCGGCAACGCTTCAGCGTGAACCTGCGCGTTTACCCAATCGGAGACACACACGCCCGACACGCACACGCCCGCGCTGGCATTGGCCGAAAAGTCGCCGGAGATGTGCGGCTGCGGCGTGATCGTGACGCCCGCGTCGACGTCGCCTTTCACATAAGCAGACGCCACCGAGTTATCGCCCACTTCGAGATCGATGCTGATTCCGCCTCCCAAGGAGAGTGCCTGGTCCGAGAGCATCAAGTACATGTCGGCATTGGAGACGAGGAGGTGACCCTGAATCCGCGGGCCCTCTTTCTTGCCTGCATCGATATGCCATGGACCATTGCCAAAGTGCATATCGACGGCGGCATCGTTGGCGCTGCTGCCAAGACTAAGCGAGGCCAAACCGTCCATGAAATTGAGCTGGCCCCACAAGCGCCCGTCGAAGTTTCCGCCCGCATATTGGAAGTATCCCTGGAAATCGCCGTTGCCATTATCGGCAACTTTGAGCAGCCAGGCGTGGAAGTCCATGCGCGCGCCTGCATCCTGGCCGCTGGCCTTGATGGTGAGATCGCCGTCGATCGTGTAGGTGAAATGGTCGGGCATGCCCACTCGCATGCCTGCGTAAAAAAGGAACGAGTTGTCGTAGACGGGGCTGGCTGCGTTCAGATCGCCCGTATCGGTGAATGCGTTGAGTGGGAAGTTATGACCCATGCCGCCGGAGATTGAATAGAGATTCATCACCGGAACAGGAACATCAACAATCGGAATTCCTTCGTCACCGAGACTGATGATGGCGCGTGTCAGCCAGTAGTCGTGTCCATTGCCGTAGCCGAGGCGGAACTGCCCCGTGACCGGCGGCCCGCCCATCTCGCTCAAATCCACCGTGCCGCTGTACTCGGTTGTGCCGCCACCGTTGTAGACAGGGTGCACTTTGGCGTCGGAACTCGGTTGCCCCGATGGATACGGCACGTCAACCATGAACGGTGAATTTGTCGGGCCCTGCTGGGTGATGTTGGTGCCCGACTCGTCGAGCTCGTAATTCACCTGCATCGGCGCGGCCGCCATCACTTCCGACAAATGAACGTGAGTGCTGAACTGCGCGGTGAAGATCTGGCTGCCGCTAATCGGTACTGTGATATGCGCGGAGACCAGGTCGACGGGCGTGGGGCCGAGCTTGGTGTTGCCGCCTAGTGGAACGTCGATCGAACTTGCGCTGTTCGCGAGATAGGCGCGGCCATCCATGCCGAAGATGAACGGCGTGAGCGGAATCGTGGTGAAGGTCTTGCCTTCGGCGTTGAAGGTGTAGGTGGTGGAAGTCTGCACGGCCCAGCCGTGGCCCTGCACCTGGGTGAAGACAAGATTCTTCGCCGTGAAGGAAACATTGCCATACGTCTTTGTGACGGGAGCAGTCGTGGTGGGGAAGGTGATCGAGGCCTGCTGGCCGCCGCCTGACTGCAGATGCGCGTCGCCCTGAATGTGGGTGTCGAGCCACGGAACGTAAATGTCCATGCCGTAGTAGGTGGCAGTCAAATCGCCCAGGCCGGGCGCGGCCGTCGCTACGAGCTTTTGGAAGTCGACCGTGCCGTCCTCGTAATTCGAGTGGAACGGGCCGGTGGTAAGGCTGCCGCAGAGCCCGCCGCCGATCACGCCCCAATCGGTGACAGTGGGCGAGAGGGCGGATGCCGACACGAGACCCATCGTGTACGGGACCACTGTGAGCGTGGGGAAACGCACGCCCACCCAGTCGCCGCCGCTCAGGCCGCCACAGAGCGGGCCTGCGGCGTCGCCACCGCTGTGGCTCAGGTCGATGCGCACGTTATTCGACTGCATCTGGAACGCGCTCCACCCAATGATCGTCGAAGGCAGCGTCAGCCCATCCTTCATCCAGTCGCCGTTCGCATGCAGCTCTGAGGTCACTCCGCTCCACGTTTGCGGCTTCTCTACGCCGGGCAGTCGCAGAGTGTCGTCACTCAGAGTAAGGCTCAGTGTTGCGTCCACTTCACCTTGTGCGGCGCTCCCTTGGGATGATGTATGGCCCTGAATTCGATCAATAGTTCCTGTCACTCCGGGCACGCTGGCGTGAATCGTGATGCCCGGTGACACATCAATCGTTCCAGAGGCGACTGTCTGGCCGTCAGGAACGCTCCAGTTGGAGAAACTGATTGGGACGGGCGGATAGATGTCGTAACCACCGCTCGACTGATTGGCGAGATGAATGATGAGATTGCCATTCCCGCTGTACTGCGAGCCTTGTTGCGTGACATTACCCTGAATATCCTCTACCTCGAAGGCTCCGCCGCTCGTTACCGGGAACAGGAACTTGCACGGCTTGGTTGGGTCTGATGCAACCACTTCGTAGTGGTTTACGTTCGACTCCACGTGCGAGTCCGGAGGGGGTTTCGGCGCGGTGAGCGAGACGACGTGTTGCAAGGCGTCATTAACGTACTGCACGGCTCCCAGCCCGGTGACGCTGTGGTTCGAACTGGAGAGTATGCCAACTTTCAGTGGAGGAAGATTGCTTCCAGTCGGAGGCGAAAGCGAGTTCAGCAGTGACTGAGCCTGTGCGCCCGCATCTGCATCGATGGTCTTGCTGCTGTTTCCTGCGATCTTGCCCACGGCCTCGCGGACTCCAATAGGCAGATTGGGCAGGGCCGGATCGGGCACGATGTTGGCTTCGACCATCACCGCATGCATGCCCAAATCCTTGGTTGTCAGCGGCGATGGCGTATCAAACGGCTTGCTCTGTGAAACGATGATCGGCGGCTCGAGCACAATTGTGAGCTTCCCGCCTGTCTCGACCGGCTGCGGATGGGCGATAAGCTTCCGCTGCGTTGACGGGCCCAGCGCAAATGTCTGCTGCATGGTTGCGTCATCGACGTGCCACGTCACCTGGACTTCGCCGCGCCCATAGTAGCCAATTTGCGACTGCGCCACCGCTGCGTCGTCGCAAGTACTGCACGTGGCATCGGCAGTCACGTTGCCGCTGCCGGGTCGCATCGGCTCGAGAGATAGTTTGGGCTGTCCCGAAGCGGGTGCCTGTGCGGGCGGCTTCTCCTCAAGAGTGGGCATGTGCGCAGGCGCAGGCGCCGCAGGCCCGGACGCGGACCGATTCCCCAAATCGGCGACCGCCCCTGGCGCCAGATGGACGGGCAGCTTGGATGGTCCGTTGTCGTGGCCGGGATAATCCGGGTCAGCAATGGATTTCAGGTGCAACGGCCCATCGGCGGCCAGGTCCTCTGGATAGGTGAGCGTCTTGTTTGCGCAGAAAACCATGTACGCGCGCGCTGCGATCGCGGAAAGGTCGGGGCCTGCCGGCGCGTTGCTGCCCGATCCTTGAGTTGCTCCGCTCTTCTGAGCGACCGGCATCGCTCCTTGTGACAGAACCGACTGGAACGCAGTGCCCACCGAGTTTTGTTGCGTGGCCCCTCCGCCAGACATTGCCATCTTGCCCAGCGTGGCAACCTGCAAGAATGGCGAGTTGCCGGGCCCATCCACGCTTGCCGATAGCAACGACGCGTTGATATGTTGCGCATCCGCTTCTGATAGCTGAAACACGCGGATGGTGTATTCGCCGGGATTGTTGTATGGATGGAAGTACACTCCCTCCGCTTGAAGCTTTGAACCCGACGTGGTGTTCGGCGCCGGCAACGTCAGTCCTTCGTCACGGTTCCAGTTCGTCATGTTCGGATCCGTAGGCGCCGGAGAGAGCGATTCGATCTTTCCATCGCCCCAATCGACGAAGACGTTGTCCATCGCCAGTTGCCCGACTTGCCCAAAGAGCTGACCGGATTTCTTGGAACCCGGCACGTCGATCAAAGTGGGATTGGCTGCGTAGGGCGAGTTGCTGAGATCGAAGTTACCGGTCACCGCGAAACGATCGCCGACATAGTTGTTCGGATCGTTTCCGACGTCGTCGATGTCCACCGCCTGCAGCCCGTTGCCAAAACCGCTTGCCGGACACGACATGCCCGTGGGAGCAGCGGGCCGGTCGAGCGGCCAGCGATCCGAAACTTCAACTTCGATATCGGTCGTCTGCGGCTGGGTCGGCTGCTGATTCGCTTGTGCGGCCAAATTCTGGCTGTTAACCGTAGATTTCTGCGCGGCGGATTGCCCGCTGCCCGATTTCGTCGGCGGATTGGCCGCCTGCGGTGCTACGCCGTTGGTGTTGTAGGTGTGATAGCCAACCACCTCCCATTGCAGATCGCCCTCGGCCAGTTGCGGGCTGGAGCTTGATGGCGCAGGAGGTTTATAGATCATGACGCCATTGACGACCGTTGGAGTTGGTGTGCTGTGCGACGAATAATGGAAGCCGGCAGGGGCCATCTTGAACTTCGACGGCTCCAGCGCCGATGCAAGAAACGCGGCGTCGGGAACGAAGTAGTTCGGAACCTTCATCACCGTCGTCTGATTGCCGCCCAAAACCAAAATCGGAATGCCGTTGATGCGCTGGGACGCGAGCAGGGTGACGCCGTCCTTCAGGTAAATGTTGAGCACGTAGTAGTCGGCGATGCCGGGGTTCTGCTCGTGCCACGAGAACTGAACACTGTCATCGAGCACCGGGATCCCGTAGTGCTCTTCGATCTCTCCCTCGTATTGATCGCCCCATTTGGGTGTGTCGAGGACGATCTTGCCCATCGTAAATTTCTGCAACGTGATGGGCGTGATTTTGAGCGACGGCGGCGGTCCCTGGGTAACCGTCTGCGCAATTACGTCGAGCATGCGCGGTCCCGTGACTTGCTGATGTTCCGGAGTTTCAAGCGTAATGTCGCGGCCGCCGGGTAGCGCCGTTGCCAGCGCACTCACCGTCAGGTGAATCTCTGTGCTGTTCACGTATCGCGCCGGCCCCGCGGCAAAAACCGCGGCGGGAACCCCCGCACCAACGCTGAAGGTCGCTTGAATGCCCGGGACGAAGTTCGTCCCCTCAATTGCGATGTCCACGTTCTGTGCGCCCGCAGTGATCTGGCTCGGAACCAGCCGAAGAATCTGCATGGGAGCAGCTTGCGGATTCGGTAAACCCGGAGTGACGGTGAAGGTATTCGGCGCCGGCGTGCGGTAGTTGCCAGACAGCAGTGTTACCGAGCGCGGGCCCAGCGGCGCATTCGCGGCAATCGTGATTTGCGTTTGCACTTGGTTCGCGTTCAACAGGTTGCTGTGCCCAATCGTCAGGCCTGTTGACGGAATCATCTGCAGGCTCTCATTGGCAACAAAATTAGCCCCGGAGAGCGTGAGCAGGACCGTTGTTCCCTGCTTGCCCGAAAGCGGTGACATTTCTTTAATCGTGGGCGCGGGCGCTCCGCAAGCCGCCGCAAATGCGCCATTGGCGCACGCCGGCGGTTGCTGCACTGGCGCGACAACATTAAATGGAGTCGCCGCGATCAGATCGTGATCCGCGTCCTGGATTGCGACTCGGTAGCTGCCAACAGCGGCGGTGGACGCGATCTGCACCTGGGCGACAATCTGCGTCGCCGAAACCATTGAAATGCTGGTCACCGCGAAGCCCTGCGACGGCGTGAAAAGCAGCTTGAGCTGCCGCGGAGTGAAATTCAATCCCGTAAACGTGAGCGTGACGGTTGTTCCCTGCGTTCCTTGCGTAGGGCTATACGATGTGAGTGAAGGATTGCCATGTGGGGCAAGTTGCGCAACTGCGCGACTTGCCACCGCGATCGCAAGAGCGGCGAGCAGCGCGCGAGCCATCCACCTGGAGCGCAATCTCGCCCTTTGTTCCCATTCCAAACACGTGTTGGCTCGCGCCACTTGCATGCATTCTTCTCAGAAAGTCTTCTTGTGTCCCCACGCAAAGGTCCAGATGGCGACAAGTTGCGTTGAAGCCGTGTCGATGTGGTTCACGTTATCGTGATTCTGGTTGTAACTGCCCTGTGCGGAGAGCGTGCTTGTCTTCAGCCAGCCAGGAAGCGTCCATGCAAGCCGACCACCGTACTGGCCGCTAAGCGTGTTGCTCGTAAATGTGCCGCTCGCCAACTGCGATTCGGCCTGCACCACGCTCAAAAGCGGAGAAATCTGCAGTCCCGGCGCCTTCCAAGTCAACGAGGGTTGCACGTACACGGTAATGTTGCGCGTATCGCCAATGGCCACGGGATCTGCAGCAACCCAACTGACATTGACTTGCGTATTGCACTGGAAAAAGCCCTTCGTAACCAGATTCGCTCCGGCTGAAATCGACGACGTGATCGCTCCGGCACTGGGCTGAATGTTGTTTCTGAGCCAGTCTCGCGTGCCTCCCACATTGAGCGAGACCATGCCCACCTGGTGGCTCACCGTGACGTCGCCGGAGATATCGCGCTGGTCGGCGCTCCCGTTTTGCGAGGGTGGCTGGCCCTGCAGGACCGGTGGAACATTGCCTGTCTTGGTGATTGATTGCGTCGAGCTCAGGCTCAAGTTAGTCTTCGCGCCGAGCGGCTTTGACCAGGTTTCCGTCGCCGTGTTCAGGTCGAGTTCGACGGCTGTCGCGGACTGCACGTTGTTCTGCAAAAAGCTATACGTGACAGCAAACGTTCCTGCCTTTGTTGGCGCGCTTGCCGAAGCATCCACGCCGCGCAGATCAGGATTGCTTGACTGCGTCAGGCTGGGATTGGCGGGGTTGCCGAAGTTTGCGCTGAGATCGCGGAAATCCGCGCTGAGCGCGACTTTGCCTGCAGACCCCGAGATACCAGTCCTCCACGCGCGGCCAAACAGCGTCTTCACTGTGGGATCGGTGAGATTCGCATCATCGTAGCTCCATGCGTATTCCGATTGCCACTGCCAGTTCTTGGGGAGATGGAACGTAAGCAGTCCGCCGTAGACATCCCCGCGCGAAGCTTGCGCAACCGGATTGGGCACGACAATCGGATTGCCTTGGGAGTCGTACTCCACGATGGTGGGCGCGCCAATGTCGCGCGCGCTGAGCCACATCAGGCGGAACTCTGTCCATTTCGGCAACGGCGCCTGCCAACTCGCGCCCAGCAATCGCTGATGGAACGTGATTCCCGCGCCGCCGCCCAGCGCCTCGTCGTTGGTATTGGTATAGAAACCGAGCTTTCCGCCGGGCGTTGTAAGCGTAGCTTCCACTCCCTGGCGTGGAGTCGCCGCAGTTACGAACTGCGCGTCTGTATACAAAACCGGCGACACGATTCCGAAGCGCACGCCCAATCCCCAGTGTTCTCGCTTGCGCTCGAACTGCGCGATGTAGTCATTCACGCGCCCCACACTGGAACGCATGGCCGCGGGGTTCAGCACCGAGTCAAGCAGACCGCTTCCGTTCACCGACGGCTGCCATGGGCTTCCTTGGAAGATCATGCGATCCGAAAGCGTCAGATCGTTTGAGTCTGGCGGATTGGAGCCTGAGGCCCATTGCGTCGTAGAACCGACTTGCATGTCGATCTCGCCGCCGAATTTCTGTTTTGGCGGTGCGCTCTTCGCCGGTGCAGGCACGTGCGTGAACGAAGCTCCGAGCGCGGAAGAAGGGCTCGGCGCTGGCGCTGCTTCAGCATCAGTCCCCGGTTGGAAAGGTGTGGGGCTCGGCGTTGCAGGCGCCGCTGTCGGCGCAGAAACTGTGAACTTCCATCCCGATCCCTCGTTGCCCACCGTCAGGCTTACGTCGTGCTCGCCGTTCGCGAGCGGAAGCTGCGGCGTATACGCCACCTGTGTTTGGCTCACTTGGGCCAGCGACGTAATGTCGATGTCGTCCATCGCCAGGCTCACGTCCGCGGGATTCACGGGCGCCTGGAATTGAACGCTGATTGCAGGCTCGGTTTGGCTCACGGAGCTATTCGGAGCCGGTGCTTCTTTCGTGATCTGAGATGAGAGATCGAAGTATCCGTGCCTGCGTAGCGTCGTTAGCGAAACGAATTCGACATTCAAGCTTCTGTTTGGCTGCCTCATTCGCGCCGACGGTGGGCCGGGAACACGCGGAGCGACAAATCGCTGTTCCGGCCCGGAAAACAGAAAATCGCCCCAATGCGAATACACATCCACGCGCCAAAAGTACGTTTGACCTGGAATGATGAGACCTTCCACCGCGTGCAGATCGAGGGTTCCCTTGTCTGTCAGATAGCGCCGCAGAACCCTGTTGCCCTCAGCGTCGTTGCTCAAGGTGACCAGGTAGAATGCGCCCGGGTTCGCAGGGTTCCAATCAAGCGACATGTGTCCGGCGGCTGATTGCGTCAAAACTGCACTCACTGGGGCCAGGGTTCCTTGCGGCAGGTGCGCGATGGGCCGCATGGGAAGCGGTTTCCGCGTTGCGCCGGCGCTGTCCACGGCGCGAACCGTCCAGTAAAGATTGCCTTCGGGTAGCGGGCGCCAAACTTCAGCTGGGACCTGCCAGTGATTGTCGTCGGCGTTATGCCAATCCGAGATGGATGAGAAATATGGCTGTGTTGAGAATCCGACCTGATAGCGAACCGCTCCTGGAACTGGCGCCCACAGCAAGGCAGGAGGCTCCGAATCCGTGGACGCTGCCCCATACGCCGGCGCCAGAAGCTCTTCAAGTTGCCATCCGGCAGGATTGACGACAACCGTTACGGGCCGCGTCGCCATCTGGCTCGGTTGCTGCATGCGCAACTGCACGGTGTGCCCGCCGAGGAACCATGTTGGCAACGGCTGCTTGGTCCTGACGGTTGCACTCTGCCCGGCAACCAGGTTCACGGCAAACTCTTCAACAACCCGGTTATCCCACAGCCATTGGCCGATGATCGTGCCCGTTCCCGCGCCCGACATCACCGCCTCTGCATACAGCTCGCCGCCAAGAGAAACCACCGTTCCGTCGCGCGGATGGAGCAATGCAAGATTGAGCACCGATACCGGCGCGCCGATGGATGTGGAAGAACTGACCTGCAATGGCTGCGTTGTGCCGCTGCCCGCAGCGGCTGGGCCAATCGGAGTTGCCGTGGAAGTTCCGTCGGCGTTCAGCACGTCGATCGCGCGCAGCCCAACGGTTGCGCCGGGGCTCAGGCTGACGGTTGCGGTCATCAGGGCGGCGGAAATCCGATTCACCGTCAACACCGCAATGTCCGCCGCTTGCGTGTGGCCGTTGGAGTTGGCCAGGCTCGCAAGCTTTGGCGAGATGACCACCATGGCGCCGGGCCTGAAGTTTGCACCCTGCAGCGTGAGCTGCAATCGGCCCGCTCCTTGCACTGTGAGGCCGGGAGCCGCGCTGGTCAGGACCGGTGGCGCTCCAGCTGCCGGGGAGACCGTCAGCGGAAAGGCCGCCGACGTTCCTCCGGGCACAGTCAACGAAGGATTGAAGACGGTGATTTCATCGGTGCCCTGGGTCGCGATGTCCGAGGCCAGAATCGCCGCGGTAATCTGCGTCGCGTTCACGAATGCGGTCGTCCGGGCCGCTCCATTCACCTGCACCACTGACCCCGCGAAGAATCCCGTGCCGTTTACGGTGAGCGTGAATCCCGAGCCGCCAGCGGTCACGCTCGACGGAATAATGGAAGTAATTGTGGGAACGCCCTGCCCACGCGCCGCCACGCCAGCAACAGCACCGAGCAACACGGCCCCGAGCAACCAACGAGGTCGCGCACCACGGACGCACTTCTGCTGTAGCTGCAAGTGGGGAACCAGGAGGGTACGCACGTATCTTCCTTCCATGAAGCCGGCGAGCCTGACCCGAGGGGAAGTCCTACACTTACCTGCGGTGGCAGGCAGGATAACGTGGGCATTTGAGTGAAATCAAGTTAAAAATGGCATTGCTTGTTTCGATTCTCGGTACTTCCGGTCAACGCGGCGAACCCTAAACCGCGGCCGTGGAAGACTTGCCGCGAGTCCGCACTTTGCCGGTCAATTTCGGTTCCTGTTTCTCGCTCGGACCGGCAGAGGGTTGCGCTCCTTTGGCGTTACTGACCGCATACAAAACCAGCTCGACACGCGACGAGACGCCCAGCTTCTCGAAGATATGAAACAGGTAGTTCTTGACCGTATGCTCGCTTCATTTAAGTTCCTTGGCGATCTCCCCCAATACTCCCGCTGTTTCTCGAGTCTGCACATTGCAGCACTTTACTGTCCCCGTCGAGGTGTTGTGGCTTTCACTTCACGCTCACTGCGTCCTATGTGCACTGTGCCGGGAGGGCGTGTTGTTTGCCTGCAGTAGCCAGAGAACGCTGCTGCCATTTGTCTTGACAAATCTCCCTGCTTTCAATAGCTTCTATTCACAATGCCGCTGAAACGGCTCTCACCCATGAGTGCCAGAGTTTCTGGTCCATTCATGAGGCATGAAGGCCCTTAGGTTGGCGCCATTCCCCCAATGGCAATCTAGATAATTTTTGAATCGGCCACTTGTAATGATTTGCCGAGCCGCTGGGCCCTTGCCCGTAGTATGTGGGAATCCCGTTTCCAGATCCTAACCGTCCCAGTGCGTTCAAAGCAGGTTAACCGTCGGCTCCACTTCCCCGGGGGATTTCATTATGTCCAGGCTGTTCAGTGGCTCGGCTTCGAGAGCATGTTTCGCAGTCCCATCCATTACCTCTATCACTTCCCGCGATGGGCAAAGCAGCCCTCTGATCCCAACCTCGCAGCGAGGAGGCGCGTGGGCACGAGGCGTGGCCCGCTTTCGAACGGCGCTGATGATTAAGCTCGGAAGCGCGAGATGGATAACGCCGGCGGCGTTGGTCGCCCTGACTCTGATTGCGGGGAGCGCCGCCTCCTGGGCGGCGCCGGTCTGCCCGACTTCCCCCAGCTATTCGCCGAATTTCTCGAACCAGAACTGCCTAGCAGTGAACGGTAGTGCCAGCGTCCAGGGGACTGCACTGCAAATTACGCAAGCCACAACCAGTCAGGACGGGTCTGCCTGGTACATCAACCAGCAGCCGGTTGCCGCTTCCTTTTCCAGCACATTCACGTTCCAGTTGACGGGCGGGTCCGCCGACGGATTTGCATTCCTCATCCAGAATTCGCCTGCCGGGACAACCGCGCTGGGGCCAGGTGGCTGCGGGATGGGATTTGCCGGTGATCCCGACTCAGGGAACAACTACTTTTGCGGTGGGCAAAATAACGGCATCTCGAAAAGTCTTGCTATAGGATTCAAAACCTTCAACGGCGACGGAACTGAATATCCGGCCGCCAACAGCGTCTTCATCTCAAGCAATGGAACAGGCCCGAACTGCGAGAATCTGCCCAACAACCCGATCGAGGGCTCAGGCGCAGCCAGTTGCGTGATTGCGACGAACCAGCTAACGAACATTACCTTGACCGATGGGAATGTTCAGACAGTGACAATTACCTACGCGCTGCAACCGACCGCTGCGCAATCGGCCTGCTATGAGGCTGAAACAAATGCCCCATCGCCATGCCTGGATGTGATCCTGGATGGCACCGACTTGTTTCCCGAAGGCGTGCAATTCGATATGACTTCAATTGGCCTGACGGTTAATAATTCGGCCTATGTCGGTTTCACGGGGGCGACGGGCGCCGCTTTTGAAAACAACGACATCTTGAGTTGGACCTTTACGCCGCAGAGCTTCGGCACCATCAACGTGTGCCCCTCGGCAGGGACCACGCCGGCGCCGTGCAGCAACACGATTCCGGTGACGTTCAGCGTCCCGGCAGAGACGACCATCAACTCTGTCGGCGTTCTCACGCAAGGCGTTTCCGGGCTTGACTTCTCGCTGGCCAGTCCGGGGACGTGTACCGGGACGTATGTGTCGGCGGGAGTATGCACAGCCAATATCACCTTCACGCCGCAAGCACCTGGATTGCGCCAAGGGGCTATAGAGCTCTTCGGATCGGCGGCCGTTCCCGCTGTGAGGCCACTCTTCGGATCCGCGGCTACCCCGCTGGCGACGACACTGATTTATGGCATCGGTCAGGGCCCGGCGATTGCGTTCGGGCCGGGCACACAGACGGCGTTGGTCGGCGTTGACGGAGTGCACGCTGCCAGAGAGGTGGCCTTGGACGGAGCGGGCGATCTCTTCATCGCGGAAAATCTCAACAATCAGGTTGTGGAGCTTCCGGTCGGTGGAGGCGCGCAGACGACAGTCGGCACCGGACTGAGTGGGCCTTACGGCGTCGCGGTGGATGGCGCTGGCGATGTTTTCATCGCGGATACCAGCAACAACCGGGTGGTGAAGGTTGCGGCCGGTGGAGGGGCGCAGACGACGGTCGCCAGCGGACTGAATTCCCCGCTGGGAGTCACGGTGGATGGCGCGGGGGATCTCTTCATCGCGGACACAGACAACAACCAAGTCCTGGAGCTTCCGGCCAGTGGAGGATCCCAGAGGACGGTGGCCAGCGGGCTGAATAACCCCAACACTGTGGTCGTGGATAGCAAAGGCGATCTCTTCATCGTTGATAGCGACAGCCAGCTGGTGGAGATTCCAACTGGTTGCGCCAGCCCGACTTGCTGGGCAAGAGTTGGCACCGGGCTGAGTAACCCGCGGGGTGCGGCGGTGGATGCAGCAGGCGATGTGTTCATCGCGGATACCTACGCCAGCCTCGTGATTGAGATTCCCGCCGGTGGAGGCCCCCAGACTACAGTGGGCGCCGGATTCGGTTATCCATGGGGAGTGGCGGTGGATGGCGCGGGCGATGTCTTTATCACGGATACCAACGACGGCGAAATTTCCGAGGTCAATCGCTCTCTGCCACCATCGCTGACCTTTGCCCCCACTTATGAGGGCAGCACAAGCACCGACAGCCCACAGACTGTCTCAGCCCAGAACGTCGGTAACGCGGATCTGACTCTTTCGGCCATCTCTTTCCCGACGGACTTTCCCCAAGTGGGCGACGAAAACGACTGCACGGTCGGCGCTCAGCTCATTCCGGGCCAAGCCTGCCCTCTGACCATCGACTTCAAGCCGACAACGCTTGGTTCCCCGCTCAGCGAGGCTGTTGGCCTTACGGACAATGCGCTCAACGCCAGTCCGGGTGCAACCCAGAGCATTTCTGTTCAGGGCAACGGTCTCTCACCCAACGTGAATGTACCCAATGTTGTGGGTGACGCTCAAGCGGTGGCGGAAAACACCATCACCACTGCAGGTCTGGTTGTGGGCGCCGAGACAAGTCAAGCAAGCACCGTGCCTATTGGCGAGGTCGTCAGCGAAAGCCCGATCGCGGGTACGTCTGTCGCAGTCAACTCGTCTGTCAGCCTCGTCATCTCAATCGGGGTGGCTGTTCCCAACGTTGTGAATCAGACACAATCGACTGCAGGATCGTCCATAACCGCCGTCGGTCTGGTGGTGGGAACAGTAACGACCCAATTCAGCGACACTGTGCCTTCCGGCACTGTGCTCAGTCAAAGCCCCACCGCCGGCACTGCAGTCAACGGCGGAACGTCTGTCAGCCTTGTCGTCTCCAGTGGCGTGCCGCCTGCAGCAGACCAACTTTTCTTCGAGAATAACTACTTTGTTACCGGCGACTATGCCACCGGCGGGGTCACTCTGCACGGCGCCGCCAGCGGAACCATCACCATTCAAGATGCCAGCCCTTGCGCCGCTCCTAATTGTGGCCCCGGTGTTCCCGACGGCGCCGACATTATCGATGGTTTCCTGTACTGGACAACCATAGAACCCCCAGGGAGCACCGCCTCGGGCTATACCGGCACATTCCTGGGTTATTCCATCACCGGGCAGCAGGTCGGGAGCGACGTGCCCAACTATAGCGATGGCACGTACACGGGAATCCTCCGCGTGTATCGCGCCGACGTAAACAACTATTTCCAGGTGCGGGCGGATTGGAACGGAGCGCGCCAAGGTTCGGGCCTGTTTAATGTCACTTTGCCAAACAGCGGCTCGCCAAGCAACGGCGGAACGATCACTGAGGGTGCAAGCATCGTGGTGATCTATCGTGTGCTGTCCTCGTTGTTCCCCCTGAAGTCTGTGGTTATTTACGACGGCTCGATCTCACCGACTTCTGCCACCGGCAACATACCTCAGGCCCTTCAGGGATTCTATGACGCGGTTGGCGGACCGAACGGGACCGCGGAAGTGACCCACCTCTACACCAGCGGCGGAAGCTGGAATGACGGCGAAAGCTCCCCAACGCTCGGGTACTCGAACCAATACATCGATACGTTAAGTACCGGCAACGCCTACGCCGCGGTCATTCTGAGCACGCCTGTCAACAATACCGATAACGATGGAATCCTAGACGCATGGAAAGCCGCGCAAGGCTATACCGACGTGAAGACCGGAACATGGGTGCCGTTGCCTGGCGCGACGCACGGCGAGCAGGACCTCTTCGTTCAATTCGACTACATGTGCCAAATGGTCGACCCGAGCACCAACACCTGCGAGCCCGGCTATACAAGTTTGTACCCCGCGCCGGACGCCCAGGGCAACGATCCACTGGCGATGGTCACGCAGGCATTCGCCAACTATGGAGTGCATCTCCATCTCAAACCCGGAAATGCGATTCAATGGACCACGTGCAGCGATACTTCAACGCAGTTCTGCGAGTTCCCCAACCAGCCTGGTGTGGTGGCCTGGAATGGCAGTGTCGAGCTCTCGAAGGTTTGGCCGATTAATTTGACCAACTGCACGTCGAACCCGTCGCTCGCCAATTGCGCACCGCGTTTCCCGTATGGTCAGAAGGACAGCTATCACTACGTTTTGTTCGGTTACTCTCTTGCGATCCCGGCTTGGACAGCCCGCGCTGGATCAATTAAGTCAATCACCACAACGGGCGGCACCAGTGGGGGCACCGGGACCATCGTTACCACAGGTCTCGGCACTACTTGCCCAACCAGAATCACGATTTCAGGCGTGCAGGGAAATGCCAACCTCAACGCGATATACGACAAGGTATACAACAACTTGACCTGCGACAGCGGGTTGACGACGCTCTACTTCTCAACGCCTTCGACCGTCCCCGCCTGGACCTATCCCAACACCACATTGCCGGAGCCGATAATCGCCGTGACGTCCGGAACAGTTACAAGCATCTCCGGTTACTCCGATCTGGGCGGCTCCGATTCCGTCGTAAGTCTCGGTCAATGGGAGAGCTCGATGACGCAGGATATGAGTAAGTCGGCAACCGTGGTTGCCGGCACGCTTTTCCATGAGATCGGCCACACTCTTGGGTTGTCGCACGGCGGCCTCTACTTTGACACGACAGGCACCTACATTCCAACGTTCGAAGCCAATTGCAAGCCGAACTATCAAAGCTCAATGAACTATCTTTTCCAGCTCGATGGAGTAGGACCGAATGCCGCCGTTACATATTCGAACCAGGCGCTCTATGGCCAACCGGCGGCGGTACCAGGCGAATCTACCCCACCCACGCCATTGATTTTGGGCGGGGATAGCGGCACTAGCAATTCCACCACTATTGGGACTACCACCTTCACGACCATTCCGTTTGGCTCAGTGGTTAATCTGACCGATAATTCTGGAAACCCTGCGAGCTTTTCAACTTCGGCGTGGTACACCACTACGCCGCCTAGCACGACGGCCAGTGCCGCCACGATGCATTGTGACGGCTCTCCGCTCACTAACAGCGCACCGGCGGCATATCGTGTGACTGGTCAAGTTGACAGCAACTCTCCGGTGTGGACCGACGGACAAAACATTGCCTTCGATGGCGCTACGTACTCTGACCTGCGTGGATTCGACGATCAAACCTCCTTCGACCTGCGTCAGGTGGGCGCGACAAGCGGTGACTTCGCTTCCCTGGCGAGCGCCACTTCCTACGGCAGCAGCGGCGTCACCTTCGGGGGCAGCGGCGGCGTCACTTTCGCGGGCAGCGGCGGCGTCTCCTACGCGGGCAGCGGAGGCGTAACTTTCGCGGGCAGCGGCGGCGTCCTTTTTGCGGGCAGTGGCGGCGTCCTTTTCGCGGGCAGCGGCGGCGTCACTTTCGCGGGTAGCGGCGGCGTCACTTACGCGGGCAGCGGCGGCGTCTCTTTCGCAGGCAGCGGCGGCGTCTCTTTCGCCGGTAGTGGCGGCGTCTCTTTCGCAGGCAGCGGCGGCGTCACTTTCGCGGGCAGCGGCGGCGCCTCCACCAACGAATTGGATTACGTGACTGCCAACTCATTCGTCCGGCCTCCGAATTCACCCACCATCACGCCGGTGACGACCAATGGTGTAGTGACAAGTGTCATTGTCGATTGGACGGCGCCTGCTTTCGGTGTCGTGCAGAACTACACGGTCTATCGCAGCACCAGCCCCGGTGGCGCGAACCCCATCCAAATTGGCGTCGTGAACGGCGTCGGTGGGAATGCTCCCGCGACGGAATTCATTGACTCGAACCCGTCCTCATCGTCAACGGTGGTTTACACGATTGCGACCACTCTGCTTCCGGTGCCGATCGATATGACGCAGCGGTCGAGTGCGCCTTCGGTGCCTGCGATCGTGAAGAATCATCAAACCATTGTTCTCGGCCCGGTGCAGAGTTCTGTTACATATATGACTCCGGCACCCACAGTTATGGTCACCGCGACGGCAGAGACGAACGGTAGCCCGAACGGACTGCAAGTGAATTTCGTCGCAACGGGTCCGTGCTCGGCAAGCGGCCAGCTGGTTGCCTCGGGTGTGTCCAGCGCAACCGTGACTGTCAACAATCCGGGAAGCAACGCGGCTACTTGCACAGTGACCGCGTCACAACCTGGCACCAATCCGACGGCATCGAGTATGCCACCGTATTTCGACGCCGCGAATTCGGTATCCGAATCGTTCACGATCGAACCCGCGGGTTCTAACCTGCAATCGCAGACGATCAGCTGGGCGACTTTGCCGAACGTGCAATACGGCGGCACGTTCTCGTTGAGCGCAATGGCTGAGTCAAATGGCTCACCGGACGGGCAGCCAGTGACCTTCAAGGCAACTGGCCCATGCACGACAAGCGGGATCACGACCGGCGTCGGCCCGTGCACGATTACGGCTACGGCTGCGCAGGGGGGAACCGGCAACTATAGCTCTGCGACCGTTTCACAGTCGTTCAACATAACACCCGCGGTGCTCACGGTGACCGCAACCAGCTTCCCCTCGGTTACATATGGGCAGTCGATTCCGCCGCTGACCTACACGATCAACGGTTTTGTGAATCACGATCCGTCTTCGGTCGTGACTGGCACGCCGGCGCTGTCCACAACAGCAATTCAAGGCAGCAACGCCGGCCCGTATCCGATCACGATAACCACCGGCTCGTTGGCTGCGGCGAATTACTCGTTCCTTTTCATGAATGGAACGCTGACGATCCAGCAGGCGAGTCAGGCGATCACGTTCACTATGAACGCTCCGGCGACCGCCGCCTACAACAGCAGCTTCATGGTCGCGGCGACCGGCGGCGCCAGCGGAAATCCAGTCACCTTCACGAGCGGCGGATCGTGCACCAATTCCGGCGCAACGTTTATGATGACCAACAGCACCGGCACGTGTTCGGTGATCGCCAATCAGGCAAGCAGTACAAATTACTCGGCAGCGCCGACGATCACGGAATTGGTAAACGCAAACGGACCGTTCGTGACGGTGTCTCCCTCCAATATCAGCTTCGGCTCGGTGACTCTGGGAAGCATTACAACTCAAAACATCACCGTGTCCAACATCGGGACGGCGCCCGCTACGATCAGCGATCCTATCCTCTCCATCGTCCAGGGAGGGACCTCCAACGAGTTTGTGGCCGTCAATCTCTGCCTCACGCCGCTGGCCGCTGGAAAGAGTTGCACCATCACAATTGCCTTCGTCGCGGGTCCGTATTACGGAAAGCAAACCGCGACCCTGGAGATCATGGACAATGCGCCAAACAGTCCGCAGCCGGTCACGCTAAGCGCGACCGTTCTACAACCGCAGACGATCACGATCACCGGCTTGCCGACGGCGGCTGCCTACAACAGCAGCTTCACAGCAATGGCGACAGCCTCGAGCGGGCTCCCCGTAACCTTTACGGCTTCCGGAGCCTGCAGCGTCGCACCGGGCACCGCAACCTACACCATGAACAGTGGCACCGGAACCTGCTCGGTAATCGCTAACCAGGCAGGCAATCTTAGCTACGCGGCAGCGGCGCAGGTAACAAAGACCGTAACCGCGACTCCCCTCTCGCAGACCATCACCATTACCCCCAGCAGCCTGCCGCCGAGCGCCGTCTACAAGAGCAGCTTCACGGTGGCGGCGACAGCTTCGAGCGGGCTTCCGGTAACATTTTCGGCTTCCGGAGCCTGCAGTGTCGCGCCGGGCACAGGAACCTACACCATGACCAGCGGCACCGGAACCTGCACGGTGATTGCCAACCAAGCGGGTAACTCTAACTACTCGGCAGCGACGCAGATTACGAAGGCCGTATCAGCGACTCTGGCAACACCGACCGTCACCTGGAACTCGGCTCTTCCGGCCTCAGCGGCCTACGGCACCAGTTTCACGGTGGCGGCGACAAGCACTTCCGGCGGAACGATCACCTACAGCACCAGCGGCGGCTGCACGAACAGCGCGGGCAAGGTGACGATGAAGAGCGGCACCACAGCCTGCATGGTGACCGCAACCTCAGCGGCGGTGACCAACGAATACACCTCAGGCTCAGTGGGCCCGACCACTGTTAATGCGACACTCGCGACGCCAACCGTCACCTGGAACTCGGCTCTTCCGGCCTCTGCGGTCTATGGCACCAGCTTCACGGTGGCGGCGACAAGCACTTCCGGCGGAACAATCACCTACAGCACCAGCGGCGGCTGCACGAACACCGCAGGCAAGGTGACGATGAACAGCGGCACCACAGCCTGCATGGTAACGGCCACCGCAGCTGCGGTTACCAACGAATACAACTCAGGCTCAGTGGGCCCGACCACTGTTAATGCGACTCTGGCCCAGCAGACGATCACGTTCACTACGAACCCTCCGGCTACGGCAAACTTGAACAGCAGCTTTACGGTGGCCGCGACGGGAGGCGCGAGCGGGATCGCGATCGTCTTCACCAGTTCAGGGGCGTGTACCAACTCAGGCGCAAAATATACGATCACCAGCAGCACCGGAACGTGCTCGGTGATCGCCAACCAGGCGGGCAACTCTGACTACGCGGCAGCGCCGCAGGTGACAAAGTCGGTGACTGCGAAGTAGTGAAGCCGTTTCACGCACGATCTCCGGCAATTCCGTTGCGTCGACGAATTGCTTCAACGACAGCGACTGCTTTGAACTGCCTAGTTTTTGTGCTATCGGTGATTGGTCCGCGATTCCGCAGCCCCTTATTGGCTCAGACGGCGGCGGATATCGGCGACCAGCGAATCTTCCGACGACTGCCCGCGAATGTTGAGGTAGCTCTTATAGAAATCGGCGAACCCGTCGCTCTTCATGCCTTCCTGGACGCGCCCCTCGTAGTAGTAGACCGGAGGGAAATAGGCATAAGTCGGCGTGTTGTCCAAAAACAACTCGATGGCTTCGCCCCGCCGCTTCATGCACTGATCGAATTGTGAGTCAGCCTCGGTGAACGCTCCCGCTCCCAGGTAAGCCAGCCCCAGATCGAAATGACCGATCCAGGTGTCCAGCAGGTTGTTCGCGGCCGTGATTTGCCGGATTGCTTCATTCGAATCTTTCCGCTTCAGCGCCATCATGCCCGTTACGATCTTGCCGTAAGCCTGCGACTCGCCCGTCAGCGAAGAAGAAAGGCTTGCGGCAAGCTTTTGCGCTTTAGCCATCTCTCCGGCATCGACATACGTGTTGGCCGCCAGAAATTCGATTTGAGTAGACTGGCTGTATGTAAGCGCCTTGCCAATATCAGAGAGAGCCGCCTGATGTTTTCCTTGTAATTCCTCGATGTTTCCCAGCGCTGCGTACTTCCTCGCGGCACCGTCGGTGTTTTTTGCCGCAACATCGGCAGCGGCTCCGCTCGTAAGGATGCTCGCTGCCTCCGCATACTTCCCCTGGTAGGCGGCGAGATCGGCCAATCCTGCATTCGCCATCGACGCCAGCGCAGGACCAAAGCTCTCCAGCTTGTGGTACGAGTCTGTCGCGTTATCGACCTGTCCTTCTCCAAGCTGCGATTCAGCCAGCACCAGGTATCCCTGCGCGGCCGATGGGTTGATGGCCAGACCGGCTCGCGCCTCTTTCTCGGCCGCGGAAAAGTCTCCGGCAAAGGAACTGATAAATGCCAGGTTCAGTCGCGGCCCCACACCCTTGGGGACAATCGCGACATCTTGTTGCGCGGCCTCTAATGCCTTCGGGGCGTTGCGCAACTGCGCATAGCAGCTCGCAAGGTTCCATTGACCGACGCGATCGGCGGGGAAGTGCGTTACGAGCTGAGTGTTTTCTTGGACACAGTTCTGCCAATCGCCGGTGAAGGAATAGTACAACCCGCGGTTGCGATAGCGTTCCCGCTCGGTCATGCTGTTTTCGTGTTCCATCGCAAGCTTCATGTACTTCACTGCGTCTGCCGGTCTGCCCAGATTCTGGGCCATCGCCGCCATGCCGGTGTACGGTCTCGCAAACTTTGGATCCAGTTGCGAAGCTTTCTGGAACGAATCAAACGCATCCTGGAACTTGCCCGCGAACTGCTCGTCAACACCTTGAGCGTCCTCGTGAACCGCCTCAAGAGATGCGGCGGTAAACCCTCCGCTGACCTCATCGAATTGCACCGAAGCAGGCGTGGAGTCACCCAGGGCTT